>MKWU01000086.1_pt1 | contig 158642 bp, 158 predicted proteins | sample 809101 | NCBI WGS metagenome assembly MKWU01 (sample SAMN05860141, study PRJNA318959) | sponge metagenome | host: Aplysina aerophoba | place: Slovenia: Piran, Adriatic Sea, Gulf of Piran | collected 2013-05-07 | reverse complement strand
AGCAACGGAGCCAGCCGCGCGTACTGAGCGTCGCTCAACTTCTTCTGGTTGCTCATCTGGTCACCAGGACCGCGCCGCCAACTGTCCCCACTCTGCCACAACTACGCCCCGAAGTGAACAGACCCTAGCTCGATCACTTCATCTGAGTCGTACTGCCGTGGCAATTCGCCTCGAGGAAATTGGCGTCGTACACCCGGGGCTTTGGGACAGGCTTGGATTCAACCGCGACCAGGATTCCTTGCCGAACGCCAAACGCTTCCGTTTCCCGAAGGGCAAATCATTGCCTTACACCCGCCAACATGTTAACCGTCTCGGGAGTTACTACGTTGGGCTTGTTTTTGACGCACTGGATCAAGGTTTGCTGGATCTGACTGACGCAGACTACCATCTAGATCTGCGTGTCAAGCACTTTGACTCGCTACGATCCGAGCTGGCCAGAGCGGTCAGTGAGAATGCGGGCGGGTCACGTGTCCGGCGCTGAGCGGAGACGTAACGAGTACTCGTTCGACACGTCCGCATTTGCTGGAATCCAGCGCCTGCCTCTGATGCCTGATCAGCGCGACGCGATTTGGACCGGAGTGTTGCGGATCGCAGATGAGGGCCGATTACAGATCATCGATGTAGTGTTCGAGGAGATTGACAGGAACAAGGATCACCCGCATTTTGAGCCGTGTGCCATAAACCTTAGGCAGTATCGTCGATTTCCGGTCACTATAGATCGCAATGTGTTGCAGCGACCGCTTGATCCATCAATCCTCCAGGAAGTGTTTGACGAGTTCCCCGGTATGTCTGGGGTGCGAAGTCGCAATCTTAAGGCCGATCCCTACGTCCTATCTCTCGTACATATGGAGAACTTGGTCGTTGTGACGGAGGAGCCTCAAGACAAGAAGAACAAACTACCTGATGCGTGTCGACACTTTGGCGTCAGATATCTGAGTCTTGGACAATTCATCGAACAGGAGAATCTCGGCTCTACATTTCACGTGTAGCTTGGGGTGAACTCGCGTTTGCGTTCAAGCCAATGCTCGTTGTGCGCATTGCTTATTCAGGCCACTTCCTGGGACAGGCGCTTGCGCAGCTGCGCCATCGTCACCGAGCCTTTGCGGACGCTGCACGTTCGACGGAGGAGTTGCACATTGGACTAGGTGAGAGACCGCCCTTTGAGCGAGCCTTGATGTGGTCCTCATCCATCAGATCCGCGAACTTGGGTGGGGAGTGGGCTCGTCTTTTTCGGCCGAGGTGTCGCCGGCGGCACTCAGGCTCAGCTTAATCGTCTGGTTTGTGGGCGTAGCGGCGAAAGAGGTCGCCGGAGATCTCGTCGGACGTTACGAGGCGACAGTGCTTTTCGGAGACGACCGAGAGGTCCAGTTTGTTTGTCCCGCGCTCGAACTCGAGCAAAGCAATGAGATCGTCAGTGACGCCCTGCTCGCCGATGGGGCGTGGAACAGGCTAGGAAACTTCTTGTGGGCGAGTGCGAAGAGGTTCGATACCAGTGCCGCGCCAAAGCTATCAGTTCGCGACTTGACTTCTATCGACAAGATGTAGTGGGTACCCCCGCGGTCAATGCCGACACTGAATTCGTCGATTTCGACCTGGCTAGCTGCCAATCCGGGCGCTTCGCGGGAACTAAACTGGCACAATGAGGGAGGCGTCATGGGCGGCACCGATGTTCAGCTTGGGGGCGCCGATCCGCGAGCGCGGTTTGTCGATTTCGACGGCCTCGATTGGGATGAGTTTCCGCCGCTTGCCGAGTGGACGGACGATCACTGGCGCGACGCCATCTTTGATAGTCCCGCGACGATCCCGCCGGGCGATCCACACGCCGACTTTCGCCTTCTGCAGATTGACTTCCGCGAGATAGACCAGGACCAATTCCCGCCCATCACCGAGTGGTCGGATCAGGAGTATGACAAGGCTGTCCGTCGGACCCGCGAAGCTCGGGCCTCGAGGGATGGAGCGTTGCCCGAGCGAGCCTTTCAGGACGAGTCAGTCCAGCTCAATTCCATCCCGATCAGCGAACGGCTTGCGCTCGTCGACTTTCAGCTGCTCTCCCTCGACCAATTCCCGCCGATCGGAGAGTGGCATGAGGAGCATTGGTGGCAAGCGATGATGTCTTCGTACTCGGCTTGGATGCATCTTCGCATCGAAGACGGTGAAGAGGAGATGATCAGCCTCGATCAGGCATTCGGCAGCACGTTGGCCTCCGCTGACTGATGCCGGAGTACCGCGTTGAGATGCCGCGCAAGTATCAGCGCCGCATCGCTCGCTTTCCCGACTACGTTCAACGCCGTATTCGCGCCCGGCTGGAAACACTCCAGACCGATCCGAACGCGCAGTTTCTGAAGGCGCTGAAGAATCGGCCCGAGCTATCGATTCGAGTTGGTGGGTATCGGATTCTGGTAATCCGGGATGATGCCCGGCGTGCCTTCACGGTCACAGGCGTGGACAGTCGCGGCCACATCTACTAGCTCAAATGCGGGAGACGATCCAAGCCACTCGATCCGTTCGCCCTCAACGAACAGGCCCGCGACACAGTCGAGCAGTACCTTCGCGTTGAGGACATCGCGAGCCGCGCTGACGAAAGAATCGAATCCTGACGGTGCATCAAGCAGCTCGTTGAATGCAGATTGGTCACGGAGGTCGGCCTCAGCGAAGGCGTCGGATCAGATTGGGATGGAAATCGCCATCGTGGAAGACTAGCCACCCAGCCAGCTTGACTGAGCGAGTGATGCGATTTCTTCGCCGATTAGCAGGCTGGCCGTGGCTCCGGGGCTGGGGGCGTTCAGGACGTGGATCATTCGATCCTGGTGGGCGATTTCGAAGTCGTCGGCGAGGGTGCCGTCTCGGCGGAGGGCTTGGGCTCTGACTCCGGCTCCTCCTCGGGTGAGTTGATCGGGTTCGAGGTTGGGCATCAGGCGCTGGAGGGCGTTGACGAAAGCGGGTTTGTTGGCGCTGCGCCAGATTTCTCCTAGGCCGGTCTGCCAGTTGCCCTTGGCCAGACTGAGGAAGCCAGGCCAGGTGAGCGACTCCGCCGTGTCGCGGGCGGAGATGTCGCGCCAGCGGTAGCCCTCGCGCTTGAGCGCCAGGACGGCGTTGGGGCCCGCCTCGACGGTGCCGTCCAGCCGCCGCGTGAAATGCACGCCGAGGAACGGGAAAGCCGGGTCGGGCACAGGATAGATCAGGTTCTTGAGCATGTGCCGCGCCGAGGGCACGAGGTCGTAGTACTCGCCGCGAAACGGGACGATGCGCAGGTCGCGTGCTTCGGACGCGCCCGCCCGCCGAGCGATGCGGTCGGCCTGCAGTCCGGCGCAGTTGACGACGTGCTTCGCCCGTACGACGCCGGTCGTCGTGGCGAGCCGGACGCCGTCGGCGTCGACGCGAACGCCCGAAACTCGAGAACGCAGCCGCACCGATCCGCCAGCCGACTCCAGCAGCTCACGGTACTTCTCGCAGACGCCTCGGTAGTCGGCGATGCCAGTCGAGGGAATGTGCAGCGCGGCGACGCCGGCCGCGTTGGGCTCGAACTCGCGGAGCTCGTCGGGCCCGAGCTCGCGGATGTCGGGCACGCCGTTGGCGTCGCCGCGACGGTGCAGCTCGCGCATCCGCTCGATTTCGGACTCGTGAGTTGCGACAACGACCTTGCCGCAGCGCTCTGCGCCGATGCCGTGCTCCTCGCAGAAGGCGTACATCCGCTCTGCGCCGGCCACGGCCATGCGAGCCTTGGCCGAGCCTGGTCGGTAGTACAGCCCGGAGTGAATCACGCCCGAGTTGTTGCCGCTCTGGTGTCGTCCGACGCCGGATTCCTGCTCCAGCGCGACGACGCGCAGGTCGTCGTGCGATGTGGCGAGGGCCATCGCAGTGGAGAGACCGAGGATGCCCGCGCCGATAACGGCGATATCGGCGTCCCCGCTTGCCGGTGTGTCCGATGTGTCAGACACGCGGGGTCTCCGTTGGGCGGACGCTCAGTCGCCCGCCTGTGGCGGATTCAATCACGCGTGCGACGGGCGTCGCCTTGACGCCGCGTTGCTGGAGTTCGTGGATCAGATGCGGCGCCTCGATGATGCCCGCAGAGATCAGCAGGCCTCCGGATGTTTGCGGGTCGTAGAGCAGAGCTTCCTCGAAGGCGGTCAGTTCGCGGTCGCCCTCGACGGTCAGGCGCGCGCCATAGTATTCGCGATTGCGACTCTGTCCGCCGCTGCCGAATCCGGCTGCCACGGACTCCGAGAGTCCACCCAGTGCCGGCGCTGCGCCGAGGTCAATCTCGATCGCGGCATCGCTCAGTTCCGACATCTCATGCAGGTGTCCAGCGAGTCCGAAACCAGTCACGTCGGCGATCGCGTGGACGCCCTGCGCCAGGTCGGATGCTGATGAGACTTCGGCCGCATCCCGGTTCAGCGACATCATTTGCGAGACGGCGCCGTCCCAGTGCTCTTCTGACACCGCGCCCTGCTGGTTCGCGCCAATCAGGACGCCGGTGCCGATTTCCTTGGTCAGGATGATCGTGTCGCCCGGCTGTGCGCCGCCGGTTGTGCGTATCAGTTCGCGCGCGACTTCGCCAGTGACGGCAAGGCCGAACTTGGGCTCCTCGTCAATGATCGTGTGTCCGCCGGCGACGACGGCGCCAGCCTCACGGACCTTGTCGGCGCCGCCGCGCAGGACGTCCGCGATGACCTCCGGCGGTAAGTCCTCGGGGAAGGCGGCGATGTTGAGCGCGAAGAGGACGCGCCCGCCCATTGCGTAGACATCCGACATGGCATTGGCGGCCGCGATTGCGCCGAACTGGTACGGGTCGTCGACCAACGGCGCGAAGAAATCGAGCGTCTGCACAAGCGCACGTTCGTCGTCGAGCGCGTAGACCGCTGCGTCGTCGGGTCGGTCGAGGCCGACGAGCAACTCGGGATGCTGCTCGGGCGGAAACTGCGGGCCGAGATGGCGCAACACGTGCGCCAGCCCCTCGGGGCCAAACTTCGAGCCTCAACCGCCGCAACGCGCCAGATCGGTCAAGCGCACGGCTCGGTTGTCACGCTCCGACATGTCGGCTCCCAACTGCCCAACGGCGATTCTGCATCGCAGCGTATCGCGCAACTCGTCCTCGTACGGCAGCATAGCACTTGCGTTCTACTGACATCTTTCGTAGGCTATCCGCAACTCGAAATCCGGAGGCGAGAACCATGAATGAGCAATGCTGGGTCGAGACACCGCTGGGCACGATGTATCTGGCGATCCGGGATGGCGCGTTGCGAGAGGCCGGGTTCGTGGAGACCTGGGCACGCCCGGTCGTCGAGCCCGACGAAGCCCATCAGGGAGAGGACCTGAGCGAGGTTGCCGCGCGCGTGCGCGACTCGGTGGCGGCCTATTTCGCGGGCGATGTCGAGGCACTTGATCAGATCGAGATAGATCCCGACGGGACCGAGTTTCAGCGGGCTGTCTGGCAGGCCATTCGTGATGTGCCGGCAGGACAGACCGCGTCGTACCAGGAGATCGCGCAGGCCGTTGGGAAGCCGTCGGCGTATCGCGCCGTTGGAACTGCGACCGGGCGCAATCCGGTTGGGATCGCCGTACCCTGCCACCGGATTGTCCGCTCCGACGGCGGCCTCGGCGGCTACGGCGGTGGGCTGCATCGCAAGGAGTGGTTCCTCGATCACGAACGCAGCCACATCACGACCTCGGAACATCAGCGAAACGGAAACATCATATGAGCTCAGCATCCGACCCTGGAATCGCCTGCGCGCTGGCGAACGATCTGGTGATCGACATCACTACGATCGGCCGCAGTAGCGGCGAGCCGAAACGGCTCGAGATCTGGTTCCACAACGTTGACGACCGCTACTACATCACGGGCCGTCCCGGTCCGCGTTCGTGGTACGCCAACGTCGTCGCGAATCCGGCAATCACGTTCCACTTCAAGGAGTCAACCCAAGCCGACCTCGATGGAACTGCCAGGCCAATCACCGATCCGGCCGAGAAGCGCAGCGTCTTCCTTTCAGCCAAGAAACTAAGCGAGTTCATCAACGAGGGCAACGTGCAGGAGTGGGTCGATGGTTCGCCGCTAATCGAGGTGGTGTTCGACTGAGCGAGGCCCGACGCGAATTCGAGTTAGCGAGAAGAGCATCGGTGCCTCGTGCCTAGGTTTGTCAATGACTTGACGTTCAATGTCGCGTCAATTGAGGAACTCTTCGGTCACGGATTGGATCCAGATGACGCGGATGCGGTTCTTCGTGGAAATCCCAAGTTCCTACCGAACAGGGGTCGTCGGGCTCGACGACGTGCGAATGAGTCAAAGCGCTGGAAGATGATTGGCCCGGGGCGGACAGGCCAACTCCTGACGATTATCATTGAACATCCTGACCGCGCTGGTCGAGCGCATGTTGTTACTGGTTGGCGGTCCAGCCAGGGCGACCAAACGAGATATCAACAACCAGGCGGCAGGCGAAACCAACTATGACACACGACGAGAGATTTCCGGATTCTGACTTCGAAGACGAGCCGGTTGAGGTGATTGTGGCTGAGAACCCAGGCGTGATTCTGGAGCTACGATTCTCCAGTGATGAAATCCGGGAGATTGGCGAAGAATCGAGAGCAACAGGGCTCCGTAGTGACCATCTGATTCGCGACTACACACTCACCGCGATCCGATCCAAGCGGCGCGATCGCGAACAGGGACAGGCAGAGGTCGCTGACTAGCGGGTCGCTAGTACGGCGATTTGGGTGAACATGAAGAACGGCTGCTCCGATTTCGCCCAGGTTGCCCAGCCGTCCGACAGTTTCTGTAACTCTGCCCGATTCGCATAGCCGTACTCGATCGCCTGGTCGGCGATGCCGCTGTAAAGAATTCGCTGCGACCAGGTTCGACCCCAGATTCTTGCGTCTTCGCCGTCCATCGCCACGACGTTCGGGTGAATCTCGATTTGGGGAAAGCCTGCAGCGCGCACCCAGGCGGGCAGCGTGCGGCCAGCGTCGGGCTCGGCCTGATTTCGGTAGGCAACTTCGTGATAGAGACGGTTCCAGTCGAGAAAGTCTGGGAATTTTGGATGCGGCGACATCGTTGCGTAATCCGCATCGCGGACCGCGAGCATTCCGCCAGGTTTGAGCACCCGCCGCATCTCGCTGATCGCGCGCACAGGATCGGTCAGGTGTTGCAGTAGCTGGTTCGCATAGACGACATCAAACTCTGCGTCGGCAAAGTCGAGGGCGTAGATATCGCCCGCAACGAACTCCACGTTGCTTACCGATTCCTCTGCGATGTGAGCGCGAGCGTGGTCGAGTACCGCGTCAGCAGCGTCGAGACCGACCACCTCACCAGGCGAGACCGCGCGGGCCAGTCCCGCCGTGATTGTGCCGGGACCGCAACCTGCGTCCAAAAGTCGCATTCCCGCGCTGAGGCGAGGCAGCAGAAACCAGGCTTCGACCTCCGCGCGACGGCGCGCATGAGACTGCACCACCGACTCATGGTGACCATGCGTGTAGCGGTCCCGCGGCGTCTCACTCATCGGCGAATCCATCCACCAGCCGACTCAACGTCTCGACGGCACGGTCGGAGAGCGACAGCCGCCGCGCCGCAGCTCGGCCATTCGGCGACATCTTACGCCAGGTTCGGCCCAGCGCTCGGCGAAGTTGGCGGTCGTCGAGGTCGTCAAGCAGCGGCTCAAGCTGCGTATCGAAAAACACCAGCGACAAGGCGTCTTCAAGCGTCTGAGCGTCGGGATCGCCGCTTTGCAGCAGGTTTGCCTTTTGCACGAGCGCGGCCACACGCTCAACGGTCGCGCGCGAGTATCCACACTCCTCCAAGATCGCGGCGGTCAGCTCGGCGTGGACGGCATGTAGCGCTTGGCGCCAGCGCAGATAGGACGTGCGCCCGGCTGGAAACGTTGACCGAGGAATCATCCAACGTCGGATGTGATGCGCACGTGCGGCCAGCAGCAGCTCTTCAGACGCTTCCGCATCCAACTCAAGTACCCAACGAGTCATCATTGCCGAGTGTGTTAGCTCCTTGGGCAACGTTTCGCCGTCGACTGTGAGTGTGAATGGGTCATCGCCGTTGGCCGCGTCGATGGCCTTGATGGCTTGTTGAAACTGGTCGGTGTCTGAACTGGCTGGCACTTGCTGAGGTCTCTCTGTGGAGATCAGCGTATCGCCGTATGTCCGTCGGGCTGATCCGGTGTCTGGTTACGTGTGGCGGTGACCTAGGCGAGCGAGCCCTAGCCAGGACGCGCAGATGGCCAATCTGAGGCGAAGGCGTCGCATACGTCGACTGCGCGTGAGAACGTCACACCCGGCTGTGCCTGCATGTAGCCGATCAACCGCTCCAGCATCGCGACGCGACCAGGGCGGCCGATGATGTACGGATGCATCGTCAGTGTGAAGACTCCGCCGCGGCGACGAATCTCGTCGAAGGCATCGCGCCAGGTCGATTCCACCTGCTCGGGCGACGCCTGCAGGCGGCGTCCATCTGTGGGGGCAAAGACGAAGTAGGGATAGTCGTCGAGGGCCCAGTGGATCGGTAGCTCGACGAGCGCGGAGTCACTTGCAGCGACCCAATAGGGCGCGTCTGAGCCCATGAGTGAGGAGTCGTACCTGAAGCCGCGTTCGGCCATGAGCTGCAACGAGACATCGCTCAGCTCCCACGAGGGCGAGCGATAACCCGCCACCGATTCGCCCGTTATGCCCTGCAAAATCTCGCTGCCCTTGTCGAGCACTTCGGCTTCTTCCTCGGCCGAGAGCGTCGCAGGCGGCTCGTGCAGGTATCCGTGATGGCCAATCTCGTGTCCGGCTGCGGCAATCCGCTCGACCGTCGCCGGATTGCGCTCTGCAACCCAGCCCGGGACATAGAACGATGCAGGTACGTCGGCTCGCGCCAGCGCTGTCAAGATGTGCGGAACGGCAACCGTCGGGCCGTAGTCGCCAAAGGAACGCGCCGATGGACGGTGCTCGACGCGTGGATCGCGATTGATCATGCCAGACGAGCCGTCAACGTCAAAGGAGAGCACTACGGTGCATTCCGCTGCGCCCGCGTCGCTGTCGGGAGACCAGAGCGCCGCGCCACAGGCCGGGCAAAATCGGCGCTCGCCACTCCATCTGCAATGGGGACAGTTGTTGGTCATCGTCGCCGATTCCGACTCCGGGAGATGGCTACGTCATGCTCCCTCTCCTTCTGGGAGAGGGCTGGGTGAGGGTCGGCTGCTCTCCGGTGGCGCCTGGGCCCTCACCCTCACCCTCTCCCTCGGGGAGAGGGGATCAGAGGGGGCGGGTGTCCGTGAAGATCAGGCAAAGTCCGTGATCGTGACGAAGCCTGTCGTCTGGAACGTGGTCATCGAGTCGACGACCTCGGGCACCTGGTCGATCGAGATGGTCTCGGTGACGATGGTCTCCGGTACCAGTTTGCCCGACGCGACCATGTTCAACATCGCCGGGTAGTTCTGGTTGGGTAGACCCAGCGAGCCGCGAAACTCGATTTCCGACATCGTGATGAAGTCGATCGGCAATCCAACTTCGCCTGACTCATCGGCCGACGTGATGCCGATCTGCACATGGACGCCACCCTTGCGCAGGGAGTTGACCGAGTTCAGCATCGTCGCGCGAATGCCCAGGGCGTCAACCGAGACGTCGGCGCCGCCGTCGGTGATTTCGCGCACGCGCGTCGGTACATCAGTCTCAATCGCGTTGATCGTCTCGACTGCACCTTGCGAGCGCGCTAGGGAGAGCTTGCCTTCTTCAAGGTCAACGGCGATCACCTGCGCGCCGAGTGCCGCCGCAACCTGCACGGCCGAGAGGCCGATGCCGCCACAGCCGTTTACGACGACCCAGTCGCCGCCTGAGACTTCGCCGCGGTCGGCGACGCCGTGGTAGGAGGTCATGAAGCGACAGCCCATCGCCGCGCCCGCCTCGAATGAGACGTTGTCCGGCAGCGGAATGGCGTTGAAGTCGGCGTTGAAGATGGCCGCCTTCTGTGCGAAGCCGCCCGCGAACCCGCCCTGCGTGTCGCAGATGTTGGGCATGCCGCTGCGGCAGATATTGCAGTTGCCGCAGCCGTTGTGGAACGGGGTCAACACGCGCATGCCAGGACGGATGTGTTCGACGCCCGGGCCAACTGCCTCGACCGTGCCTGCCCATTCGTGGCCCAACACGCAAGGAGTCGGCAGTTCAAAGCCAACCCACGACAGGTCGCCTTGCCAGAGGTGCCAGTCCGAGCGACAAACACCGCAGGCCTCGACCCGTACGAGCGCGTCGTTCGGCCCGATTACCGGTTCAGGGAAATCCTTCACGACCAACGGCTGGCGGACACCCTCCATCACGACGGCTTTCATTTGTCTGGTCCTTTCTTCTTCTGCACCATTTTCTAGGAGTGGTTCAGTCAGTGAAGAATCTAACAGCTTCAACACTATCCAGAATCAGAGGAGATGACCCAGACGAAGTCGGGTTGGAGCACTTGCAGCGATCCAATCCGAACGAACTCGGAGCTCGAATAGGCGCTGAGTCCTGCGCGATAACTGATCCTGCGCTCAACTGCCGACACCGGCAGCGCCAACACCGATTCGTCATGCACATACGCGAGCGTCGATCCGTCACCAATCGGATGGGTCCGCACCTCTTTGCCTTCGCTGAGTGCTCCCAGTTCCGCCATCAAGTCCTCGACCGACGTGCTACGCCTCCTGACTTCCGAACTGTTCACGAGCGCAGAGAGGGCAAGCCCGTTGATCTCGGAGATGACTGGCTGCAGCGCGAGCGACGCAATCTCCCGAGGCAGCGGAATCACATATCGCCGGCCGCGCTCAACCTGTTGCCAGGTGAAGCGATAGGTCCAACGGAACGTCTGAACGTCGTCCGATGAGTCGGCCAGCGGAGCGGATGGCACAATAAGACGCGAGCGAATGCCGACGACTTCCTCGATTTGTTCGAGTTCGCCGATCAGAAATGGCAACAGTGGGTCGTCGGGATCGGTCATTAATTGGTCTCCAGCACTTCCCTAAGAGACTGATGCATAACTCCCCTTCTCCCCCCTTGCGGGGGAGATGCCGAAAGCCTGCCGCGGGCTTGACCCGGGGGCAGAGGGGGGTCCCTGCCTATTGGCCCTATCAGGTCGTCGCAAGCCAACCTCCCCCTCTCCCCCCGCAAGGGGGGGAGAGGGGGAGGATCGCCTCGTCGCACTGAACCGCTCATGTTCAGGTCAACAAGGGGGACTTGTTTGCCCTAACGGAACACCGGGTCACGTTTCTCAAAGAACGCACTGACGCCTTCCTTGGCTTCTGGGCGACGTGATGCGTCGCAGATAGCCCGTGTCTCCCACTCCATCTGCGACTCCAGGCCCTCGTTCCATGATTGGTGGTAGAGCCGCTTGGCTGCGCCGATCGACTCGGTGGGGCCGGCAGCCAGTTGCGCTGCCAGCTCGTGCGCCGACGACTGCAGCTCGTCATCCGCTACGACGCGGTTGATCATGCCCCAGTCCAATGCCTCGGCGGCCGATAGCATGCGGTTCGTCAAGCAGAGTTCGAGCGAACGACGCAGGCCGACCAGCCGGGGCAGGAAGTAGGTCGAGGATCCGTCGGGGGTCAGGCCGATGCGCGAGTAGGCCATCGTGAAGCGCGCCGACTCACCAGCCACTGCGAGGTCACTGAACAGCGCCAGGCTCATCCCCGCGCCGGCGCAGGTTCCGTTGATTGCGGTGATCAACGGCGCGTCCATCCGGGTGAATCGGGAGACGGCGGCGTGCAGATAGGTCGTCATCTCCTTGACGAAGGTGGCCATCTCAGGACCTGCCGGCGGGAAACCTCGCAGGTCGGCGCCGGTGCAGAAGAATCGCCCTGAGCCACGGAACACGACAGCGCGCACCTCGGGATCGTCGTCCACCCGGATCGATGCGTCCATCAATTCTTTGCACATATCCAGCGAGAGCGAATTCGCCGCTTCTGGACGGTTGATCGTGATTGTCGCGACATTGTCGGACAGTTCATATCCCAGGCTCTTGTATTCGGTCACAGCTCAACTCCTTCTCGTTGCTTCGGTACTGTTGGCTCACGCAAACCGCATCACCCGCAGGCTATCGCCAGACAGGAAATGTCCGATGTCAATCCAGGAAGTCAGGATCGCGACCGGCGACGGCGACATGAAGGCTGCGCTGGCACTACCGAGCGAACCCGACGCGCAATCACCGGGAGTGATCGTGTTGCACGAGCTCTTCGGCCTCAACGACGACATCCGCCGCATCACGCAGCGCTTCGCTGACAACGGCTACGTCGCTCTGGCGCCCGACCTGTACTCGGTTGGACCTCGACTAAAGCCGATCTGTATTCGGCGTACGATGCAGGCCTTGCGCAGCGGCAGGGGTCGAGCGTTCGATGATATCGAGGCCGCCCGCACCTGGCTCGCCAGCCGTAAGGATATCGACGAGTCGCGACTCGCGATAGCTGGCTTCTGTCTTGGTGGAGGATTCGCTGTCCTCGAGGCGGCCCGAGCTCCGATTGGTGTGGCGGCCGACTTCTACGGCGCGGTACCGCGCGAACTGGAGGAGCTCGAGGGCAGTTGTCCCGTCTTCGCTGCCTACGGTGAGAGGGATCGGGTGTTCGTCGGACAGGCTGCGCGGCTGCGCGGACACCTGGAGCAGCTTGGAGTCGAGCACAACATCACCGTTTATCCCGGCGCCGGTCATTCGTTCATGAGCCGATACCAGGGTCTCCAGGGGTTCCTCGTCCGTCACTCGCGGATGTCTGTTGGCTATCACCACGAGTCGGCAGAAGACGCCTGGACAACAATGCTCGACTTCTTTGAACGGAACCTCGGCGCAGCGCCTGACGTTTCACTGACATAGGTTGAACAGACTTGAACGGCCTTGTTGCCATTCACCCAAAAGGAGTGACGATCATGAACGATGGAACACGCGCTCGGACCGCTCGCCGGTACCTGGCGGTCGGACTGGCTGCAGCGCTGCTCGCGCTGGGGGCAGTGCTTGCGCTCTCGCTGACCAACTCGGCGCAGGCTGAGTCGCCGGCGGTGGAAATCAGCGTGAATTCCGGCGAGGAAGATCTGACGATGCTGACCGTCGAAGGCGCAGCCTCACGCAGCGTCAGCTACGACGGCACAATCGGTCGATTCACCGTCAGCGTGCTCAAGCCGACTGTGCTGGAGGCGGTCTCCGCCGGAAACACCGCCGCCAAGGCCATCGCCGACGCGGTCGAAGAGAACTGCACGGAAGATGAGCCCGAAGTTGCGGATCACACTGCCGACCCGACCTGTATCTCGCCGAGCGGACTGCAAACGACCCGGATCCGTATCCACGAGGAATTCGACTGGACCGAGCAGGGCCGCGTCTCCCAGGGCTTCCTCTATGAGAACGGACTGAGCATCGCGATCCGGGGCACCGGATTTGCCGGTGGACTGGTTGACCTCGTGATCAAGGCCGGCGGCGACAACGTGCGCTTTGATGGCCTCGACTTCACCACGTCACGACGGGCTGAAATCGAGCGTCTGGCGCTGCTCGATGCCATCGACGACGCTCGCTCAACCGCTGACTCGATCGCCGAACACATGGGATACGAGATCGTGCGAATCGTCGAAATGAGCCCGACCGGAAGCTTCAGCGCGTCAAGGGTGACCGAGGAAGCGCCCGAGGCGGCCTTCGACTCCAGCTACGAACCCACGCCGATCTTCGGAGGCTCAGAGTCGATCACATCGCGAATCCGGATGGTCTTCGAGTTGCGACCACTTCCGGCTCAAGAAGAGTAGGTGCGAAGCGCGGGACATGGTCGGCTTACTCAGAAGCCTTGTCCATGTCCCGCGCTGGCTCCAGGTCCCAGACGTATTCGAACGTGAACGTCAATCCAGCGCAGACTGGCTCAGCCGACAGAGTGTCAGGACGTTCAACAACCTCAACGGGTTCTCCGGGCCGGAAGGCGTAGACAGTCTCCTGTTCAGGAACGACAAGCCACCCCAACTCGGTGCCGCCTGCAATCCAGGCGGCCATCTTTTGTTGTTGGCTGGCCACGGTGTCGGATCCTGAACGGACCTCGATGACAAAGTCAGGGCAGATCGGTTGGTAAGTCTGGCGACGCTGGTCTTCGGTCATCGAAGCCCGTCGTCGCGGACTAGTCCAGGCGGCGTCCGGAGCGGATACATGTCCGTCGCCGCGTACGTATCCGCCGCTCGACCCAGTGATTACTCCGCCAGCTCCGCTGCGAACCCAGTTCCGGAGCTGTCCCGCAAGCTCCGCGCAGATCTCGTCGGAGTCGATTGACGATGCCGCTATGATCACCAGGTCTCCGTCTGCTGTGCGCTCGAATTGCAAGGGCTTGTTCAGTTGGCTGATCTGCTCTAACAACTCGTCCGTCAGCGGCGCTTCGTCCGGGAAGCGCAGCGTCACAGGTAGTTCGTTTGAAGAACTACTGACATCGTCCAACAGACTTGATAGCTCATCTACAGGCTTGGCCGGAGTCGAGACCATGGCGATGTCTGACTTTCCGCTGTCGATCCCTAGCCGGCGGCGGCTGCAGCGGCGTCCTGGCGGACCTTTTGCGCGACATGCTCGGGTACCGGATCGTAGCGCTCGAACTGCCACGAGAATGTGCCTCGGCCGCCAGTCATCGACCGCAGGTCGGTTGCGTAGTGCAGAAACTCCGCCATTGGACCTTCGGCGATCACGACTGACGATCCCGGCGGCTCGTCCGCAGGTTCCATCCCCAGGACTCGCGCGCGGCGCGAGTTGAGGTCACTGATGATGTCACCCGTGGATGTCTCCGGCGAGGTGATCCGCAGCGAGTGGATCGGTTCCAACAGGATCGGTCGCGCCGATGACACGCCTTCCTTCAACGCCTGTGTTGCGGCCAGCTTGAATGCCATTTCCGATGAGTCCACGTCGTGGTGCTTGCCGTCGAACAGCACGACACGCAGGTCGGTCAACGGGAAAATCCCACGTGGCAGCGACTCAACGACGCCCTTCTCGACTGCCGGGATGTAGTTTCGCGGCACCGCGCCGCCGACGATTTCGTCGGAGAACTCGAAGCCCGCGCCTCGCGGCTGCGGCTCGACTCGGAGCGCCACTCGCGCATACTGACCGCTGCCACCGGTCTGCTTCTTGTGCAGATATTCAGCCTGGCCAACGCCGGTGACGGTCTCGCGGTACGGCACCTTGCGGTCTTTGATCTCAACCTCGACATGGAACTTGCTCAGCAATCGGCCCGCCGAGAGCTGCACGTGCGATTCGCTCAGGCCGCTCAGGATGGTTTCGCCTGAGTCGCGGTCGCGCTCGATCTGCAGCGTGGGGTCGCCCTCGACCAGACGCGCCAGCGACGGACCTAGCTTGTCGACATCGGCTTTGGTCTTTGGTTCGACGGCCGCTGCGAAAATCGGCGCGGGCATCACCGGACCGGGGATCAACAGGTCCGATCCCTTTTCGCGCAGCGTGCTGAATGTGCTGGTGTGTTGCAGCTTCGTCACGACGCCGATGTCGCCCGCGGCCAGCTCGCTCACAGATGTCAGCGTCTTGCCGGCTGCTCGTGAGATATTGGCCAGGCGCTCGTCTTCTCCGGTTTGTGCGTTGTCAAGATGGGCATCGCTGTTGATCGTGCCCGACACGACGCGCAGGTAGGACAGCCGACCAACAAACTCGTCGGCTGTGGTCTTGAATACGAATGCGCTAGTGGCGCCATTGACATCGATGCCCTCGGCGACCGCCGGCGCCTCCGACGGCTCGGGCATCACTTCCTCGATCAGACGCAGCAATTCCGCCGAACCAACACCCGACACTGCCGCCATCGGCAAGACGGGTGCAAGCGATCCTGCGAGCACAGCGCTCTTAAGCGCCGCGCGCAGGTCATCTGCCTCAATCGCTTCGTCCTCCAGGTACAGCATCATCAGGTCTTCATCGGCCTCGACGATCTGCTCGACCAGCCCTTCGCGCCCATCAGCATCCTCGTCGCCCAGCACATCGATCAGCTCGGTGAAGCTCGACTCGGAACCGTTCGGCAGATAGAGCGGCTGACACTCGGAGCCAAGAATCGATTGGACGGAGTCGAGCGCTTCCTCAAACGACGAGTTATCGCGGTCAAGACGTGAAATCACGACTGCACGCGGGATGCCGCGCTTGCCCGCCATCCGCCAGACGGTCTCCGTCCCCACTTGCACGCCCGAGGACGCGTCAACAACCACAATCACCGCGTCAATCACTGCCACCGAGGCGACAACCTCACCGATGAAGTCCGCGTATCCGGGAGTATCAAGCAGGTTGATCCTGACGCCGTTGTGCTCCATCGACACCAACGAGGTTGAGATGGACATCCCGCGCTGTTGTTCCTCGGCGTCGTGATCCGAAATCGTGTTGCCTTCCTCTACTCGCCCCAGCCGCGTCGTCATCCCAATCGCAAAGGCCAGAGACTCCACCAGCGTCGTCTTGCCAGCGCCCTGATGCCCAACCACACCAACATTACGAACAGCCATAACAAACTCCTCAGGTCCAAGCCGCCAGATAGTAATCAGGTTAACGGATGTACAGTTCGGCGAACGCCCGGATCACTGCCCTCTCTCATTTGGAGACTGCTGCATAGCCTCCACTCTTCATCTCCCCCCGCAAGGGGGCAGATGTCACGGAGTGACAGGGGGCGGCTGGTGACGACCTGATAGGGCTGCCAAACAGGGACCCCCCTCTGCCTTCGGCATCTCCCCCGCAAGGGGGGAGAAAGGGAAACATGCATCGTTTTCCTCGGGGAGAGGGAACCGGACGCCCAATGTGTGTCAATGTTCTGCAGGGAGATCCATGCGCCGCTTACACCGCCAGATCGATAATCTCCAACTCCGGCCGACCCCTCAGACCCCGCCTCAGACGCCAAACGATGTCCACTTGCGAGCCAACCTCGGCTGCTGCGCTGCCCAGCCTCCATCCGATTGATGACCAACCATCGAGGTCCAACCTCAGATGGGCGCCATCGGCGCCGACCGTCTTGGCCTGTCGCACACCGACTTCGGTACTCAGGAATCTCGGTGCAGGGTTACCTTCGCCGAACGGTGCGAGACGCTCGATCCAACTCACCGTTTGCCGGTTCACAGCCTCGAGCGGCACCTGCGCATCGATCTCAATCCGACCTTCGAGCGCAGCCCATGCGCCCGCCTCGCCCGCGTTCAACTGATCCTGCGCTGCCTCGTTGAACTGCGCCATCAACGCGCCCAACTGCCGAGGCTCGGCCGAGAAGCCTGCAGCCATCGCGTGACCTCCCCCGCGAGTCAACAACTCTCGCGACGAGTCCAGAATGCGGACCAGGTCAAACCCAGCCGCGCTGCGTCCCGACGCGCGCGCTTCACCATCAACGACCGACCAGACGAATGCCGGCCGCGACCATTGATCGGCAAGGCGCCCAGCAACAATCCCCACGATCCCGTGGTGAATCTCTTCCCCACCGACGAACAGCACCAGCGGCGCCTGACCAGACGCATCGAGCTGACCCGTAATCTGGCGTTGCGCCACGTCCATGGCTTCAGTGGTCAGCCGCCGACGCTCGTCATTGAGTCGGTCGAGCTGGGCGGCCAGATCGCGGGCTCGCTCGCTATTGCGCTCAGTCAGCATGCTCAGGGCCAGCGACGCGTCATCAAGTCGGCCGGCGGCGTTTATCTTCGGTGCGAGCTGAAAGCCGATGGTCTCGGTATCGACCGGCCCGTTCCGGCGTTGAGACCTGAGCAGCGCGCGCAAGCCGGGCCGCTCCGTGCCGTCGAGCGCTCGCAATCCTTGATGGACAATCCAGCGATTCTCGCCTCGTAAGGGCACGACATCAGCGACCGTCGACATGGCCGCAAGATCGAGCCAATCAGATTGCTCCTTGTCGAGACCCAGATGAGCTGAAAGGCCGTGCGCGAACCGATACGCCAATCCGCCGGTCGACAGCTCCGACAGCGGGTGGCCTTTGGGAGCGAGTTTCGGCGTGACAATTGACGCGCCCTGAGGCAACGCCTCAGCCGGTTCGTGGTGATCGAGCACGATCACGTCCAGCCCATGCTGCTCCTGCGCCGCCGCGATCTCGTTGAGAGCCGTGATCCCGCAATCTGCCGTGATCAGTACGCGAGCGCCGTCACCAGCAAGCTGCGCGATGGCCGCATCCTGCAACCCATAGCCTTCCCGCTCGCGATGAGGAATAAACGGACGCGCGTCGATTCCAACCTCCCGAAGCGCCTCGGTCAGGATCGCTGTCCCGGTGATCCCATCAACATCATAGTCGCCATAGATCGCGACCGGCTCGCCGCGTTGGGCCGCCCGCGCGATCCGCTCAATCGCCGCCGTCCAATCACCAAGGACCGACGCATCGGCAGGCTGATACCACTCAGGATTGAGAAATTCCTGCGCTGCGGGAACGGTGTCAACGCCGCGTTGTCTCAGCAATCGACCGACGAACGACGGGGCGTCAAGTCCTTCAATCGGAGGGGCGTCGTGTGCTTCGGCAATGCGCCAGGTCCGGCCCAACCAGCCGTCCGATCGTTCCCGCACCACGTCGCGCTACCCGAGTGCCGTCCCGGTCCGCTCAGCCTTCCCAGCGTCTGAAGACGAGACAGGCGTTGTGACCGCCGAAGCCCATCGAGTTGGAAATGGCCACGCGCACATCGCGCTCGCGGCAGACGTTCGGCGTGTAGTCAAGGTCGCAGTCCGGATCGGGATTCTGCAGATTGATCGTCGGAGGAATCACGCCGCTGCGAATCGCCTCGACCGTCGCCAGCGCTTCGACGGCGCCGGCAGCCCCGAGCAAGTGTCCGGTCATCGACTTGGTCGACGACACCGAGAGTCCGTACGCGGCCTCACCAAAGACGCTCTTGATCGCCATCGTCTCAAACTTGTCATTGAGCGGCGTCGAAGTTCCGTGAGCATTCACGTAGTCAACCTCGGAAGCCAGGATGTCCGAACGCTCCAGCGCCAGCGACATCGCTCGAACGCCACCGTCGCCGCCTTCAGCCGGCTGGGTGATGTGATACGCGTCGCCAACCGAGGCGTAACCGCACAATTCGGCCAGAATATCCGCACCTCGGCCTACTGCGTGCTCCGCTCGCTCCAGGACCATCACCGCTGCACCTTCACCCATCACGAATCCATCACGCTCAGCGTCGAACGGTCGCGATGCCGATTCGGGGTCGTCATTGCGACCCGACAGCGCCCTGGCCGAGGCGAAGCCGGCCACGGCCATCTCACAGAGCGGCGCTTCTGCGCCGCCGACAACCATGACGTCCGCCTCGTTGCGACGAATTGTCTCAGCCGCAAGTCCCAGGGCATCGGCCGCCGAGGAGCAGGCCGACATCGGGGCCAGGTTTGGTCCGCGAGCCTGCAGCGCGATTGAGACCTGTCCCGATCCCATATTGGGCAGCATCATCGGCACCGCGAACGGCGAAACTCGGTCGGGACCACGTGAGTCGAGAATGCGGAATTGTTCCTGGGTCGTCGCGATCCCGCCAATGCCGGTGCCAATCATCACACCGACCCGGTCTGAGCCGTCGAAGCCGCTGTCATATCCAGCATTTGCAGCCGCTTCCTGAGAGGCCACAATCGCAAACTGTGAGTACCGGTCCATCCGCCGAGCGTCCTTGCGCGGCATGTAGTCGTCGGGTTTCCAGTCCGACACCTCAGCCGCGATCCGCACCGACAGACGGCCCGGATCAAAGATCGAAATCGTCTTCACGCCCGATTGCCCCGCGATCAGGGATTTCCACGTCTCCGCCGCTGTCCCGCCAACCGCCGTCACCGCCCCCATCCCCGTCACAACGATGCGCTCGTCCATAAGATCCCCCCAAAGCTCAGTTGACGCTCAGCCTACCCCGTTGGCCGGGTAAAGCGTGCACAGCCCACCAGTGCAGTCACTGTGTTCACGGTCCAAAAGCCTGCAGGTTGGTGAACTACTTGCTGGACTCCCAGACCCGAGCAAAATTCACGACCAAGCCCTCACACACGCTTTCCCCGCCAAGCTCCTCAGGTTTGTCAACCTTCTCAGGATCAGAATTGGGCCGGTAGATCCAGATGCTCTCGTCCTGAGGATCCACCAGCCAGCCGAGCAAGGCGCCATACTCAATCCATCGATTCATCTTCTCCTGCTGGTAGGAGAGTGAATCTGAATCCGAGAGAATCTCAATCACAAATTCAGGGCAGACTGGAAGCGAGGTTCCGACATAATCTTCGGGCCGCTGCGCGGCACGATCATCGCTGACCCAAGACACGTCGGGGATGGTGAGTATGGAGTCACTAATCCGAACGGTTCCGGTTGGTCCACCGACACCCCCTCCAGCCAATTCGTCGCTCCAAGCAACAACCTGTGCGCCGAGCCTCATCCCCAGTTTGCTGGTTTCCCAACCCTCTCCCACCATGATGATCAGCATCCCATCGCCGGTGGCCTCAAATCGTAGGGTTTCGTTGAGACGGCGCAGTTCCAGGAACGCATCCTCGGTCACGCGCCACGAATCTGGCAGTCGCAGAGATACCCAGGCACCAGCAGCGCTAGCCTCTATCTCAGGAGAACATGATGCGGGCGCACTTGATTGCGCCGGCGCTATCGGCTTCTCAGGGGTGGAAACCATGGGAACGCCTCGTTCGCGGCGTTAGCCGCCGGCGGCGGCCTGACCGTGGGAGTACCACTCCTCGGTCTCTTCGCCCGGCTCGGGCAGGACCATCCCGCCCTCCATCGTCCACTTCGCCGGACCCTCGGTGATGCGACCGCTGAAATCATCGGACGACACGCCGGTGATCTCCCGGAATGCGCCCATCAGGTCGTCCAGCAACTCAGCCCTGACCTCTTCCGAGCGGCCCGCACGGTTGCCGCCATCGAGGAAGTACGGCGTTTCCCAGCTATCGTCGGCCTCGTCGAAGACGACGTGCACGAAGCTACGCGGCGCGCCGGTGTTGCCGCAGTGAATGTCGGTGAATGCCTTGGCGACGGCAGCACGCTGCTCGTAAGCCACGGAACCTTCGGGAACCACGCATCGGTAATACGGCATCTGAGTCAACCTCTCTCGTGAGTCGAGTTATGCGCACATGTTAGAACACGAAGTCACACGTCGCGAGCCGAGACAACCAGATCATCGACCGTGCAGCCGCTGATTTCCATCCACATGTCGCAGATGCGGCGCATCAAGTCCTCGCGCACGTCCTGAGTCACACCTCCGACGATGCTGCCGCGCACAAGTGATGTCGTCGACGGCTCGCCGCCACGGAATCCGAAACCCGAGGGGATATCGGAGAAGGTCACCGGCACGTCGTCGGGCGACTCGCCCAGCACGTCCTGGGTGATCTGCTGCAGACCCGCGGCAAGCGTGGCCCGGGTCGGCTCGTCGATCTGACCTTCCTGCATCGTGCAGTTGAAACTGACTCGCGACATTCGCAATCTCCTCCGCTGTAGTTACTTCCAGATTCGTTCGAGGCTGACTTCAAGACCCTCGCAGACGTCTTCGCCGCTCAAGCGGTCAGGCTTGTCAAGCTGTTCGGGCTCGGCGTGAGGCCGGTAAATCAGGACCGCGTCCTCGAACGGGTCAATCAGCCAGCCGAGCAACGCGCCGTTCTTGATCCATTGTTCCATCTTCTGCCGTTGCTTTTCCTGGACGTCCGTGACCGATACGATCTCGACGACTAACTCAGGGCAACTCTGCGCAAGCGATTCATCCTTGTCCTCGTCCTGAAGGTCCCACCGTTCTGCACTCATCCAGGCGGCATCAGGCTCCCGCATTGACGTATCCGGCAATCGAACGCCAGCCTGCGGGCCGAGCACGAAGCCGCTGCCCGACTGCCTGTTCCAGAGCGAAACGTCAGTGAGAATCTCTGCACCACGCCGGCCGCTGCCGCGACCCTCTGGCGACATGATCACCAACTCCCGTTGCGCAGTCAGTTCGAATCGCCAGGGTTCGTTCAGTCGTCCAAGCTCAATCAACGCCTCATCGGTGGGATCCCAACAATCCGGCAGTTTGAGCTCGAGCGGAGTGGGCAACAGACCGTAGTCACCGACGGACTCGACTGAGCCCTCCGGCCTGGGCGGTGCTTGGACCATGTCACAGCCTCCTGGATCAAGGCTACAGATCAACCCTGTCCGATGTCATTGCGCCCCTCCGAGCAGACCTTCGAGACCGCCGCCCATGCTTCCGGCTCCGCCCATCTGACCGAGGCCGCCCATGTCTCCGCCTCCGGCGCCCATACCGAAACCACCGAGGGACGGTGATTCGACCGGCTCCTCACCGGCCAACGACCTCGACGCCATCGCCAATTGTTCGGCGACATCTCCAGCCGTCACGCCGATCGTGCCTCGCGTCCGCGCCGCACGATTGCCTGCGTCACCATGTAGGTAGACGCCCAGCGTTGATGCGTCGAATGGCGACAGCCCCTGGGCCAGCAGCGCGCCGATGGCCCCGCTGAGCACATCGCCGGTTCCCGCTGTCGCCAAGGCTGGCTGCGCAACCTCTGAGACGCGCGCACGGTTGTCCGGCGTCGCTACGACCGTGTTCGCGCCCTTAAGCACGACATGACAGTTCCACTCCGCCGCCCGCTCGCGAGCCAGCGTCAGTCGGTGGCTTTGCACCTCGTCGGTTGACAGTCCGGTCAGCGTGCCCATCTCGCCCGGATGCGGAGTCACGATCAGCGGCGCGACCGCATTCACCAGCGATGACAAGTCTTCCGCGACCAGGTTGAGTCCGTCAGCGTCGAGCACGATGCCCTTGACCGACGCCACCTCTTCGGAAATGAGGAATCGCCGAACAAAGACACCACTGTGATCATGCTGTCCAAACCCGCAGCCGAGAACGACCGAGTCAACGCTCGGCAACTCATCCCGCACCACTTCCCACGCGTCGTGTCCCGAGATGACTCCAGCGTCATATTCGGGTAGAGGCAGCAGCGTCGCCTCAGGAACAGCGCTGATCAGGTGCGTCGCGATCGATTGCGGTGTGGCAATCGTGACTAGCCCCGCGCCGGCTCGATACGCTGCCTTCGCCGCCAACACCGCCGCGCCCGGATAACGAGCCGACCCTGCGATCACCAGCACCCGACCAAATGTCCCCTTGTGAGCGTCGGACGCGCGCTCTGGCAACAGCGCCTTCGCCGCTCGACGTTCCAGCACCTCGGTCTGCAGATCTTCGTCCAGACCAGGCGGAATGCCAATCTCGACCTGCTGCACCGATCCCGCCGCCGACGCTCCGGGCTGCATGTACAGCCCAACCTTGGGCGCGTGAAAGGTGACCGTCTCGTCCGCGCCAACCGCGAGCGGATCGAGCCGACCGCTGTCGGCATCGAGTCCGCTGGGCAAGTCTACGGCGACGAGCTTTGGTTTGACCGTCTTCGATCGGACCAACGCCAGCCGCTCCATGATTCCTGCCAGGTCACCCGAAATCGGCCGCGATGTGCCGGTGCCGAGCAGGGCATCCACGATCGCTTCGGCGCCGGCCAGCAGGCCTTCCAGCGCTTCGAAATTCTCGTCTTCGGCAACCGTCCCGCACGGCAGTCCCAGTTCCAATGTCTGCGTCCACTGCAGATCTTCCCGCTCGCGCAACGCGTAGACCCGTACCTGTGCGCCCCACTCGTGCAGGTGACGGGCTGCCACGAGTCCATCCCCGCCGTTGTTTCCCGGTCCGACCAGCACAGCGATCCGGCGATCCTCAAGCGACCCCAACTGCATCCAGATTTCCTGCGCCACCGCGAGCCCAGCGTTCTCCATCAGCGTGTCGGTCGACACGCCGGCTGCATGCGCTCGTTGTTCAAGCTCCCGCATCTCCGCCGATGTCAGCAGTTTCATGGCTTATCTCTCTGAGTCGTTTGGTGTGTTGGTTGTCGTCAGACCCGCGGCCGCGGTTGTCCGACCGCGAACGCGCAGACCATGTTCTTCTCATGTGTCAGGCTAATCTCGATCCGCTCCAGGCCAATCTCGTGCGCCCGCTCTCTCGCCCCGCCATGCAGGATCACGACCGGTTTGCCGCGTGCATTGGCCAGGATTTCGATTTCCTTCCACTTGACGCCGCGTACGCCGGTGCCCAGGCACTTCATCACCGCTTCCTTGCCCGAGAAACGCACAGCCATCTCCGCCAGCCGACCGCCGCAGTAGTCACGCTCTCGATCCGTGAGGATCCGTTTGGGAAAGCGATCAGGATGACGCGACAGCACGCTCTCGAACCGCTCAATCAGCAGCAAGTCAACGCCGCAGGTCAGATCGCCAAACATAGGATCGCAGCCTATCAACGCCTGTCAGGGCATCTTCCGATTCCCTCGCAATACCACGTCACACTTGCCTGAACAGCCCTGCCATACCCTGACGGCATGACAGCCACGATCATCGATGGCGCAGCGATCGCCGCCGGCATCCGAGAGGCCTTGACGCGGCAGGTCGAGGACATGATTGGTCGCGGGCTACTCCCGCATCTGGCAGTCATTCTCGTCGGCGATAACTCCGCCTCTGCCTCCTACGTGCGTAGCAAGGTCAGCGCCGGTGAACAGACCGGTGTCAAGGTCGTGATTCACCGGATCGAGGCCGACCCGGACCCCGCCCAGACTCAGCGCCGGATCCGAGACCGGATCGACCTGCTCAATGCCGATCTCGATGTCCACGGCATCATTTTGCAGCTACCGGTGCCGGAAGGCGTCGACTCCGACGCCCTGCTCGATCGCATCGATCCACTCAAGGATGTCGACGGGCTGCATCCCACGAATCAGGGCCGCATCCTCCAGGGACGTGAACGGTACCTGCCTGCGACGCCTCACGGCGTGCAGCAGCTCCTGGTGCGCAGCGGAGCAGATCCAAACGGTAAGCACGTTGTCATCGTCGGACGCAGCCGGCTGGTCGGCATGCCGCTGGCTGCGATGCTCGCACAGAAGCGCCAGGGCGCCAACGCCACCGTCACCGTCTGCCATACCAACACGACCGATCTGCCGACCATCACGAAATCAGCCGACATCCTCGTTGCCGCAACCGGACGGCCAAACACCATCACCGCCGACATGGTCCGAGCTGGAGCGACCGTCATCGACGTCGGTGTCAACCGAGTCGACGACGCCACACGAAAGCGGGGCTACCGACTCGTCGGAGACGTCGATTTCGACGCCGTCTCAGCCGTCGCCGGAGCCATCACCCCCGTCCCCGGGGGAGTCGGCCCCATGACCGTCGCAATGCTACTCAACAACGTCACCAGGGCGGCCCGCATCTCCCAACAGCGCTAGCAAGGGCCCAAACCCCTTCTCCTCCGCAATAGAGGGAAGGGGAGGCAACCGATCGCTGTGGCCTCCGCTTAGTCCCGACGCGGAGTCAACACTCTGACCAGCAACAGAGCACTCACGAGTATCAGTGCCCCCGCGACTCCGATCAGCGGATACTCCCACGGGAACGGGCCCGAGACCTCGAAGACTGGCCCGGCACGGCGCTCATCCTGTCGACGCTGGATTTCTGTCGTTCGCTCAGCGATCTCATCCTCGGAACGGGCTGACGCCTGTTCCTCTGACTCATCAGTTTCCTCTTCCATCGTCTCCGAAGCCTGCGATGTCCCCTGTTCCTGAACCTGATCTGACTCGGCCTCCTGCGTCGCGGCTTCCGACTGCGCCTGCTCCGATTGATCACCATCTGCGACCTCAGGACCACCGATCACTTCGTCCTCGATTGTTGTCGAACGATCCTCTTCGGACTCTCTCGGACCGAGCCCAACGGAGGCGCGCCACTCGTTGTCCAGCTCGTCTCGGTTGACTCCGTAGACCTTCATCAGTGCGTCGTCGACCGACGAACCTTCCTTGAAGGTGCCGAATAGTTCATTCATCCGATCGGTGCCGTACTCCTGGATCAGGTACAGCACGATGGCGGCCGACTGTCCGTAGAAGATGTCGACAAACCCCGGACGATTCGATGGAGACTCCATGCTGCGCAGCGACAACACCTGGTCGTTGTTGATCGCAAACTGCAGAGCCCCGCCGCGCCGCTCCAGCCAGTCACCCTCGGCGATGGTGGCCATGCCCTCATCGAGCCAGGCGGGGAGGTCGCCGTAGGGACCCTCGCCGGCCAGCTTGGTCAGTACGTGCGTGAGTTCATGACGGACGACCCAGCGCGAAGGTTGATAGATGTGCACAAGATCGGCCAGCACTCTCGTGCCGCCGGTGATCACCGACTCCTCGAAGCGTTCCGACTGAATCCGTTCAACAGCGCGAGCATCCTCCGAGTTCGCCCAGACGTACACCTTGATCGGAATCAGCTCATCCAGCCCCAGGAACGGCGAGATCTCTTCCAGCGCCGCCAAACCGTCTTCAAGCATTGATTGCGCGACGCCTCGGTCGTCGTACCAGGCGATCTCCAGATCACCTTCCTTGAGCGATTGCCAGTCGAATCGAGGATCCTCGTAGCGCCAGATCTGCGGTTCGGTTTCGTACTTTTCTCCGGAAGCAAAGACGAACTCCCAGCGCCATTCAAAGTCAGCGCCCGCCGGAATCCAGAGCTGCGAGTCGCGCGTTGGGAACTCAGCCGTGACCCTCGTCACATCGCCCGGGGCAATCTCCGCCGCCTCACGAGTCAGCGCGCCCTCAGGCAAAATCGCGTACAGGAACGTGGCCGATTCCACTTCCGAGGCGTTATCGACCAGCGCCGACACGACGACCGAATCCGGCCATTGGTTCTCAAAGCGTGTGCCCCGAACCGTCGGACCATCCTCTGCCGACTGCGCGTTGACCGACACCGTCGACGACAATGGAATCAAGGCCAGTGCCAGGAGCAGCCCTACGGCGAGCAGGAGTCCGGATCGTCTCATGCGACCGCTCCCTCGCGCCGGACGTCCTGACCGATCTGATGCTGCAGCGATGCCCGCAGGAACTCGGTGATATCGCCGTCCAGGACGCGGTCGGCGTCCGATGTTTCGTACTGCGTCCGCAAATCCTTGACCATCCGGTACGGCTGCAGGACGTAGGAGCGAATCTGATTGCCCCAGCCGGCCTCGATGTGATCGCCGCGAATTGCGAGGCGCTCTTCCTCGCGCTTCTGCTCCTCAAGCATCAGCAGCCGGGCCTCGAGTACACGCATCGCTGAGTCTCGATTACGACGCAAGGAGCGCTCGTTCTGACAGCTCACCACGAATCCCGTCGGCAGATGAGTAATCCGCACCGCCGTCGAGTTCTTCTGCACATTCTGCCCGCCGTTACCCGAGGCGCGATACACATCAAGCTTGATGTCGTCGTCGGCGATCTCCACCTCGGCAGCACCTTCGGTCTCGGGCATGATCTCCACGCGAGCGAAGGATGTGTGCCGAGCATGATTCTGGTCAAACGGAGAAATCCTGACCAGCCGATGCACGCCGTGCTCGGCCCGCAGCCAGCCATAAGCACCGCCGCCGTCCGCATCGCCGCGGACTTCCAACGTTGCCGACTTCAGCCCGGCCTCTTCGCCCTCGGCCAGGTCGACCAGGTCAACATCGAATCCGGCCCGCTCAGCCCAGCGTTGATACATCCGCAGCAGCATCTCGGTCCAGTCCTGTGAGTCAATGCCGCCCGCGCCTGCGTAGATGGCAATGATCGCCGAGCGGTCGTCATACGGACCGGAGAATGCCAGTTCAAACGAGCGCCGCTCGATTTCGTCACCGATCGAACGCGCTTCCGCATCCAGATCCTGGGCCATTTCTTCATCGTCGGCGAGTTCGAGCAACTCCACCGCGTCGCTGACACGTGATTCCAGGCCACGCCAGACTTCAACGGTTCGTTGCCGCGACGCCATCTGCTTCATCACCTTGCGGGCGCGATCGGCGTCGTCCCAGAGTCCCGTCGCCATTGACGCAGATTCCAGCCGCGACACTTCCGCCTCCACCGCTGTCAGGTCAAAGACGCTCCAGAACGTCGCTCAACCGCTCCGCCAGCGCCTCAAGCGTCTCGCGCAGTTCATCAACATCGGCCACAACACAACTCCGCTTCGGTCATGCAACGCTATGGGATGTTCTGGTTACCAATTGGAGCGTACTACCGATTCGGCACGATCAGGCCGCCCTCGGTACGATGCATCCCCTCCGGTGTCGCCGTTGCCTCCCGTGCACGACCTGCGGCAGCCGCGATGGGATCGGCCGGCGCTGGGCCACGACGTTCGGGTGGCGGCTGCGGCGGACGCCATGCCGTCGCCGTTCCCGGTTGCGACGCCAGCGGATTCAACTGAGCTTTCTCAGGATTCGACTGACACAGTCCGATGTACTCGACCAGTTCCAGCGGCTCGACCATGCCCGCCGCTGCCAAACGATCGTCGATGAACAGCGCCGGGATCGCGCTGACGCCCGAACGCGCCGCGATGTGCTCGAACTCTTCTATGGCGAAAACATCGGTCTGCAGCTTGGGCGAGAGCAATGTCGCCGCGCACGCCGCAAGGGCCGCCTGACCGGCATTCGGATCCATCGTCGAGCCCAGCAGCCGCAGCCGAGTTGGACGACGCAACTTGCTCAACAGTCGTTTCATCTGCACCGAGGGCTTCGCTTGCCGCGTCGCAGCCAGCACCATCGCCCGGATCATCGCAACCAGCAAATGACCATTGGGCGCGCCGTAGAAGCGCAGCGGTCGGTTTAACTCGCCGCGAATTAGGACGCAGGGCACATCGACAACATCGCGCCGCTCGACTTGCTCCGGCGAATCCTCATGTTCATAGATGGTGAGCGAGATGTGATCAGAGAGGTCGGCAATCTCCTCGTACAGTTCCTTGGCCAGCGCGCAGCTCGGACGGTCGGGCCGACCCGGCACCACCACCCGTCGCGGGCTCTGGTGGAAGTACTCCAGTTTCAGCGGACCTTCGATCGCCTCAAACTGCTGACGAATCTGCGCCCGCTCGGAGCCTGCCAGGGCCATGCCAATCCTCGCTCTCTGCTTATCAGACTAACTGTGGATCTCTGTGTCGCGAACAGGCATTGCTATGCTCAAAGAGGAGATAGGTTCGATGCGAGAGAGCGCCCGGAGATATCGAGACCGAGGCCGAAAATACCTATCGCAGGCGTCGGTGGAGTTGGACCAGGGAGATTTCGCCCAGGCGTCGGAAAAGGGTTGGGGCGCGGCAGCGCAGTTCGTCAAGGCGGCCGCCGAAGAGCGCGGCTGGACGCATGGGCGTCACAATCACCTGTTTGGAATCGTTCGCCAGCTGGCAGAAGAGATTGACAATGAGGAGCTTCGCGTGCAGTTCGGTCTGGCCAGCGATCTCCACACGAACTACTACGAAGAGCACTTGGACGAAGAGGATGTGCGATTCAATCTGGATCGAGTCAGACAGCTCGTCACTAGTATCGACAGTGTCTTGAGCAACGGTGCCTGATCGCGCTTCGGACCTTCAGCTTTCACCATCCTGAACGACCCATTCCACCGCTGAGCGCAACTCCGCCTCGGTCACGGCGCCCTCGAACGCGTAGCGAATGATCCCGCCGGCATCGATCACAAACACCCACGGCTCCGACGGCAGACGCCAGGCCACGAACGCCGCCGACTCAACCAGTCTCGTCCGAGTCTCCGGATTCTCAAACACTTCAACATGAATCCCACTGATCGACGGCGAAAACTCGCGCCAGACTGCCTTCACCGCGTCGAGTACCGGGGTACAAGTGCGCGAATGACAGAACGCAGGCGTGGCGAAGGTCAACAGCAATGGTTGTCCGAGTTCCAGCGCCTCTGAGATGGAGATGGCATAGAGCCCGGGCTCGGGGTCGCGATCAGATGTCAGCTCGTTCAGCGACGAAACATCGTTGCGAGTCCGCGAGTCCACCGACGGAGCCGGGTCTCCAACTCGGGGCGCAGCCTGTCGCTCTCGCACCGAGAACTTGAGGCGTACAGACTCCTCCCTATCGTCAGCCGAAATCTCAAGCAACATCCCCCACAGGCCATCGGACGTCAGTTGCACCGGCACGACATACACCCCGATGCCGATCGGCAACGAACGATCCGAGACCGACGCATTCACATGTCCATGCGCCTCGATCCCGACATCAGCCGGATAGGAGAGAAATCGCGCATACTGGACCGCACGAGGCGTCTGCTGGTCTGCTTCGAGCCTGAACAAGGAAACTCGCACAGTTGGAGGATCATCCCCCGGCGTTAGCCCATTCAGTGTGAATGCGACCCGTTTAACGCCCACTGCCAGGTCTTGTGTCGCCAGAACCGGAAGCCAACGAGCCTCCGGATCGACCTGTGAAACGGCCCAGGGGTCGCCAGGAACCTCTTGCGGTGCGCCACTCGGTTCTGCGTTCGATCCACAACCGGTTACCGCCACTGCCGCCCCTGCAAGCAGGAACGTCAGCAGCCCGCTACTTGTCAACAGACTGTGAACACTCGACGTAACGAGTTTCCCACGTTCGATTGACAACGCGGCGAAAATTCGCTTGAATATACGATGTAACGGCATAGGCGCCTGATCAATTGACCGGAGGCTGCCAGACATGGCTTATTCCACCACCAACCGCCGCCACGAGACCTATTTCCTCCACGCGCGCGACATCGAGCTGAGGAATCACCATTCCCAGCGCATCTACTTCTTCGCCAAGTCGGAGAAGCCTGGAGCGATCGACGCCGTGCCCGACGGGTACGAAATTGTCGAGAACCCGCGCACCGGTTTGCCCGTCCTGCGCAAGGTCAAAGCTCACGCCGACGCGGCAGGCTAGCGCATACCTACTGTTCCCGATCGGGAACGTTTCCACAGCGCCACAGGCTCTCTGTTCGTGTGCGCCACTGCTTGTCCACTTTTCCACGACCCGTCAACCGATCCATTGACTGTGTTATCCACACAACCGTGTTAATGCTGCACGATGAAGCGTGTGCGACGCCGACGCCAGTACTTGGTCGCCCGACCCCTGTGTGAGTTGATCGCCGGCCCAGTCAGTCATCTGACCACCGGCGCCCCGCACTATTGGGACCAGTGCCATGTAATCCCATGCCTTCAATGACGCTTCACACACAATGTCCACAAAGCCTGAAGCCAGCAGTCCGTAGGCGTAACAATCAATCCCGTATCTTGCTCGATACAGCGACGACGCGAGCCTGTTCCAGGCGCCCTGTTCCTCGGCCTCGAACATGGTCGGGTCGCTGGCAAAGCCGATCGACTCTCCCAGATCACCTGTTGTTGACGTGTGGACAACCTGTGAATTGTGTGTAGCTCGCAGCGGAAGGTCCGGAAAACTCACGCCTGTCCATCGTTCTGCCAATATCGGTTGGTCAAGTACACCGAGCACCGGCGCCCCGTCACGTACAAGCCCAATCAAGGTCCCAAAGGTTGGAAGCCCGGAGATAAACGCACCGGTACCGTCGATCGGATCGATTACCCAGACCCACTCGGCATCATCCTGATCCGATCCAAACTCCTCGCCGACGATTCCGTGACTCGGATATCGACTGCAAATGCGTTCACGGATCGCAGTCTCGGCGGCGCGATCGGCCTGGGTGACCGGCGAGCCGTCACCCTTCCGCTCGACATCTAAGTCGCTCCGAAACCAGGGACGAATCGCCTCACCAGCGGCATCGGCCAGCTCCTCCGCGAATTGGAGGTACATGTCCGTAACTAGCTCGCGAGGATCAGGCATGCGCTCAGCGTAACTCTCGTACTGGCGTGGGGAGATTGTGGTGCTACCAACCAGGTCGGGGCTGAGTTAGCCATGGGTCTATGTCTCCTGCAACTGCGCCCAGCGATCCCTGCTGCTAGATTGCAGTACTCGCAGATGGGCGACGCGGTCGACAACTTGTGAGTTTCCGCACACGCTCGGCAGATCGACGCGACCGCACCCTCCGCGGAAGGATTCATCTATGTCAGACGACGCAAATGGCGTCAGCCAGTCAGCCGACCAGCCAACGGGCAAGATCAACGTTGCCATCATCGGAGTCGGAAACTGCGCTTCATCGCTCGTTCAGGGCGTAACTCACTACCAGAATGCGGAAGACGGCGACGAGATTCCCGGCATCATGCACGCCGTCCTCGGCGGCTACTCGATCTCCGACCTCAACTTCGTCGCCGCCTTCGACATCGATTCACGCAAGGTCGGCCTTGACCTCTCCGAGGCCATCTTCTCCGAGCCCAACAACACGGTGAAGTTCACCGATGTGCCCAATCTCGGCGTCCCGGTCGAGCGCGGCATGACCCATGACGGCCTGGGCAAGTACCTCTCGCAGGTGATCGAGAAGGCGCCCGGCTCAACCGTCGATGTGGCTCAGATCCTCAAAGACCGCGACGTCGATGTCGTGATCAACTACCTGCCGGTCGGCTCCGAGGAAGCGACCAAGTGGTACGTCGAACAGGTGCTCGAGGCCGGCTGCGGCTTTGTCAACTGCATTCCCGTCTTCATCGCTCGCGAGGAATACTGGGCCAATCGTTTCCGCCGCGCCGGCGCACCCATCGTCGGTGACGACATCAAGTCCCAGGTCGGCGCGACGATCGTCCACCGTGTCCTCTCGCGACTCTTCCGAGATCGCGGCGTGCAGATCGACCGCACCTATCAGCTCAACTTCGGCGGCAACACCGACTTCTACAACATGCTCGAGCGAGAGCGTCTCGAGTCCAAGAAGATCAGCAAGACCAACGCCGTCACCTCGCAGATCGAGTACGAGATGCCTCCGGGCGACGTACACGTCGGTCCCTCCGACCACGTGCCCTGGCTGGAGGACCGTAAGTGGTGCCACATCCGCATCGAAGGCACCACCTTTGGCGATGTGCCGCTCAACCTCGAGCTCAAGCTGGAAGTCTGGGACTCACCCAACTCGGCCGGTGTCGTGATCGACGCCGTGCGCTGCGCCAAGCTTGGCCTCGATCGAGGCCTCTCCGGACCGCTCCTGGCCGCCTCCGCCTACTTCATGAAGTCCCCGCCCGAACAATGGACCGACGACGTCGCCCGAGACGGCGTCGAAGCCTACGCCCGAGGCGAATAGCCTGCCGGATTCCTTCTCTCCTTGGAGACCTGAGCGCTAATGAGCCGCCGTCTTCAACCAGTCCCCTCTCCCTCTGGGAGAGGGTGAGGGTGAGGGTCTCCCATGCACCCCCTGGCCCTCGGCTACCAGACCCTCGGCCGAGTAGCCCGTTCCCTGCCCCGACCTGCGGCCTACGCAGCCGCCCGCCACCTGATGACAGCCGTCTGCCACGCCTGGCCCCAGGGGCGAACCGCAGCACGCCAGAACGCACAACAAGTCCTGCCCCACGTCGAATGGGACGGCAACGCAGACTCCCTCGCCCGAGCTCAGTTCCAGCGCTACGGCGAGTACATGGTCGACGCCATCCGCCTCGACGAACTCAGCCCGGTGGACTGCTACGAAGCCGTCGGCGGTGATGACCCGACCTACGCCGACCAATGGCGGCAACTCGAAGATTGGTACCAGCAACGCCCGATCCTCTTCGCCGTCATCCACTTCGGCAACTGGGACATCCTCGGAGGAGCCTTCACGCACCGAATCGGCCCCTCAATGGTTCTCGTGGACGACCTCGGTCATCCAGCCCTCAACCAGGCCATACAGGATCAACGAGCAAGACTCGGAATGTTACCTGCGAGCGGTCGAAGCGGCCTGCGCCAAATCATCAATCATCTACGAGACGACGGAACCGCCGCAATCCTCTTCGACCGCCCACCCAGACCGGGAGAACAAGTAACCACAGAACAACTCTTCAGCCAAACCATCACAATCCCAAACGAAATCCACCGGATCGCCGAGTCAACTAATGCGAAGCTGATCCCCCTCACCGCAACCCGTCAAGCGCACAATCTCCGCTTCAAGCCGCACCTAATCCTCGATCACCAGGGCAACTCTCCACTCCTGAGAGCGTTCGAGCCAGCACTAAAGAACGCACCCGATCAGTGGTACCAGTTCCGGCACTTCTTCAACTCGTGAGAACATACCCACATGCCGACCGCCACCGCCCTCGCGATCCTCGCCTGGCTCTCCCGATACCTCCCTCGACGCACCCTCTACGCCTTCGCCGAGACCGCAGCCTCTCTCGCCCTTCCGCTTCTGGAGAGACAGCGCATCCGAATTCGCAACAATCTCCAGCGCATCCATCCCGAGCACTCGCCCTCCCAGCTCAACCGCGACGCCGCCGAGGTCATAGCCGAGACGGCCCGGTACTACGTTGACCTCGCCCTCCTGCCCGCAATCTGCCCTCAACGAGTGCTTGACCGACATCTCCATGTTGAGGGATTGGACCATCTGCTCGACGCCCACAAGGCCGGACGTGGCGTGGTCCTGACCACCGCGCACATCTCCAATCCCGAGGTTGCGGTCAAGGCGCTGGCAGCGCTCGACATCCCCGCGGTTGCGCTGGTCGAACGACTTGATGATCCCCGACACTTGGAAGCGGTCAACGCCTCGCGTACTGCCGCCGGGGTCGAGTTTCTCACGGCGACCCAGACTGGCGTCGGCAAGGCATTGCGCACGCTGCGCGAGGGTGGAGTGGTCTGCATCCTTTGGGACCGCGACCGCCAGGGCGGAGGCGCGTGTGTCCCGTTCTTCGGCCGCCAGGCTCGATTCCCCGTGGGAGCAATCGACCTGGCCATCCGCGCCGAGGCCGACATCCTGCCGCTCTACGCCGTCCGACGGCCCGGCCCTGATCGTCTCCAGTTTGATGTCACCTTTCTACCGACGCTTGAACTCTTGCTCACAGGCAATCGAGCCCTCGATACGCGCACCAACACTGCCGACCTCGCGCGACTATTCGAGCCCATCATTGCTGAGCATTCGCATCTCTGGAGAGTCCAAGAGTCGCCCTGGGCGCCTTGCCGAGACACCCCATGGGACGATCCGCATCCACGAGACACCGTCGGAAGCGCAAGTCAATGAGCGCCGACAACGAGTCCATGGGACGCGCCGACCTGCAGATTCACACCGATGCCTCCGACGGCATGGATGACGCCAGAACCGTCCTCGACGCCGCTCACCGGCGAAGCCTGGACGTCATCGCCGTCACCGACCACGACCAGACCCGGGGTGCACACGAAGCACGCGATGTTGCCGTGCGGAGCAATCATCCGGTCGAAGTGATCATCGGTAGCGAGGTCAGCAGTCGCCAGGGACACATCCTCGCGCTATGGATCGACAGTCCAATAGCAGCGTTCAAGAGCGCAGAAGCGACGATCGAGGCGATCTGGAGACAGGGTGGAGCTGCAATCATCGCTCACCCGGCAGCCATTGTGCCGTTCGCCCTCAACATCGGTGATATCGATCGCCTGGTCGCAACGATGTCGCCCGAACTGAGTGGCGATCATCCACCGATTCTCGCCGTCGAGACGGCAAACCCCATCCCCTCCGCCCGCTGGCGCCGACAATCAATCATCAGCGCCAATCAGCGTTGGAGGCTGCCGACCACCGGAGGCTCCGACGCCCACTTCCACGAACAAGTCGGAGCAGGAATCACCAGATATCAAGGTCGAGGAGCGCAAGCACTCAGGGAAGCACTCCGTAGCAACCAAACCAGCGCCGAACTGGACAACTACCCGTCCCTAAGAGATATCGGAGCCGGCAGGCTCCTCCGTCAGCAATGGCGAGGAATGACCGCCACACCAAAAGCCCTCCTCGCCCGCCGCCGTCCTTAGACCCCGGCACCTTGAGAACAGCCAGCCGGTTCCCGTCCTGCCCGCGCTCCGATTCCCCCCCTGCGGGGGGAGATGTCACGGAGTGACAGAGGGGGGGTCGGCGGATGATGACCAGATAGGGCTTCCGAACAGCGGACCCCCCTCTGCCCCCGGGTCAAGCCCGGGGCAGGCTTTCGGCATCTCCCCCGCAAGGGGGGAGAAGGGGAGTTGTGCATCAGTCTCTTGCGGGGAGAGAAATCGCCTTGTGACAGAGGTGGGCAGCCGGGGCACGGTATGTCAGAGATGTCGTACTAAGGAGCCAGCTCCCCAGCCTTCAACATCATCCCGGCCAGGGAGGAGAAGGGGACTTACGCGTCAGTCTCTGCGAGAGGCTCAAATCGGCGCCGCGTGACGCACCGCAAGAGCCTGTCGACACGTACTAGCCAGCGAGCGCGTAATCCAGCGCGTGATTCACACGCTCGCCGATGACATCCAGCTTGGCCAGACGCAGCACACGAGGCTCAACGCGTTTCCGCTCCTTCTTCGACATCAACACGTCGAACAGTCCACTCGCCCGCGCCAGGCTGACCAGCGCCGCGTCCTCGGGCGCCGGAATGGCGTCGCCGTGCAGCAGTTCCATTACATGCTCGCGGATGCAGCCCACCACCACCGGGTCGACCTGCGGGTCCTGTCCCCAACGAAATTCAATCTGTTGCCGCCCGTGATGTTCGCAGACCACCGGCCGAGCGCGAAGGTGTCGCAGCCGCTCGCGGCGAACATTGTGGGCAACTCCCGAAATCTCCGACACCCAGTGATTGATCGACTGGTTCGGCTCCGAGTGCGCAATCCGATCCAACACATCATCGAGCAGCTCATCGCCGGTCGGTTCCGGATCGATCACGAACAGACGAGTGGGATCGCTGTCCAGCCGTCCGGCGAACGACAGGTCAATCAGCGACGCACCAGCAATCGCATAATCAAGTCGCGCCTCATGCAGCCGGTCAAGAGCGCCATGCTCGCTCAATCCAAGCAGCAACAACTGCTCACAAATCGAAAACCCTGAAGTTGAGATTGGCACGTCAGCCCCCGCTATTCGCCTTCACCCACAAATCAATGTCGATATGTGGCAAGCGACATCTTGTTCATCTCGCACGTTAACCATTCGTTCACAAATCAACAACCAAACGATAACAGGAGATAATCCAGTTCTCGAAATCTGGCCTCTGCCCAAGCTGGCAATAACCTCGATCCCGTGCGAATCGCTCATGTCCTGCCCTACGACGCTCGCCAGCCGGGTGGTGTCCAGGTCCACACCCTGGCCTTGTCCGACGCTCTGAATGCGATGGGGCACCAGTCCGAAGTCTTCTCGCCTCGAAAGGCCCTTCGAGTCCAAATGGGTGGGACGCGTGCCGACCTGTCGTTCCATCCGTCGGACTTACTCCGGTTACGAGACTTCCTCCGCACGCCGCACGACATCCTTCACATCCAGGAGCCGTTGCTTCCCTCAATCGGACCGCTCGCCCTGCTCCATCCCGACGCAGCGCCGAACGTGGTCACACTGCACTCAGCCGAGCCCGCCGCTGGAAGCTTCTATCGCCGCGTCGGCCCACTCTTGCGCCCCTTACTGCGTCGCGCCGACTTGGCAATATGTGCCACCGACATCTCACGAGAGATCGCAGCGGAGATCCTGCCCACCCGAGTCGAAACCATCTTCCCCTGCCTCGACCTTGCGCCTTTCTCCAGCGTCTCTCGAAGTCCTGATCCCGACACCATCTTGTTCGTCGGCCGCGACGAGCCTCGCAAAGGACTTCCCACTCTCATCCGTGCACTCGACCTCCTGCCCGATGCTCGACTGGTCGTCGCTGGCCCGGTTTCTTCGGCGACAAAGCGACTCGCCAACGATCGAACAACGTTCCTCGGACCGGTTCCCCACGATGAAGTCCCAAAACTGCTCAGCACCGCAACATGCGCGGCGTTTCCCGCTACCGGTGGAGAGGCGCTGGGTCTGGTCCTGATCGAGGCGATGACTGCAGGAGTTCCGGTGGCCGCGTCAGACATTTCCGGATACCGAATCGCGTCCGATAACGGCAGCGCCGCGTTGCTCTCACCTCCAGGCGACCACGTGGCACTGGCCGAGCAGCTCAAGCGTCTGTTGGAGGACCCCGCGCTTCGAGCCCGGCTGGCGACCAGTGGACGAGAGTCGGCAGACCGGTTTGATGCCCGACATATCGCCGAACAGCATCTCTCCCTATATCGATCTCTCCAACCGTCTTAGTCTGATCTCGTGAGACGTCTTCTCCTCGCCTCGTTCTTGGTCCTGGTCTGCGCCGCCTGGCTGCATCCCAGCATGCTCCAGGCGCAGGCGGTGGAAGTTGAATGGACCTCGGCCGAGCGCGACAACGTCATCCTCTGGCACTACCAGGGCGAGCTACGAGCCGAAGACCTGGCCGACCATGGACAGGGCGCGTACGACCTCGTCAGCGACCTGATCGAGGCAACGTTCTCGGAGCCACTGACAATCATCGTTTGGCCCGAGGGCAGCGATCCAACCGACCCGTCACAATTCCCTGAAGGCATTGAGCAGGACGCGTTCCTGCAACATGTGACGCGCAACTCCTCGGCCGACGTTCGTAACGCCGTCACCAACTCACTGGTTACGACCGCAGCCGGGCGTTACGCCGGCGACGTGCCGTTCTGGCTACGAGCGGCGCTCGGTTTCTGGTCGCAGGGTCCCCTGCCCGGCTTCTACCTGCGCCGCGCCGGTGCCGTCGTCATCTTCGATCACGAGGAGTACTACTCGGTCGAACAGCTCGAAACCGTGCCGGTGACCTGGCAGTTCCAGGCCAAGTACTTCGGTCAGGCCGGCGGAATGCTGAGCTGGATGATCCAGGATTGGGGCACCGAGGCGCTGGCCGAGCTCTTCCGGCTGACCGCGTCGGGTGTCGCGTTCTACGACGCATTCGAGCAGGTCTACGACATTCCCGAGGAACAGTTGATTCCGGAGTTCACCAAGAACGCCGAACGTGCCCTGTTGCTCAACTGGCCCTACATCGAGCCCCAATCTCCGCCATTCTGGGACCGTCTCAACATCAATATTGTCCTTCTCGTCGCCGCGGCGATCCCTCTGGCCATCCTGTTCTTCTTCATCGGTAAACGACTGTTTTACGACTAGACCTGTTTCGCGCCCATCGGCTGTGTACAGTGAATCCACGGCGGTCGGGCTTGCTCTGGGGACCTCGTGTCTCTTCTTCCCCACTCGATATCAACTGACATCTCCGAGCGTCTCGGACGCGCCGTTGCGCGCACCGGTCTTACGCCCAACGCCCTGACGCTGATCGGTCTGCTGGGGATGGGCGGCGCGGCCACGTTCGCCGCTTACGGCATGTTCTGGCAGGCCGGCGTCGTGATGCTGGTCGCAGCCTTCTTCGACCTGCTCGACGGATCCGTCGCTCGCGCGACCAACAAAGCCTCCGACTGGGGGGCCGTCTTCGACGCCGTCTCCGACCGCCTCGCTGACTTTGCGCTGCTCTTCGGACTTCTGATCTGGTACAGCGCTGCCGAGCGTTTCGACCGAACCGCGATCGTCCTCATCGGCATCGCACTGTTCGGCAGCATGATGGTCAGTTACACGCGCTCAAAGGCCGGCGAGTTCGGTGTCAGCATCCGTTCCGGCCTCGGGACAAGGCTCGAACGTGTCCTCATCCTGGCAATCGGCCTGCTCTCTTCGCAGATCCTGCCGGTGCTCTGGCTGCTCGCCGTACTCACCAACCTGACAGCATTCCAACGATGGTTCATCACCTGGCGAGCCATGCGAGCCCTCGAAACCGGCCCGCCAGTCATCGACGAAGATGACGACGAACCTACCGCCAGTCCATTCGGTGGGACCGTGGGCGACTAGGGCCACTTGCGCGACTGACCAGCTCCGTCATTCCCGGCTTGACCGGGAATCTCGCTTCCCCTGCCCCTGGTCAATTGTGACAGGGGACGTGATTCCAGCTTGCGCTGGCACGACGGAGATTCCAGCTTGCGCTGGAATGACGGAGATGTCTGGCTTTTGTCTGCAACTGCGTTACGTGTTGTCGCGGACCAGCGCCGCAATCTCCGTGACCGTCTCGTCGCGCCACGAGGCCCACTCGTCCGACGACTGCAGGTCGCGGTAACCCTGACGGATACGCGCGCGCATGTCGTCTTCCGACTCGCCCTCTTTGCGGCTGAACAGGCGCTGCATATTGGCCATGTGCTCGTTCGCCACGGCCGGGCGCTCGATCCAGTGACCGATGTACTCGTGGTCAAGGGTGTACAGCACCGCAGTTGGGATCGACTCGTGCTGGCCGTCCTTGAGGAACTCGGACATAATGTCGGAGTTCTCGTCGCGGGCGAAAATGCGAAGTTCCCAGCCGGCGGTCGCGGCGATCTCAGCCAGCACCGGCAGGCCGCGGTACACGTCCGGGCACCAGTCCTCGCCCAGGACCAGCATCTTCAGTCGCGGCAGCGACTGCAGCGCTTCGCGGCCCTCTTCCGAGATCTGCCAGGCGCTCATATTGCGGATGAAGCGCTCGACGTTGGCGTCGCCCCGAGGCGAACCGCCCGGCGTCAGCCGCTGAAAGTTCTCCTCCGAGTTGATGAAAGCCAGGTACTGGTTCCAGGTCATGCCCGACTTGAACCGCTCCGGCGTCACCACGGATTCTTTGGTTGCCGTTGTCATCGATTACTCCTTCGTATCGTCGCGTGAAGACAAATCTGCACATTCGCAGTCAGTAGCAGTGTAACCCTGCATGGCCACGGCCGTTAGCAGATCCTAGTGGCAGCCCACCTGATTGCGCGCACTGCGTCGTCGCGCGTCGGCGTGGACTGTGCAGGGCGACCACAAGGGTGGCCCCGACAAGTCAGAATCTGTTGATGCCTATTCTTAGTGGTCCTAGCGGTCCTAGTGCTCCTGGTGACAGGGACACGTGCACTCGTCCAGCGAGTACCTCAACACATCGACGTAGGTCGCCTCGGCCAGGTGCTCAGCCAGGTTCGGAGGCAGACGCAGGCCCTCGGTGGCGCCGGCTTGCGTCACCGACGCATACGCATACACCGCCATCGCCGCCGCGCGGTCGATCACGTCCGCGATGTCACTTCTCAGAACACCCTCTTCGCCAGCATGCCGCTCATCCAACGCCACACCTCGCAGGTCATCCAGCTGCTATCGGGATGCGCTTAGGATACACCTGAGCAATCCACTTGTTCGGCGCGACTCATATCCTTGCGCAAACAGGAAATGAGCCCAACGGAACGGATCCCGCCATGTCACAGTTCGAATTCGGATGTCAGATCCCGGCCTGGCACTGGCATTGGGACGTGTCCGAGCTGCGGGACTGGGCCCAGGGCGTCGAGGCCATCGGCTGCGACTTCATCTCAATGGCTGACCACGTAATTTACGCCTACGCCCGCGACGACCGCCCGCAGACCGGCCCTTACACCGACGACGTGCATCAGCACGAGGTGTTGACCACCCTCGCCTGGATCGCCGCCCACACGAGCCGCGTTGCACTACAGACCAATGTCCTTGTGCTGCCCCAGCGCGAGCCAGTTCTGGTCGCCAAGCAGGCGGCTGAAGTCGACATCCTCTCCGGTGGTCGGATGAGGCTCGGCATCGGCATCGGCTGGCAATGGCAGGAGTTCGACGCGCTGAGCGCAAACTTCCGCCAACGGCCCAGCCGGATGGAGGAATACATCCGGGTTCTCCGCGCCTGCTGGACCGAAGAGCCAATCAGCTTCAGCGGCCGCTACGTCAACATCGACAACATGTCTGTGATGCCCAAGCCGGTCACGCCGGGCGGTCCGCCGATCCTCTTCGGTGGACTCTCCAAGCCAGCCATCGAACGAACCGCCCGCCTCGGCGACGGATGGATCGCGCCAGTCGCCAGCAACCTCGATCAACTAGCCCAACTCTGCACAGACCTGCGAGCCGAGTTGGAGAAGAATGACCGAGACCCCGACGAGTTCCCGATTCAGTGGCTGCCCCCGCTCGACGCCGACATGTCATCAACACTCCGCCTGATGACTGGCGCACGAGACGCCGGCATTACCCGACTCGGCATCGGCATGCCCAATTACGACCGAGAACTCTCAATCCCCGTCGACCAATACCTGCAAACCATCGAAACCGCCTGGCGAGAAGTCTGGCCAGAAGTCAAGGACAGCTAGTCGAGCAAGACCTGCAGCAGCGTCATGATCGCCGTCAGCGCTGCCAGCAGTCCAAACGCAGTCCACATAATGGACCGAGTCATGCGTGTCTCAAGCGCGGCCATCTGCGCCTTGACTTCGGCGAACTGCGTATCGACCTTAGCGAAGCGCGCATCGACCTCGGCGAAGCGAGCATTGAGGTCGGAAGTCTGCAAAGCCAGATCTTCTTTTGTCACCAAGCCGGAGAGCTGTTCTTCGAAGGTCTCATCCAGCGCGGCGACGAACTCCTCAGCCGGCGCCTCTTCCGCGATATCCCCGTTGACGAGGATGTTTCGGAACTTGAGCTTGTCGATGATGGCCATCGATTCGTCTTCCCACTCAATGTTCAGACTAGGGCCTGTTCACATCGATGCTGACTACCCTTGCTCGGCGCGCCAGCATTCCCCGCTCCCCCTTGCAGGGGGAGCTGCCGAAGGCTGAGGGGGGCCCTCTCCCCATCGATAATGTCCTAGACCACCCATACGGTTGTTCGCTTCCTCATGTGAACAGACCCCAGAGAACGGCAGTCACTCGCTATCCCAACACAACCCGCGCGCCCTGAGCATCGACATGACGTAGTGCTGAGCGTTGTCGCAGCGCAATCCAGAGCGATGCAGCGCGGACCGTACACCGCCGATGTGCTCGCTCTCTCCCACCAACGCCGACTCGATGCCATCAACAGACAGCGACAGGAGGAATCTCATGCTCAGCAGAAGTGCGGCACGATACCGTTCGGCGCGCTCGCTATCACCCGCGCGCTGGGCAATGGACAGCGCGCTGGCAATACCTTCGCTGTACGCCGCCGTACCGATGCCCGGCGTATTCTGGAATGCGCCGGCCCAGAGCGGGTTCTCACAGTCTTCGCCATGCTGCTCTTGCAGTGCCCAATCCGCCATGTCGTAGGCATACTGTTTCGACAGTGCATCGTCAGTCAACGCATGCCACTGATCACACGCCTGGATCATCCAGGTCGTGAATGACAGATCACGTTCATCTTCATACTGCCAGCGTGATTGATAGTACTTAAGCGAACGCTCAACTGCCGACTTCAGTCGTGGACGCTTGCGAGTTCCGTACAGTCTCGCCAGGGCCAACACGATCTGCCCGGCGTAGTACGTCTCAGAGCCCTCCAGCTCCATACCCCGAGCCAGAGTACCTAACTGACCATCGTGCGATTGCACCGCCAATAGGGATGTTGTGAGCTGGTCAATCGTCTCTCGAGGAATCTTCAGCGATGGACCCAACTCCGTGATCGCCAGGAGCAGCAGCGGGGGAGCTCCCAGCTTTGCTTCTCCGTACATGTCTTCGAGATAAAACAGCCGTCCCGGTCCATCGCGCCTGAGATGGCGCTCCAGGATTCCACCGATAGCATTGGCCGCCGCCTGGCCGATATTGCGATCCCTGGTCAGCCGAGCCACCATCGCCACCGACCAGGCGCAGCCACACTGGCGCACCAGTTGGTCGTAAGGAGTCCAACCACCGGCCTGCTCGGCAGTGGGAGCCTGGTACTCATAGCCGAACGAGCCGTCCTGACGCTGGTGCCGCAGCAGCCACGCAGCCGCCTGCAACGCCGAGCCGGACACACGATCGGGAAGCACTTCCTCCATCTGTACCAGCCGGAATCCCCCTGAGCGCGCATTGATCCGCTCGCCGTCAGTCGGGGCAACCGTGCCCAGAGCCTCAACCGTCGTAAAGACTTCCACCGAGGTGCTGCCCGCCAAGCGAGCACCTGGTGGCCGGACTTCGCGGTTAAGTCTCTTGACCCAGGCCGCAGTGCGGCCGTCCGCTCTGAGGGCATCGAACGGCCATCCGCGTGCCACCCGATCGCCGTCGGTCAGCAACAATCCGTGGTAGCCCGGCAACGGAGTCTGCAATAGGCCGATCAAGCCTTCCGGCTCCCGAGCCGAGCGCTCCGATTCGACTTCGATTCCCAGCGCGTCGCCCGGTTGATCCGACTTCTCGCCCAAGGCCTCACGCAAGGCGGCGCCGGCGGCCTGTGCGGCAGTCAAGCCGTCAAGCGCCAGCGATTCCGCTTCCGCGACTACGAGTCCGGATCGCCAAAGACGCGCCCTGGCCGCAACGTCGCCCTCTGCCGCGTCAACCGATCCACCCGCGAATCCGGCTCGCGCTGCCGCAAGCAGATCGCCGGCTTCCAGTTTCTGACTCGGCGCCACTTAGTACGCACCCTGTCGTTCAAACAGCGTGCGCGGATTGCCGATCAACATCTGATCAACCTGAGCCTGAGTCACGCCGCGGTCGAGCAGCGCCGGCACCACATCATCGGGGATGTGATTGAAGTGCCAGTTCGGCTGCGCCTGTCGCACGGCGTCGATGTCCGGGATCCAGTCCAGGCAGCATGACGCGTCATGGGCCAGCAGCATCTTCTCGGCGTAGCCTTCCGCCGCCAGCTTGACGACCGTGTTCACCCGGTCATCAAATGGCAGAATGCCATCCAGACCAAACCGATCAAGTCCAACGTATGAACCACGATCCATCAGCGACTTCAGGTAGTCGGTGTCGGCCGTGTCGCCAACGTGCCCAATCACGATCCGCGACAGGTCGCAGCCCTCGTCCTCAAAGACATCCTGCTGTTTGGCGCCCAGCTCGGGTGGACCATTGTGAGTCGCAATCGGCACGCCGGTCGCCCGGTGCGCCCGGGCGCCCGCACGCAGACACTTTTCGTTGTACGAGTCCACGCCGCCGCCTTGATCGTCGGAGGCCAGCTTGATGATGTTTGCTTTGACCTCGGTGCCCGCGATGCCTTCCGTGATGTCCTTGACGAACACCCGCGTCAGCTCCTCCGCCGGACGCCCGCGCCAATACATCGACCGCAGCCAGTAGATACCGGTGCAGATCACGACGTTGAGCGAGGTTACTCCAGCCACCTTTTGCAGGTAGCCCATGTCCCGACCCAGGTCGGCGGTCGATAGATCGACCACCGTGCCCACGCCGCGCTGCTGAAGCGCATTCAACTTCTCCTCGGCCGAAGCCACACAACCCGCCTCATCCCAGAGCTCAGGCCAGTTTTCGGAGATACCAGGCGACTTGATCCCAATGTGCTCGTGAATCAGCGTCCGGCCTAGTTCAGACGTGTCCAACTCTCCATGCAACGTATTGATCGACGGCATTGGCCCGTCCTTTCACAGCGCCTTCCCAGAGGCCCAGGTCTTCTGTCGATGAATGCTAACGCTCATGCGACCTTGCCCGATACGCTGAGTCCGTTCCCGATTCGCCCTTCCACTGCCCGCCGACGGGAGTTCCCATGGACGCCGCCGCCTCCAATCAGTTGATTCAACAAGTCCGCGAACTCGCGAGAGGACCATTTCGTGAGCGCGCCGTTGACGCAGACCGCGACGGCAGGCTCTGCGTCGACAACTACAACGAGATGGCGGAGCTCGGCATCGCCGGATTGCTCATCTCGGAAGCATTCGGAGGCCTCGAAGCCGACGGCGATACCTACGTCCGCGTGATCGAAGAGATCGCTTACGGCGACGCCTCAACAGCCGTCGCGCTGAACATGCACCTCTTGGTTGTGGCGCTCGCCAGTGCGCTGCCGCCGTTTCCCCAACGGGACGCTTTACTCAAGGCCTGCGCCGAGGGCGCATGGTGCTGCGCGCCAGGCAGCATCCCTTCCAGAGAACTTGACAACACGACCACCGGGTTCAGCGCTGTCGAAGATGGAGCCGACCTGGTCATCTCAGGACGAGCCGGATTCGCCTCGGGCTCAGACGCCGCCCAGTTCGCCATGGTCGGCGCACTGGTCGAGCGACCGGCCGAGTCCGACCTGGTGATCGCGTTTCCCAGGCTTGAACAGGACGCCATCACAAATCGCGGAAATTGGAATGGCATGGGCCTGCGCGCCACGGCATCGCACGATCTCGTAATCGAAGATCTGAGGATTCCCCGCGCGGACTGTTTCGTCGTCCCGCTTTCGCTCCTGCGAATGGGCGAGCAGATGATTCCGCAACTGCTCTGGCAGCGGCGCGCGCTGCCCGGACTGGGCATCTGCGCGATCTGGCTTGGCAACGCACAGGCGATGTTCGACGAGACACTCGACTACCTGAAACATCGTCGCGGCTACCTGGCCCAGGCCAACAGCCCCTTCGGCGGTTCTAACGAAACCCGCTCACAGCAGGCCTGGGCGCAGATGGCGCTGGGCGACATGGATAGCTGGCTCGCCTCCGGCCGAACCATGCTCTACCACGCCGTCCAGGAAGTTGAGACTTCCTACCCCGACCGCCAATCCTTTGTCCGCATGCAGGTCCGTACAACCCACCATCTCCGGCGCATGGCCGAGGAAGTTGCCCAGACCAGCATCAAGACCACTGGAGCCCACGCCTACGTCAAAGGCCACCCCCTTGAACGCCTCTACCGCGACCTCACCGGGGGAGTTGTCATGGCCTGGAAGACCGACGAACTCCAACACTCACTGGGTCTGGCCGCCCTGGGAGAAGAAATCACCATCGTCGGCCCAGCCGGGACGTGAGCTGAGGTCGTTGCGTCAGCCGATGTACTCAAACGGGTTGAGCGTCGGCACGGCGAGTAGTTCGAAGTCTCGCTCGTTGCGAGTCACCACGGTCAGGCCGTGTACCAGGGCAGTTGAGGCAATCATCGCATCGATAGTCAGGTCGGCGGACAGGCCGTTCATCAATCGAGCCCATTCTCGGGCGGCGGCGGAATCGAACGCCAGCACCTCGAAATGTTGCAGCACCGCCTCGTCGAGCCACGACTCAATCGAGCTCGCCCGAATCGGGTCGCGATCGCGGAGATTCTCGACCCCTTTCTGTATCTCGCCAATCGTCAAGGCGCTGACCTGCAACTCGTCGCTGCGGGTGGAGCGCAGCCAGGCCAGCACCGCCGGATGCGGTCGATGAAGGCGCGTCTCCGAGACGACGTTGGTGTCAACGAGGTACATCAATCGTCGCTAAAGTCCGGCGCCTCGCGCAACCGAACGCCCTGACGAGGGGGAATCGGGAGGTCGCCACGCGCCTCAGGCGCGAGTAGCCACTCTTTGACGTTCGCATACTTCGGGCGCTGCAGACGCCGCCACTGCTCGAATGGCACGACAACCGCGGTTTCCACCCCACGTCGCGTGACGACTTGAGGGCCCTCCTCTAATGTGGCGTCAATGAGCGCACTGAATTGCGCTTTCGCCTCTTGAACTTTCCAGGTCTTTGCCAAGATGCACCTCCACATCCACTCTAAGCGCTGTGACTAGTCATCAGACTAGTCATCTTGGACAGCGCAGTCAAGCAAAGTTCGCTGATTCCATCTGTTGTTCGCACGACTTCCAGGTCGACCTGGCCACCATCTCAGACGCCAGCAGGAACTACAACGAGAGCATTGCGAGGGCATAGGTCGGACCCGCTCTATCTTGAATCATCGCTTGGCAATCGCTCCAAAGGGCGCTGGTACCATACTGCCAAGGACTCCGTTTTCACGACTCAGAGAAAGGCCGCATATGGCTTCCCCGCTTAAGACTGAACTTTGCGACATGCTCGGCATCGAGTATCCGGTCATGCTTGCCGGCATGGGCGGCGCCGCCGGACCGACCCTCGCTGCCGCCGTCTCCGAGGCTGGCGGTCTGGGCGTCGTCGGCGCGACCGGCTACACGCCCGACGAACTGCACGGCATGATCGCCAAGGTTCGCTCGCTCACCGACAAGCCCTTCGGTGTCGACCTGCTCCTGCCCTCCTCGATTGCCGACTCCGGCAACCGCGAGGACCTCGAGCTCGAGATCTCGATGGAGCACCACCACTTCGTCGACCAACTCAAGCAAGAGTTTGAGATTCCCGACCCGTCCGCGGCGCTTGATCGCCCGCCGCTGACCCAGGACTACTTCCGCAAGCAGGTCGAGGTCATTCTCGACGAAAAGGTCCCTGTCTTCGCCTCCGGTTTGGGCAACCCCGGCTGGATGGTTGACGACGCCCACGCGCAGGGGATGAAGGTCATCGGACTCGTCGGCAACACCCGCAACGCCCGACGAGTCGCCGCTGCCAACGTCGACGCCGTCGTCGCACAAGGCACCGAGGCCGGCGGACACACTGGTCGGATTGGCACCCTGGCTCTCGTTCCGCAGGTGGTCGACGCTATCGCGCCGACCAAAACCATCGCCGCCGGCGGCATCATGGACGGCCGCGGACTGCTCGCCGCCCTGTCGCTCGGCGCTGAGGCAATCTGGTGCGGCACTGCCTTCCTGGGCACCTGGGAGGCATACCAGGACTCCGAAGAACGCGGCGAGACCGACGAATGGACACGCAAGGTCCAGTGGGACAAACTGGTCGCCGCCGTCGACGAGGACACGCGCATCGGCCGCATGTACTCGGGCAAGACCATGCGCCACATGTACAACGCCTGGACCGAGGCCTGGGAACGCCCCGAGGCCCCGCCGACGCTGCCAATGCCGCTCCAGGGACTGCTCGTCGGCGAAGCCCTCCGAGGCGCGCGCGAAGCGCACATCGAGGAACTGATTGGTGGACCAGCCGGCAACGGAGCCGGCCTGATCAAGGCCATCCGACCCGCGACCGAGGTCGTCAACCAGATGGTCACCCAGGCCGAAGCGCTGATCGAAAGCTTCGGTTCGCCGGTCCGCGCATAGTTTGGGGAATGCGTCTTCGCTCACTCTGCAGACCTGCACGTAAGCCCCGTTTCCTTTCTCCCCCCGGCTCTGCCGGGGGGAGATGACGAAGGCAGAGGGGGGCGCCTGATCCCCTCCGTCACTGCGTGACACCTCCCCCGCTCTGCGGAGGAAGAAACACAGTCGAGCCTGCCATCTTGCCTCTGCGATAATGAGCAGCGCCTGATGAAAATCTGCACCGCCTGCCACCGCGAGACCTTCGACGGTCGCTCCGCTTGCCATCGCTGCGGCGCCGACGTGGCCCGACAGCGCCCCATCGCGCTGCCAAGTCGAGACGCTGCAACCCTGGTCGGACCAGTCCCGTTCACCGACCAGCAGGGCGACCTCGTCCTTGATGTAGAAGGCGCGACATTTCTGCGCGAGGACGGCAGACCGCTCCTGCACATTCCAGCATCGTCGGTCGACACCGTCAGGGCCTCTCGCGGTCGAGACCTCGTGATCAAGTGGCTGCCGCCCAATCGCAAGCGAGCACGTCGTACGCGGCTGCGCGTGCGCTGGGCGCCGCAGGCCGATCGCACGCTGCGCACCGAATGGATCGGTTCGCACTACGCCTTGCGACGACCCTACGGCCACCGAATCCCTCGCAATCCCAATCGCAGAACCGGGCGTGATTTCACTGTTGTCCGCGACCGCTGGCTCTCTGCCCTGCAGATGCTCCTCAGCGCCGACCGTTACGCCCTGGAACGCCGCTTCCGTGCCGCGTCGCAATAGAAAAGGCCGCCGAAGCGGCCAGCGTCCCCGCAAACAGGCCGGCCGCTACCACAGCAACAGAGAATCTCGTCGTGAGCGCCGCGAGTTAGCCGTCCTCGACCAGCAGCCCAAGCCGGCCGTCGCCGCAGAGTGCGGAAACTGCCTCGAATGGCTCCCGCCCAAAGCCAACGTCATGGGAGGCAAAGGAACCTGCAATCACCCGGCCAGCGGAGTCCTCGCACCGAGCTCAGACACCGCCGCCTGCCAGTTCTTCAACACTCGCCTGTAAGAGTCCCCATTTCAACTCCCACTCCCGCTTCCCCCCTTGTGGGGGAAGCTGCCGAAGGCTGAAGGGGGGGTCCCAGCCGAGGAATGGCACATCGCTCCGCAACCGACCGGCGCATCCCACACGAACAGAGAGTGGTAGGCCCAAGGGCGACCACAAGGGTCACCCCTACGTTGGAAATGCCGTTTGGAGAGGACTTCGAAACAGCAAGCTCGGCAATGCGACCACTGGTAGAGCGAGCTCTGTCCCTTACTCGTCCATCCCGCCGAGCACCCCGACCACGTGCATCCGACCCGTCTCGCCCGCTACGTCGTCTACCCAGTAGAGCTTCTTCTCTCCGACGTTCACGTAGGTTGGTACGACCTGCTGGCCTGAGCGATTGACCTTTGGCGCCACCTTGAAGGTGGGGCGTTGTTCGTCGATGCCCGGTTGGTCCGGGTCGAGAGCGTGGGGGTGGCCGCTTTCGGCGCACCAGCGGGCAAACTCTCCGTCGAATTCGAACCAGGCTCCGCCCGAGGCCTCCGCGAACTCCTGCATCGCGCCCAGCACCGGCCAGAGCTCACTCGCATCGAGCGAGTCCGGACTGATCCAGAGCGCCACGTCGGCCAGATGCTCGGCGGCTGCATTGACCAGGTCTTCCTCTGACGGGGGATCGATCTGGAACCAGCGCAGCGACGAGTCATCTCGTTCGCGCGCGAGCTCACGCTCCAGCTCCAGCGCGCGCAGTCGAGCAGCTCGAATCGCGTCGACTCCGGGATGCGCCTCGCTCGGCTCTGGCGCGCGAATCGCCCGCTGCTCGGCCAGCTCAGCCTCTAAGGCCTCGATTCTCGCTGTTTGTTCCGGATCAGGCACCACAACCTGCTCGACGTTCCGCTCCGATTCGGGAGTCGGCTCCGGGGATGGAGTATGAACAGGCTCCGGACGCGGCGCCGGCCTCGACGATGTCTGACGCTCCACCCAGAGCAGCGCCGCGATTGCTCCCGTGACGAGCGCCAAGAGGGTCTGGAAGAGCCTCACGACAACCTCATCGATCGCTTCCCCGGACGCCTTCCAACCAGGTCAGGCACTTTGCGTAGGTTGCCTCGGTGATCAGATCTCGCGTGAGCAGATAGTTGAGCAGACCCTCGAGCGTCAGCAGTGAATGCACGGTCACACCTTCGCGTCGCAACCGTTCGACCCCACCCGCGCCTCGATCAATCAGCACGAACGCATCCTTGACCATCAGTCCGGCAGAGCGCAGCAGGTCGGCCGTCTCGGCCAGCGATCCGCCCCGAGTCATCAGGTCATCGACCAGGATCACCGTCTGACCGGGATAGTAGGAGCCTTCAATCTCCTCGGCCACGTGACGAATCTGGCTGGTTGGGTGGACGTAGATCATCGGCACATTGCTGGACAGTGAGAACGCGGTCGCTGCGTGCAATCCGCCCATCGGCACGCCGGCGATCAACTCGAACGGGGCAATTGTTGGTCGCAACATGCCGCCCAACATTCGCGTCTCATCGCTCAGCAGCTCGCCGATCCGACGCAGCGCCCAGGGATGCGCGATCAGTCGGCGCACGTTGATGTAGACCGGGGAACCGAGCGTCGCTCCGAGGTCGAAGTCCCCGAACATAATCCCGCCCGAGTCCCACAGCGCTCGCGCCAACCAGAGGTTGCCGGGTTCGTCACTCTGCGGTGTCCATGCGGCGCGTCCGGAGTCTGACATTATCTGCCCACCGCCACAGCAACCGAGTGTGGCAACGGCCGACCTGCGAGCCCGGCGCGCAAGTTCGCCACCGCAATATCCGCCATCTTGCTCCGCGTCGCCATCGACGCCGAACCAATGTGAGGCAAGACAACGACGTTGTCCATCGTCAACAACGGCGAGTCCATCGAGAGTGGCTCGACCGCCGTCACATCCAGTCCTGCGCCGCCGAGATGCCCACGCTTCAGCGCATCCACCAATGCCTCCTCATCGACGATTGGACCACGTGCGGTGTTGATCAGGATCGAGCCCGGGTGCATCTGCTCAAACGCTGTCGCATCCATGAGCCCCCTGGTGTCATCCGTCAATGCCACGCTGACCGAGACAAAGTCTGAGCGCGACAGGACCTCGTCGAACGGTCGCTGTTCTGCTCCCACGGCGGCCGCTTCGGCTGTGCGCTGCGTGCGGTTCCAGCACAGTACACGCATACCAAAGCCCTGGGCTCTGCGCGCGATTGCCTGTCCGATTGCTCCGAACCCGATCACGCCAAGCGTCGCCCCATGGACATCAATGCCCGCCATCTGCGTCGGGGTCCAGGTCTTCCACTCCCCATCTTTGACATACTCAGCAGCCTCAACAACCCGTCGCGCCGACGCCAGAATCAGTGCCCACGCCATGTCGGCCGTCGTCTCAGTCAACACCCCCGGAGTGTTACCGACTGGAATTCCGCGCTTGCTGCAGGCGGCGACATCAACGTTGTCGACGCCAACCGCCATCTGCGACACGACCCTGAGCTGGGCCCCAGCCGCGTCCAGTACCACCTCATCCACTGTGTCGGTGATCAGGCAGACCAGTCCGTCCACGCCGGACACACCCTGCAGCAGCGCTTCACGCGACGGCGGAACGTCTTCGGGCCAGACTTCCAGATCGAATTCAGGATCATCGCGCAACGCAGCAAACCCGTCGCCGGGCAGCTCACGCGTCACAAACACCCGATGCCGTGCAGACATCCACATCCTCCTGCTCATCGGTCAAGATAGTAGGGGTAGGAGTTCATGGCGAAGTCGCACGGTGAAATTCGGAGTTGCATGAGAGTCAGTGTTGCGGCAGTAGCATTCCTCGCTGCGCTGGCAGCCCTCGCCTGCGGCACGGACGAGCGCCTCACGCTCGACCAATATGCCCAATTCTGTGCCGACGGCGTTGCTTCAACCCAATCACTGATCGAACCAGAGTCTTTGACCTGGGCAGACCTGCAAGAGCTCGGCGAATCGTCAGCCGAGCAACTCAGATCAGTCAAGCCCCCCGAGGTCCTGTCCGATTTCCATCGAGCCAGCCTGAAAACCATGGACTTCGTCGCCGGAGTCGCGAGCGAGCAACCTCCCGAGGAATTGGCAAATCCCCTGGCCTTCGGCTTCCAGGCCCTACAAATCGCCACCCAACTCCGCCGAACCATTGAAGATCTACCGCGAGAAGTTCGTCAGACGTTGTCCGAGGCTGGATGTCTGTAGCCGGATCAAGCGACAGCAGAGGCCGTCATACCCGCGCTCCGACGCGGGTATCTTGACGCCCGCAGCTCCCAGCCCAGAACTTGACACAATGTGCAGCTACTCTTCGTCCCTCTGGATTCAGCGTATGGGGGTTACACCGCGAGATTCCCGCGTCGGAGCGCGGGAATGACGGATCGCTGAGAGCGGGAATGACGGATAGGTGAGAGTGGGTAAGAAGGAACCGGGAGCTACAACAGCCGACGAATCAGAAGCAGCCCCACCGGACCCAACGCCAAACCCAACAGCCATCCCAGGCGCTTCGGCCGGCCCTGACCGGCCGCCATCGCCGCCCCGGCGAATCCCATTCCGATCCAGATCATCAAGCCGAGCGCCAACACACCGATGATCGTCGCCAGGATTGCCACGACAAGGCCGAGCGCCGTCGCGAGCAGACCCAGAGGGATGCCCACCAGCCAGAGCAGCAGTCGTTGCCAGGGACTACGCGACTGGCGATTCGCCCGCTGCGCCTGGTCCCGCGCCGACTCCGCCCATTGCTGCCCGCGACCGACCCAGAGGGTCACGGCGCGACGGCCGTCATGCCATTGCAATGGAGGTTCGCCAGGCTGGCGGCGAGGTCGGTGGCGCGTCATGCGACCCATGGTACGAGCTTGGTCCCGGGTCCCGGACGCCGGCGCGCAATCGAGTTGCAGCACCATTAGGACTGTTCTGCGCCCTGTCGCTCCGTCACCAGATCGATGCGCATTTGTCGCTGATTCGGCTCGACGCCCGAAGCAAAATTGGGCTGATAGTCCGACTGCCGACCCTCGATCTGCGCTGTGTGTTGCCGGTCGTGCCGATAGAACGATCGCAGGTACTGCATCACCGTCAGTTCACCGAAACCCGGCGTAATGGCCGTATTGGAGAATTGCTTAAGCAAGAGCGAACGGATGAAGTGGTTCGTCCGCACCCGCTCACCAATCAGCTCATCCAGCAGCTCTCGAACAGTGTGTTTGGGCGCGTGCTCGATTGGGATTTCGACGGGCAGGTCGTAGCCACCGCTAATGTGTGTGCCGCTCTCGACCAGCGCAGCGCGGCACCAGGCGACGTAGTTACGTTCCATCTCTATCAGGTGGGCCAACTGTTCCTTGGCGGTCCACTGTTCCTCACCCACTGCATCAACCGGCACACGATCCGCGTCGTCGCCGCGCAGACCCTCAGCCGCTGCGATCAGTTTGCCGCGCTCCAGAGCCATCTTCGAGATCAGCGCCTCGACATCGTCCTGCGTGTAAGTCGGCGGTGTCGCCATGGTTAGGTCCTCTCTGATCGCAGCGCGCGTTGGATCTGAGCCAGGTGCGCTCGGTCGTGCTCAATACTCTTGCGCACCAATATCTCGACCGTGTAGAGATCGTGTTCCTCATGTCGGCCCTGACGCGACCAGTCCTCCGCCGCAATCTGCTCAAGAATTGCCCCATTGGACATACGCAACGCGAAGAATGTGCCAACCGACGACTCAATCTGGCGGTCGTAATGCAAGTTGGCCGCGAACAGCTCCTCGTCATAGGCCACGATCAACGGAGATTCATGAGCAAGCATCAGCCGAAGACGCATCGCGTCACCGACTTCGACATCGGCCAGGTGATGAACAACCTGCCGCACCGACCAATCGCCAGCACTCTCCCGAGAGTCCAGTTGAGACTCCGAGAGTTCACCGAGCACCTGCTCAATGTCGGAGGTTGCCTCGTAGTACTCAACCAACAGCGCAGGACGGTCTGGCATTAGCGGCACTCCAAAGCATGGCAAAGGCAACGGCCGGAAGCCAACGTGGGCGGAAGCTTGCTCCCACGCTCCCCCTTGCAGGGGGGGCTGCCGAAGACTGAGGGGGTCCTGCCACCGTCAGTATCGACGTAGTAGTTCATTTTTCGCCGCTCACTTGGCCAGCCAAACACCCATTAACAAGTACCCGTCAGGGCATATCGAATCTGGTCGATGTGCTCCTCAATGTGAACAGTGTTTGCCAACAACCAGTCCTCAACGCTGCGCGAGTTGTTGCCCGGCATCGGACGTGGCTGTACCCACTCATCCTCTAGCAACGAACCGAGGATCGACACCGCCGACTCGATCAATCCCTCAACCGTCTTCAGCGCGGGACCGATGGGGCGTTTGTCGTTGCGCAGCCGTTTCTGCATCGTGTCTTGATCCGTCGGCCACATCTCGACCTCAATGTCGAGCAGCATCAACCGCAGTCTGAGCGCACCCATCACGGCAATGTCGGAAACATGATGCACGTTCTGCCGCGCCGTCCAACCCGGCTCCGGCGGAGCGCCGTCCAACTGAGCAATCGACGATCCCGCCACCGACTCGGCCAACAGCTTCGGCGCGTTGCGGTATCGAGCCAGCAGTTCCGTGCGGGACTCAGCGCTCACGGGCAAGGTCACGACAGCCGACCTTTGACGAGCGCCGCGAGGCGACGCACCTCATCATCATCCAGGTGTCCCGATGGCTCAGAGTCGCCGCGTACCACGCCGAGGACATCGCCAGAAGTCCAGCGCAACTCCAGCATGCGTTGCACGGTGTCGCCATTCTCGAAACGCGTCCATTCGCGAGCCAACAGCCCGCCGCGCTCACCCGCGTCGGAAATCTCCACGCCGGCATCGCCAACGTCAGAAGGGGGCTCGGCCTGCAGCGCTTCAGCCGCCTGCTCCGAGGACTCGTAGCGTGTCAACTCCACCTCAACTCGCCGATGGGGACGATTGCGATTAATCGTCTGCGTCAGCAACCAGTCCATGAACTCACCCAACGAACGTGGGTCGCGGAAGCTCTCGCGATAGCCGATCACTCGTCCCGAGTCGTCCAGTTGCGTGATCGTCGCCTGTGGATTCTCATCGGCCAGCGCCAGTTCCTCCGAGGTAACGGCCGCAGCCGACTGTCGAGCCAGCCCCGCAGGGAGTTCATCCGCCCGCAACCCGGCCGCGCGCAGCCCGGGCACCCCCTCAGCGGCCAACGACCGTCGCCGCTGCACACTGCGAATGATCGCTTGCACAATCGGCACCCCAACCACCAGCAGCAGAATCAGAATTCCAATGATCAACCCGGTAGACATGAAGTCAGCTTAACGCAGCGTCAGTCCGGCGCTCATCCTCGTCATTCCCACGCTTGACGCGGGAATCTCGACGAACCCTCCTCAAATGTCATCCTCACCTGCCGAGGCGTCGCCCTGCCTACCGTTTCAGTCCCTCGGCGCCCCTCAGAGCGCCGCGAGATACCCGCGTCAAGCGCGGGTATGACGGAGGAACTCCAGGTCAAGCGACCTACGTCGGCGAACTCTATTCCAATAGTGCCACCATCGACGCTTGCAAATCCGACAAGTCATCGAGTATCACATCCGCGTCATCAAGCTCACCCGGCTTTGCGTAGCCAGTCTTCACGGCCACTACTTTGGCGCCGATCGCGTGCCCCGCCTCGACATCGTGGCTCGTGTCTCCGATCACCACCGCATCTGCGCCGTCGCTAGACAGTCGCCGCAACCGTTCCAGTCCGATGGCGAGCAGCGCTGTCCGATCGGCCGCGTCGTCGCCGAAGCCGCCATCGACGAACCGGTTCCAGATGCCCAGTGGCGCGAGCTTTGCCTCGGCCGCCCGACGAAAGTTGCCGGTCCCCAGGCCCATCGTGACATCTTCATCGGTCAACGCGTCCAACAGTTCAATCACGCCGGGACACAATTCTGAGTTGCGCTCGATCACCGCCTCGCCCAGGTGTGGGACGTATGCGTCGACAAATCGCTCAAGATCGTCGGCCGAGCAGTCGCGACCGTTGTTGGCCAGAGCCGTCGGCACAATCCAACTGTCGCTGCGGCCGGCAAAGTTCATGCCCGTCAGCGCCCGCTCAATGCCCCAAAGCTGCATGAAGGTGCGAGTCATCGCCTGCGTCCCCGCACCCTGGGAAGTAGACAGCGTTCCATCGATATCGAACATCAGGATCGTCATGCGAGCATCCTCCCGCCGCGACCCAGACTTGGCGGGTCGCTTGTTACTCAAACAGAGCGAAGTCGGTCCAACCGCCTGAGACTCGCAGTTGCAGACCACTGGCGTCGATTGGAATGTCGTACACCGCGACCACGGTGATCGTGAGCTGCGGCTGCAGGATCAACGGCGGCGCATAGGCCACGCCTTCGGTCACCCGCGCCGCCCCCGACGAGAGCGCCGCGTCGGCGAGATATGCCCGACCATCAGTCGTCACCAGTTGCAGACCATCAATAGGCAGTGGAATCGCCTGCTTCGATCGGTTCGTGATCGTCAGTCGGACCGCGGCAAAGCGCTCGGCCGGACTGCGCCAGATTCCATCGGCACGAATCTGCTCGGGGAAGGCGACGCTCAAAATCGACACTTCTATCGCGCCGACGCGGGCCGATTCGCCGAACTCTACAGCGTCGGGAACGAGCTGCGCGGCCTCGCTCAGTTCAGCCGCGGCCTGCTCGTCGTTATCCGAGCCGCCTCCGACCAGGTCATCGAACCCGCCCGAGGCGAACAGGTACACCACCACAACAATCACGACGATCAAGACGAACAGCGCATAGCGCTGCGTCCCGCTCATCCCACTTAGCATCGGTCGCGACCGCTCGTCGTGTCGATGGCGCGCACGCTATATGGTCGCTACTCGGTCGGCAGACCGGCGGCGATCCAGGCCTCGGTTCCGCCCTCGACGTTGTACAGGTCGGTGAAGCCCAATGCCGCCGCGAACTCGCAGGCCACCGCCGAGCGCTGACCCTTGGCGCAGATGAACATGACCGGCTGATCCTTGCCGCCGGCGATCTGCTCCAACTCCTCGGCTCGAGTCATGACCGACATATGCGGCATCAGCGGCGCGCCGGCCGCATGACCGTCCTGGTACTCGTCGAGTTCTCGCGTATCGACCAGCGTCACCCCAGCCTGACGCTTCTCCTCCGCTTCCTCCACCGTGATTCGCTGAAACGGTTCCTGCTGCGCCATCGTCAGACCTCTCGGATCGGCTGCCTAAACAAGTAACCGCATCGTATCACCGCATTGCGTGCGGGGCGTGAACCATCTCCACTGCCGTCCCCCAGAGGAGACCTGCGCGCAAATCGGTCGGCGCGTGTTCGAGCACCTTGTAGGGGCGACCCTTGTGGTCGCCCGCTCTGCAGTGCGAACCTGGCCAGTCTTGCAGTTGCTAACACGGGCGACCACAAGGGTCGCCCCTACAGGAGATCAAAAGTGACCGGAGACAGGAATGCGTGTCGGTCTCCAGACGGGACAGATCATAACTTCTAAACCGCCCCCGCCTCCGGAGGATGTCTCTGAAGTCAAGATTCCCAGTCCCCGCTCTACGGATTCCTTTGAAGAACTCCGGAATCCCCTCTCCCCCCCTCGCGGGGGGAGATGTCACGGAGTGACAGAGGGGGGGTCGGCTGATAATGAGCAGATAGGACTCCTGAACAGCGAACCCCCCTCTGCCCCCGGGTCAAGCCCGGGGCAGGCTTTCGGCATCTCCCCCGCAAGGCGGGAGAAGGGGAGTATTTCAAAGGTCTCCATGAGGCGGGGACTGGAGATGAGATTCGATGTCATGGGTTGCGTGCGGGGCTCCAGAGGGAGGGGACAGATTAGGAGAGCGGATCGGCGGTAGCTCCCCGTCCGGAGGCAGGGACGTTGAGGTCAGGGCGCGTTAGGATTTTCAGCATGACGACCCGTTGATGTAGACGAGGATCCACTATGACAACCGCCGACGCTGCGATGCCAGTCAATGAAACCTACTCACCGCCCGAGCGCGTGCGCGATGGCGCGCTGGTCACTTCTCGCGAGGGCTACGAAGCGCTCTGGCGACGCTCGCTCGACGAGCCGGACGCCTTCTGGACTGAGATGGCCAATGAGCACCTCGACCTGATCGAGCCCTGGCACACGCTCAAGGAAGAGAATCTGGCCGAGGGCGAAATCGGCTGGTTCCTCGGAGCCAAGCTCAACGTCTCCGTCAACTGCCTCGACCGTCATCTCGCCGAGCGCGGCGACCAGACCGCCATCCTCTGGGAAGGCGACGAGCCCGGCGATAACGAGTCGCTGTCCTATCGGGAACTCCACGCCGAGACCTGCCGGCTGGCCAACGAGCTGCGTAGCCGCGGCATCGGCAAGGGCGACCGCGTCGCGATCTACATGGGCATGACGCCTGAGGTCGTTGCGGCGATGCTCGCCTGCGCTCGAATTGGCGCGATCCACTCGGTGATCTTCGGCGGATTCTCCGCTTCTGCGATCGCCGACCGCGTCACCGATTCGCTCTGCAAAGCGGTGATCACACAGGACGAAGGCAAGCGCGGCGGACGCACTGTGCCGCTCAAGGCCAACGTCGATGCGGCCATGGACCAGCTCGACGCGAACGGCGTTGACTGCGTCGAGTTCGTGCTCACCCACCAGCACACTGGCGGCGACGTGACGATGAAGGACGGTCGCGACATCTGGTGGCACGAGACCGTCGCCAACCAGTCGGACGAGTGCGAGCCCGAAGTGATGGATGCCGAGGATCCGCTCTTCATCCTTTACACGTCAGGATCGACCGGCAAGCCCAAGGGCGTCCTGCACACGCAGGCCGGCTACCTGCTCTTCACGATGCTCAGTCATCGTTACACCTTCGACTACCGCGACGGCGACATCTACTGCTGCGCCGCCGATGTCGGTTGGATCACCGGTCACAGCTACATCGTCTACGGACCACTGGGCAACGGCGCGACCTCGGTCATGTTTGAGTCGATCCCGACCTATCCCGACGCGGGACGCTACTGGGACATGATCGACCGCCTGGGCATCAATATCCTCTACACCGCGCCAACGGCGATCCGAGCGCTGATGCGCGAGGGCGACGAGTGGGTCAAGGTTCACGAGCGCACCAGCCTGCGAGTTCTCGGAACGGTCGGCGAGCCGATCAACCCCGAGGCCTGGCGCTGGTACTTCGACGTCGTCGGCGACGGCCGCTGCTCAATCGTCGATACCTACTGGCAGACCGAGACCGGCGGCCACGTGCTGACCGGCCTGGCCGGCGCCAACGACATGAAGCCTGGCTCGGCCTCGCTACCCTTCTTCGGCATCGAGCCGGTGCTGGTCGATCCCGAGGGCAACCAGCTCGACGGCAACCCGCAGAGCGGCCTGCTCTGCCTGGCGCGAAGCTGGCCGGGCATGATGCGCACCGTCTACGGCGACCACGAGCGATTCATCAGCACCTACTTCATCCAGTACCCGGGCAAGTACTTCACCGGCGACGGCTCGTTCCGAGACCACGACGGATACTACTGGCTGACTGGTCGGGTGGACGATGTGCTCAACGTTTCAGGCCACCGACTGGGCACGGCCGAGATCGAGGGAGCCCTGGTCGGTCACGCCGGCTGCGCCGAAGCCGCTGTCGTTGGCTACCCACACGAGATCAAGGGAGAAGGCATCTACGCCTACGTCCTGCTCAAAGACGGCTTCGACCCCGGCCCCGACCTGGCCGTCGAACTCAAGAGGCAAGTGAGAGCCGAAATCAGCCCCATCGCCACCCCCGACCGAATCCAATTCGTCGGAGGCCTGCCCAAAACACGCTCCGGCAAAATCATGAGGAGAATCCTCAGGAAAGTCGCCGAGGGCGAGCCGGAGAACGTCGGCGATGTGACGACTTTGGCGGAGCCTCATGTGGTCGAGGAGATCATCGAGGGAGCGTCGGCGGCGCACTGACCTTCCCTCGCAACCAGCATGTCACTTGTTCGTCTTCGGTTATGGATAGGCGTAGGCAGCGAGTTGGCACAGGCCAGCGTGGTGGTATCGGTACGGATAGTCAACGGACACTTCAGGTGTGTCGTCGCCAGGAGAGACCCTTGGAGGTTGTTTGGTTGATGATGCAAAGAGATACCGATCGAGATAGGCATCAGGACCACCCGGCGGGACGACAATCTCGCGAATTATGCACATGTTTGGGAACCCTGAGCCGTCCGCTAACGGTTCTCGCGCGCGGAAGCTCACATAGAGAGAGAACTTTGCCTGACCGCCAAGATTGGCGAACACCGTGACGGTTCGTGAGTCATTCTGGTACCAATCCCAGAACAGGTGCCGCGTGGTCGTGCCGCTGAGGAAAAGATCGGCATAGCCGTACAGAAAAGGCTCCTGGTTTGTCCACTCGACGATGATCTGATCCGCGCCAACCTGGATCTTGACATCGCTGGGGTCAACTCCAGGAGCGGTCGCATGGATGGGTCTGAAGTGGGTGCTGACAGGCAGCGATTGTTGCGGGGCTCGTCGAAAGGCATGAGGCAGCGGCTCCTGGAAGCGCAGGACATAGTCGGAACCTGCCGGTAGTCCTGCGTAGTGGGCGATGAACGATCTCGATTCGTCAGAATCGTTGAAGCTGGATGGCCTTAGCCATGGAGCGCCGTACGCCCAGATCACGCCAGGCCAATCGGGAGAGGTGAGCCAGGTGAGAACCCACAAGTGTTGCGAGGTACACCCGCGGCCTAAGGTGCCAGTTGCGGGATGCAGCACGGTAATGCTGTTGCCGGCTACTTCAGCAATAGGGCACACAGGTCCGGCGGTCTGAAACGTTTGAGATTGCGACCAACGCGTTTCGTTTAGCGGCATCCAGCGCTGCCAAGCCTCAAACCAGTGCTCCCACTCCAAGAGATAACTGCCCTCGAGAGCCCAGACCCACGTGCCCTGGACTTGATAGTCAGTCATGGGATCGAGCGAATTCATGAGTACGGGATAGTAGAAGCTCGGCGCAGACTGCTTAGTCTCTACGGACAAATCAAAGTAGCTCCACATGTCCGATCCAACAGCCCGATAGCGGCCAATGGCTACATTCGCAAATGGCCCGAGTCGTTCTTCCCCAATACCGCCGAGTCCCTCCGCACCGAATGAGCCGACTACCCAATCACTGGGAGCCACGATTGCCGATGCGTCGTACCAACCCTTCCAGATCGCCATTCCGTCGAAACTCGCTGACGGAGCGTCTGCCACGACGTTGATGGGAAACTCAACTGTGGCCCTGAGGCCGAGCGCGTCCTTGAGTTGAATGGGGACCAGCAAGCTCAAGGGCCCGGTCCTGTTGCCCCTTGGCATCAGATTGCGAATGTCGGTGCAAGGGATCAGCAGTTGTTTGGCGGGCGACACCGCTTCGTGTCCTGCCGCGCTGATTGTGTACGGCGCCTCTCCGCCAAAGACTTCCCAAATCAAGAGCACACTGACGCCTGGTCCGCACCAGAGGACGTCGCTGTCGTACAAGTGGGTGTCGATCACCCGTCCCGGATTATCGCCAAAGGAGTCGCGAAACAGTTGCGCAGAAACACAGCGAAACTGCGGCGCCGCAAACAGTGGGGTCGGACCGGCCGAGCTGATCCACTCGACCACTTGGTCCGAGTCGTAATCACGTGGCTTGGACGTGGTGCGTCGCCAGTGGGAACCGAGGGCGCAGCGGCTGTTGTCTGCGAATGGCGCGGCTATCGCCGATCCTTGGGTTACCTTCTCCGCGGCGTCACTGATCGATGGCTGTGACCACATCAACGCGAACGAGCTCAACAGGCCCAGTACCAATAGCAATCGCCACACCCGGAGTGCTCCCTTGCCACTGGCCAGCCAAGCTGACCTGGCGCCTCAAGGGAGAGACGTCGGTCACGGGTCGATTGTTCCCAACCGAGCCCCTACAACAGCCGGGGCGAGCGCTTTCGTCCTGGCCGGGGGTCGTAGTTTGACTTGAACATCAGCAACTGATCTCTCTCGATCAGGTACTTGCCCCCGTAGAGACGGGCCGGGATTCGGTTTTGCTTGATCAGACGGCGCATCGACTGCGGGTGGATATTCAGCTCCCTCGCCGCCTCGACGATGTCCAACCAGCCATCAAACGGATCGCCTTCGGCCATGACTCGTCTCCTCAGCAGCTCCCAGCAGCCATTGGTTGTCGCGCAACTGCGAAACTGAGTATACAGAATATCCTCTGAGTAGTCTGCCAGAGGACGGCGTGTAAACTGCCAACGTCGATTCGCCATATCCGCCGGAGATGCCCATGACCGCCGAAGTCATTGCCGCCGCGCGCGCCGAGCAGCGCACGCTCCTGTCCGAAGTCGAAGCCAAACAACTGCTCGCCGAGGCCGGCGTCAACGTCACCGAGACGCGCCTCGCCACCTCCATCGACGAAGCCGCCGCCCACGCTGCCGAGCTCGGCTATCCCGTCGCGCTCAAAGTCGTCTCCGACTCGATCACACACAAGACCGATGTCGGCGGTGTCGAGCTAGGCGTCGCCGACGAGGCAGCGCTGCGCGACGCCTATCTCCGCATCCACGAGCGGGTCACCGCCGCCGCGCCCAACGCCGATGTGCAGGGCGTCTCCGTCCAGCCCATGGCTGAGGCCGGCGCCGAAGTCATCCTCGGCATCACCCAGGACCAGCAGTTCGGCCCGGTGCTGATGTTTGGTCTCGGCGGCGTGTTCGTCGAGGTGCTCAAGGACGTCGCCTTCCGTATCGTCCCGCTGGAACCACGCGATGCCTCCGAGATGGTCCGCGAGATTCAGGGCTTCCCCGTGCTCGAAGGTTTCCGCGGCACGCCGGCAGCCAACCTCGATGCGATCGAGTCGATGCTGCTGAAACTCTCCGAGTTCGCCGAAGCGAACCCCGAGATCGCCGAGCTCGACCTCAACCCCGTCTTCGCCCGACCCGACGGCGCGGTCGCCGTTGATGCACGCATTCTCTTGACTGCGGAGTCATAGCAACATTCCGCTCCCCCTGCGAGGGAGAGCAAAGAAGTTGATTGGCAACTCCCCTGCCAGGGGGAGCGAGGAATCTAGGAGAACTCCGATGGCCGTTACACGTGAACGCCTGACTCGCGCGCTTGCTCCCAAGGTTGTCGCCGTCATTGGCGACAAGAAGGCCAGCGGCTACAACTGGCTGCGCTCGCTCAAGCCGTTCGTTGGACCGCTGTACAGCGTCCAGGTCGACGAGAACGAGATTCCCGGCATCGAAGAGCTGGGCATTCCCAACTACAAATCGCTGACCGACATTCCCGAGAAGGTCGACTTCGCCGTCTGCGCAGTTCCCCGACAGGTTGCGCCTTTCATCGTCCAGGGCTGCGTCGACGCCGATGTTGGCGGAGTCACGTTGTTCACGTCGGGATTTGCCGAGACCGGCGAGGACATCGGCGTCGAGTTGCAGCAGAAGGTCTTCGATATCGCCGACCCGGCCGGGCTGGCGCTGATCGGTCCCAACTGCATGGGCCTGCACGTGCCCGGACTTGGCGTGCGATTCAATCGCGATCAGCCTGAGGGAGTCCAGGGCAACATCGGCTTCGTCTCGCAGAGTGGCACACACGGGATGAATTTCTCGCTCACCGGTGCCGCGCATGGACTCTACTGCTCAACCCTGGTCAGCTTCGGCAACGGGATCATCCTCGAGGCTGCCGACTATCTCGAGTACATGGCCGATGACCCGCAGACCGAAGTGATTGGCATGTACATCGAGGGCGCGCGCGACGGTCGCCGCCTGTTCAAGACCCTGCGTGAGGTTGCCGCGAAGAAGCCCGTGATCATATGGAAGGGCGGTCAGACCGAGGGCGGCGGACGCGCCATTCGCTCGCACACCGCCTCGCTGGCCAGCGACCAGGCGATCTGGGAAGCGATGATCAAGCAGGTCGGCGCGGTTGCGGTACACAACCTCGACGAGATGATCGACGTGATTAAGGCCACCCTGCTGACCAAGCGCACCCAGGGCAACCGGCTGGGCCTGGTCGCCATGACTGGCGGACAGTCGGTCGTCCTGACCGACGCCTTCGAGAAAGAGGGCTGGAAGGTCCCGACACTGTCTGACGACAGCTACGCACAGCTCTCGGAGTTCTTCAACATCATCGGCGGCAGCTACCGCAATCCGCTCGACGCCGCCGGCACGATCGGCCAGGACCCCAAGCACCTCGACACGATTTTCGACATCCTCAACGAGGACGAGAATATTGACGCTGTCGGCATGGAGCTCTCGGCCACGTTCATGGCCCGTCGCTGGCAGGACAAGCCGGAGGAGTTCGACCGCCTGATCACTTCACTGAAGAAGTTCATGTCAGAGTCGGACAAGCCCTTCCTCGCCGCACTGCACCCCAGCCACCAGGAAGAAGCCGCCCTCACCGCCCGCCTCAGGCTGCAAGAAGAGGGAATCCCCACCTTCCCCAGCTTCGAACGAGCGGCAAACGCGTTGCGGAAGGCATCAACGCTGGCCGCTGTCTAGGCAGACCTCCCCCCTTGGGGGAGGTGCCCCACAGGGGCGGAGGGGGCCCAGCCTAGACTGGCCTCAAAACAGCAGGTGGCCCCGTCAGTCTCCGCATCAAGCGCGGGGCGGGCTGCTCCGCGACAGCTTCCTCAGAGGGGGGAACTCTTGCGTTGTTAGGACCTCAGACATGCCCAAGCAAATCACCCCCCACGACCTCCAACAACGACTCGACGACGACGCGCCCCTCGCGCTGATCGATGTTCGCGACGCTCCTGAATACAACGCGTCCCACATACCGACATCCAGCCTGATCCCTCGGCGGATGCTCGAGTTCGAGCTGCCCCAGGCTGTGCCTCATCCCAACACGCCGATTGTCCTCTGCGACGACGATGAGCAGCGGGTCCATTTCGCCGCGGCGACCGTTGAGCAGATGGGCTACTCGGATGTCTCTACCTTGAGCGGCGGGGTGAATCGTTGGGCCTCTCTTGACCTGCCGACCGAGTGGGGCGTCAATGTGCCCAGTAAGGACTTCGGCGAACGGGTCGAGGTTGTGCATCACGTCCCCGAGATCGACGCTGACGACCTCCACGCGCGGATCGAGCGCGGCGATGAGCTGGTCATCCTCGATACTCGCACGCCGGAGGAATACCGCCGCGCCTGCATTCCCGGCGGACGGAGCATGCCCGGCGGTGAACTCGCATTTCGGATCACCGATGTCCTAGAAGACGCGCCGCCCGACGCGACCGTTGTGGTCAACTGCGCGGGCCGCACGCGCAGCATCATCGGCACCCGAGTCCTGCAGCGAATGGCGTTGGAGCGCGAGGTCGTCGGTCTCAAGAACGGCACGGCGGGCTGGATGCTTGCCGGACACGAGCTCGAGTTCGGGGCGGATCGCGACGCATTGCCATCGGTGACATCCGAGGGCCAGGCCGCGGCGGAACAGTACGCGCGTCGCTGCGCCGAGGAAGACGGCGTGCAACTCATCGGTGTCGAGGAACTGGATGCACTTCGCGAGCGCAACGCTTCGGAGAGCGTCTACTTCATCGATGTGCGTACCGACGCGGAGCACGAGGCCGGTCACATTCCCGGATTCCGCTGGTTTCCTGGCGGTCAGGCGGTCCAGCGCAGCGACGATGTCGCTGTGGTGCATTACGCGCCAATCGTCTTCGCCTGCGACGGCCTCGCAAGGGCAACTTTGACCGCCTCGTGGTACCGGCAGATGGGTCATCGGCACATCTACGCACTCGTCGGAGGTACGTCGGCGTGGACGGCTGCTGGTCGAACGCTGGAATCGGGCATGCGCCAGACGGAGCCGGCGTTGCTCTCGCGCGCGCGCGAGAATGCTGCGCAGATCGAGCCAGGAGAAATCTTCAATGCGCCCGACGCGGTCCTGATTCACGTCGGGACGAGCCAGGAGTTCGCCCAGGGCCATCCTCCCGGCGCACGCTGGGCGCCGAGAGCGTGGCTGGAACGAGATATCAGAGAACTGGCGCCTGACGAATTGACACCAATCGTCGCGATCTGCGCAGACGGTTCGCAGTCCTTGCTGGCCGCTCAAACGCTCAGTGCGATGGGCCGGCAACGGGTCAACGTCGTTGCCGGAGGGATGGCGGCATATCGTGCGGCTGGCCTAACAATCGAAGTGGGACTGACCGGCGTGCTCTCGCCACCCAACGACATCCTCAGCTTCGGCCCTCAACGAAGCTACGGAGAAATGCAGCACTATCTGCGTTGGGAGACCGCGCTGGGGGAGAAATACGCCGCGAAATCCTGATCCCAAGAGCTCCCCCCTTGGGGGAGCGTTTGGATCCCGTAGCCCACGATCTTTCGCCGTGCGACACTTGGGGCATGGCTCGACTGCCCAAACTTCGACGACGCGGATTGCAACCGCTGACTGACGCTCGACTGATCGTCGGGCTGGGCAACCCTGGCCCTGGATACTCGGGGAACCGACATAACGCAGGCATCCGCGCGGCCGAGCATGTCCGCAGGATGCTGAAGCTGCCTCAGCCGGAGCGCGAGTCTCGCTATCGGGTGTCCCAGGGCACGACGCCGTTTGGTCCGGTCGCGGTGGTGTTGCCGCGCACCTTCATGAACGAGTCGGGCAAGGCGGTCCAGGCGCTACTCGACAAGTACCGCGCCGATCCCTCGGACCTGATCCTGCTGGTTGACGAGCTCGACATCGAGCCCGGACGAATTCGTATCCGACCCTCCGGCTCGGACGCCGGACAACGCGGCATGCGCTCCATCAAGTCAGTAATCGGCGAGTTGGATTTTCCCCGCGTCCGAATTGGCGTCGGACGACCGATGGTGGACGGACAGCCGTCGCGGCACCCTGATGACGTGGCCGATTGGCTTCTTAGTGATCCCGGGTCGGCTGAACGTAGATTGATCCATGAAGCGGAAGTGCGCTCTGCAGAGGCGGTTGTGCATTTGCTTGAGCATGGCGTGGAATCGGCGATGAACTTGTACAACAGAAATCCATCTAACGAAGTTCCTAAAGCGGAGAGTGAATCCAGCAATGTCGAGACGCAATAGTCAACGCAGCGCCGACGCGTTGGAAGCGTTCGCGGCCTGCTTCATCGCTTACACGTTGTATCCATCGGCCCAACAACTGGTCAACTATCTGGATGAGACCGACGATGATGAGATCCGCGCCGACGCCAGGGCTGCAGCCGATTCACTAGCGTCCATTCGGGAACGGATACTAGCGTTAGTTGACAAACCGACAGGTTCCCCGGACAGCGAGCAGGTGGAGGCTCTGCAAGCTCAGTTGAACCAGGTTCAAGAGTCAATCGACGAACAGCGTTCGACCATCGCCGAGTTGCAACAGCGGCTCGATCAACGTGACACACAGATACGGCAGAACAACGAGGCGCACTCGGCCGAACGCGACCGTCTGATCGAGGAATCGCAGGCGGCCAATGCACGTATCAAGGAGCTGGACCGGGCGCTCTCGGAATCGCAGGAAGAGAATCACAAACTGCGAGCCAAGAGTTCCAGCTACGAAGCGGTCCTGCGAGAGCGGACTTCGGTTCCAGCAGAGTTGATCGAATCCGAGGAATCCGAAGAGTCACAACTCACGATTGAAGGCGTCATCGAGATCGCCCGCGAGCAATGTGATCGAGTGCAGCTTCCCGACGCCGCAATGAAAGAGATCGAGGCGCTCGAGGCGGATGAAAAATCGGCCGATTGGGCTCGCGAAATCCTGCGCGGACTGCAGGCGCTGCAGGCGTATGCCTTAGAGGCGCAGCACTTCACGGGCGGATTCTGGGAGTGGTGCCAACACAGCAACCATCCCGACACCTGGAACGCGTCACCGCAAAAGTTGGCGATGAGCGAGTCAGACACCGTCAAGAACGACGGACGTCTCTGGAAACAGCGCCGCTTCCTGGTCAGCACCGAAGTCGAGCCCAACGGCTACAAGCACATGGAAGCGCACATGAAAATCTCGGAGGGCGGAGGTCAGCACATTCCTCGCCTGTACTTCCACGACGACGCCAAGGGTCGAACCGGCCAGATCCACGTGGGGTTTATCGGCCCACATCGGCTCGTATCTACCGGACAGAGCTAGATTCTGTTCAAATCGAATCCCCTTTCCCTTCTCCCCCCCTTGCGGGGGGAGATGTCACGGAGTGACAAAGGGGGGGTCGGCTGGCGACGACCAGATAGGGCCAACAGGCAGCCCCCCTCTGCCCCGGGTCAAGCCCGGGGCAGGCTTTCGGCATCTCCCCCGCAAGGGGGGAGAAGGGGAGTGTTCCAGTGTGTCCGCAAGAGAAGACGAATCCTGATTCGCTGTCCTAGGCTGAACACAGACGTCAGCGGACGGAGATTGCGCGCGTGGGCGCCACCGACCCGCACGACATGCCGCACGACACTCCGCCCGGATTGCTTGCCGGGTTGGGCGACGCTGTGCTCAGCGCGGTGCAGCACTTCGACGACCAACCCTCGCTGGGTGCTCCCGACGCCGCCAAGCCCGCTGTCCTGGCATCGTTGGCAGCCCGACATCCCGGTCCCGTCCTGATCCTCACGCCGACACCCGCGTCAGCCGCCGATCTGCTCGACGCGCTTCCTCTCTGGCTGCGTGAAGCGGATCGTGAACGGCTGCGAGCATTCCCCGTTCGCGAGACCGCACCATATGAGCGCCAGCGACCCGCGCCGGACATCGTCGAGGCTCGACTTGCGACGGTTGAGTCGCTCCGCTGCGACTCGCCGATCGTCGTGGCCGATGTTGACGCCGCAGCGCAGCGCACGCTCTCCACCGTTAGCTCCATGATCACGATTCGCCAGGGATCCGCGTCGCGGCTTGATGGGCTGGTGCGAACGTTGGATTCGCACGGCTATGCGCGCCATCGGATCGTCGTCGAACCCGCAATGTTCGCTGTGCGAGGCGGCATCGTCGACTTCTGGCCGCCCGCCGAGGACAAGCCTGTTCGTGTCGAGTTGTTCGGCGATGAAGTCGAGTCGATTCGCCGCTTTGATCCGTACAGCCAGAGGTCCACTGATTCCGTCGAGCAGGTCTCGTTGCGACCTGCCCGAGAGTGGAGTTATGGCGATGAGTCGAAGCCGCAGATCGAACGGCTCCTGGAATCGATTGAAACCGACGATGGCGCAGATTGCTCGTCGACCACCGAAGAACCGAACGTTGAGTCAGCAGTACTGGCGCTCGACATCGAACAACTGCGCAATGGGAGTTCCACATCGCGGCCCGACTTTTGGACGCAGTTCCTCGCGCCGGGCACGATCTTTGATCATCTGTCTGAAGAGGCCCTGATCCTCGTTGACGAGCCGCACGACATTCAGGCTCGAACCCAGGATCGCGATGAGCGTGCCGAACACGCCAGATGCGAACTCGAACGGGGCGGCCGGATTCCCAGAGGACTGCCGCATCCGTGGTTGACCGAGGCCGAAGTCGCCAACCGACTTGCCGATCCTCCGGGACCGGTCCGCACGATCTCGCGTCTGGCCAGCGGCGAACAACGATTGCCGTTCCGTCCCGCCGAGCGGCTCGCCGGCAAGTTGGCCCAACTGTTTGAGTCGCTCCGCAACAGCGACCACGCCGGAGCACGCGTCCTGGTCTCGCTGCAGGCCGCCCGACTCTCCGAGTTGATGGCCGACCTGGGACTGCCCCTGGCGACACTCGAGGCAGAGGCGCTGCCCGCTCCGAAAGCGATCTCGGTCGGACGCGCGGCGATCGCAGAGGGTTGGCGGCTCGACGATCCCATCTCGGGAGAGCGCCTGGCGACGCTGATCAGCGATACCGAAATCTTCGGCTTTGAACGTCAGAGGCAACGCCGACCTCTCAGGACAAGATCCGCGCCGGTTGCCGATCCTCATTTGTTGGAGACGCTCAAACCCGGTGACTTTGTCGTTCACGTCGACAGCGGAATCGGCAGGTTCCAGGGTGTCGTGCATGAGCGGATTGGGGGTCGTGAGGGTGAATACCTCGACATCCGTTTCGCCAAGGGCGACCGCCTGCTGGTGCCGACCGACAAGCTGGATCGTGTCCAGCCCTATGTCGGGCCGTCGGACGCGCCCCCGTCACTGACACGCCTCGGAGGCGGCGCATGGCAGCGCGCCAAGGCGAAGGTGCGAGGCGCCGTCGCCGAGATCGCCGACGATCTACTTGAGATCCACGCCGCACGAGAGACCGAGCCGGGCATCGCCATTGAACCTGACACTCCCTGGCAGATCGAACTCGAAGCGTCATTTCCATACGTCGAAACACCTGACCAGCATCGAGCCATCGAGGAAGTCCGAAGCGATCAGGAAACCGCCCGGCCAATGGACCGGCTGATCGTGGGAGATGTCGGCTACGGCAAGACTGAGGTCGCCGTCCGTGCCGCGTTCAAGGCCGTGATGTCCGGTCATCAAGTCGCAGTCCTCGTGCCCACCACCGTGCTGGCGCAGCAGCACTACGAGACGTTCCGGCAACGTCTCGCGGCGATGCAGGTGCGGGTCGGTCTCCTGTCACGGCTGAGGACAGGATCCGAGCAACAGGTCACCGTGTCTGAGCTCAAAGCCGGATCAACCGACATCGTGATTGGCACGCATCGACTGTTGCAGCAGGACATCGGATTCAAGAGCCTCGGCCTGTTGGTGATCGACGAGGAGCAGCGATTTGGTGTCGAGCACAAGGAGCGACTCAAGAAACTGCGCCGCGAAGTCGATGTGCTCACATTGTCGGCAACACCGATTCCACGCTCGTTGCATCAGGCGGTCACCGGCATCCGTGATATGTCCACGATTGCCACGCCGCCCGAGGAGCGGCTGCCGATCAGCACCTACGTGATGGAACGGGACGACAGCGTGATCCGCGAAGCGATCCTGCGCGAACTGGATCGCGGCGGACAGGTCTACTTCCTCCACAATGAGGTTCGGACCATCGATCGGGAAGCGCTGGAGTTGGGACGGCTCGTGCCGGAGGCGAGCTTCCTCGTGGCGCACGGCCAGATGCCATCGAACGTCCTGCGCGATCACATGGAGCGCTTCACCCACGGCGAGGCCGACGTGCTGGTCTGCTCAACGATCATCGAGTCGGGCGTCGACATTCCCCGCGTCAACACGATCATCCTCGATCGCGCCGAGCGGCTTGGCCTGGCGCAGATGTATCAGTTACGGGGCCGCGTCGGACGATCCAGCGTTCGCGCCTACGCCTACCTGATGACCGAGCCGTACCGATCGCTGTCGGAGGTCGCGCAACGTCGGCTGGCGACGATCATGGAGGCGGACGACCTCGGCGCAGGATTCCAGATTGCGCTCAAGGACCTCGAGATTCGTGGGGCGGGCAATCTGCTCGGCGCGCAGCAGTCAGGCCACATCGGAGCGGTCGGATTCACGCTCTTCACCCAGCTCCTGTCCGAGGCCGTCGAACGCGCCAGAGCCAGGCGCTCAGGCGAAACACCAGTGCGTCGCCGACAGGGGACGAGAGTCCACGTCGACCTCGCTATTCCCAGGTTCCTGCCCGATACGTACGTCGAAGACATCGGACTACGGATGACGCTCTATCAACGACTGGCCGCCGCCGAGTCGCCCGAGGCAGTCGGAGAATTCGCCAAGGAGTTGGACGATCGCTTTGGTCCGATGCCGTTACCGGCATCGAATCTGCTCGGCTCGGTCAAACTCAAGGTGCTCGCCTCGAGGATCGGCGCAGAGTCGATTCAGTCGGAAGGCGACAGCGTGGTGGTCAGGCTTGCCTCGGGGATCATGTTCAGTCCCGGCCAGAGACGGCTCAACACGCCAAGACAAATCCAGATCGGATCAACTCAACTGCGCTACACCCCATCGGGACGGCTAGTCGATGCTCCATGGGAAGAAGTGCTTTCGGCCACGTTGGAGCAATTGGGCGCAACCTAGTACACTTGTGCAGCGAGGAGAAGAGAATGACGACAATCGTTCGCGAGCCAGTTATCCCAAAGACGAAAGTCGGCGCAAGCATGGCCGACGTTGTGCGGGAAGCATGGTTGGCAACTGCCGAGCTCGATGAAGTCGCAGACGCCCCTACTAGGCGATCCGCGTTCATGCTCGTGCTCGAAGCAATGCTGAGGGATGAAACAATTTCCGCCCCGGAGAGAGAGGAAAGTCAGATTGGATCTGACGATAACGCGAACGGTGAAGGATCGAGCGACGACTTGTATTCAACTCCCGAATTGCGGGGCGACGCAATCTCTTCCTATCTCCAGGTCCCGCGAGATGAAGTCGAGATTTTGTTTCGGCTAGATGAAACAGAGCCGGCGTTGCAGCTAAGTGCGCAGAAGTTATCGTCCGGAAAGCGACCTGCTACGAAAGAAATCGCCCTGCTGGTACTTGCAGGACGAACTGCGTTAGGGTTAGACACCCTGAGCGATGACATACGTGATGTCGCACAACGATATCGCAAGTATGACTCAGCCAACTTTCTCTCGACCCTGCAAAAGAGCGATGAGTTTGCTGTGCTCGGACGCCCTCGCAGTGCGAAGAGAGTTGTTCGACTGCGTGGTGCAGGAGTGACTTCAGCACGTTCGCTTGCCCAGAATCTCATCGCCTGATGGACTCGCCGAATCAAGTTACGATACGGATCTCTGATCTCGGAATCAGTGACTATGCTCTTGGTCTGTTTGAATCTGGATACCCTCGAGATGCGATAAGGCATGAAGCACAAGATCTTCTCAATGAACTGCAGCAGCGAATAGGACGCGACGACATTGATGGGCAAACTCTTATTGAAATCGCCCTTAGGGATAACAAGCCAATCTTAGAGTTCAATCAGCGTTCAACTCCTAAGGAACGGGATGAGCACGCTTCCCTGCGCTTATTCCTCCTAGGAGTTAATCGAGCGGTCAGAAACGTCTACTCGCATGACGTACGCACAGACGTAAGTGCGCTTGAGGCAACGATTTGGCTGGGGCTGTTGGGAAGATTGCGGGACCAGCTAGAGCGCACCTATCTCGTGTCTATCGGACCAGAGAGCCAGAAGGCGGACTGACCCGAACCTACCGTCAAGGTAGGCTGTCGGAGTGAATCTTCGATCATCTTGGACCCTGCTGATTGGCGCAGCCCTGATTGGGTTGCCCGCGCTGATCTTTCGCCTCGGCGGCATTCATGCCAGCACCGAGGTTGAAGTCGCGATCTTCGGCATCGGCATTCTTTCCGCAGCCTTCCTGATCTCGACTGGCGCCGAGGCAGCTCAGCACGACATTCCAGCAGCGCTCTCCGTCGCTGTCATTGCCTTCATTGCCGTGCTGCCCGAGTACGCAGTTGACCTGCTGCTCGCCTGGGAGGCGGGCAAAGGGATTCCGGGAAAGGACGAATTGGCCCTCGCCAATATGACCGGCGCCAACCGACTGCTGCTCGGCGTCGGCTGGGCGACTGTGATTTTCCTGTTTGCCTGGAAGGCGGGTGGACCTCGTCATCTCGTCACGTCGGCCGCACGCAGCTCGTGGAGAGCATTGCGTCGCCGCTCCGCAGACCCGACCGAGCCTCTGCTGCACCTTCCCGGCGGCATCGGCCTCGAAATCGGCATCCTCGCCGTTGCGACGTTGTACTCGTTCATCATCGTGGTCAAGGGACGGATAGCGATCGAAGACACGATCATCCTCGGGTTGCTGTTCCTCTGGTACATCATCCGCTTGACGCGATCACCGGTCGAAGAGCCGGAGCTCGAGGGTCCGGCCGCCACCATCGGCGGCCTGCCGACCGGACGCCGCCGCGCCGTGGTGACGTTCCTGATTGTCTACTCGGCGCTCGTGATTGCGATGTCAGCCGAGCCATTTGTCCACGGACTGGAGCAGATCGGCCGCGATGTTGGCATCGGCGAGTTCTTCGTGATCCAGTGGATTGCCCCATTGGCCTCCGAGTCTCCGGAGTTTTTCGCCGCCCTCTACCTGGTCTGGCGTGGCTCAGCCGGGATGGGCGTCAACATGCTGATCTCCAGCAAGGTCAACCAATGGACCTTGCTGATCGGGTCGATCCCGGTCGCCTACATGGCCGCCGGTGGCGCAATCACGGGATTGGAATCGAGCCCGCTACAACGAGCAGAAGTCTTCATCACGGCGGCGCAATCGGCATTTGGCGTGATGTTGATCCTCGACAGACGGCTCACAGCTCGCGCCGGATTTGCGTTGCTCAGCCTGTTCCTGGCGCAATTGTTGACGCAGTTCTTCTTCCAGGACAACAATCTGCCGAGAGTTATCTTCGGCGTGATCTATCTCGGACTCACTGCGTTGCTGGTCTCGCAGCACTGGCGTAGCATCATGCCGACACTGCGCGAAGCGTTCCGCTCGCCGGGTTCGGCAGCGGCCGCGTATCAAACCCATGACAACAGCGCAGAAGCCGATCTGGCAAATGAAGGCAGGAATGAATGACTGACTGGAACGATCTGTCCGACCAACTGCAGGGCGCATTGGGACTGGCGAGCAAGCCGCTGGCGATCACATTTCACGACTCAACTTCCGGTGTCGCCGGATTCGACAGTCCGATGCCCGCTCCTGCGGACGACGGTCGCACCGGTCGCGTGCCTGCCGGCTGCGTCTTTTGGATGCACGCCGCCGATCGCACGTTCTCGACCGTGGCCGCCGACCACGCCAACTGCTCGGTCGGCTCGGTGACGCACGGATTCCTCGGCCTCGGCGACGTGCTCGAAAACGGCGACGTCAGCGCGTTGCTGGAGTCCGGCTGGGTGACTGCGGAGGCTGCGATGGGCATTCCGGTGGTCGAGGAGAAGCCGGAGGAGGTCGTCTACGGCCCGCTCGGAGAGTCGCCGACGGACCCCGATGTCGTGCTGCTGCGAATCACCGGGCGTCAGCTGATGGTGCTGCACGACGCGTTCCCTGGAATGCGGATTGAAGGTAAGCCGCAGTGTCACATCATTGCGATCGCCAAGGCCGGTGAGATGGCGGCGTCGGTCGGCTGTCAGCTCTCGCGAGTGCGCACACAGATGCCAAACGCCGAAATGACCTGTGCAATTCCGGCGACGCAGTTGAGCGATCTGCTCGATCGACTGAGCGAAACGGCAGGGGCAGATCACGCGGTCGCCCAGTACGCCGCCGACGACATGGCCCGCTTCGCCTAATCTCCAACCCCCTCCCCCAGCGCGGGAAGGTGTCGCGAAGTGTCGGAGGAGACGGTTATGCCTGGATTGTGGTTCGAGGAGCTTGAGCCGGGGCTGGTAGTTAAACATGAGCCCTCCAGGACCGTGACGGAGACGGACAACCTGCTGTTCACGGCGCTTACACACAACGCCCAGCCGTTGCATCTCGATGCCGAGTTCTCGGCTGGAACGCAACACGGTCAACGAATCGTGAATAGCATCTTCACGATGGGGCTCGCCGTTGGTCTGAGCGTCGCTGATACGACGCTCGGCACCACGCTGGGCAATCTCGGCTTCGACGAAACGACATTCCCCAATCCGGTGTTCATCGGAGACACAATCACCTGTGAGACGGAAGTGATCGAACGTCGGGAGTCGCGCAGCCGTCCCGACCGAGGCGTGGTGACGTTTGAGCACCGGGGAATCAATCAGCGAGGTGATCTGGTAGTCAAGTGTCGTCGAGCCGGAATGATGCTCAAGAGGCCGCCAACTGGGTAGTCAGATGCCGCGCACGATCAGAGCGATTAGGAGCGCAATGATTGTGCCTCCAATCGTGGCGCCGATAGCGACCATCCACCGGAGCAAGCGGTTCACCTCATTCGCGATCGCATGCTCAACGTCACGTTTGGTTGCCAGATCGTTCGTCGCATGTTCGATGCCATCGTCCACCACTTCTGCCAACTTTGTAGCCGTTTCGGAGGGAGCGTCCATTTCGCGGACCAGGATGTTGTGGAAGCGAAGCCGATCGAGTGCCATGTCCACATGGTAACAGGCTGGTCGAACAACTGTGCTCTTTAGCGAACTGCTGCTGTTCTCTTTCGCGTTGAGGCACAGACTCGGTTGGGTGATACGATGAGCCGCGTCGGAGCGTGGCGCAGTTTGGTAGCGCACTTGACTGGGGGTCAAGAGGTCGCCGGTTCAAATCCGGCCGCTCCGACCATTCCACTACCCTGCGTTTGCGGCCGAACGCAACACCATGTTGCTGGCGCAGGTGATCTATGAGACTATCCCGTCCCCGAATCGACCCCGTTCTTGACGATGACGCAACCGATGAGCAGCGCGAGATCCTCTCTGCCTCCGGACGCGGGCGCTCGCCTCTGAACGTCCAGCGGACCATCGCCCAGTATCCGGAGCTGGCTCGAGCTCGTCAGTCGTTCACCCAGCACGTCATGGTCGACACGTCGCTGCCAGCGCGCGATCGCGAGTTGCTGATCCTGCGCACGGGCTGGAATTGTCAGTCGGAGTATGAGTTCGGTCAACATTCCCGCTTCGGCAAATCAGTTGGACTCACCGATGAAGAGATCCGCAGAGTGACGCTCGGGCCCGATGCCGACGGATGGGACGATTTCGACGCGACGCTCCTGCGCGCCGCCGACGAGTTGCACCATGATGCGTTCATCAGCGACACCACATGGCAGGCACTCGCGGAACGTTACACCACCAGGCAACTGATGGATGTCGTCTTCGCCGTCGGTCAGTATCACATCGTGTCGATGGCGTTGAACAGCTTTGGCGTCCAGTTTGAACCAGAAACCAGCGAACGCTTCCCCAAGTAACCAGACATTGGAGTTTGAATCATGACGACAGCAGCAGCTCCGGCGACGGTTGTGTTGGTGCACGGCGCCTGGCACGGTCCATGGTGTTTTGACAAGGTCGTTGAAGGTCTTGAAGCACGAGGCGTACCAGTGGTCGCCGTTGAGCGACGCCGTATGCATGAGGCAAGCGGGACGCTGCGCGGCGTCACCGATTCGGCCGAGAACGAAGCGATCGTGCGTGCCGCGCTGGACGAAGTCGAGGGACCCGCGATCCTGCTTGGTCACTCGTTTGGCGGCGTGCCAATCACGACGGCGCCGCTGGGCAATGACAACGTCAAGCACCTTGTCTACCTGACGGCGATCATGCCCAATACCGACGGTTCGATGCCCGACAACTTCGTCAACCCCGAATTGGCGACCGCTGTAATCGCCGGCGAGGACGGCTCGACAACCGTCCAGGCGGACAAGATCCGCTACGCGTTCTACAACCAGTGCTCGGACGAAGACTACGAGCACGCGCTGACTCAGCTAGTCCGCGACGACGCGGCCATTCCCTTCGACGCGCCGCGAGACACTGCCTGGAACAAGATCACCACGACATACGTCGTCTGCACCGAAGATCAGGCATTGCTCGCTGAGGGTCAGCGAGCCCTCGCCCGTCGAGCGGATCGAGTTGTCGAGTGGGCAACCGATCACTCGCCATTTCTCTCAGCGCCGCACCTGATGGTTGATCTGCTCGATGGCCTCGCGAGAGAGTACGCCGAATGAGCGAACTTGTCGGTTGCGCCACTCCTCAATGACAGAACGCCCGCAGCGACGTTCTCTGCGTCACGCCCACTTTGACTACTCCCATTCAGGTCCGTACTTCATCACAATCGTCACTCAGCATCGGCTCTCGCTGTTTGCACAGATAGTCGATGCAGAATTGCAGCTGAGCGCGGCAGGCGAAATGATCAATGGGCTTTGGCTTACACTTCCCGAACGATTCCCAGGAGTCGCCCTCGACGAGTTCATTGTCATGCCCAACCATGTCCACGCTGTGTTGTCAATCACCGAAGAAAACGATTCTGTAGGGGCGCCCCTTGTGGGCACCCGTCCCCTCTCACATCGCGTCAGGACGATGCGCGAAGTCACCCTAGGAACGGTTGTCGGCGTATTCAAGTCGCTTACGACGGTGGCCTACACCAGAGGCGTCAGAGAATCTCGCTGGAGGCCGTTCAACAAGCGGCTATGGCAACGCAACTACTTTGAACACGTCGTCAGGGACGAGCGGTCCCTCGACCTGATTCGAAGCTACATTCAGGCAAATCCTTCAATGTGGGAAACCGATCCTGAGAACCTTGGGACTGGCGATTCCCTCCAGCACGGGCGACCACAAGGGTCGCCCCTACAGGAGCCTTGGATGGTCTAGCCAATCGTTCCGCCGTCTGTAGTGCCTCTCGACTATTCGTCCAACAGACGATCCAGCAGCTTGGTCGGGCTGGCGGGGAGGGACTCCATTCGGATGCCGGTTGCGTCGTAGATGGCGTTGGCGATCGCGGCTAGCGGCGGGACGATTGGCACTTCGCCGACACCGCGCACGCCGTATGGATGACTAGGATTGGGTACCTCGACCAGGATGGTCTCGATCTCGGGAAGGTCGAGCGCGGTCGGCATGCGGTAATCGAGCAGGCTGGCGTTGGTCATCCGACCGTCGGCCGAGTAGACGTACTCCTCGGTCAGCGCCATGCCGGCGCCCTGGGCGACACCGCCCTGGACCTGTCCTTCCACGTACGACGGATGGATGGCGGTCCCCACATCCTGGACAGCCGAGTAACGCAGCACGTCGACCTTGCCGGTGTCCTGGTCGACGGCCACATCGACGATGTGGCAGCCGTAGGCCGGGCCGGGCTTGGTCGGCAGTACGTCGGCCTGGCCCTGGATCTGACCGCCGGTTGACGGCATCTGGGCGCAAAGCTCCTTGAACGTGAACTGCTTGCCGTCGGGTCCGCTGATCACTCCGTTCTCGTAGGACACCGAATCAGCATCGACGTCCCAGATCATCGCGGCGCGCGCTTCCATCTGCTGACGAGCGTCAAGCGCGGCTTCGTGGACCGCAATGCCGGTTGCGTAAGAGACCCGGGAACCGCCGGTGACGTGAGTGAACCCGATCGAGTCGGTGTCGACGACCTGCGGTCGGACCAGGTCGAAATCGATGCCCATCGTCTCGGCAAACTGCATCGCCAGACCGGCGCGCTGTCCACCGATGTCGACCGAGCCGACCGACAGGTTGACGGTGCCGTCCTGGTTGATAGCGGCGTACGCGGCCGACTCCATGCCGGCGTTGGTCCAAAAGCCCATCGAGACGCCTCGACCGAGCAGACGGCCGTCTTCATCAATGCCGATCTCGGAGCGGTAGTGCGGCGAGTCCATCGCCGCCTGCATCGTCTCCTCTGCGCCAATCTTGGGCATCACGACACCGTCCGCGCGGCGTGTCCCCTCGTGGGCCGAGTTCTGCGCTCGCAGCTCCATCGGATCGCGTTCGAGACGCTCAGCCAGTTGGTCAATCAACGACTCGACAGCGAACGTGCCCTGCGGCGAACCGGGCGCTCGGTAGGCCTGACACTTCGGCTTGTTGGTGACCACGTCGAGCGCGTTCACATACATGTGCTCGATGTCATACGACGAGAACATGCAGGTCGCGCCGGCGCCCACGGGCGAACCCGGGAAGGCTCCGGCTTCGTAGGCGAGCGTGGCTTCGACCGCCACGATCGTGCCGTCATTCTTGGCCCCAATCCGGCAGCGGACGTAGGTCGCCGAGGTCGGGCCAGTGCCGATCAGTACCTCTTCGCGGTTCATGTACATCTTGACCGGACGGCCCGTCATCTTGGACATGACAGCAGCGGTTGGCTCCATGTACGCAGGCAACTTACCGCCGAATCCGCCACCGATCTCCATCGGGATGACCTTGACTCGAGCCAGCGGGATATCGAGCATCTTGGCCACCGTCGCACGGACGGCGAAGGGGCCCTGGGTCGAGACCCAGACGGTCAGCGTGCCATCCGAGTTCCAGTGGGCGGTGCCGTTCTGCGGCTCGATGTAGCCCTGGTGAGCAGCGGCCGTCTCAAACTCGCCTTCGATGACGATGTCTGCCTCTTCAAACCCCTTGGCCGGATCGCCCTTCTCAAACTCCAGTTGTGAGGCGATGTTGGAATCGCGCTCGCCGCGACCCTCACCCGGTACGAACCGGGCGACCATCTCCACGGTCTTCATCCCCTCATGCAGGATCGGCGCGCCTTCGGCCATTGCGTCGTGTACCGACAGGACCGGCGGCAAGACCTCATACTCGACATCGATCAACGAAAGTGCGTCCTCGGCGATGTGCATGTCTGTCGCGCAGACGGCGGCGACGGCATGGCCCTGGTACAACGCCTTGCCAGAAGCGAGAACGTTCTGCAGCACCCACTTGTATGGCGAGACCGACTCGCCGAAGTCGACGTACTCGTCGTCGGCGCCGGGCAGATTGTCGTGCGTGATCACACACTTGACGCCGTCGAGCGCCTCTGCGCGTGACGTGTCGATGCTGAGGATGCGGGCGTGGGCGTGGGGCGATCGCAGCAGGCGGCCGTGAAGCATGCCGGGCAGATCAATGTCGGCGCCGTAGCGGGCACGTCCGGTGACTTTATCGACGCCGTCGGGTCGGATCGGTCGTGTTCCGACGACGCGGTAGCCATGATCGCTGGCAGGTTTCGTCTCGGTGGTCATCGGCGGCTCCTCCGTGGTTAGTCTGACTGTCGCTGACAGGATATTGGGTCTCAGGCCGATTCAGCATCGCCGATTCCACCTGTCTGAGAGTTTCCAGTTGGAAAACAACATGAAACCGAGCGGACTCGCTCAGAACCCAGCACAGGCAGAAACGGAGGTCTTGAACACGGCCTGCTGTTCGAAGCGCTCCACATAGACATCGGCAATCTCGTCGAGTGTCCGCTTGGCGTCGGCCGTTGCCTCGGACGGCACGAGGATGTTCAAGACTTTCGTCCCCTCGCGGTAGAGCCGGTCGGCGTCGGTATCGAGCCACTGCCCCTGAGCATCAAAGACGGTCAGCCCGTCGGGAAATCTCGGAGTGACAACGTTGGCGAGGAACTCAGACCACTCGGCATCGTTGACAACACTGCCGTCGCTTTTCTCCTGTCCGAAGTAGTAGTTGAACGATGTGTACGCTTCCATTCCGTCCGGGCAACTCATCGGGCTGTTGTCGCTACATGCGGCAACCAGCACGGCGATGCCCAGGCCTACAACGACGAGAAGCGTCCATAGTTGTTGAATCACTTGTCTGACCCAAACTGCTTTGTAGTGACTGACTTCGCGTCATGATCGGTCAAGAGTCAATGTCGATCAACGTGCTTCTCAACCAGCGACCGTCGCTGCTCACAGGGAAGTATCTGCCCTTTGGCAAGAACCGCTCGCCACCCGTTGGCACAAACGAGAACTCGATTCGTCCGCTCTTGAGTAGGCGGGCGCTAATCCTTCCGATCCCCACGTCATCCACTTTGATCGGAGTCGAGTTGAGCCACCGTCCCACTCTCGCGGAAGTGGGGAAGAACCGCTTGCTCGGTAGAACGAGCTCTCCGTCTTCAACGCGATAGCCAAACTCGGTGCTTCCACTCGCAAGACGCCGCGCGACAATCCGGCCGACCGGGAACGGATCTCCAGGATCATCCACGGTTTGCGGGTCTGCAGGTGTCGGTTGAGAAGGCGTCGACTGACTCGTAGACGTTGACGAGTCGGAAGCTGTTGTCGACTCGGTACGTGTCGATGTGCTGCATTGCGCGGACAGCGCCACGTTGTTGGCGTTGGCTTCGGCAGCGTCAGTGCTCAGGCTGTACTTCGCCTTGATGGTGCGGGTGACGGCCGCGATGTGCTTGCGTTGTTCGCAGGTGCCACCGCTCCATTCCGCCAGGTCATGATCGGACTTGCTGATGTTCACCGATGCATCGAGACACCAGAGATTCTCCTGATCGTTGGCAAACTGAGACTTGCGCGTGTTCGTCCAAGTTGCCGCACCGGAGTCATAGGCCTCTTTCAGGGCGACGATGTGGTCGACGTGCTCAGAAGAATCACACATCAGCGCAGCCCGAGCTGACGTGGAGTTGAAGCTCCAGTTGTCTCGGTCGTAATCGCCACCGGTTGCAGATTGTGTCGAAGATGAAGACGAAGAAGACGAGGAAGATGAAGGTGGGCCGCCAGGCGGTTCGGGCAGCGTCTCGCAGCCGACTCCATCGCGATCTCCGTCATGGGTGCCGTCGTAGACGCGGTATTCGTGGTGGGTGCTGCAAGTTCCGTGGCTCAGTGCCAGGTCGATGGCTAGCCAAACTCCCAACCCGGCGACGACCAGAGCAATCGCCGAGACCAGCAATCTGCTAAAGCTGATCTCGAACGTCGGCGAAACATGCATGTCGTTCTCCATGAGATACGGGAAGTGTTCGCACTAGAGAATGCGAACTTACGTATCTTGAGGAGAGCGGCGTTTGCAGTCAAGTACGACCGGTGTTTCACATAGCAAACGCAATCGCAGTTAGGATGAACATCCTTGTAGGAAGGCACCTGTCGTCAGCGGCCTAGAATGTGAATCCGGGTGAGGAAGCAACGTGGCGATCATCAATGTGCGGCGCGTTCGGGACGCCTTCGTCAGAGCGAAGGTGACTGATGCAGCGGACGGCCTTGAATTGTCTACGTCATTGGACAAGGAGCTGAGCGAGACGGTCGTCTCGAAGGAGCGGCTCGAGACGATGGAGCAGCGCCTCGATGCCCGATTCGCCGAATCGGATTCAAGGAACAGAGTTCAATTTGCAGAAATGAATGCTCGGTTCGCTCAAGCCGATGCGAACGCCGAACGAAGGGCCAATCGCCACACCACGATTTTTCTTGCCGCGCTGGCGCTCGCGGTGGGCGTCATTGCCCTGTTGATGATTGTTCTCTAGCGGGCTCCGCCGGCCATTGCAGGGAGGATGTGGACCTCAGCGTCTGGTGGGACTTTGGCCAACAGACCGAGGGGCTGTTCGACGCTGTTGACCGCGACGGTCAGGCCGCGGCGCAGTCGATCCTGTTCAATCAACGATTCATGGAAGCCGGGATAGTTGCGTTCGAGGTCGACGACGACCTCTCGGACCGTGCGGCCTGTAACGCGCACGGTTCGTTGACCGCCGGTGAGCGGTCTCATGCCGATCGGGACGAAGACGGTGACATCGGCTGTCATGGCGTCTCCGCGGTTGTCGGAAACTAGAGCTTGAGGCTGCCTTCGGCGACCACAGCGACGACGCCGTTGTCCTTCTCGACCCAGCAGGCGATGTTGCGGCGCTCGGGATCTTCTTCGTTGACGCCTTGCAGGACGCCCTTGACCGCGACGGTCTCGTTGGGCCAGACGATGTTGGCGAACTTGACCAGCAGCTTGCCCGAGGACTTCCAGGCGTCACCAAATCGCTGATCAAGCAGTTCGCCAATCAGCGACATGGTCATTTTGCCGCCGACGACGACATCGGTGAAGCCGAGCTCCTCCGACGCTTCCTTGTCGGTGTGGTAGTTCTTGTTGCCGTGGAAGAACGAGCCGCACATTTCAAGTGAGATCGTGCGCATCAGTGGCCCGAATGCTTCACCCTCGGGCAGCGAGTAGCTTTTCGCTCCCTCTTTCTTTGAGGGATCCCTGAGCGTGACCTCGCCTTCGCTCTGGTAGAGAACGAATGACTGGTGATGACGCTGGACGACGGCGACATCGCCTGCCTCATCCTTGAGGACCGTTTCGGTCAGGATGACGCTGCGGTCGCGTCGTTCGTAGATGTCGAGCGAGCGAGCAGACGCTTCGTAGCTGGCGCCCGGCTTGAGCGGCTTGCGGAAATCCCACTCCTGGCGTAGCCAGAGGTTGCCGAAGTCATTGGCGTAGTGCATACGAGTCGAGAGGTCGGCGTTCGCTGCAACCATCGATGGAGCAGTGTCGGCGCCTTGAGGCAGGTCAAGCTCGAGACCTTCGTAGTAGTCATTCAGCGCGGTGTCATCGACCACGATGGTGGCTGATCCCAGATCGACGCCGGCCTGTGGTTGGTCAAACTTCGCAATAGTCATCTTCAAGTCCTCTCGGCGGGGGTGAGCTGTTCATACAATTCGTCTTGATGATTCGACTTGATGATAGCGAGTGGCGGGTCGCAATCAGTCGGGGGCTGGCTGAGACCAATCAACATCGGGCGTCTCCAGGAAGATCCACAACGGCTGATCGTGGCTGACACTGCGCAGGCTGTTGATTTGCGGCGGCAGGTCTGTCGCGAATACCTGCCACTTCTGAGCATCGACATCCCATGCGTAGGCGCGGAGCGTCACTCCGGCCAGCGAGGCGAAAGCACTGGTGACTCGGGTGTCGGGACCCGACCAGGTGACAAAGTTCCAACCCTGATGCAGGCGCACAACGCGCACGGTTCGATACTCGAACGCATCAGTAGCGATGATCGGCCGAGCCCCGCCGAGAAGCAAGGCAATGTCAGTAAGTCCGGCAGTTGACTGCGGAGTCGTGACACCAACGCACTCGCCCGACCAGAAGTCGACCCGTGCGGATAGATTGCCAAACCAGACGCGGGGCGAGGAGGTATCGGTCGAGATGCCGACACCGCAGATCTGTACCGCCTCGCCACCTTCGATAAAGCCGGTGTCAGGCGTGATGCTGGTGATGGCGCCAGCCGGAGGCTCGCGATGCACGTCGCTTTCTGCGCTCGCTTGTCCCTCTGCCGAGTGCGCGATCACCGAGAACTCCGAGGCCATCAGGTCGACACTGACGTGCTCAAAATCAAAGCGACCGTTGACGACGGTGGTCGATGCCGCGTATCGCCTGGTGGCTGGAGGACCGGCGTAGAGGTGGACGAGGGCCGCGCCGCTGGCCTCGCCGCTGACACTGAGGCCGGACGCGCTCCAGGTCAACCCGTCGATCACCGGCTGAGCAAGGTCCGATTCAATGTTCAGCCGGTTGCGCTGCATCAAGTTGCCCCAGACGAACCGCGTTCCCGCCGGTGATCCAACCGACGGCATGATCATGACTCCGGCCAGATTGTTGCGGAAGAGGTTCGCTCCGGTCAGGTGATCGCCGTAGCGATCGGCGGCTTGCAAGGTGTCTCGGCTGACCGCACGAAGGATGATTGATGTCTCCATTCCTGCCTGGAACTCGACTCGATGCTCGATCGGTACTCCATCGACTGCGAAGCGTAGTTCGGTTCCGGGCCCGGTCGCAGTCGCGACGAACCGCGCAGATTCGTCAACTGCGACCGACGCCGCCAGCCGGCGATCGAGATAGAGATTGATAGTCGTATCAGTCGGCGCTGGCAGTCCGTCGATACTGACGGTGCCGTTGATCGAGTGACTGAGTCCGCTTCGAGGTAGAGGGAACGTTGAGTCAAGTTGTCCGACGGGAAGCTGCAGACTGCTTGCCAGTGTCGGCGCGGGCGGTTCACCCGGCGGACCGATGTTCACATCGCCGGCATTCGGGAAGATCCGGACACCGGCGCCGCGATTGGACTCGATCATGCTGGCAGAGATGGAGGCCGACGCACCGTCGATGATCTCGATGCCATGCGTACGGCCGTTAAGCACCATCGCGCCGTCAATCGTCGCCCGTTCACCAGCAATCCTGATGCCGACCTCGTTTGCGTCCACCGTGATCTTGTTGAGTTGACATTCATCGCCCTCGACCGAGATGCCAACGTCGTTCGCACCGCGCACGGTCAGTCCCCAGATTTCCGTCTCATCGCCAAGTCGAATGCCGACATCAACCTCGGACGCATTCAGTGTCCAGGCGCGACCATCAATGGTCAGTCCGCCTTGAAGGAGTGGCAACGGCGACTCCAGCCGAATAGTGCGATTGGGGCCATTGGACTGGAACAGGATGATCGTCGCATCTCCGTCCAGCGCCTCTCGAAGCGTGCCAGGTCCGCGGTCGGCGTTGGACGTGATCACTGCGATCCGACTGGTCGCTGCCTCGATCGCGGCGTCGGCGTTAATCAACCCAGCTCCGGAGGCCGGATCGTGACCCTCAGGTGGGAGGTCTTGCGCAGTGTCGATCAACAAGTCACGGATCAGACGTCGTTCCAGACGGGCAGTGCCCCCGTCTGCGGCTAGTAGCGCCGGTTGCGCCTCGAGCAACAATGCGGCGACCCCTGCGACATGGGGAGCGGCGGCCGAGGATCCAGAAAATCTGGGAGCGAAGTGAGTGGTGTCCGAGACTGTCACCCGGTCAACGGCGATCAAGTCGGGCTTGGATGCGCCATTGACAGTCGGTCCACGGCTTGAGTACGGAGCGACGGTGTCGCGGCCGACGTTGACAGCGCCGACAGTGAGAGCATCTTGCGCGTCGGATTGGGCCAGGATGCTGCCCGTCGGTGTGCGGTGGTGCAATCTCAGCTGTACGCCGGCAGCATGGAAGGCGAAGAGATCGAACGAAACGGGCTCGGCATCGTTGTTGTGATTCTGAATCACAACGTACAACTCCATGGCTTCGCCCTCGTGGACATACTCCAGGTGTTCGCGAGGCATGTGGCTGTTTGCCCCAATGCCCTGCGTGGTCTCGCTTGAAGCGAGAATCGTCCCAACCCCCGACATCAAGTAGAGGTTGTAATCATTCGTCGAGCGTCCCCATTCGTCATCCCAGAAGAGCGCCAGGCGGATGTGAGATTCCGGTTCGACAGTGAACGCATTGCCGGCCCCGTACAACATGCCCGCCCCGGTGGCGCCATTGAAGCGATGAGTCGCTCCAGGATTGGCGAGGCCGATCATTAGGCCGTCGTTTCCGGGACGCCATTCGCCGGCCCAATGCGACTCCGCCCAGTTACCAGCGGCGGTGACGTACAACCTGAGCGGCCATTCGGGATGACGCAATGCTCTCGTGGTGTTGACTGATACGTCGCTGCGTTGGTCGGCCGGGAACGCGTAGGAAACATCGTCGACGATGATGTCGACTCGTTGGGCGTAGTGGTTAACGGCGGCGATGTGGTCGAGGTCGGTTGTGACGGCGGCGAATGAAATCGCCGCGCCCGGCGCGAGATCATGAACGATCTCGATCATCACGGTGCCCTCTTGGCCGCGATTTAGACTGCCGGCGCCGAAGGCCCGAGCCTCAGTCAGCTTGGGCGCTTCGCCGGCCCGCTGGGCCTGTTGTAGCCCGACGATGCCATCAGAGATCACCGCGACGCGAATGCCGGAGCCGTCGACATTGAACCTGGTCCGAGCTGACGCGGCGTGCAGCGCTTCGTCACCTTCGGTCAGAGCGCTGCCGGAGGCGAAACTGCCGTACTGCGGACTCTCGGCCGAAATGACACCGTCCAGGTTGCGCAACTCGTCCAACATGTGCGACGGAAGCCAACCCTGCCAGCGTCCCAGTTCGGGCACAGATAGCTCAATCTCGAAGCCTGCCTGTTGTAGAAGCTGCTCGATCTCCGGATACGAAGGATCAACATGCACGTCGAGGTGGATGCGTGTTTCACCTGACAGGACCGGCGTCACCTGAGTGGCCATTGCTAACAACAATGCCAGCAGAAACATGATCAATAGGCCCAGGCGCTCGATTCGCCGTACTTGCCAGGATTGCCCATTTCGCATTGCACGAGATTACTTGAGAACATTCGCGGTCAACGTTACAGAATCTCGTTTGGCGTTACGGGGACGCAGCTAACCATCTGGTACGTCTCCTGCCGATCGCTTCCTGCTTCACGCCGGGTGGCCGAGTCGAGGCAGCCCTCCTGGTCGCCTGCACTAACTCGGTGCGCTTGGGCTGAGGTGTAATCGGCGAGATTCCCGCGACAAGCGCGGGAGTGGCGAAGTGAAGCCAAGAGTTTCGATTGGTATGCGATCCAGCCCAATGCGAGTTGATCGACTCGAACGTCATCACCCTGTGAAAGTGCTGGAGAATCCATTCATCGAGCGACTCCCATTCGGACTCCCCAGATACACTCGATCCCGTGACTTGGTCCCTGGCGTTGCGCAATGGGTTTGCCTGGTGGCTGCCAATCCTGGCGGCGGTTGTGGCTGCGCTAATCGCGGTGATTGCATCTCAGTCGTCCGTCGTCGCCTGGGACGCCGATGTCCACCTGTGGGCGCGGGAAGGTCGGACGCCGTCGGAGTATGCGGCCCTGGTCATGGAGCGCTCCGTCCAGGAGTCGGCGACATCGGGCATGCTGGCGAGCGAAGACGGCCTGCCAGAGCTTGACGGCGTGGCCGTCAATGTGACTGACACGCTGATTCGTGTCACGGTCAGAGCATCGCGGCAGTCGGACGCTGAGGCACTGGCCTTGTCGCTGGCGCACGCCGCGGTGGATGAGGCACATGTCCGGTACGGCGACGAAGCAGGACTCGACCTGCTCGGTCTGGTCCGACCGGGCGCACGCAAAGTAGCCCCTGCGACCGGATGGACAGCGGCGTGGGCCTCGGCGATTGGCCTGACCGCAGGGCTCGCATTCGCCTGGGTATTCGCGCGGCAGTCGAGTGGTCCATCAACAGCTCTCGGCCGGCTGGGCCGCATCGGTCTCAAACCGCTGGCGGTGGTCTCTGCAGAAGCCGAGCAGATTGCAGGTCAGGCACCGCAACAGTCGTCCGGGCTGACGGTCTCGGGCACCCTGGAGCGCGGATTGGCCCGGGATGACGCCGTCTTAATCGCCAATGCCCTCAATCCTCTCTCCGGAGTGATAGCGCTTACGCCGCTTGATGACGCCTCGGCGGTCACCTCGACACTGATTCAGGCCGCGCAAACGCTCGCGGCCCGCGGGAATCCCGTGATCTGGCTCGATAGTCGGCGTCCAGCGTTCGAATTGAGCTACTCAACTCCTCCGAACTGGCTGGCCGGAGCGCCATGGAGTGTGGTTGACCGGTCCGAGATGATTCTGCGCGCAGCTCTCCGCGCTGTTCGTCCCAACGGCTATGTCTTGCTGCTCACCGATTCCCTCGAAGACGATTCCACGCTCAACGTTGCGCCTGCGGCGGCCGGCGTGGTCTTGATGGCGCGAGCCGACGTCTCGGAAGAGGAACTGGTGCGAGCGCGACTGTTGCTCGGGTCGTCGCGCCTTCTGGGAGTCGTGCTGACGCAGGCACAGTCGCTCGATCTGCGCGACTTTGAAGTGGCGCAGATGACGGAATAGCGGTATTCACAGGGATAGCGTCCCGCGCAAGCATCCCAGGAGTCCCGCTCATGCACTTTGAACTTGCTGACGATCTGACCGACCTGCAGACAAGAATTCTCGCATTTGTCCAGGCGGACATTGATCCGATCACGGAAGGCGTCGATCCGGAATCGCCTCCGGCCGACCTCCGACGTGAGATTGCACGACGCTCTGATGCGGCGGGCTTCTATCAGTTGGCCGTACCAGAGTCGGACGGCGCACTCGGCGCAGGTCCGCGACTGCTCACGGCCGCGCATGAAGCGTTGGCGCTGAGCGGCAACCCACTGGCGTCACGCGTGCTGGGTTCGGGTCCCGGCATCATGCGCCTGGCAGACAACGAAGCCCAGCGCGAGGAACTGTACTCCCCTGTGATGCGAGGCGAGCGAACGGCGGCATTCGCCTTCACCGAGGGGTTACGGGCAGACGGTCAGCGAGCGCCGACACAGGCAGTGCGCTCGACGCTGTCCGACGGCTCGGATGGATTCCTGGTCACGGGCGCGAAGGCATTCGTCACCGGCGGCGCTTCCTCGGACTGGTTGGTGGTGGTCGCGAATGTGCCCGACGAGGGAACCGCGTTGCTGGTCGTGGATCGAGAAGAGGAGGGAGTGACCGAGGGAGAGTTGGGCGCATCGATAGACGGCAGCACGCATTCCCCGTTCATGTTCGATTCGGTTGCTGTGCCGGCATCGCGGTTGCTGGGGGCAGTCGGCGATGGCCTGCCCCGGGCGATGCAGAACATCGATCGGATGCGGTTGGGTGTAGCCGCCGACTGCGTCGGGTGGGCGCGCTGGGTCACTCGGACGACGCTGAAACGGATCGAAGCGCCGCATCGCAGCGGTCAGCCGCTGGCGGAACAGCAGCAGGTTCAGGCCATCTTTGCCGACATGGTTGCCGACACCTTCGCCGCCCGAACATCGCTGTATCAGGCAGCGGAAGCAAGAGAAGCAGACGATCCAACGGCTGGCACGCAGGTCGCGACCGCAAAGTGGCTCGCCTCAGAGTGCCTGCATCGAACGGTGGATCGGGCAATTCAGCTCCACGGAGCGCAGGCGCTGTTGCGCGGCCACCCGCTCGAGCGGCTCTATCGAACCAGCCGCTCAACTCGTATCGCCGAAGGTCCAACCGAGTTGCTGCGGCTGACGGTGGCTCGGCATGTCCGTCAGAATGGAGCTGAGGCGCTGTGAGCAATCATCGACAACATGGAATCGCGACGACGGTGCGAGAGATTGGTCAATGACGACCGCAGATCGAGCAGAAGTGGAAGACTTCGCGCAGCAATCGCTTCAATTGCTTGAGCGAGCGCGAAAGTACGTAGCTGACGGCGATTTGCACCAGGCGTCGGAGAAAGCGTGGGGCGCTGCCGCTCACATGGCCAAGGCCGTCGCCGCGGCAAACGGTTGGACATACGAGAAGCACAGCGATTTCAGCTTTGTGCTCAACAACACCTGGCTACAGACGGGAGACGATCGGATCCGCGAATTGCGTGGAATCCCCAATGATCTGCACGGGTATCACTACGTTCGCAACCGATTCCTCAATGCCGATGTCATTGCCCCCGACATCGAGAGTGTCGCGGAACTGGTGGAAATCCTGGCTCCTCTGACCGAGTAGCGCTGCGGCTCAGTTACCGACCCCGAGACCTTCGTAGCGCTGCTTGTGATGCAGGCCGACTCGGTCGGTGAGCTGGCGATTTGAGGCTCTCAGGATTCGGCTGAGCAGGTTGAGCTGCTCGACGGTTGACTCCGACTTGAGCACTTCCTGCTTGACCGACGCCGGGGCCTCAATGCTTGATGCGATGTGATTGACCAGCGGATTGGGTCGGCGCGGCAGCCGGTAAGTGCGCTGCCAGGAGTTCTGTAGTGCCAGGGCCAGTCCGAGATGCTCGCGGTAAAGACCGGCGGTGTCGCTATATGCGCTGTAAGCCTCGGCCGATTCGGCGTCGGGAGGATCTTCGAGTAACTCGACGTTTGCGACCCAGTAGGGACGCTCGCCCAGCTTTTCGACGATTCGAAAGCGCTGCTCGCCAATGCAACTGATGTTGAATCGTCCGTCGGGGAAGGCTTCGTTCGACTCCATGCGCACCGTGCAACCGACCTCGTGTGTTGGTTCGCGGTCCTCGGGTGTCGCGGTCTGGCGAGTGCGACGGGTCAGGACGATGCCGAACGGATCGCCAGACTGGAGGGTGTCCTTGACGAGCTGTCGGTAGCGGGGCTCGAAGATGTGCAGGGGTACGGATTCGCCGGGAAACACGACAATCTGTAGGGGGAACAGCGGAAGTTCGGGCATGGAACGTCCTTTGTCGCCAGGCGCCTGGCTTCCGGTTTCCTCGGGCGGGAGGGCCGAAGAGCCTACCTGACTCCTGCCATTCTACCTGCGAGACGCATTACCCGACGCGCGCCGCCGTTCTCGTTGAACGCGCGGAAGACTTGAAGCCGCTCGGCCTGCAATGAACCTTCGGCGTGGATTGCCAGCACTTCCTGGTAGGCGCCGTAATCGGAGGAGGTCAGGTCGCGAACGAAGTTGAGCAGTTTCATCCGTTGCTCGCCGCCGATGCCGTCCCGTCCGGCGAGGTACTTCTGCAGGAACGGCCGCAGTTCCTCGGTTTGCCAGTCCTCGTCTCCTGGACCGGTAACGAGGATGCCGCCGGCGATCTCCTGGACGTGCTGGACGGCCTCGTGGTAGCCGTGGGCGAAGTGCGACTTGGCCAGATTGACCGTCATCGGGTCGGGTGCGACCTGTCCGTTGGGCTTCGCAATGCAGCGCTCGGCCGACTTTTCCAACAGTGCGCGCGTCGTCTCTGCGTAGTCGATCAGGTCGATGAACTTCTCGCGGACGTGTGTCACTCCGAGGATGCCGTTGTAGTCGGCTGCCAGCGCGGCGCAACCGCCCAGAGCGTCCATCAGCGGCAGCTTGTACGAGACGGCAGTGAAGCGGTGGTACTCGACGAACGTCAACGCGAGCTGCCCCGCAGCGTCGGTATCTCCGTCGAGGAAGATGCGTTCGTTGGGAACGAAGACGTCGTCGAAGATGGTGATCGTTTCCATCATCTTGCGGACGGCGGAGATCGGTCGTTCGCCATCGTGCGACGCGCCGTCGCCGAATGGTGAGGCGATGAAGCGCAGATTGGGTGTGTTCACCGGCAGCGCGAAGGCGATTGACCAATCTTGTTCGTCCGGACCCATCGCGCGGGTTGGCAGGACAATCACCTCATTGGTGTTTGTCACGACCGATGTGTGAGCCTTTGCGCCACGAACAACCACACCGTCGGGACGGCGCTCGACGACCCGCAGGTACATGTCCGGATCGGCCTGCTGCGCTGGGCGCTTGAGCCGGTCGCCCTTCATGTCAGTCTGCGCGACCGCGAGCGAGAGATCATTGGATCGGCAATGCTCGTAGAAGGCCTTGACCCGCTCGAAGTAGGTCTGATCCTCGAATTCAGCGGTCACAGCGAGCAGGGCGAAGAGTGCGTCGGTGCCGATTTCTTTGATCAGCACGACCAGCGTGTCGCCCTCGGCGGTGGCCGCCTCGATCAGCCTGGAGCGGTTGAGCAGGTCCTCGGTGGTACGCGGGATGCGGTAGTAGGCTGAGTGTGTTTCGCCGTCCTCTTCGTACGTCGAGAGTTCGCGGTACTCGTCCGACTCGGCCATCTCATAATCGATGCAGGCGTGTTTGACGGCCTTGCTGATTGTGGGATGTGTCGTCACGTCATCGACCCGCTCGCCTCGGTACCAGATTTCTCGACCATCGCGCAGTGATTCGACGTATTCGGCAGCAGTTCGCAATGCCATGTTGTACTCCAATCATGCTGTCTCGTTCAGCGATCCTAAGCCCTATCTGCGTGACGCGGGGTGAGGTGATGGCAGTTGGAACAGAGTTTTCGGCGGTGGTTGACCGGATCTTCTGCCAGTGATGACGATTTGTGCTTTTCTGTCTCCTCTATCTTGCTCCCAATCGCCGCGAAGAAACGCCTTATGCCGCCATTCTCGACTGCTGTCCGCGTTCTCGCGCCGCTTGCTGCGTTTGTGCTCCTTGCCCTGTTGCTCATGGTTCCGGCCCGTGCCGAGACACCAGTCCAGATCGAGATCAGTTCCACTGCGGCATGCGCCCTCATCGACACTGGCGAGATTTCCTGCTGGGGATTCGAGATTCCCCTCGTTCGGGATGTGCCCGACGGAGCTTTCACTGACTTGGGTCTCGGTCCGACTGATGGCTGCGCCATCACGGTCGAGTCGACGGTCGTCTGTTGGGGCGCCGGCTATGCCTATGTGCGATCCACGGTCGACAACATCCTCGACCGCGATCCTGACGCGGACCTCAGCCTCTCCGGTATCGATCAACTCATGCCTCCTGAGCGCAGCGACCTCGTTCAAGTCGTGGTCCATCCCTGGCGGCACTATGCGTGCGCGCTCACGACTGAGGGCGCTATCTCCTGCTGGGGACAACTGCGATCGCCCGGAACTGCACCGACCGACAGCGGCTTCGTCCAGCTGATTAGCACCGGCCGAGAGTTCTGCGCTCTCGACTCGGAGGGCCGCACGACCTGTTGGGGTGGAATGACCTTTGAGCAGTTCGTCTCCGACGCCGGACCATTCACGCGTATCGCTCCGAGCGGCAACGGACTTTGCGGCGTGACTGCCGAGGGCGATGTCCGCTGCCGCACTTATGACTCTCCTCCTGCGCCTGGGGCGCCGGCTCCCTACAACCAGGTCTTCCGCAACGTCCACGTCATTGGCGCGCAAGGCTGTGGCATCGTCGATGACGGGTCATTGCAGTGCCACCAGGCCCATCACTGGTGCTCCCACTTCTTTCACGCGGATGTCGAGTATTGCCCGCCAGATCTGATTCGCTTCCAATCGTGGGCGATCCCGTTTACGACACTGTATGAAGGCGGACCCGACAGGGAGACCACCGCCGCCCGCACCTATGTCAGCCTGTTCGGCGACCAGGCCGCCTGCGCTATCACCATCGAGGGCGAGATCGACTGTTGGAGCGATTTCCACCGTGGCGATCCTCGCCATGACGTGCCCGAGCGTTTCCGCCCCCAACCTCCAGGCGAGGATCCTGAGCCGATTGCCGACGGGGACGAACAGTAACAGTAGGGTTTTGCCTCGGACTGCCGTTGAAAGCTTGTCCTTTTCGTGACCGAGGTATCACTCTCAACCTCCTTCACTAGTGGAGACCCTTGAAACACTCCCCCTCTCCCCCCTTGCGGGGGAGATGCCCCCTGCCTACGCAGGGGCAGGCTCCGGCAGGGGGGTCCGCTGTTCGGGCGCCCTATCTGGTCATTATCAGCCGACCCCCCTCTGTCACTCCGTGACATCTCCCCCTGCAAGGAGGGGAGAGGGGATTCGGAGGATATGAATCAGTCTTAAGCCAAGAGCCCAGATGTTCCGTCGCAGGAACGCGAAGTAGGATGTGTAGCGGACATAATATGCTACTGATTGGACCGTTCAAATGCGAAGATGCCTGGCCCTGTCGTCGATCGTCATTCTGATTGCGGCGCTCGCTGCCTGGGAGCCAGCCGGGGCCCAAGACGTTTCGAATCCTTGTCCGCAGCCCATCGAGCTGGGCGAACTGAGCGACACGCTCAGTACGACCGGCACATGGACAGCCGGCGAGTGCGACGTGTCGCAATTCCTCGAGAATCGTCCGGGCGTGTTGTACCGATTCACGCTGGCTGAAGAAGCGGAAGTGCGGATCGACCTGAGCTCACCACAGCGCGACGCATTGCTTTACTTGCAATCTGAAGACGGCACGTTGATCGACTCGGATGACGATACCGGCGGCGAGGGCGACGCACGGATAGAGCGATCACTGCCCGCAGGAACGTATGGAATCGAAGCGAGTGCACTCGGATGGTCGGGACGGGATACTGGATCATTCGATCTGACACTGCAGGTCGTGACCGGCTGTGATGATGTTGTCGACCTTGGCATCCTGGAAGACGCTCTCTTTGCCGAGTCGAGTTGGTCGCACTTCGGTTGCGAGTCTGAGTTCCGTCCAGATCGATCATCCCAGCGATATCGCTTTGAAGTGACTCAGACGACAAGGCTGCGGATCGATCTCACCTCAGATCTGGCAGATTCGTACGTCTACCTGCTCGACGCTGCCGGCGCGCTGCTGGAGAGCGACGATGACGGCGGGGTAGGATTCAACTCGCGCATCGTCCGTGTACTCGGTGCTGGCACGTACACGATCGAGACCACCAACTGGGGCGATCGTGACCTGAAGAACCTGTTCGAGGCTGACTATCGGCTCGAGATTACTCGCGAAGAAGACGGTCCGATCATCAAGCTTGAAGCAATCGAAGCGCCTGATCGCGTGGTCCTGGGATTGCCATTCGAGATCAACTACCGAGTCGGCAATCTTGGCGAAGCCGCGTTGTCGACGACTGACGGCAGCGTTCAAGTCCGAGTGCGCTGGCCGTACATCTCCGACTGGCGCACTTCGAGGATCGGTACCGGCGAAGGAGACGACGAGCGATGGGGCGTTGGCGCGTCGTATCACACATCGGATTCGGTCGCCGCATTTGGTAGTCAATCGTTGTCGCAGTTGCATCCATTCGACGGCCTCTTCAGATGGCGGACTGGCCACACAGATGTGATGCTCGAGGTGCTGGTCTACAACGAAGAGGGCGACAGCATCAGCGGACACCGGCTGAGCCGCCCCGTCATTGTCTTGAGCGGCATTGAATTCGACCCGGTCACGGTCAGCGTTGACGGCATGGAGTACCAGGTCAGCGCCATCGCCGACGAAGAAGGCATGGTCACGACCAAGGTCTTACCGGTTTCAGCACTGGGTGAGGAGTCGGCCGACGGAGGCGGCGAATCTGACGGCGAATCTGACGAGGAGTCAACCGAAGAGTCGGCAGACGATTCGACCGACGGAGCATCTGAGGAGCAGGAAGACGGTCTCGAACCCGAGATCAGCTCGCGAGCGACCTACGCCGCCGGCGTGCTCAGCGTGGTGCTGGACAACTTCAACACCACGCTCGAATCCCTCTCGGCGACAGCCGAGTCGCTCTTCTCTTTGACAGAACGTGGCGGACAGCCGCTCTCTGAGGTCGCGTCTGCTTCCGCGCCGACGCTTGATGCGCTGGCAGCGACTCTCAACGCATCGCATAGCGAGATCCTGGTGCGAGCCCGATTCGATCCCCAGGAGTTCCAGAGCGTCGATGATGCCGAAGAGATCGTCGTGCGCTCCGGCCGCGCTGCAGCGCGGCGGATCGAACAGTTCGTCAGAACCTGGAACGATCTGGCAGAGCCAAATCAGGTAATCACCGCCTCTGAGGCGCTTCAGGTCCACGCACAACTCGCTTTTGCCGAACAGGTGGATTCGCGCCTCGTTGAGGCTGCGGTGCTCGTGATAATGAAGCGTGAAGCCGAGGACGGCTGGGACGATCCGGACGTTGCTGCTGCGCTGGAGCGATTCACCGACGGCATCGATTGCGACGGCGCTGGAGAGTCGTCATGGTCGGACGACGCGCTGCGCGCTGTGTCGCCGATCTATGGCGCCATGCTGGACCGTGCGCACTGCGGCGCGGTGAGTGCCGGTGAAGACCACGATCTGCTATTGACCGGCCTCGACCTCTCGGTGAATCCCACAATTCCCGTGCCGGAGGCCGTCGATGATCCAGTGGCCGAGCCGTCAGTCTCCGCTAACAGGCTGCTGGCTCGCGTGCTCGAGGATGGCAGGGTCGAGTTCGGCGTCGATCTGACCAATGGTGAACGAGCGCTGCCGGGCCAGCGATTGCTGTCGGTCAATGCGCCCGAGAATGTTTGGCTTCGAACCGCTCCGATACGGGTGGATGGAGTTGAACTCGGCAGGATCCACGCGCGACGCCTGAGCGCCGGCCTGGTGCAGGCGACCTTTGTGCCGGTCGGTGGCAGTCGCAGTGATACGTCCCGTTGGGTCGTGCCGGCGGATGCGCCGGTCGATGCCTGGTTGGTCAGCAGTGAGCTGGAGCGTGGTTCCGGCGCATCAAGAGATGACCTTGTTCAGCGGGTAACTGACCAGTCCGCTGGCGCCGGCACGGCGCAGTTCGGGGATCATCTCACGCTCCTGGCGCTCATCGAGAATAATCTCCAGCGCAACCCATGAGTCGTCGATCAGAGGACTGATCGTTGGGGCGTGCTCGCCGAATTTGCCGATTACGGCGAGCACGTCCTCCAGGCTTCCGCGAGGCGTATTGAGCTTGAGTCCGACTTTGCTGGTCGCGGCGATCGCGCCCTGAAGCAGGGTGTTGATCGCCTCGATCTTCTCGCGACGCACTGGATCGGCCCAGGCCTCTTTGTTCGCCACCAATCTCGCGGTGCTTTCCAGCACTTCGGCGACCACGCGCAGGTTGTTGGCTCGCAGCGACGAGCCGGTCTCGGTGACATCGACGATGGCGTCGATGATGCGCGCCTTGACCTCAGTTGCGCCCCAACTGAACTCGACCCGCACGTCGATTCCACGCTGCTCGAAGTACTGGCGCGTGGTGCGGACCAGTTCAGTGGCGATGACGCCGCCTTCGAGCTGCTCGATTTCCTGCACTTCGGACTCGGCCGGCACCGCGAGTACCCAGCGCGCCGGACGGCTGGTCGCCTTGCTGTAGGTCATCTCGGCAACCTCAACGACGTCGGCGCCGGTCTCTACGACCCAATCGTGTCCGGTGATTCCAACATCGACGACGCCGTCCTCGACGTAACGCGCCATCTCCTGGGCACGGAACATCGTGCAGGTGATGCCGTCGTCGTCGATTTGCGGGAAGTAAGAGCGGGAGTTGACGGAGAGACCAAATCCGGCGCGTCGGAAGAGGTCGAAGGTAGGGGTTTCAAGCGAGCCTTTGGGCAATCCGAGCTTGAGCATGTGGCGGTCTCCGCATTGAGCGTTGCTGGGTCGTGGTGTTTCGATTGTGTTCAGATCATCGCGCATACCACGGGACATCCCATGTCGCGGGATACACTGCCGGCATGACGACCCTCGATCCGCCGCAGGCAAATGTTCCCCTGACCGATGAGCGCCGGGAACGCGTGCGAGAGATGATCGGCGACGAACTCGACGCCGCCTGGCTGTATGACCGGCTGGCCAGCATGAGCGATCCGCAGTCGGGCCAGGTGCTGAGCCAAATGGCGGAATCGGAGCTACAGCACGCCACCCATTGGGTGCGACTGCTCGGCGACGAGCAGTTTCCAACCGATATGCATCGACCGTCGCTGCGCGTCAGGCTGATGGCGCTCCAGGCGCGCGTCTGGGGGCTAGGGTTCATCATCTCCCAGCTCCGGCGTGAAGAACTGGTTGACATCCAGAAGTATGTTTCCGATCCCGACTCCGGCGATCTAGCCGAGGAGGAACGCGAACATCGTGCGACACTCGCCGAGCTCGCTCCCCAATTCGGGGCGGAAGGCGCGATCGGAGAGGGCCATGCCGGAATCGGCACAGCGGGCGCATCGACGTTTCGCGCCGTGCTCTTCGGCCTGAACGATGGCATTGTCTCGAACCTGGCGCTGATCGCTGGCGTCGCAGGCGTCGCGATCGGTTCCGAGGCTGTGCTGGTCGCCGGAATTGGCGGCTGGCTCGCGGGTGCATTCTCAATGGCGGCGGGCGAGTACATCTCGGTGCGCGGACAGTCAGAAGTGCTGCAGCGTCAGATTGCCATGGAACGCGACGAAGTCCTCCTCGATCCTCAGGAGGAACGACGTGAACTGGTCACCATCTACCGGGCCAAGGGACTCTCGAATGAGCTGGCCGAGCAGGTGGCCGCCGAGCTGTCGGCGAAGCCTGAGTCGTTGATCGACACCATGGTGCGTGAAGAGTTGGGGCTCGATCCGGAGCAACTCGGCGATCCATGGAAAGCGGCAATCAGCTCGTTCGTATCGTTCTCGCTCGGCGCGCTGATTCCACTGCTGCCGTTCCTGATCTGGCACGCCGCCGACTGGAACGTCGATTACTGGGCGCTGATCGTTGGGGTCGTTGCCAGCGTCGCAACACTCGGCGTGGCGGGGTTGTTCACGTCGTTTTTCACCAGCCGCAACCCGCTCTACTCGGCGGGACGGTCGGTGTTCGTTGGCATCCTGGCGGCGGGCGTCACATTCGGGATCGGTAGCGCCCTACCGTTCAGTCTGTAGACGGGCTCTGGCGGCGCGTCGGGGTTTCCGTCATTCCCGCGCTTGACGCGGGAATCTCACCTCGCTCTGAGAACGCCCAAGGGTCTGCTCACATGGGGGAGCGAACAACCGCATGGGCGGTTCAGGGCATTGTCGTTGGGGAGTGGGACCCCCTCAGCCTTCGGCAGCTCCCCCTGCGAGGGGGAGCGGGGAATGCTGGCGCGCCAAGTATGGGTTGTCAGTATCCATGGGAACACGCCCTAGAACAGCCGCGAGAGCTCTTCGTCCGGATCGAAGTTGTCGACGTCGACGCCGAAATCTCGCGGTAGTTCGGCACCGAAGGCTCGGGCGTCTCGTTCCAGGTCGAGCTGCTCGATTCCGGGGTAGAAGTCGGACGGGGGCATCCGCTCCGGGAAGCCGAGCGCGGCGATTTGTTGTCCCTGGTCGGGAATGTCGGCGAGTGCGTCGAAGAGGGCTTGTCCGTGGCCGATCACCAAAATGTCGGGCGCAACGCCGTCGTCGCCTCGAAGGGTTCGAGCGCCGAGCAGTCCGCAGATGAACTCCTCGACCACTGGCCGCATCAGTTGGATCCCGTCTGGACGCACGGGAATCGAGGCGTAGCCCAGATCCTTGAGTGCGCGTCGGAATCCGGCGTGTCCGGGGGCGATATGCGCGAATAGCGCCTTGACTTCGCCGTGAGGCGCCTGCGATCGGCTGCGGGCGAACTCGAGCACTGTGCCCCAGTCGGGCCGTGTGCCCGGGTTGGGCTTCTCGCCCAGGATTTCGCCCAGTTCCTTTTCGATGCTTCGTCCGTCGACGACCAGGTAGAACTCCCTTGTAGCTCCCTGCGTCGATGCGGTTGTCGAGCGACTAAACACGGGTGCCTGACGGGGCGTTTCGAGCGCCGGCGGGTCGACCAGGGCCGGCTGATATCCCTGCTCAGGTTGAGGCGCATGGATCTCCTGCCCATCATCATCGAAATCGACTCGAGGCAGCGGCGTGCGGAACAGTGACGCGTCATCTTCGATGTCGAAGAAATCGATTTCGTGTTCCAGTTCTGGAGATTCCGGCAGGAACTCGCTGAAGCCGAAGACCGTGATCCGTTCTGCCTGGTCGGCGAGTTCGGGCAGCGCCGCGATCAGCTCAGGATTATGCGTGCCGACGATCAGTTGCCAGCTCTGGTCGGGGTCGGCGGCTTCATTCAGACGTGCGATTCGTTCGTGGATCAGTTCGGCGCAGCTCTGGCCGGGAACGAATCGGTCGCCGAGCGCGATTAGGAATCCCGATGTGCGCAGGAAGTGCATGAAGCCCTGCTGTCCCGGCGCCCAGAAGACGAAGGTTGCGGTGTACGGCGCGGGTCCGCAGGTCTGTTTGACGAACGCTTCCAACCGGCGCCAGTCGGGTCTCGTATCCGGACCGGGCGGTTGTCCGATCACCTGGCCGAGCGTGCCATCAATCGAGGGGCCGTCGACAAACACGTAGTGTCCACGCGGCGGCGGCGTCTCAGTGTTTGGATGTTGTTGGGTCATGTCAGATGTAGTCCGGGATTATCAGGGAGTCGAGATGGAGCGGCATTGAGGCAAATGAGCCAAAGTTCGGATCGTCGCGCTGTGACGCACATGTGAGTGATCTGTAGCTTATCGTGATTTTCGAAATCTTGGTTGGATTCGGGAACGGGCACGGTTCCCGAAAGGGCATGCTCACATCCAAATCCGAGCACGTTCGGGCGGCCGTCAGCGCGGTGGAGGAATCAATTCAAGAGCGGCAAATTGCAGCCTTCGGTAGGTCAGCCGGAAGCGGGAGTCACCTCAACCGCAGCCAACCGATCGGCGTTGACCGCTTGCAGGGCCTGCACTGCGCCGGCGTCGTGAAGGGCCGAGGCCCAAACCGCGCCAGCCGGCACGTCTTCGGTGATCTCGGCGGGCAGGATGATCTGGGCGTTGTTGGCGGCAATGCTGACCGCAGCGCCCTCTTCGATGCCACGTACGGGAGCGTCGGCAGGATTGATCTGCAAGCCATCGGCGCGATGCAGCAAGTCGGCGTTGACATCTCCGCGGGAGGCGGTCAAGCGGTCGGTGTAGAGATCGCGGCCGGTGAGCAGGGTAAGCGAACTGTCGCCATTGCTCGCGCCGGTCTGCGGGACACTGAGGAAACGTTGCGTTGCTGCGCCGTTGATTGGCATGCGAGTCTGCGTCGCGCCCGGCTGAGCGAGGGAGGAGTAGCGGCTGTCGAGCGCCGCGAGCGCCGTTCGAGCTTCCTGCAGGTCTTGAGGCTGTGCCGGCGCCGGAATCGGATCGCCCGGTTCGCCGTCTTCGTTGGTGGTCGGCGTGTCGACAGCAGGCAGATGCTCGGCCATCGCGGCCAGCCAGAGTCCCAATCGACGCGCGTTGCGCTGGTCAACCGTTGCCGTCCTGAGCCGCAAGATCTGGCGGTCGGCGTTAGTGATGTGTCCGTCTTTGCCAAACGATGACACGTCGGGCAGCACGTGTGTCGCGCGTTCGACGGTGTCCGTGGCGACTTCGTCGATCACGATCAGGGCGTCGAGGTTGTCGAGCGCGGCAATGGTTGCGGCGCGATCCGGGTGCAGCAGCACCGGATTGTCGCGAGCGACAAGCAGCGCCTTGAGCGATCCCTCGCGGGCCGCAGCCAGTATGCCAGCGGTGTCGAGTCCGCCCTCGCCCGGCACAATGCCCAGGTCCCGGAGGCCGACGGAGTTGGATTCCGGCGGCAGGACGTGCAACGCAGCCGGCGCGGCTTCGGAGCCAGCCAGCGCGATGGCGAGGTTGGCTGCAGCGCGGACCTGTGCGCTCGCCTGAGCGGCGTTGGAGCGCGACGGCGCAACGATGACTGCGACTGAACCGCCGCGTCGGCGCAGGATCGTCGCTGCTGCGGTGTCGGTGCCATTGGCGCTGCTGCTGACATCGCTCAGACCGTCCACGTCGGAGAGTCCGGTGCGAACGTCGAGGTTCTTGACGATGGCTGTTGCCAGAGCCTGTGCGACGCCGGCGAGGTCGCCGTCGGCAGGATGGATCGCGTGTGCTTCGTCGACGGCGTAGTCGGCGAGCGGGTTGTGTCGCGAGGAGATGCTGACCAGTGAAGCGCCGTTGTTGGCGACCGCGTCCTTGATCCGCACGCCCAGCACATTGTTGGAGGAGGAGATGTCATCGCCAATGGCGATGACCAGGTCGGCGGTCTCGACAGTCGTGAGTCGAGATGGTAGGTGCTCGGATCCGAAGGCGTCGTTCAGGGCGTCGCCAATGGCGGAAGTGATGGCGCCCAGCGATGAATCGAGATTGGTCACGCCAAGCCGGGTGGCCAGCGTCTTGAGCGCGAACAACTCTTCGAGCGTCATCTGGCCGGAGCCAAGGATGCCCACTGCGGAGGGACCGTGCTCTTCGATAATCGCAGCCAGGGCAGCGGCGGCGTGTTCGGCGACCGCGTCGCCGTCCTGCTCGAAGGCGTCTTCGCCGCGTCCTATTGTTGCGGCTCGGAGACGGTCCTTGTCTCGGGTCTGGTCGTAACCGAAGCGTCCGCGCACGCAAATCTGTGAACGGGAGACATCGTTGCCGTTGCCAGGCCGGACCTGGACGCCGCGTCCGTCGCGGACGCCCATCTGGATCGTGCAGCCCATCGAGCACTCGGTGCAGGTCGTAGTGACCCATTTGTCGGGTCGGGCGACCCACTTGTTCGGCGCTTCCATCAATGTCGCGGTCGGACAGACATCGACGCAGGAACCACAGAAGTCGCAGTTGGACTCGTCGATCTGTCCGCCTGCGCCGAACGCGATCATGGTGGAGAATCCGCGACCGGCCAGCGTGATCGCCGTGGTGTGACGTAGGTCATCGCAGGCACGCACGCAGCGGGTGCAGATGATGCACATCTGCGGGTCGAATTCGAAGAACGGATTGGCGCGGTCGGGCTCGGGCTGCTTCTCGCGGTAGTAAGTGCGGGCCTCGTCGATGTAGGGCTCGACGTTGGCGCGTCCGACATCGGCGGCGTCGCAGGTGGTCTGCAGTTCGCAGCGGTAGTTCTTGGAACAGGTCACGCAGCGGTGGGTGACCTCGTTGTCGCGCAGGCAGATTTCGCCCGTGCGGCAATGCTCGATGCGGTGACAGGTGAGGCAGCGGTCGGAGTGGTTGGCGAGGATCACGGCCAGGACTTCCTGGCGCATTTCGGTGACTTCCGGCGTATCGGTGCGGACGACCATGCCGTCCATCACGTTGGTCGTACAGGAGAGCGGCAGTCCGCGCATTCCCTCGACCTCGACCGCGCAGGTGCGGCAGCCCGCGTACGGGGGCAGTCCGTCCAAGTAGCAGAGGTTGGAGATCGGGAACCCGGCGTTCTTGATGACCTCGACCAGCGGAGCGCCAACCTCGGTCTCGATCGAACGTCCATTGATAGTGATCGTCGCCATGAAACCTCCCCGAATGCAGCCAGTTACAGGCGCGCAGAGCCATGGCGCAGTCTATCAGCCGACTAGACTTTCGCCGATAGAGGGCCTCTATCGGCGCGCGGAAGAGGAGATCGGACGCCGAATGCAGGGACTGAAGTTCGCAGTGACTGACCGACGCCGATGCGTGCAGTTCATCGGTGTTGTCGGAGCGTTGGCGCTGGTCCTGCTGTTGATGCCAACGCTAGTCGCGGATGAGGATGCTGAGCCGGGGACGAGGATCCTGTATCCGGGGACCAATCCGGTCGGATGGGTGTACTTCCCGACGCCGGTCGAGGACTTCTTCGAACAGGTCCCGGAAGCTGAAATGATCTACACATGGGATGCTGAGCGTTCCCATTTTCGATTCTCTGCGCCTGGCCTCAACGTAGGCCTCCGGATGCTCGAACCCGGCATGGGACTCATCGTCCGAATCGGTGGTGACGCACTGGTGGAGTGGCAACAGCCGACTGTTGCCAATGGCGAGTGGATCTCGCTCATGCCTGGCCCCAATCTTGTTGCCTGGACCGGACCTAGCGAGACCCCGGTGGATCTCGCAGTGCGATCGATCGGACAATCCTTCCAACAGGCCCACTACTGGATGCCTGAGTCTGGCGAGTTTGGTGTGTACCAGCCTGAATCCAGACATGCGGACGAAGACATGCCGACCCTGAGTCGAGGGGATGCGCTCTGGGTCTTCAACGATTCCGAGTTGCGCTGGTTGCAGCCCAGCGGTGATCGGCCGCTTCATCTGCTGGGGCCACCACCTGATCACGTGCGCTGGTATCGCTCATTCGACAAGTACCTTGATGCTGACGGCATTGCAGTCATTTCAACTGAGAACGTGGCCGACGAGGCATTGTTCCGCGCCGCGGCGATCCTCGACGAGATGCTCGTCAACCGTCCGGATATCCGCGAGACACTGGTCAGGCAGCGCGTCCATTTCGTAGTCGTGGGTCAATCCGAAGAGACCTATGACTTGACGCCGTATAGGCAGTATCGAGATCGCGTCGAGCTGGAGCCCTGGGGTGAGGCCGGACCGCGCGGGTTGGGACCAAATCAATTCACTCCGACGTTGATTCCGGAGGAGAATGTGCTCTGCTTCGAAGATGATCCCTATCGCGAGACTAGTGTCGCGGTGCATGAGTTTGCTCACGCAATCGAATTCGCGATCGGTAGAGGTATTCGGGGCGGCTCGTTTGGCGGCGATCTGGCAAGGTCATACCAGGCTGCAAGAGCATCGCAACTATGGGATGACTCATACGGACTCACGAACACTGCCGAGTTCTGGGCCATCGCCGTCGGAGCCTGGATCGGCGCTAAGGGCGAGTTCAATGCCCGCTTCACGAACGGAATTGATCTGAGTCTGTATGCACCTGAGATATCCGAGCTGATTGACGAGACCCTGGGTTCGACCAGTCTCGATGCCAGTTGTCACCGGGTGGCCTCCAGAACCAGTGGAGTCAATCGCAACGTATTGATCGAGGGACAGCTGACCGACCACGCCGGCGCGGCACTCGACAACGTGCGCATCGTCATTGAGGACGTCGGTGATGAATCAGTGAAGGTATCTGGCGTTACCTGGTCGGACGGTCGCTACCACATGTACGCGCCGCCGGGCAACTACACGATTTCGGCGGTTCTAGAGGGTTGTTCGGTGTTGTATCTCGATGGCGCCGTTGTGTATGACCGTTCGGATGTTGACGCCCGTACAGTCCTTGATCGAGACCAGGACATTAGCTTCATGGTGCCCAGGGATATGTGCCGACATCGAGTGAACGGTCTCCTGACAGACGCTGACGGCCAACCAGGTGCAGGCGTGCGGATCGACTTGATTGGCTCTCTGGCTCATAGTCGGACCACGACGACTCACGAGGGGAGATTCTCCATTGGTCTACACGATGGAGGAGAGTACAGATTAACGTTCAACCACCAGGGTTGTACGTACGAGTTCGATGGCGCCAATCCCACGTTGCGTCCAGGCAAAGGAACACCCGTGTTGGCCTCGCTGCTGAGTGCCGAAGAGTGGGATCTGCGGATTCCTGATGAGCCGTGTTGAGTACTACGGTTCAGGCGTGTTCACATGGGGTGTAACGCAGTCGGCGGGCGCTACCTGGCCGCTACCTGGCGGGTGTCTCGCCTAGTGGTGCTGGCGACGCTCTGAGGGATGCACGGTCTGCTGGACAGCCTTCTGGCCGTTGGGGTAGACCCAATCGTGCTGATCGAGGTACTCGTTGGCCAGCTCAATCAGGTCTTCCTTGTCCTTGTACAGGTGGTTGGGGTTCGTCACCACATTGGTGTATGAGCCGCCGACCTGGATTGCCTCATACGGGCAGGCCTCGGTGCAGAGTCCGCAGTACATGCAGAGGCGGAAGTCGATCTCGTAGCGGTTGACGAGGAAGGAGCCATCTTCGCGCGGCTCGGTGTCGACCAGGATGCAGCCGTCGGGACAGCTCTGGGCGCAGGTCGAGCAGCCAGTGCAGCGTTCAACAAACCAGACCAGGTTCGTCCGCGCACGGGGTGGGATGTTGCGCTCTTCCTCGGGGAACTGGACGGTCACGACCGGCTTGCGCACGTGCTTGAGCACGGTCATCAGTCCCTTGGCCATGCCTTTGCCGAAGACCATGTCCGCTTCCCTTCGAGTCCCCTCGGATTGCTCTGCTACACCCTAGCGGGCTAGCGACTGCTGTAGAAGTTCTGGTCGTGCGGCAGCGCTCCGGTGAATCTGTCGCGCGGCTGACCGTCGGCAGACAAGAACGGCGGGAAGAGCGATTCGAGTTCGGCGCGGATCGGGTCGCCTTCGGGCAGCATCTTGGAGAAGTCGCCGGTTGGCTCGGGTCGGCGCTTGCGGCCATTGTGCGCGTGCTCGTCGTCGATCACCTGCTGTAGCAGCATCAGACCGGCCAGCAGCGACTCAGGTCGCGGCGGGCAACCGGGCACGTAGACATCAACCGGGACGACATTGTTGACGCCGGGCAAGGTCGAATAGCCATGGGCAAACGGTCCGCCGATGTTGGAGCAGGAGCCCATCGAGATCACCCACTTGGGCTCGGCCATCTGCAGGTAGATGCGCCGGACCGGAGGCGCCATCTTCCAGGTCACCGTGCCGGCCACGATCATCAGGTCCGCCTGTCGCGGTGATGCGCGGAAGACCTCGGCGCCAAAACGGGCCAGGTCGTAGCGGGCGTTGGCTGTCGCAATCATCTCGATCGCACAGCAGGCGAGGCCAAACATGGCCGGCCAGAGCGAAGACCGTCGAGCCCAGCCGAACACCTTGTCCACGGTCGAGACGAGCAACTGCGAGCGAAGCTCTTCTTCAACATCAGTCACGGGGTCAAGCAGAGGGATCGGAGCCCCTCCAGTGTCAATCGTCGGAAAAACCATGCCAGCTCCCGTCAGCGTCGGAGTCAGGATACACGAGGGTTCCAATCTCAGCTCCAAACCTGATTGGGGTGTGCTCGGTCGCAGCACAATGGTCACTCCGCTCAATCTGTCTGAGCACGCGCCTGGAGATTCGGAAGTCGGACCGATTGTCCCACCTGAAGCGAGGTCTCCGGTGACTTCGCGGTCGGTACAACACAACCACCTTCAAACGCACAGGCGGAAGATGAGCACGGTCCTGAGCGAGCGCTCTGGAGGTCCCAACCAACCACCCGGTGTGAGAGACCCTCTGGCCCAGCTAGCTCGGCGGATAGACGACGTGAACGCCCGAATAAACGATCTCCGTGATCACATGAGCGCCCGCTCCGGGATGCTGATGTGGGGGACAGGGATTGGCTTCGCCGCCGCACTCGCGATCCTGGGCGCCCTTCTGGCAAGAGGCGGCTAGGAAAAGCCCTTGAAGGAGCGCTGGCCTTGGTACCAACCCGACCTGCGAGCGCCTAGACCAGCTGCCCTCGTTCCAGCTATTGGCCCATCTGCCCGAGTTGCCAACGATATTCAATGCTCGCGATGTCAGTCTGAGTCTCTCGAAGAGAATGCCCTATCCCGCCCGTCCCCAGAGCAGGAGTCGCTTGAATGGGTAGAGGAGTGGTCGCTCGTCTGGCAGATTTGACAGCAACCGCTCCCGATAGTCCGAGAGGAACGCTTCGTAGTCCTCTAACGACATCCGATCTCGGTAGCCAGTGAGGAGTGAGCCCTTGACCCACTCGATGACGTCCTCCGGGCCGGGCAGACGGTGTAAGTAGACCTGTATGCGGATGTGTTGCTCGGCGAAGCCGAGTCTTGCGAACTGCTCGGCGTACCACTCGGGGGACTCAATGGAGTGGCGGTAGACGAAGCCGCCGAGTGCCTCGTTGTGCGGCGCTTCTTGCGCGACCTGGCGAGCGACGGCGTGTGAGGGATGGTCCTCGTTGGCTGGCATCTGCACGGCGAGCTGACCGCCCGGCTTAAGCGTCGCTGCCAGCCGCGGGAACAACGACGCATGGTCGCCCACCCACTGGATTGACGCGTTGGCGAAGACTAGATCCAGATCAGTAGCTGAATACTTGGCGATGTCGCCGCGCTCGTATCGCACGCCTTCGCCTGTGTGCTGCGTCGTCTTGTCCAGCATCGCTTGCGAGCGGTCAATGCCGACCGTCTCGGCGGCCTGCGTCCGATCATGCAGCACCCGAGTCAGCGCGCCGGTCCCACAGCCGAGATCCACGACACGCCCACCGGGAACGGGTTCGACCAGGTCCAGCAAGTCATAGAACGGTTGCTCCCGCTCCGCCTTGAAGCGGGCGTATTGGTCGGGCTGCCATTCGTCGCGTTGTTCACCGGTCACGACGCTGAGCCTACCAACTGTGTCGTTCTAGTCTGAGCTACACCAGATGAGTGAAGGCCCAGATGTGATGCCCGGTGACGGCACAGTTCGCCAACTTAACCGGAATGAGGCCCTGAGGCTGCGTCTCCATGCGCAGGGTCTTGGTGCGCATCGGGCAACTGATGTACCATCCGGCGTTCGTCTGGCAGGGGCGATTCAGGCACAAGATCGGCTCGGCTGGCTGTTGGGCGTCGGGACCAGGACGACCGGCCTCACGGCATCCGATGTCGAACGCGCGCGCAACGTCGATCGTTCGGTCGTGCGCAACTGGTTCATGCGCGGCACGCTCCATCTTGTGCCGGCCGAAGATCATCGCTGGATGCTTAGCCTGCTCGGCGAGGCGATGGATGCCAAGGCGCTCAAGCGTCGAGCAGACCTGGGAATCTCTGATGAGGATCACGCTCGAGTCCTGGATTTCTTTCGCGAATATCTGTCGCGCCGCGACTGGCTCAAGCGCACGGAGGTCGCCGATGCTCTGCGCTCGGCAGGGCTGCCTGTTGAGGGTCAGGCGACTCGTCATCTGCTGCGTACCGCGTCGATGCTTGGCGTGCTCTGCTTCGGCGCCGACCAGGACGGCGAAGAATCTCACGTACTGATAGACCACTGGCTTCCCAAAGAAGAATCACAACCAGCCGATCCCGGAGCGGAACTCGCGCGTCGCTACTTCGCTGCCTACGGCCCTGCCACTCCCGCCGACTTCCGCTGGTGGACCGGACTGCCTGCAGCGCAGTCACGACCTGCCGTAGACGCCATGATCGACGAAATGATCGAAGTACGGGTCGGGAACACACCGATGTGGATGACGCAAGAAGCGTCAGAGGGGATTGACGACGTGTTAGCGGGACCGGAACACGTCCTCCGAGTACTCGGCCCGTTCGATCCCTACCTCCTTGGCTATGCCAAGCGAGACCTTGATGTCCGGGAACACCTGCTCAAGCGCATCAATGCCGGCGGCGGCATGATTCGATCTTGCGTCCTGCTCGACGGCCGTTTGGTCGGCACTTGGGATCGCAAGCGAAGGGCGAGTGGTCTGTCCGTGACAGTGACTACGTTTGAAGAGTTATCGGACGATGCCCAGGCACAGCTCGAAGTCGAGTTTGCCGAGATTGGCCGGTTCCTGGAAACCGTGATTAGCTGGTCTCTGGCTCTGGATCGTGACGCGGCCAAATCCGGCTGAAGTCGATCGTCAGGTCATCGGCGATTTCGGTCGCCGTTAGCGACTCGGGGTGTTCCAGGAGTTCGGGCTCCTGTTCGGGTCGGTAAACCCAGACCGCTTCTTCATAAGGGTCGACGAGCCACGCCAGCAGCGCATCCTGCGACACCCACATCTTCATGTTCGCTTGTTGATCGTGAAGTTGATCGCTGACTGAACGGACTTCCACGATAAAGTCTGGACAGATTTCCCAGATTCCCTCGTCATTCACGTCGAACCCGGCTAAACGATCATCGCTGATCCACGCCGCATCCGGCATTCGCCGCTCACTGTTGGGAAGTTCGAACATTGCGCTGGACTCAAAGGTTCGGCCGGGTTTGCTCGTTTCGCTCCAGATCAGGGTTTGTGCGTAAATCCGGCCGCCGCGGTCACTACTCAGTGGTCCAGGTGGGGCATGATCAAGAGTCCCCTTTGCGCATCGGCCTCGAGCCGCCAGCCGTCGTTGAGCGCGCCGATGTTTAAGAGCAGATCGTTTGTCAGTTTCCAATCCGGAGGCAGTTGCAGCCTCAGCGGAAAAAGAACTTGCCGATTTTCTGATGCTTCTGCTCGCGACTCACTGATTGCCGCGGCAGGTCGTTCTGCCGTGACCATCATTCCCCTCCAGTGCCGACAACGCTAGACCGGCGACAATGCCCGCAGACGCGCTGTGATTTCCTCGATCGTCTGCGCGATGCCGTCGATCTGCTCCTCAGTGTTCGACTGGCCCAGGCTCAGGCGGAGAGTGCTGTGTGCGGTGTCAGGGTCGAGCCCGATGGCGCTGAGCACATGGCTCGGTTCAGTGCTGCCCGTGCTGCAAGCGCTGCCCGACGACGCGGCGAATCCCTCGAGATCGAGCTGCAGCAGAATGCTCTCACCCTCGACGCCCGGGAAACTCACATTCAGGTTGTTGGCCAAGCGGCGCGACCAGTCGGACGGACCGTTCAGCCGGATCGGATGGACGCGCTCGTTGAGCTCGCGCCACAATCGATTGCGCAACTCCGAGGCGTGGCCGGTTCGCAGCGCACGCTCCTCCTCGGCGAGGACCAGCGCCTTCGCCAGTCCGACCGCCTGTGCCACCGACTCTGTGCCAGCGCGGCGCTCCTCTTCCTGTCCGCCGCCGAGCTGCAGCGGCTGCAACGCCGTCCGACGCCGTACGTACAATGCTCCTGCCCCTTTTGGTCCGTAGACCTTGTGCGCGGTTAGCGACATCAGGTCGACTCCCAGCGCGTCGGGGCGGATATCGACCGCGCCGGCTGCCTGCACCGCGTCGGTGTGCACGATGGTCTTGCGATTGCGTTCTTTGACCGCCTGTGAAATCTCGGCCAGCGGTTGTACCGCACCGATCTCGTTGTTGGCCAGCATGATGCTGACCACCGTTGTGTCCTTGCGCACCGCCGCCGATACTTCCTCGGGGTCGACAAAGCCGTCGCCGTCGACACCGAGGATGGTCAGCTCAAAGCCCTCATGCTCTAGTTGCTCCATCGTGTGCAGGACGGCATGGTGCTCGGTTGCCTGGGTGATCAGATGCCGGCCAGCGTGCGCGCGAGCCAACGCCGCGCCGCGAATGGCGAGGTTGTCGGACTCGGTCCCGCCCGAAGTCAGCACCACCTCGGAGTGTGAACAGCCCAGCACGCCGGCAATGTCATCGCGTGCCTGGTCAAGCAGGGCGGCGGCATATTGAGCCTCGCGATAGATCCCCGAGGGATTACCCCAGCCATGCTGCAGAGCGGGAACCATCGCTTCCAGGACGCGAGGGTCGAGAGGAGTGGTCGCGGCGTGGTCGAAGTAAGCACGTTCCATGAGGTCAGGGTAGCGTCGCTTCGTGGTGGTCGCTCATCTCGCGCGGGCGTCCAGCAGGGCGTCCTACAGACCTTGGACGCTTGTTCTTTAGCCTGCTCCGCTGAGCACGACGCCCATCAGCGCGATGAGCAGGGCCGCCAACAGACCGAACCCCCATAACATCACCTTCTGCAGATCGTCGATCCGGCTGTTGAGCTGGTCACGGACCAGATACAGTTCTGACAGCGTCGCCGGTCTTGATTCCTCACCCGTCGTCATTCCACTCTCCCTGCCTCGCGCTTGTACCGGTACAATTTACCTGCTTCAATTGGCAATATCCCGCTGTGGCCAACCCTCCGTGGCTCTGATTCGGGCGCTGCAGACGGGCGGGATTGCCGACCAGAGTTGGAACTGACGCGGCCGCGGATGCGCTATGCTCGGATCTGAACTCATCTTGTTGAGAGGACTGTTTCCATGGTCTTTCAGATGACCGAGATGCTTGACGTGACTGACCTGGCCGCTGAGAAGGCCAAGTCTTTGCTCGAGGACAAAGGCTTTGCCGAGGGCGCGCTGCGCGTGTTTGTCGTCGGTGGCGGCTGCTCCGGCTACCAGTACGGCATGGCCCTGGCGATGGACGCCGAGAATGGCGACCAGGTCGTCGAGAAGAGCGGCGTGCGCTTCCTGATCGACGAAGAGTCGGCTCCGCTGATTGCTGGCTCGCGCGTCGACTACATTGACGACGTGATGAAGCAGGGCTTCTCGATTTCGAACCCGAACGCGTCGCACTCGTGCGCCTGTGGTTCGAGCTTCGACACCGCCGACGCTGGCGGTGCTTCGCAAGCGCGCTCCTGCATCTAACACCAGATCCACCCTCCCTTTGATTCCCTTTCCCTCTGGGAGGGAGTAAGGGTGAGGGTTTTCTACCCCCCCGTAGATGGACGCAGTACATGGCCCGCATCACGCAACTGCTTGATGCGGGTCAAACGTTGTCTTTTGAATTCTCTGCCCCGCGCGATGAGGCGGGTGCCGAGCGTCTGAGGCAGACGCTGGCCCGGTTGTCGCTGCATCAACCACAGTTCATGTCGGTGACCTATGGCGCCGGCGGCACCACGCGTGGTCCGACGCGCGACTGGGTGCATACGATCCGCGAGGACTTTGACATCGAGGCGATGCCGCATCTGACCTGTGTCGCCCATACCCGCGACGATGTGGCCGGAATCATTGACGATTATCGCAGCGACGGTATCGAGAACATCCTCGCCCTACGCGGCGACCTGCCCCAGACTGCAGAATCGGCGAACCAGGCCTTTGACACGGCGGCCGAGCTGGTCTCTTTCATTCAGGAGCGGGCGGATTGGGACATCGGTGTTGCGGCGCATCCTGAGGGTCATCCAATGGCGAGGTCGCGCGAGGCAGACCTGACACATCAAGCGGCCAAGCTGGCCAATGCCGATTTCGCGCTGACACAGTTCTTCTACCGAGCCGAGTACTACGAGCAATTCGTGGGCCAGCTTCTTGCACGCGGAGTCGACACACCCGTAATCCCGGGAGTGATGCCTCCGACGAACGTCGCCGGCATCGAGCGGATGTCGGCGTTGAACAACACGGAGTTTCCGTCCGAGATTCGGGAGCGGCTGGAGTCGGCGAATAGTGCGGCAGAGCGACGTGAAATCGGGGTAGATGTGGCAGTCAATCTGGGTCGCGAGTTACTTGAGCTAGGCGCACCGGGTCTGCATGTTTACACGATGAACTTCTCCAGAGCAGCATCGGAGGTGGCGTCGGCGTTGGGTTGGCCGGCTACATAATTCCGCTCCCTCACTGAGGAATGCGGCCACCCTTTTCTCCCCCTTGAAGAGACTGATGCATAACTCCCCTTCTCCCCCCTTGCGGGGGAGATGCCGAAAGCCTGCCCCGGGCTTGACCCGGTGGCAGAGGGGGGTCCTGTCCGCAACTTCTATCTGGTACTCACCGACCGCCCCCCTCTGTCACTCCGTGACATCTCCCCCCGCAAGGGGGGAGAGCGGAATCGGAGGTTGCGCATCGGTCTCGCAAAGGGGGGAGAAGGGGGCTTACGTTGGTTGCAATTGAGCCCTGAGCGTGTTGAGGATTTCCAGGTCGGTTTGATGGATGGCGCGGGCGATGCTCTCGACGCTGAGTTCTCCCTGGAAGCGGTGACTGGCGGACTGTTCCCACTCGTAGCTGGAGATCATGTAGAGCACGCTGTTGATCTGTTCTCTGAGGTGGTACCACTCGCGGAGCTGCTCGTAGCAGTCAGGGGGGTTGGTCTGTTCGAGCCATTCGTAGTCATGCAGCGGCAGATCCTCGACATCCTGGAAGAGTAAGTGGCCGAGCTGCCAGGCGGCGATCGTGTCCTGACGCCAGGCACGTTCCATCAGCGCTTCGGCGTCGGGCATGCTGCGATGCATGGCCTGCATGAGCAGCTCGTACATCTCGCCCGAGGCCTCACGTAGCGCCTTGAGCAGCCAACGCCGTGAAGTCTCGGTGTCGTTTGTATCCGTCATGTCGGCCATTGTGGCATATCTGGAGCCTGTGAAATCTGCTTGGGTCGGATGCACAACCATGGGATACGCTGCCTCCGTACGTCTGTCGCGGGAGGGATCTGATGCTGACGGAGTTCTGGGAGTCGGACACGTTTACGGAGCGTCGTGAGGCGCTGCTTGACACGTTGGAGACCGACTATCCGTGGAGCAAGGGCGATGTGCTGCGCTTTCGTCGCGGTGGGCGCGACGACCGCTATCGCGTCTTGCAAGTACAGGTAGAGATTGGCGATGAGGGTCTGAGGCGCGAAGTGTTGCTGCTGAAGTTGGGGTCGTAGACGACGGTGGTTGCGTCGGGCGCGTTGCCGTACACGCTGCTGTTGCTCCTGTTGGAGCTGGGCGTCGGCGGCGCCTTGGTCATGCATGCGGTCCACTTGCGCGGTCAGGCGACACCGGGATTTGTCCGTGCGACGACGATCATGGTCCCGATCGTGCTCGGACTGGCCTTTTGGACGGCGTTCACGCTGGAAGGTGACATCGTCGAGGGGTTTGCGGTTCGATCCGGACCTCGCGACGTCTTGGTCTGGACACTGGCCGCGTTGACGGCGATCTCGGTGCTGCACAATCTGGCCCTCTACACCGATCGCGACGCCTGGGCTCGGAGGCTGGGCTGGGTACTGAGCGGGTTGTCGCTGGCGGCGCTCGGATTGACGGCGGCGACGCTGTCCGGTTCTCCCGAGGGACTGACGGCGGTCAGTCTGGGATTTGGCGCGTTGGCGCTGGGACTCTCGGCCGTCGGTCTGGCGCTGGGGCACTGGTACCTGGTCACGCCGCGACTGCCCGCTCAACCGCTGGTCGAAATCACGACGGCGTTTCTGATCGTCGTGATCGTGCAGGCGGTGCTATTCGGAGTCGCGCTGGCGGTGGCGGTCGAAGATCCGGTCGGCGGTCGCGACCAGTCGCTGACGGGCGATCCCACGTTTTGGCTGAGGATCGTCGTGGGGTTCGTGCTGCCGCTGGTGTTCGGATGGATGGCCTGGACGACGGCGAGGATGCGCTCAATGATGGCGGCGACGGGACTGCTCTATCTCACCACGGCGGCGGTGCTGGCGGCGCAGATCGCGGCTCGGGCATTGATGTTTGATAGCGGTCGTCCGTTGTAGACGATGTGCGCCAAGACTTGCGGCACTAAAGCGCTCCCCCTTGGGGGAGCTGTCGCGGAGCGACTGAGGGGGGCTTGGCGAGATCTGGGTGATAGTGGCCAGCCGGCCCCCTCCGTCACTTCGTGACACCTCCCCCAGTGGGGGAGGTCTTGAACATCGTTACTCGACCACATCCTGCTGAGTGACATTGAGATTCAGTCCTGGCGGAAGCTCCGGAGTCATTTCTGCTTCTGCTTGCCAGCCGGCTCGGGCATGATCGAGGAGGCTGGCGACTTCGTTGATTGCGGCTGGTGTGCGGATGCCCCACCAGGTGAGATTTTGGCCGTCGCAGAGATAGACGTGGCCGTTGCGTGCAGCCGAGATCCCGTGCTGTGCGAGTAACTCCTCGGCGTGGCGCTCGCGGAAGCGGTAGGGCTCCGAGGGCAGCAGAATGACTTCCGGATCGAGGTCGATCAGGTCGGTCAACTGCAGCCGTGGATAGCGCCCCTGCGCGGGGTCCTCGCAAACGTTGATGCCTCCGCACACTCGTAGCAAGTCGCCGATGTAGGTGTCGCCCGATGCCGCCATGTATGGATTGCGCCAGATCAGGACTGCAGCGCGGACTCGAGGCCGCAGCCGCTGGACGTGGCGCTGTTCCTCCAGCGATTCCTTGATGGCATCGGCCGTCTTGACGGCGATGCCGCCAATCAGTCGGCCGACGTGGTCGATCTCCTCATGTACCTGATCGGCGGTTCGAATGTCGCCGACGTACACGTTGATGCCGGCTTCGCGGAGCGCAGTGACATCTTCCTCGTTGTTCTCCTCAAGATTGGCCAGGACGAGTTGCGGATTGAGCCGGATGATGCGTTCGATGTCCGGATTCTTGGTGCCGCCGACCTTTCGGATTGCGGTGACGGTGTCGGCTGGCTCGACGCAGAACTTTGTCACGCCGACGAGCCTCGATCCGAGGCGCATGGAGCAGACCAGTTCGGTGAACGATGGGACGAGCGAGACGACTTCGCGCGCGGGTCGATCGAGTTCGATTTCGGTGTCGGTGGCATCAACTACGCTGGGCATGTGATTGAGGCTATCAGCGAACGCTGGTCTAGCACGGAGAGCGCATGACTATCGCGCCCGTCGCAGGAGCGGAAGTCGTCCTGCGCAATGTCAGCGTGGGCTACCAGGGACATCCCGTGTTTGACGAACTGACGGTCAGCATCCCAGGTGGGGTATTCACCGGAATCATTGGTGGCAACGGCTCGGGTAAGAGCACGCTGCTCAAGACCATCGCCGGCCTATTGCAACCGTCGCAGGGCGAGGTTTTGGTCGGCGGTGAATCACCGCAGGAGGCGCGGGCGTTCCTGGGCTACATGCCCCAGGCGAGCAACGTTGACTGGCGTTTCCCGCTCACGGTCCGAGAGCTCGTCGAGATGGGCCGATACCAGTTTCGATGGAGAGAGCGGCTAGGACGACTGATTCGCACTCGCGACGATCGGATCGCGGTCGACCGCGCCCTGTCAATGATGGATGTCCAGGACCTGCAGCACCGTCAGATTCATGAGCTCTCCGGCGGGCAGCGCAAGCGGGCGCTGATCGCTCGGGCATTGGCGCGGCAGCCACGCATACTGCTGCTCGACGAACCCTCGGCTGCCCTCGACGCAGTTTCGGATGATCAGCTCTTCGACGTGCTCTGTGAGCTGACCGAGCTTGGCACATCGGTGATCATGACCACGCACGATCTGTCGACGGTGCTGGAGCATTATGCCGAGGTGATTTGCGTCAACGCGTCCGATGGCGGCGTGGTTGCTCAGGGCGATCCCTCGACAGTGTTGACTGAAGAGGTGTTGCGCAAGACCTACGGCCGGGAACTGGCGATTGTGTCCCGCGGAAGTGTCCACGACGGCGTGGATGAGGACCACGATCATCACACGCTGCGTCTGGGCGACGAACTGCAGTTGCACATGGAAGATCACGAGCATCGCGAGGGTCACTCGCACGGTTCTTCGTTGCGTGCGCCGTAGCCCTTCGCCTGTTCAGGATGTCTCAGAAGTCAATCTTCCCAGTCCCCGCTTGACGGAGACCTATGAACGACTCCCCTTCTCCCCCCTTTGCGGGGGAGATGCCGAAAGCCTGCCCCGGGCTTGACCCGGGGGCAGAGGGGGGTCTGCTGTTCGGGAGCCCTATCTGGTCATTGTCAGCCGACCCCCCTCTGTCACTCCGTGACATCTCCCCCCGCAAGGGGGGGAGAGGGGGTTCGGGAGATATCCAAAGGTCTCTGTCAAGCGGGGACTGGGATTCAACCAACCGCTGGGCCTTCTGAGACAACCTCCTTTTGTCATACCCGCGGCGGAGCGCGGGTATGACGTAAACGAACAGGACTCTTATGTGTTGAGCGGTTGCAGCAGCGCCACGACTCGTCGGACCAGCATGTTGAACTGTCCTTCGTCGGCCGCTTGTTGTAGTTCCGCTCTCCAGTTGTCGAAGCGGCGGGCTCGGACCTGGGCGGACTCGATCACGAGGTAGCGGCGGATGGATTCGAGCACGTCCCAGGCGAGGCTGCCCAGTTCGAGCCGGTCGGCGGTGATCGACTCGGTAGACATGTTGACGATGGACAGACTGGCTTCCTCGGCCGAGCCCTTGATTTGGCCTCGCAGTCGCTCCGGCGCTCCCTTGGTGAACGCACGGACGAGATCGCGTCCGATCTCCGCTTCTTGCGTTTGGAACCAGAGGCCTTCCCAATCGGTTTGCACGATCAGCATTGGCCCGCGGGTGACGCGCGCGACTTCGTTGAGTGTGGCTGTGGGATGGCGCAGCCACTCGAAGACGTCAACCATGAGCGCCGAGTTGAAGTAGGCGTCGGGGAACGGCAAGCGTTGCGCGTCGGCCCGGATCACGCTCCACTCAGTCGGTCCGAGCCATCGACCTGGAGAGTCGGAATCGATGGCGACGCCGTTCAGCGGCGTGCCCTGCGTGATTGCTGCCAGGGTGAGACCGTCACCGGTGCCGACATCGAGCGCGGGACGCGCGTCTCGCGGTGCTCGCCCGTTGAGCAACTGGTCGTAGAGGCCGTCGTAGTGTCGGCGCAGCTCTGCGTGGATCACCGGCTGACCGCCTCCGCGCTTCTCCGGCGGCGCCAGGCTGCGATGATGTGACACCGCGGGCCTCAGGTCCACTCGTCGGCGACGATGGGCTGTCGGCCAGCGAATCCGTCCGAAAGCTCGTGCCACCAACTGACAGTGCGTTCGCCGTACTGCCAGCAGAGATAGACCACGCGACCGTCGCGCTCCGCTCGCCAATCCACGAGGCCGCGGCGGATGTCCTTGACTTCCACGCCCTGTTGCTGGATGTGTTCGATCAACTCGGCGATTTGCCTCTCGATTTTGCTGATTTCATTGCGCATCTCCGAGTCATCAGTCACGATCGGGTCGCCATCAGCGCTGGTGGTGCGGCGCATCGACGATGAGAGCGCCGTCAGTTCGTCGAGGCGCAACGCGCGCTTGCGCATGACGATCACAACGGCAGCGATGCTCGGCAATGATCGACGGGCCTGCGCCAGAGTGAATAGTCGCGGCATGACAGGGATTGTAAGCGCCCTGCTGGTTGGATGTGTGGGTTGGCGACCTATCGCGACGGAGCATCGTCGTTGGGTGTTGTTGGCGCGTGGGGTAGGAACCACCAACTGGAGCGCGATTGGTCGGTCCGGTTGACGAACAGCGCTCGCACTGCTGCCTCCTCGGGCGGGACCGACAGGACAATCGCCAGGTCGTTTGGCTCAAGCCGGACGTTGCCGCGGGGAATGACCACTTCGCCCTTTCGATGGATTGCTGTGATGACCGAGGCTTCCGGCAGCGGTAGCTGCGAGACCATCGACGAATCGGCAGTTGAACCCGGCTCGACGCGGGCCTCAATCTCAACTGCCCCAACCAGCCGGCGTACCGGAGCCGGCGCGGTCCGCTGTGCGGGGTCGCGGTCGCTCGGTTGGGCCACCTCGCGCAGCACGTCGCGCTGCGTGAGCATGCCCATGAGGCGGCTCTCATCCTCTCGCGCGACGACCGGCAACTGACGAACATCGTGTTCTACCAGTAGTGAGAGAGCGTAGCGCAGGCTGTCGTCGGGGTGAACAAAGATTGGTGCGACGACGGCCAGGTCGTAGGCGCGCCGGTTGAGTTCGCTGCGCTCAACGGCTGAAGTCACATCTGTCGCGGTGACCAACCCGATGAATCGATTCTGGTTGTCGGCCACCGCGACCACGTTGCCGCGCGACTGGCTCATTGCGTTGGCCAGGTCTTGAATCGTCGCCAGGCGCGAGACAATTGGTGTGTCGGTGCGCATCGTCGTAGCAACGGTCAGGTCATCCAGTGCGGATGGAGCTTGTTCATCCTGTACGTCGAGTCCGGCGCGTCGTAGGCGGACGTTGTAGATCGTGTCTCTGGTCAACAATTGCGCCAGCGCGGTCGCTAACGCGACGGCGGTCATCAGCGGGAGAATCAGCGAGTATCCGGTCAGTTCGAAGACGATGAATAGCGATGTCATCGGGGCGCGCGCCGCGGCGGCGAAGACGGCTGCCATGCCGACCACCACGTACGTCCCGATTGGCCCGACGATGCCGGGCAGAGCCGCCTCGAAACCGGTGCCCATCAGTGCGCCCAGCGTCGCGCCAACGAACAGCAACGGAGCGAAGGCTCCGCCGGATGCGCCCGATCCGATGGTCAGCGATGCCGCGACCAGTTTGAGCACCATCAGAATCGCCAACGTCGAGACTGCAGTCTCGCCCTCGGCAAAGATCCGGATCTGGTCGAGTCCAGAGCCAAGGATGTCTGCTTCGATCAGCGCCAGGATGCCGACACCGAAGAGGCCCAGGATCGGCCTCGCTATCAACTTGACGCCGAGGAACTCAAACACGTCCTCGGTGAAGAAGCGTGTGCGCACGAACAGGATCCCTGCGATCGCCGCCGACACGCCGACAATCGCGTGAAGGAACAGTTCCCAACTGCTGTTAATCTCGAGGTCTGGCAAGTCGAGCCCAGCCGAGCTGCCATAGAAGGCCACGGCGACGATATTGGCCACGACTGCGGAAACCACAACGATCGTGAAATTGCGGACGTTGAAGCGTCGTAGGACGACCTCCAGGGCAAAGAATGTTCCCGCGATCGGTGTGTTGAACGTGGCCGCGATTCCACCCGCCGCTGCAGCGGCGACCATGAGCACCAGCATGTCGGATGGTTGCCTGGTCAAGCGACCGATCGATGAGGCGAGCGACGCGGCAATCAGGACGATCGGACCCTCACGACCAGCGGCGCCACCGCCGCCCAGCGTGAATCCGGTGGCGATCAGCTTGGCCGGGGCAACGATGGGCCGGACGAACCCGCCGGCACGCTCGACTGCGACCATCACATAGGGGACACCGGCGCCCTGCGACTCGTTGGAGATTTTGGAGACGATCAGCGCTACTGGGATCGCGGCGATCGCGGGGACCAGCATCAGCGTCCAACCGCCGGCAAGTCCGTCGAGCAACGACGCGAGTTCGTCGAACACGATGATCAGACCGTCGACCACGGCGGTCAGCACGACGGCCGCGAATCCGGCGGCCAGCCCAACCGCCCCCGCCAGAAGCAACGGAGCGAGATTGCGCGGGACACGAACGCGCCCGACCAGGGGAAGTCGCCAGAAGAGCTGAGCTGAGCGCGTCCCGAAACGTCTGGAGGGACGAGCTACGAGCGACATCGGTTGGAACACCCGTCGTACGCGGTGGGCCCTGGTCAGGATGCCCAGGATGCCTTGCGTTCACCGCGACAGTCTGCCGCTTGAGGCTATGACGCTACCCCTCAGGGGGCAATCGACACACGACCAACCGCTGGTCTACTCGGCGAGCGTGTCGTCTTCGTCCTCGGCGTCGTCCTGGTCGCTGTCGGACGGTGAGGAGCCGCCGTCCAGCGAGAGTCTGACCGACTCAACCAGATCGTCGCCGCGCGCTGTGAACACGAAGGTGTAGGCCGCTGCGGTCGCCTGATCGGTGGCGAGGCCATCCACAACGATGTCCGGCACGCCGTCACCCGTGAGGTCCTCGATTCCAATAGCCGAGACCTCAGCAACCTGAGCAGCCGTTCCGGTGATGGTGCGGTACCCGTCGCCGCTCGACACGAGGATGTAGAAGCTGCTCACACAACCACTGGCGTCGCAGGTGATTTCGCGGAACGTAAGGTCGCGCACAGCGTCGCCGGTGACGTCAATGTCGGCGATCTGCTGGATGCCCTGCACCTCGCGGGCATAGGCGAGGGCATGGTCGTAGGCGATTCGGTACTTCGATGCATCTCCAGGGACCGGGTCATAGACAACCAGGTTGGAGAACGGAACGGCCGCGCCGAATGAGTTCGGGTCGGTGTAGATGATTGAAGCGGAGAATTCGCCGTCTGCGTTGGTGTCGAGCAGAACAACGCGGTCATGTCCGACGGCCAGGGCCGGCATCGGCCAGGCCTTGAACAGCTCAATGATTGGATCGATCTGGTTGATCCCATGCAGCCAGGGCAACGCGGCTGCGCCGTACTGGAGGAAGTTCGAGGGTGCGTCGGGGATGGTGTCTGTGGTCTGTTCGGGTCCAGGTTGCGGGAACTGGCTGTAAGACACCTGCGTCGGAGTTGCGGCGGGGACGGCGACCGTCGGCAGTTCGACGTTGGGAGGCTCGATCTGGTCTTCGTCTTCCGACTGTTCCTGCTGCTCGTCGTCTGCTTGGTCTTCGTCTTCGGAGTCGCGGGCAGTGCTGCTCGGCTCCGCGCCGGGGATCTTCAACTCCTGGCCGACGTGCAGGACATCCGGGTCCTGGATGCCGTTGAGGGTGATCAGATCATCGATGCGCACGCCCAGACGATTGGCAATCTGGGCGAGGGTGTCACCCGGCTGGACGATGTAGATGGTGCTGTCGACCTCTGCGGTCTCGACCTGCGCCGCCGGCTGTTCTTGAGCCTGTTGCTGTTCGTCGTCGGGCGATGTCGTCACGACGACAGCCTCGGCCGGCTGGTCTTGCTGGTCGGCCTGGGCGGAACCGCTGGTCGCAGTTGCGGTCGGCGTGTCTGATTCGGCGTTTTGGGCAGCCGAGTCGGGTCGCTCGACCACTTCCGGCGTTGGTTCGTCGTCGCCGAACAGGCCGCAGCCTGAAGCCAGGAATGCACTCAGGATCAGAATCGAAAGAATGGATATCAGTGCGACGGCGCGCCGTCGAACAAGCCAACGATTTTGGAACATCAGTGACTCAACCGCCCCGTCGCCTGTTGCCACTCTATACACATTGATGGCTTGAGTGCGGTGTGAAGAAGGCGTTCGTCGTTAAAGCCGGGCGAGCTGTTGTCCCAACCAGGCAGCAGCGAGACCTCCCGCTGCCGAGACCACCAGATTGGTCAGCGCCCAGGCCCAGCGTCCGCCGTTGAGCAGGTGCAACGTGTCCAGCCAGACCGTTGAGAACGTGGTGAAGCCGCCCAGCAAACCGACGGTGATCGCCAGGCGCAAGTTGTCGGACACGCCGATCCGCTCGAGAAACAGCGTGGCCACCAGACCGAGGACCAGCGTGCCGCTCAGGTTGACGATCAGGATGCCCAGCGGCAAACCGTCCGGCTGGCCGATCCACCGATTGAGCAGGTGACGGAAGACCGAGCCGGCAGCGCCGCCGAGCGCAATGGAGGCAATCGCTGCGACGGTCATTGGTCAAGCATCGATCAGCGGCCCGTGGAGCCGAAGCCGCCCGAGCCGCGCTCGGTGTCGTCGAGTGATTCGACTTCTTCGACTGACGTCAGCGCGACTGGCGCGACGACGAGCTGGGCGATCCGATCTCCGTGTTCGATCCGGAATCCTCGCCCGGCTGGTCCTCGCAGGCACATCGAGACGAGCAGCTCGCCGCGGTAGTCCGCGTCGACCGTGCCCCAACCGATCTCGACACCTCGGCGGGTCAGGCCAGACCGCGGCCTGATCTGGATCTCGTATCCATCCGGCGGTGCGCAGGCGATGCCGGTCGGGACGGGCTGGGGCATCTGGGTCAGGTTGAGTGAGCCCCCGTGCTCGGAGAGTTCGGCGTACAGATCGAGTCCCGAAGACAACTCGGAGCCGCGCGTGGGCAGCTGCGCCGCCGCGCGCAGTCGCCGCACGCGCAAGGCTCCGAGTGTTCCGCCGTCCGTTACAGCCCAACGAAACGGCGGAAAGAAATCCAGCGACGTCTCTGCCAACGCCGCCGGACGGTCAGGTGCCTGGCGCAGGAGGGCCGCCGCATCGACAATCATCGTCGACACATCCACTCCCAGATACGACGGCGCATAGGGCACCAGGCGTTCAATTCCGGATGACAGTTTGATCCGCACGCCACGAGGACGATGCGTTCCGGTCCAGTGGTGCAGGCCGGCAGCCAGCAGGATCAAGCCCTGGTAGAAGCTGCGGATACTGCGACGCTCAACCTGCCAGATGTCTTCCCAGGTCTCGTGCGCGTCGAAGAATTTGCGGGCGTCCCACTCGGCAGCGCCCCTGGCCAGCTCGAGCCGGTGCTCGGCTGGGATAGTGGGTTCGAGCGCGAGCTGTTCGGCTCGGGATGGGGTCTCACGAACTCGGGCCATGAGTTCGACGCCTCTTGCGTTCAATTGCCAGTGAGTTGTCCCGCCGCCACCGTTCACAGACACTGTGTGACAACGCAACGACGGTGGGAACAGGTTGAGGTAAACATCATCGCTGAATTTGTAAATGTGCAGGGCGCGCTCGGCCAAAACTTTGACGAGTTGCGAGCGTTACTCGATGCCTGTTCCGATGATCGACTGGAGGAACGCCTGACACCGTCCGAGTGGTCGGTGCGTGAGATCCTGTTGCATGTCGTCCACTCGGAGCGCTGGCTGCATCCCCAGCTCATGCTGCTGCGCCGCGAGGTTGCGCCGCAGCTCGCGATTCCCCAGGTTGGCGGAGTCACGCTGCCCGACACGGAGTCGGACGCGTCGCTGCCACAACTGAGATGGGCGTTGACCAGCGTGCGCGAAGACACAGAGCGGCTGTTGGCAGATCTGAGCGACCACCAACTCAGAGAGCCGGCTAATCTTGAGTTGGACGGTGAAGTCCTCGACATGTCGCTGAGGACCGTCGCGCTAACCGCCGCCGATCATCAGCTCTTCCATGTCCGTCAGATTCAGCGGACGCTCGGCATTGCTCCCTGAGGAGAGCGCCTAGTCCTGGGACCTTCCCTTCTAGTTCCCTCTCCCAGAGGGAGAGGGTTAGGGTGAGGGCCGGGCCGCCCAACAGACGCAGCCGCGACTAGGCAAACGGACCGGGAGCCCTCACCCCAGCCCTCTCCCGGAGGGAGAGGGGGCATCCTCCTCATCGCTCTAGCGGTTTGATGCATAGCTCTCCAGCAGGGACTGGGCAACGGAGTTTCAAACCATCGACCGCTTGCCATAATCGATACGCTTGATTTCACAGACCGGTCGCGTTGATTGGAGGCGTCACGACATGGAACGTACCGCTGAGGAGTATCCCGCTCGTCTTGATATTGAGTATCCGCAGTCGCTGGACCGGATCTCGACGCTGCTCCGACCCATCCTCGCGATTCCGATCATGATCCTGGTCAGCTTCATGTCGCCGGCCCTCTTTCTGCCGGTCGCGCTGATGCTAGTCGTGCGGCGGAAGTATCCGCGCTGGTGGTTTGACTTCAATCTCGAACTCGTGCGATTCATGAACCGCGTCAACGCGTATCTCAATCTGATGACCGACCAGTATCCGTCAACGGACGAGGAACAGAGCGTCAAGTTGGACCTGGACTACCCAGACGCCGAACAGCTCAATCGCTGGTTGCCACTGGTCAAATGGTTGCTCGCTCTACCGCATTTGATCGTGCTGTGGGTGCTGGGATTGTTCCTGGGACTCGCAGTGCTGATCGCCTGGTTTGCCATCCTGTTCAGCGGACAGTACCCACGGCCATTGTTCACCTTTGTACTCAACGCCGAGCGCTGGACGCTGCGTGTTCAGGCCTACGCGATCCTCTTGATCACCGATCGCTACCCGCCCTTCCGGCTCGGCTAACGCAGGTGTCACGCGGCCAAACGCAGCGCTCCGTGTAGCTCGATGCGTCGGAGGAAGTAGAGGAACGCGCCGAGATTGAGCGCGAACAGGCCTGTCAGCGCAGCGAAGAGGATTCCGACGCCGGGCCAGTCGATGATGAACGTCAGCGGCGGCACGACATCGCGTCCATCGGGCGTGAGCGCGAAGAAGTCAAGCAAGATCGCCCCCGCCTGACTACCGACAATCAGGCCAGCGCCCAGACCGATGGTGATCACGATGAGCTGCTCAAGCGCGATCAGTCCCAGGATCTGTCGCATGCTCATGCCGACGCTCTGGCAGACGGCGAACTCCACTCGCCTCGCCTGCGAGGTGACGGCAGTTAAGACAACCAGGCCGAACGCCGAGGCAATCGCAACGGCAGCGAGTGCGCCGATGAACACGCCATTCCAGGATGCAACGATCAGCGGATCGGCGGCGAGCTCGCTGCGCGCGCTGCCCAGGGTGTCGATGCCCTCGGCGTCGAGCGGAATCTCGCGCTCGACGAGCAGCTCTGACCATGAGCTCAATGGAGCGGATGCCCAGAGTTCGTCATCAACGGCTAGCGCCACACCGGCCGCGGCGCTGCCATACAAGTGCTGAACGAATGCCGCTCGGTCAATCAACACCAATGGCTCGTCGCGCTGCGGGTCGTAGCCGGGGAACGTCTCAAACTGGCCGACGACGTTGAACTTCACAGGAGTCGGCCCGACGCGGATCCTCACGGTTTCGCCGATGGTGAGGCGTCCCTGCTCCATGGCCTCAACCGACAACAGGGCCGGTAGTGGTTCCCGCTCTGTGACATAGCGAACGCCGCGCAGCGACGCTGGCACCGCGCTCCAGCGGTAGTGGGCTCGTTCAGCCTCGACTTTGAAGGAGTCCAGCGGTTGCTCACCAACCTCGAGCGGCGTTGCCTCCCATCTGCCGGAGGCAAAGTCGGCGAGGATCTGGCTCTCGCCCGAATGCTCGTAGCGCAAATCGCGCAGGATGATCTCGCCGGGTGCGCGTGTTACGGCCAGGTCGAGAGATGCCAATGTGAGGGGCGCGACGGGTCGCTCAGTGACGCCGGGCCGGAATGCGCTCTGTCGCTGGACGATGCGTGCGCCTTCGAGCGGTAGGTAGGCGTCGGCCTCTTCGGTCAGTCGCAACGTCGCGGAGAACTCTTCTGCGCTGGGAGTCTCAAGGGTCTCAATCGTGTACCACCAATAGCGGCCATGAGCGTCCTGAACTTTGATCCCGATTGGCGTCTCCTGCTCCAGGAACAGCACTCTGAGCCTCAGCGTCAAGAGGCCCCCAAAGTCTTCGATCACTGCCCGCTGGACTTCGCTTTGCGACGGCGCAATGCTCGACAGTGCTTCTGGTGGCAATGCCCAATCGGCATCACGCTCGGCCAGTTGCTCTGCCACGGTCTGCGCGTCAAGCGCGGCAATCTGCAAACGACCTGAGTCCTCGTCACCGTCGTATGCGCCGACAATTCGCTTGATCCTGGCAACCGACTGGCCGCTCAACCGCTCGATCTCTTCAAACGGCACTGCTTCCGAATGCGGCTCGCTTAGCTTCACGGACGCGCCAACGGTATGCAGCGCGCGGTCATCGTACGAACTGTCGAGCGTCGTGCGGAACGAGGCTGCGAACACCGCAAGCGCGCCGGCAATGGTTAGTAGCAACACGGTTCGCGCGTAGTGTGTCGGCGTGCGACCCAGATACCAGGCGCCCATCAGCAGTGTCAGCGAACGCCACGGAGACGCCAACCGCGCCAGACCTCGCATCGCGGGCGGGAAGAGCCGCAAGACGATCAAGCCCACCACGAATAGGAGCACGGTCGGCGTCGCGACAGCCAACCAGTCCAGCCGCGTTTCACCGACGAGCGGCGAATCGATCGGGTCACCGGCCCATTGCAGCTCAAAGATCAGCAGTGCGCCGAGCGCGGCCACGGCAGCGTCGATCAACGCACGCTGGGTCCATGACGCAGGCGGACGGCCTCGTTCGCGCCGAGTCGTGACCATCGTCTGCTTGGTCGCGCGATAGGTCGGGACGGCCTGGGCCGCGAGCGCCAACGCGCCTGCGCCGAGCGCGAGGTACCAGGCTTCGGCGGGCAGCGACACGGGCAGGAACGGTCCGAGGCCGGTCAGCGCGATTGCTTCGTCGAACGGCGGCACGAATCCCAGCAAGCTGACCAGTCCCATGCCGATCAAGGGACCGAACGCAATAGCCGGCGCAGTCAGGATCGCCGCTTCGACGACGTGCAGCATGGCGACATCCCGCTGGCGGGCGCCTCGTGATCGCAGCCAGGCCGTGTCCTCGGTGCGTTGCTCGGCCAGCATCGCCGCCGCAACGACCGCGTAGACCAACACGGCTCCGACGAGCTGCAAGACGATCATCAGCAGCGTCGATTGCGCAAACTGGAAGCGACGGCTGAATCCGACCAGGGTGTCGACCAGCTCGGTCTCCTGTTGCACCCCCTCGATCGACTGTGCGATGCGCCGAGTCATCTGCTCGAGCGCGTCCGCTGCGGCCGACGCTTCGGATGCCGATGCGCCGCTCAGATCGGTTCGGAAACGTTGTAACAACGTCAATCTAAGTGTGGGCGATTGATCAGCGAGGATGCCGAGAATGCCCGCTCTTGTCGTCCAGAAGCGCAGTTCCGAATCTCGAGCCGCCACGGGCAGGAACACTGAGTCGAGGGTTGACCAGCGGCGGACACTGGCAGACGGATCCACGATTCCAACGACGCGAATCCGAGTCTCGTTCTGGAGTCCAAGCCAGAATGGTTGAGCCAGACGTTCGTCGCCGACTTCGAGCCCGAACACTGCTGCCTGTTCTCGCTCTATGACCACTTCAATCGCGCCGGAAGCCGGTTCTGGCGCTCGACCTTCGATCAACTCGGAGGTCTCTTCGAGATCGCTCTGTGCGATGAATGTGGCGTGTGGTGGGTCGGGCGTGTTGAAGGGTTGATCGTCGGTGCGCAGGACATAACCGCCAGTACGCATCGCAGCCATCCGAGCGACGATCAGTGACTCGGCGGCCGTGTACACCTCATCGCGGATTAACGACTCCACCTGATCGACTGACTCTTCGTCAGCCGTCACATTGGTCCGGACGAGACGTAGGTCGAGGGATGCCGGGTCGGCATCGGCGAGCGTTTGTCGGAGTCCGAGGTCGCGCACCGCTTCGATGAAGATGGGCGCGCTACTGGCCAGCCCGACCGCGAGTAGCGCGCCAATCAACAGCACCGCCGACAGTTTGGGCGCGGAGGCAATCCGGCGCAGCGCCAGTCGCGCCAGCTCTCGCGCGGTCTCTCCACGAGCACTGTCGCCACTGCCGGAGGATGGTTGGAGCGACATTAGTCAGCGCCCTCACGCAGAAGCGGCGCGGCGTCCTGACCGGTCGCCCAACGGGAGATGACGGTGGTTCCCAGGATCGCGCAGGCGACAATCACGCCAACGCCGATTCCGGCGAGCACCCAATCGACCGACAGCGTTGTCGGCGGAGCGGCCGCGACGCCCTCGGCGGTCACGTCGAGGAAGGCCAGCAATGCGCCGGCCACTGCTCGTCCGAGTCCAAATCCCAGCGCGACGCCGGCGGCGAGCACCAGGCCGACCTCGACGGCCGCCTGGCCGGTCAGTCCCGCGCGGCCCGCGCCGACAGTGCGCATCAGGGCAAACTCGCGCGCTCGTTCGCCTCCCGCAGCAGCCAGGGTGAACACGAGCGCTGCCGAGCCAACGATGAGCAGGCCGATGAATCCGACCACGAAGAGCGCCGCCGCGCCGCCGGATCGGAACGGGTCCTCCTCGGCTGCGTCAATCCGAGCTTCCGCATCCAGCACAGCGCTGGAGAGATACACCCGGTCCAGCAGATCGTTGGCAATCAGCCGTCCGGCGTTGGTTTCGGCTGCCGCCCAGACCTCGGTCACAGGCAGGACTGCCTGGACCGCCGCCACCAGCGCCGCGCCGCGCAGCGCGAGCAAATCCGCGATCAGAAATCCGCCCTGCGCAGGATTGAGCGTGGGGAAGTAGTCGACGGCCGCAGTGATGCGAACGGGAATGCTGGCGTTGTTGAGTTGGATCGGCACGACATCGCCGACGCTCAGGTTGGCTGTCTCCATCGAGGTGCGGTCCATCGCCGCATTGACCGGCAGATTGGGCGACTCCCGCACGATGATGCGTTCGTCGGCAGCAGCGAGTTGGGCCCAGCGATACTGCAGCCCGCCGTCGGCGAAGACAATCCGGTCCTCACCCGCGCCGCTCGATGCCGGAATCCAGGGACCGGCCTCGTCAAACGGATCGACGGGAATGGCCTCGTCCCCGACGTAAGCGGTCAGTTCATCCAGATAGAGCGTTCCGGTCGGCGCGCGGACCACGCGCGCCTGTGGTCGCAGGATGATCGCGGCGATTCGCAATGGCTGCGACAGTCCGCTCAGCGATGCCCGCATCGTGTTTGGGTTGGAATCGACGATCGACGTGGTGTTGGTGCGGAACGGCCTCATATGGACCTGTCCGTGACTGTCGAGGACCCGCGCCGCCATTTCCAGATTGCTGTTTCCGGGGTCGCTGCGGACCTCGAGTGTCAGTGCATCTGCTCCCTCAGGAAGCTCCTGTCCGACCCGCCCCGGTTCCCTGGCGATTGCCGCCAACAACTCTTCGGTCGGCATGCCGACGAGGCGCTCGTCCAGCGAAATCGTTTCATTCATCCGACTGGTCTGCAGACCCAGCATGATCACCCGGCTGCCTTCGCGGTCACCGCCGATCGCGCCGATGCCTCGGTAGGCTGCGCCCGCTGTCAGGCCGTCGCGCCGGTCAAGCGGCTCGGTCACCCGCGCCAGCGTCGAGTTCGACAGATTTCCACCGATTGAGACGCCACGTACATCGGCACCGACTTCGTACTCGATCCGGTCCCGCTCCACCGTGCGAATCGTAGAGGCGTACGTCGCCGAGATGAGTCCAACCGCCGTGATGAACGCCGTCAGCGCAGTCAGCAGCATTGGTCCGGTCGGATTACGGGCCACATTCAGCACACCGAGATAGAGCCAGGATGGGATCGGCGCTCGGGCCAGGACGGAGGCCGCCAGACCCCAGACGCGAGGCGCAACGCGCATGATCGTCAGAGCCGAGCCCAGCAACAGTAGTCCCGGACTCAGCATCAGCACCGGGTTGATGCCTCCCGACTCGAACGCTGCCAGCGCGCCGCCCGAGGCTTCACTCTCAAATTGCAGGAAGAGCACGGCTGCCAACGCCAGCAGGGCCACGTCCAGCCAGGCTCGCTGGATCAACGATTGCCGCTGTGGTCGTCCGACATCGACCCGCTGATTGGTGCGCTGTCTGGAGTCGAACCAGGCAGGCGCGGCAAAGGCGATCCAGGCCAGCAGCGCCCCTGCGATGGCCAGCGCCCAGGCTTCCCAGGTCAAACGGGTATCAAACGGCTCACCGCCCGAGACTCTGGCGACCGCTCCAAGTCGCCCGGCATGACTCAACGCGAATGCAGCCAACGGTGCACCGAGCAGCGCAGCAGGCACCGCCGCGAGTCCACCCAGCATCGCCTGCGCGCCGGCCTGTTGCCATGGTTTCGCGCCTCGCGCGGCCAGTCGCTCGCGATCGACGCGCGTCCGCTGAGCCATCACGCGGCCCACCAACGCGACGCCAAACATCGCCACTGCCGCGATCTGCAGTCCGGCGAGCAGCGATTGCCCGGCCGAGAACTGCGCTTGACGGTCAAACTGTTGCAATGTCCCCAGCAGCAGCGTCGAGGCCGACCCGCCTTCGAGACGGCTGAGTTGCTGCTGCCAGGCAGTCAACGCCTCGATCGCAGCACCGACCTGGTCCGAGTTGATCGCCTCAGTGTGGAACTCTGTACGCATACGATGATTGACCGGCGCGCCGTAGCGTTCCAGCGCGTCGTGATTGGCGAATAGACCGATGTACGGTTCCTCCGCGCCGCCGGCCGTCACGTTGATCTGTAACTCGAACCAGACATCCGTGTAGTGGAATGCCAGCACTCGGCCGACATCCGCGACTGCCGGTTCGATCACGCCGGTCACGACAAACTCCATCTGATCGCTGAAGCTGAACACGCTGCCCACGTCGAGACTCAACTGCTCAGCGAGCGTCGCACCGATCACGACTTCGTCGGCCGACTTCGCCCAATCCCCGCGGACGAGGCGTGCATTCGACTCGATCTGCTCGAACGACATCAGATAGGTGAGCAGGCGCTCGTTGATCCCATTGTCAAGCCTGGTGAAGGCGGCAAAACTGCGCGGTGTCTCCATGATTCGCCGCGTATCGCCGACCAGTCCGGCGAATTGATCGAGGTGCCGATGTTCCAGCTGATCCGTGGTTGCCGCGACGGCGTCGAAGTCGCCGCTCTCTGCCGGTCTGAATGCTCTGGTCTGGTCGGCGATCGTTGCGCCGCGAGGCGATTGCTCGATCAGCTCGCGTAGCGCGAGGTCAGCCGAGGCCGCCTGAAAGACGAGGGGCAGCGCGACAAGTCCGGCAGCGATGATCAGCAGCGAGGCAGCGCCGAGCATCAACATCCAGCCGCCGCGCAGTTCGCGCAACGCAGCGAGGCGAAGCAGACGGAGAAGTCCGAGCATGATGATGCAATCCTACGACCGCCCGTAGCTTCGCTGGACTGGGTTGGATATCGGTTGCCAGTGGCCAGATCGGCGTTTAGCCTGTCCCTAATTAGTTCTCCCGCCCGGCATTCCGGTGGGTTGCTAACGCACGCTGTTCGAGCGAGCCCATCATCGTCGGAACCACTGACAGGAGCAGGCGTATGACTACACAGACAGAAACGCACTCGGAAGTCGCCGTCGAGGTCGCCGGCCTCAAGGTAAACGCGCTGCAGGACGGCACCGGCCCCAATCTGGTCGTCTTGCACCACTCCACCGGTTCGCCCGGCTGGATTCCCTTCTACGACAAGCTTGCCGAACACCACACGGTCACCGCGATTGACATGCCAGGCTACGGGCAATCCGAGCGCCCAACCTGGGCTCGCCACCCGCGCGACATCGCGATCCTGCTGCACAGCGCCATCCACAAGATGGGGATCGACGAAGACGCCAACCTGCTGGGCATGGGCTTCGGTGGTTGGGTCGCGGCCGAGCTGGCCTCGATGCACCTGCACGGACTCGACAGCTTGATCCTGGTCGGCGCAGCCGGCGTCCAGCCCGAAGAGGGCGAAATCGCCGACGTGATCTTCTACGAGTTCGAGGAGTACGTGAAGCTCGGCTTCTCCTCCGACGAGGCCTACGCCGAAGTCTTCGGCGACGAAGCCGCGCCGGAACTGAAGGAGCTCTGGGACTTCTCGCGCGAAATGACCGCGCGCCTGACCTGGAAGCCGTGGATGTTCAACCGCCAGTTGCCGCACCTGATCTCCGAGGTCGAGACGCCGACGTTGCTGCTCTGGGGTGAGAACGACCGAGTCACGCCGCTCGGTGTCGCCGAGGTCTACGACGCCAGCCTGCCCAACAGCACGCTGACCGTGATCGACGGCGCCGGCCACCTGGTCGAACTCGAGAATCCCCAGGCCGCCGCCGATGCCGTGACTTCGTTCATCGCCAGCGCCTGAGCATTCTTCTCAGCAACACGCAATCACGTATCATTCTGAGGAACGAATTATCGACCAGCTGAGCGCATGCTGGGTCGATGGAACAGGAACCGAAACCATGTTCGTTGGCTATTTCACCGAGCGTCCCTACCAGGACTTCGATTCGGGTTGGGTCGGTGCGACCGGACGCGAAATCGAAGACCTCGGGATGACCAACGGGGACTACAACCCCCGCATCGGCGCCGAGCTCTACAACCGCTACCTCGATGAGAAGGTCTACGCGGAGGAAATGGGCTTCGATGGCCTGATGCTCAACGAGCATCACTCGACCCCGTTCTGCATGGGCGGCGTGATGAACGTCGAAGCCGCGATTCTGGCCCGGATTACTCAGCGTGCCAAGATCGTGCTGCTCGGCAACGTCCTGCCAATCTGGGAAGACCCGCTGTGGCTGGCCGAGGAATTGGCCGAGATCGACATGATCTCGCGCGGCCGCCTGGTCACCGGCTGGGTGCGCGGCACCGGCCGTGAGTCAGTCGCTCACAACTCGCAGGCGCCATTCAATTGGGAGCGCTTCCAGGAAGCGCATGACTTCGTCGTCAAGGCGTGGTCAACGCCTGGCCCCTTCCGCTGGGAAGGCGAGCACTACCAGTACCGCTACGTCAACCCGTGGGCGCGCCCCTACCAGGACCCGCACCCGCAGATCTGGATCCCCGGCGTGATGTCGCGCAACACCGTCAAGTGGTGCGCCGAGCATCGCTACCCGTACGTCATGCTCGCGACCGAAATCGAGCCGACCAAGAAGTCCTTCGAGTACTACGACGAGGTCGCCCGCGAGAACGGCTACGAAGCCTCGACCGAGCACCACGGCTACCTGTTCAAGGTCCACGTCGATGAGACCGAAGAGCTGGCCGAGGAAGCCGGTCGCAAGTACATCGCCGGCCCGGCCAACCCCTTCCTCGAGGGCAACCAGGGCAGCGTGCGATCCAACCTGCAGAACCTGCCCGGTCTGACCTCGCGCACCCAGCTCCTGCCGACGGTCAGCACCTTTGCTGCCGCCGCGCGTGGACGCCAGACTGAGCGCGATGCCGCCCTCGCCGAGAAGGACGCCGAAGTCGACAAGGTCGACGCCGATGCCTTCGGCACCTACGAGGAGCAGGTCAACAAGTACTCGATCATCACGGGTACGCCTCAGACCGTCATCCCCAAGATTCGCCACGTCCTCGAAGAGCTGCGCCCCGGCAACATCTTCTTCTGGGACGGCGACGGCGCGATGAACCACGAGGACGCGATGCGCTCCCTCCGCCTCTTTGGCGAGGAAGTCATCCCAGCCGTGCGCGAGATGGGCAAGGAACTCGACCTCAAGGGAGCCTTCGAAGTCAACACCCAGACCGGAGCCCCGCTCTCAGGCGACTAACCAAAACACCCAGTCAAACCAACCACAGACCCGCGCCGGAGCGCGGGTCTGTTGAGTTAACCCACCCCCTGCAACTACATTCCCGCTCTCCGTGCTCCGTCATTCCCGCGAAAGGAGACCTTCGAAAACTCCCGAATCCCCTCTCCCCCCCTTGCGGGGGGAGATGTCACGGAGTGACAGAGGGGGGGTCGGCGGATGATGACCAGATTGGTCCAACAGGCACGCACCCTCTCCCCCTCCGGAGACCAGTGCGTAAACGAGACGAAGAGCGCCAAGGGTTCCTGTAGGGGCGACCCTTGTGGTCGCCCGATTCCTCTGCCCTGCAACCGTCGTATCTCGATAGTGTTGCCAAAAGACATAGAGGTGCGCAATAGCTAATCAGCCGAACCTGTTCAAAACGGTGCTGCCAATCTTGGTGCTAGCCGCCCTGTTCGTCGGTTGCACCAGCGATCCCCCGGCGCGGTTGCCGGAGAACGTCACCGCAGCCATCGTTTACAACGAACAGGCCGAGCGCTGGCACGCGGCCGCCACCGTCCCCACTCTTCGCTCCGGGTGTTGTGCCTCACCGAAGAGGGCAAGCCGGGGGAAGACCTAGGCCACAGCCACACGGGCATCAACGTCGATGCGTCGCCTGGCGAACGGCGAGAAAGCGAGTCATCCTGGAGTACCTCGGTCAGCCCGTCAGACATCACAGATCCTGAGAGCGTATGGGGCCGTGAGTGGGCATGGCAGTTCGACGGGCAGCCATGGCAAGGGGGTCGCTGGAGTATGAGTACATCCACCAGACCCGCGAACCTTGTTGCCGAGAACGAAGAAGTCGAGTCGGCCTTCTTCGACGATCTGCAGCGCGCCGGCACCGCTGAATTGATCGGAAGCAGAGACGGGGCGGATGATCTCAGGATCGCGTTCGATCTCGCCGCGCTGTTCACCACCCCGCTGCAGTTCGCAATCGACGACTGCGACCAGGATGTGATCGAACAGCGCGCCGGCGACTATCACTCCGCATATGCCTACTGGTTACCGGACTGGGAGCGGCACAGCATCAGCTTGATCGACCGCGATCCTGTCGCAGATCACAGGGTCATTATCAGTTGCGGTCCAAAGCAATGGACCGACGACGATGCGCCGCCCTGGATCCGGGACGCGAAGGGGGATATCTACGCCGCTGCAACGCTCCTGGTATCCGTGGAAGACTCCGACCGCTCCCATGATCAATCTGATACCCCAGCGGTCGAATCCGCGACCGTGTCATGGGCAGATAGCGACGGCAATGTGGGAACCGCGGTCTGGGAAGCGAATGGCAGCTGGATACAGCCGCCGTCAGCGCGTGAGAATCTGCGCTTCATCGATGCGCTGCGCGAGTCGGACGAGATGACAGTCACTGTTGATCTGCCTGGTCAAGAAATCGCCGAACTGAAACTGCGCGGTGCCGCGCTGTTCGGCAAGCCAATGGGCGCTGAGTTGGACGCTTGCATCCGCGAGTACGCTGACCTCAATGGCTGAAACATCCGACGCATCCATCATCGTCATCGGAGGTGGACCGGGAGGCTCAACCGCCGCAACGCTGCTTGCCCGACAGGGCTTCGATGTCACGCTCTTCGAGCGTGAGGTCTTCCCCCGCGAGCATGTCGGTGAATCGCTGCTCCCCGCTTCGATTCCCATCCTCGAAACCCTCGGCGTCATCGACGAAATCAAAGCTGCGGGCTTTACGCCCAAGTACGGCGCGACGATGGTCTGGGGCCGCGACCCTGAGCCCTGGTCCTGGCACTTCGCCGAGACCAACGCCAGCTACCCCCACGCCTACCAGGTCTGGCGGCCAACCTTCGACCAGATGCTGCTGCGCAACGCGGCCCAGAACGGCGTTGATGTGCATGAGGGCAGTCGCGTCGTTGACGTTTCGTTCGACTCCGGCCATCCGTCGCGCGTGACAGTTGAGTCCTCGGCGGGAAACAAAGAGAACCACCAGGCCGACTGGATCGTCGATGCAAGCGGCCAGAACGGATTCCTCGCGCGACGGCTTGACCTACGCACACACGACGAGTTCTTTCGCAACCTCGCTGTCTACAGCTACTACCGCGGCGTCGAGCGACTGCCCGAGCCCGACACCGGCAACATCTTTATCGAGGCCTACGAGCACGGCTGGTCCTGGGCCATCCCACTGCCCGACGATGTCATGTCGGTCGGCGTCGTCATTGACGCGGCCTGGGGCGGCTCGCAGTTGAGTGAGCAGCCGGCTGAGGACTTTTTCCGTGATCAGCTTGCGATGACCAATCGCACGGCCTCGATGCTCGAATCCGGCGACCTGTTGGAAGCGCCGCGCGTCATCCGAGACTGGTCGTACACGTCGCAGCGCCTGGTCGGCGACGGGTACATCCTCGTCGGCGACGCCGCCTGCTTCATCGATCCGCTGTTCTCCTCAGGCGTGCATCTGGCTCTGTCGTCGGCGGTCCTGGCCTCGGCCTACGTCACCTCGGCGCTACGCGATCCCGAGATGCGCGATCCCGCCGCCGAGGTCTACTCCCAGCTCTACATGCAGCAGTACCACCAGTTTCGCGAAATGGCAGCGCTCTTCTACGCCTCGAATCGCACGTCCGATTCCTACTTCTGGGAAGCACGACGAATCACACAGAGTTCCGAGGATGTCTCCCCGCGCGAAGCGTTCATCGCCGCCGTCGCCGGACAGCCGCCGCAAGGCTACGAGCGCGTCGTCCTGGAGAAGGGCGAGGCGCCGCCGGACTTTGTCGAAGGCGTTGCCGCCGTCGAATCTGCCCGGGCCCGCCGAGATCAGGAAATGGCCAGGCTGATCGACAGCGCCTGGGCCAATCGCAGTCCGATGCTCGACGCCGTGCCAACGCTGGCCAACGGCGTCGAACTGGCACGCAAGCCGATCGTCGGCGACGGACAGTTCGAGTGGGGCGCAGTCATCTCCTCACCCTCGCGTCCACAGGGAGCGCCAATTTCCATGCTCGTCGCCGCCCTCGCCTCAAGAATCGACGGCACCAGCACCGTTAGAGCCCTGCTCGACGACCTCCTCCAGGGAGTCGAAGAACAGCAGAGAATCCAGCTCCTGCCAGGCCTCCTGACCGCGCTTCGCGTCTTGTACGTGGACGGCATGATCTCTCATTGGCGGACGTGAGCCACTCCCCTCTCCCCCCTTGCGGGGGGAGATGTCACGGAGTAGCCCGCCCCGCACTTGATGCGGGGACAGAGGGGGGGCGGCGTTTGATGACCAGACGGGGCTCCCGAGCAGCGGACCCCCTCTGCCCCCGGGTCAAGCCCGGGGCAGGCTTTCGGCAGCTTCCCCTGCAAGGGGGGCGGGGAATGCTGGCGCGCCAAGCACGGGTTGTCAGCATCCATGTGAACACACCCTAGTTCGTCATTCCGGCGTAGGCCGGAATCTCGATGAACTCCACCATCGCGCTCCGGCCGCGAGATTCCGGCGTGCGCCGGAATGACGGAGTCTGGCTCTTCTTGACTCCTCACAACCTGCATCACCCTCAGAAGCTGACTAGACTTGCTCCAAGCGTTAGCAAGGTGACTGCGGGGTGACGCGATGTCGCAACAACAAGCTCGAACGGTCCGGACGACAGGGCGGATTGAACAGCTCAACGTATCTCCCGGCGGTGTGCCCAAACGGGCCGTTTCGGAAGCCGTAGTCAACGAATACGGACTCACACGCGACCGCCAACGAGATCGTCGCCATCACGGCGGAACCGAGCGTGCGGTCTGCCTGTTCTCCGCGGAAATCCTCGACGGCTTGCGCGCCGACGGTCACCAGATCGGGCCCGGCGCAACCGGCGAGAATGTCACCATCCGCGGCATCGACTGGAAGAAGCTGGTGCCTGGTTCCCGGATTCACCTGGGCGAGCAGGTCATCGTCGAGGTCACGTCCTATGCGGCACCCTGCCGGATCATTTCGCACTGCTTCAATGACGGCGATTTCAACGTAATCAACCAGGCGACCCATCCCGGTCGTTCTCGGCTGTATGCACGTGTCGTCCGACAGGGCACGATGTATCCCGGAGACGACGTCTCGCTGGAGATCGACTCCGCCGCCGATCGTGGTGCCAGGCTGCAGCCCAAGACCACTCGCTGGCGTCCGCCGGCGAGTTGATCCGTCCCTGACCAAGCCGTATCAAGTCTGCAATCAGTTGCGTGCATGCAGTGTTAGTCTGCGCGAACGCGACCTCACACATAAGATTGAGCCAAGTAGACGCGTCAGGACTGTGAAACGGGAGAAGACCGATGACCACCGAAGCATCCGCCCGCCAAGCCGCCCTGATCGCGCGGCGTTATCCTAGCCGAGCCACCCTGCGTGGTGGCCGCGAGATCGACATGCGACTGATGTCGGATGCGGACAAGTCGCGCTTCCTCGCTTTTGCCCGTTCGCTTTCACAGGACGATCTGCTGTATCTGCCCTGGGATATCACCGACGAATTGGTGGTCGATCGTTGGCTAGAGAACATCGCCAACCACAACACCACTACTGTCCTCGCCGTAGACGGCGGCGATATTGTCGGCGAGGCATCGCTGGTACACAACGAAGCCGGCTGGACCGAGCACATCGGCGAGATTCGCGTCACCGTGAACTCCCAGATCCGTGGTCAGGGCCTGGGTCGTTTCCTCGCCGAGGAAATCTTTGCGATCGCGGATTCCATTGGCCTCGAACGGATCTCGGCGCGCATGACACACGACCAGATGAGCGCCCAGGCCGTGTTCGAATCGCTCGGATTCCAGACTGTGGCGACATTGCCCGGCTGGGTCGTTGACCGCAGCGGTCGCATGCGCGATCTCGTCGTGATGGCGTATGACCTTCGCGCTCGCGGCGCTCCCACTTCAGCGCAGCGCTGATCGGAACTTCCCCAGTTGGGGTGTTACGAAGCGAAGAAGTAGGCCTCCCACGCACCTGACGCATTGCGCCTATCCTGTCAAGCAACCCAAGGCATGACAGGACGCTGAATGACCACGCAGACCCAAGCCGCTCTTCGACAACAATCGCTCGAACACCTCTGGATTCCGACCCAGTCGCATGCCGACCTCGCCGCCGACGACGGACTGTTGGTGATCCAGAAGGGTGAAGGCATCTTTCTGCACGACGACCAGGGACGCGAGTACATCGACGCGATGTCCGGTCTCTGGCTGAACGCTGTGGGACACGGTCGCAGCGAACTTGCCGACATTGCTCACGAGCAGATGTCCAGGCTCGCTTACCAGAACACCTTTGCCTACGCTTCCGAGCCTGCCGTCGCCCTGGCGACCAAGTTGGCTGAGTTGACGCCGTCGACAATCCGCAAGGCGGTCTTCGTCAACGGTGGCTCCGAGGCAGTCGAGAACGCCTTGAAGATTGCCAAGCAGTACCACCACATCCGCGGCAATGGCTCGAAGTTTAAGGTCATCTCGCGAATCGGCTCGTATCACGGACAAACGGCTGGTGCGCTGTCGGTCAACGCGGCCAGCTACGCACAGCGAGCTGCGTATGAGCCGCTGGTTCCAGGCGCAATCCACGTCCCGAACGTCAACTGCGACCGCTGCCCCTACGAGAAGACCTTCCCTGAGTGCGATGTCTACTGCGCCCGCACGATTGAAGACATCATCGTCGCCGCCGGACCGAGCACTGTCGCAGCAATCATCGCCGAGCCAATCTCGACAGCCAACGGCAGCTACGTGCCCGACCCGGCATACTGGCGCACGCTCCGCCAGATCTGCGATAAGCATGACATCGTTCTGATCGCCGACGAGGTGATTAACGGCTTCGGTCGCACCGGCAAATGGTTCGGCATGGACCACTTCGACGTCGAGCCCGACATCATGACCACCGCCAAGCAGATATCTTCCGGCTACTCGCCGATCGCGGCGACGCTGGTCTCCGACCAGATTGCTCGCACCTTCGAGGAAGCCGGCGCGGACGGCACCATCGGTGGAATTACCTGGGGCGCTAACCCGGTCTCCTGCGCCGTGGCCCTGGGCAACCTGAACATCATCGAAAGCGAAGGCTTGGTCGAGAACGCCGCCCGCGTCGGCGAACACGTCCGCTCCCGCCTGGTGCAGCTACGCGAAGAGCACCGCACGATCCATCACACGCGCGGCGTCGGTATGATGCACGTGGTCGAGCTGAAGAAGAATCCCGCAACCGGCGAGGACTTTGATGAGGCCGACAACATTTCGGCGCGCGTGACGCAGAACCTACGCGACGAAGGTGTGCTCGCACGCGGTGGCGCATCGATCCCGTTCGCGCCGCCGCTGGTCACCAACCTCGAAGAAGCCGACGAATTGGTCAACCGCATCTCCCGTGCGATTGCCAAGTTGGAGAGCGACCTAAATCTGTAGCCCCGGACCCGGCGCTCCGCCGGGATTGAACAGGCACACGAAACGTCGCCTGAGCGCAGCCCGAGCAATCGGGCTTAGCGCTCAGGCGACGTTGATTGCTCGACGTTGATTGCTCCTGGACTGGTTAGTCCTAGAACGAACTCAGCGCTCCAGGCCGATCGTCGTGAATTGGGATGATCTCGGCGAAGCCCGAGAACTTGAACACTTCCTGGATGTGATCCTGGACAGCGCAGAGGGCCAGCTGGCCGGCAGACTGACTGGTGCGCTTGGCGGCCATCAGCAGTACCCGAAGTCCAGCCGAGGAGATGTAGTTGATCCCCTCAAAGTTCATCAGGATCTGATTGTCGCCGGCGTCGATCCGGCCCAGCAACGCCTCTTCAAAGGCCTTCGCATTGGTGCCGTCGATGCGGCCCAGCGGGTTCAGAACCAGCACGCTGTCGTCGTACTCGGGATACAGGTCAACCATGGCACTTCTCCTCTGTCGCGGTGGTTCGGTGCGAGAGTAGCCTAGCCAGAATCTTCTTCTGAGCTCTCGCGGCTCTGTCGCATGGTAGTTACGTTTCGGTCATCCACACGTTCATAGGTTACCTCATCGAAGGAGGCAGCAATCAACTGCAAGCCCAATCCGCCGATCGGCCGCTCGACCAACTCGAGTTCCGTATCCTGCTCGGTCGCCTGCAAGGGATTGAACTCGCTGCCGTTGTCCTCATAGCGAACGATGACCGAGTCTCCTTCGCTGCGGATGGCCACGGAGATGTCGGCTTCGTGGACGCGTCCCTCAAACCCGTGCTCGAGCGTGTTGGTCAAGAGCTCGTCCAGGGCCAGGTTGATGCGGAATACTTCGGCCGGATTGAATCCTTCGGTTTCGGCGAATCGCTCGATGAACGCCGTCACGCGAGGTAGGGACGATTCGAGTTGTGGCTGCACCACCATCCTGCGCCAGCCGGATGCCAACCTGGCGTCTCCCCGCCCAGGAATGTACGGCTCAAGCGTCACTGATCCCCCAACGAACTGGAGAGCCATGCAGGTAATGTCGTCGAACTGCTTGGCGTCTCCGGAAAACTCACGCAGGTCCGTAAGAATCCCGTCCATCAGCTCCTTCGGTTCGACGACGGTCGAACCTGCCAGTTTCTCTTCCAACCGCTCACGACCAAACTGCTGTCCGTTGGCGTTTTCAGCCTCCGTGATCCCATCGGTGTAGAGATAGAGCGCCGTACCCGCGTCGAGCGGAATGGTCGTCTCGGTGTAGTTCAGGTCAGGCAGGACGCCAAGGGCGATGCCACCTGTATGGGGAATCATTTCCGGCGCCTCGTCGGGCCGAATGATGTAGGGCGGATCGTGTCCAGCGTTGACGTAGGTCAGCGTGCCCAGCTCAAGGTCGATGACACCGAAGAACGCTGTGATGAACAGTTCCTTGGGGTTCATGCCGCAGAGCTGGTCGTTGGTCGAGGCGACCGCCCGGCTCGGATCGGGATGTTGGTTCGCTGCGCTGCGCAGCAAGGCCCGACCGACCGCCATCATCAGTGCCGAGGCGACGCCCTTACCTGAGACATCGGCGATCGCGAAGGCCAGACGTCCGTCGTCGGTCAGGAATGCGTCGTAGAAGTCGCCGCCCACATCCAGCGCTGGCGTCATGAACGCAGCGACGCCCGCTCGCGGGTCCTCGGGCAGATCGGACGGCACCAGCGCCGCCTGTACGGAATGCGCCATTTCCAGGTCGTTGCGAATCTCACGCTGCGCGGTCTCCAGCGCGCGGTTCTTCTCCGACAACTCCACCGTCCGCTCTTCGACCTGTGCATTGAGTCTGATCTCGCGGGCGCCGACCTCGCGAGCCATATCGAGGAACACGCCGGCCAGTTCGCCATATTCGTCACGCGTGAGCGAGGTGTTTCGCAGGACAGCCGCAACTGACGGCTCGGGCTGACGGCCGTCCTCGACCGCCCGAGCGGCCCGCACCATGATGCCAATCGGCCGTGCGAGCCGCTTGGCCAGGAACCAGCTCACAAAGATCAAGGCCACGACGACCGCGATGACGCCGATCAGATACTCGCCTCGATACAGCTCGAAATGCGTCCCAATCCTGTTGCTGGTGAACTCGACACGAACAGCGCCGAGAGCGGTGCCATCGGCCCCGCGAATGGCCGCCGTCCCCGCATACCGACCGTCAGGCAAGGACTGCACGAGAGTGACCGCGCCCGGCTCCATGGCGCCGCGCGCAGGAACGATTTCGTCCCGGGTGACAGTTCGGGCCCCCTCGGAGGAAGCGGCGAGCCGCGCCTGCGGGTTGAACACCCAGATGTCCTGGAGTTCGGCAATATCGCTATCTGAATCATCGGGCGCGGGAACGTTAACTCGAATCAGATCATTGACTTCGCTATCGCTGAGCGACGGCAGATCGGCGTTGACCAGCGATCGGGCTACTGATTCGGCCAGCACCAGGGCTGCCTGGCGTCCGCTGTCTTCTTCCGAGTCGACCGCCAGCCCCAATAGCAGCGCCGCTGCGGCAGCCACGCCAACGAGCGTGAGGATGGAGATCATGCCAACGATGCGTCCAGCCATGCGTAGAGACTATCGATCTGAATCGTGTCGCGCTATTGGTAGCGTTAGGACCACGAACGTTTTACGGGTTAATCAGGCTGGCGGCCGAGCAGCCGCCATACGCGCCCGACATGTCGCCCAGCACCGCTTGCGCCGTTGCAACACCATCGGCCGCGCCGCGTGAGACGATACGCAGGTAGTTCCATTCACTGGTTGGCTGACGATGTAGGTGCAATGTGATGTCGGCGTTCACATAACCGCTGCGTCCCGGCTGCATGTTTGCGAACGGTGAGACGAAGTCGGCGATGCTCGCCGCTCGGACTGCCGGGGTTAGCGGCGCTTCCGCAAGTACGGGCGCGTCCGCCCGGATCCAGACGACCGGGGCATCTTGACCGCCGGGAGGGACAACATGCCGCATTTCGAGCGTGCCCGGATATGACACCCAACCGTTTCCGACTCGGTCCACTCGGTTGGGAATGGCAGCCTCGGGTGGCTGCGGCGCTTCGACGGTATGGTCCGCGCCGACTGAACCCAGCGAAGCGTCTGCCCGCAAACAAAGCGTCGTCGCTTGTGTAAGCAGTTTGCCCTCGCACCTCACCTGAGTCTGGAACACGGCGAGTCGTCGTCCCTGGCGAACCGTAACGACTTCGACCAGTAACTTGCCGTAGGGGACAGGGCGAAACAAGTCGATGGTCTGCCGGGCGATACGTAGCTCCCCTTGAACGCCAGGTTGCCGTGCCGGCTGCCTGCCCAACTCATGCAAGCGCTGCTCGACGCAGAAGGCGATTAGAGCGGCGACCGGGCTTCCGTGCAGAGCATCGGGAGACCACGGACCGCGGGAGCGATCCGTGGGAACGAAGTACCCATCATCGCGCGTGAACAATTCGCCGGTCGGTACCGAGGACGTCAAGACGCCGTCTCAGACGCTATGCAGCGAGACGCTCAGGCCGGATACATTCACTACTGGATCGGCGAGCGGGGTGTGGCTTCGAGTCGCTTGACGGAAATGCTGTCGCGGCTCATCATCTCTCCGACCTGCGGCGCGATTTCATTGGTCCAATGGTCGGAAGCGTAGACCGCCTCGTAAAGTCGCTCTCGCTCTTCTTCCGAGTGGAAGCGGCGAATCCAGACGTACGTGTTCTCGTCTTCCTCTGAGATGAAGGAGCCGAGGATCGTCATGCCCTGGGAAACCTGGAAAGGAATGATCTGTTCTTCCATCAGACGGACGAACTCTTCACGTCGTCCTTCGTTGATGGTGTACTGGCGAAGCTCAAACAACATGGCGGCAACCTCTCTGACAGTGATGACCAGCGATGACACGTGCAAGCACGCACCACGGCTGTCTGCCGCAGTAGTCTGCGGCGTGTGTGGTCAGGCGTATGCTATCGGCTCACTGGCTGCCCAGTGGTCGGCTGCCGAATGTGGTCGTCGATGTCACCACTGGGGGTCCATCGGTTCGTGGAGCCGGAGCAGGTGTTGGGGCAGGCGTGGGCGCGAGAGCGGGCGCGCCGCCGGCGGCAATCAATGCCCAGCGGTTGCGGCCCTTGTTCTCGATCTCACCCATTTCCTTCATCCGCTGCAAGGTCGACTGCAGCGTCGGCATGGGCTTGGCCGATTGCGGGGCGGCATCGTTCTTCTCGAGGAACGCCAGGATTTCAGTGGCGTGAACGGGTTCGCTCTGCTGACCCAGGAACTCGCGCACTTTACCGGTGATCAGGCCACGAGGCCGGCGCGTACGTTTCGCGGGAGCGGCGGTACGCCGGGCTGCGCGACGCTTGGATGGTTTAGCATCCTCAGCGGCAGCAGTTCCCGCGCCACCAGATTCGCCGGAGAGTAACTCCTGGATCAAGCGCCGTTTGTTTTCGAGCCGTTCGATCTCTCCCTGGATGCCAATTAGTTCCGACCTCAGTTGATCTTCAAACGAGTCGGCCATTGATGTAGTTCCTCTCGGGGTAGCAATGCGCATAGCGGGATCGGTGCGTTTTCTGGATCTCGGTCGGCACCGCCGTGTTCTTAGTATAAGCATCGCATGAGCCGGGTAGTCAAGTATCAGTCCGAGCCCAGTGAGAGCTTATGGTCTATTCGTCGGATGAGTCGATCATCGATCAGCGATTGTTCCGCCAGATATACACGTGAACGCTTCACTCCTGATAGTTCTACCACCTTGCTGATCACATCCGTACGCTGTAGCGATCCATGTGCTGTTCTCAGTAGTGTCATGATGATCCCTCGCAATTCACGTTGTGATCCTGCAAACGAGGGTTGTGCACGCACTGCATTGGCCCTGGCTCCGTGAGCGAATTGTGGATGCGCCACACACAGTGAGGCCAGGGGACATAAGTGACACTTTGGCGCGGGCGCACAGATCGACGCGCCGAAATCCATCAACGCGGGGTTCCATCGCATTGCTTGCTTATCTGGTAGCAGGCGCTCGGTGGCCCATTTGATATGCGCTGGTGATGTTTCGCGCGCCGGCTGTAGATCGCCAAACAACAGTCTCCCCAGCACACGCACGATGTTTGTGTCGACTGCGGGTGCATCGATATTGTGTCCAAAGTTCAGCACAATCGCAGCGGTGAAGGGACCAACACCGGGCAGCGATTCCAGTGTGGCCCGGTCTCGCGGCAGTAGCCCGCCATATTGTTCGCAGACGATGCGCGCTGTTCGATGCAGGTATAGAGCGCGTCTGGGATAGCCGGCGCGGCCCCAGACGCGAAGCGCTTCTGCATCAGAAGCGCTAGCCAGGGTCTCGATGGTGGGAAATGCCTGCATCCACCGGTCGTAGATTTCGACGACTCTCGACATCTGAGTCTGTTGCGCGGCGACTGCCGCGACCAGCGCCGCATAGGGGTTTCGGCCCTCGCGCCAGGGAAAGGGCTGCTCGTGCTCGTCGTACCAGCGCAGCAGCCGCTTTCGGATGGCGCCGAGGCGCTGCGGCGACAGCGGGCGTGGAAGTTGGGGTTCCTGAGGCTTCGCCGTCATTGTGGTCAGGTCAGTCCGCACATGTCTTCGTAACAGTCGCGACCGACGGGCGTCACATAGACCCGGTAGGCCGCATCGCCGAGGTGGGTCAGATCGACAAGACCGTGCTCCGCGAGCTTGGCCAGCACGCCAGGGTGGTAGCCCGTATGTCGCAACTGAGGACGAAAGATCAGTCCGTCCGCCCCGATTTCTTCTTCAACCACCACAGGCGTTGGATCCGGCGCGTCTTGCAACGCCATCAGATCCTCCAGCATCGCGCAGTGGTACTCATTCAGCCGGACGTGTCGGAACTGGATCACTGGTCGGACGTTTGCTGCGCTGCTTCGGTTAGAGAACTGAGTCGTGAGTTGACGAACTCGAGGACGTCAGCGGCGATTTCCAGCGCCCTGCCAGAGTCGATGCCGTCGTATACATCGTGCGGGACGCCGCCGGGAAGGCCTGTCGGATATCGGGTCGGCAGATAGTACTTGTCGAGCAACATCGCGACTGACTTGATCACGTCGAACGACTTGTCGAGTTGCATCGCGTCTTCACAGAGGTCGGCCAGCGCATGCCCCCAGATATGGTCGGCGCCGCGAGCGAACAGATACCCGGCCACAGCCTTCTCGCCCGATTGCTGGCAGAGAAAGCAGGCGAGCGCATGAAAGTCCCCCGACGCCGCGTGCTCGGCAGCAGCCAGGTCATGTTGCGCCTGCGACATCCAGCGATCAGACTCGGAGCGCGGACTCACACGATCACCTCGTCGCTGAGCGAAGTGGCTTCAACAATGACGGCATCTGTTTCGCAAAGGTCGGAGAATTCCTCCGGCGTATAGACAATGAAGGTCGTGCCGACCTGCGGACGCAGGTGAGTCTGGAAGAAGTCGGATCGGCGATGAAACGGCTGCTCAGTCTCGTGGACGATGAGCAACTCAAGCTCAGACTCGGGACGGACGCAACTGCGGGCGAGATCGCCGGCCAGCCAGAATCGCTCAGCGCCGAGCTGGTTCATGGAACCGGCGATCCGCAGGAACTCGGCTTCAAGTTGCTGTCGGCGATGCTCGGCGAAGCCGAAGACCATTGGCATCGGCTTCGCCTGCCTCGTTGAGATCCTGACCGACTTCGAGCGACGTTAGGTCGTCATCAGGGTTGGCGACCGCAGCTCGGGGATGATCTGTTCCTCGGTCAACGGCTCAGCGTCCTTGCGGTAGACCTGGACTCGGTGTGAGCCGAAGTCGCAGATGTACAGCGCGCCGTCGTGGTAGGTCACGCCCTGAGGGAAGCGCAGCGCCTTTTGCGGCTCAACTGAGGTCATCTCGCGCAACCGCAGCGTCTTGTGATTGTTGCGGATGTACTCGCGACCCATCCGGTTGAGCGTCGCGTCACCGTGGAACGACTCCAGGTAGCGACCCGTCTTGTCGTACATGACGACGCGGTGCTTGTTGCGCTCGGCGACGTACAGGTCGCCGTGCTCGTCGATGGCGACGCCACAAGGCCGTTGCACTTCGTAGCCCGGACGCGTGCCGAAGTCCATGATGTGCTCGCCATCGCTGGTGAGCTTCTGGATCCGGTCGTTGCGCCAGTCGGAGATGTACAGGTCGCCCGCGGAGTCAATCGCGACACCCCAGGGCATGTTGAACTGACCAGGACCGTCGCCAGCCTCGCCGAACCCGCCGATGTACTCGCCGTCGGCTGAGAACTGCTGCACTCGGTGATTGAGCGTGTCAACGATCCAGGCGTTGCCATCGGCGTCGAAGGCCATGCCGGACGGTCGGTCGAGCTGACCCGGACCTGAGCCGTGCTCGCCCCACTGACCCTGCTTTTCGCCGTCGGGCGAGTACGTGGTGACGTTGTGATTGCCCTCGTCCAAGATGTGCAAGTTGCCATCGGCGGAGCGAGTCAGTCCGACAGGCCAGAGCTGGCCGGTGTCGGCCATCGTGCCCAGGTCGCCCCAGGGCGCGTCGTCGAGCGTGTCGTCGGGAGCCATGGTGACCATGCGGATATTGCCGCCGACGCCGAACTCGGTGCGACCAATCACAAACGCGCGATCCTCGCCAATGGCGACATCGACCGGGAACGTGGTCACGCGGCGCATGCCAAGCACGCGCTCAAACGGATATCCGGCTCGCAACATTGCGTATGGAAATGCCATCTTCACAAGTCCTCTTCCGAGCTCCTCCTCTGGAGGAGCCGCCGAAGGCTTGCCCCGCACATCACGCGGAGCCTGAGGGAGATCCTTGGGTGTCGCGGATGGCCCCCTCAGTCGCTCCGCGACAGCTCCCCCACAGGGGGAGCTCATGTCGTTTGTTCCTAACTGGAGAACATTGTCCGTTCGAACGGCTGAACCTGCTCGAACTCGCCGACCACGATCTCCTCCGGCTCGACGCCCATCCACTGTTCGAGCATGGTGCCGTAGATGCCACGGAAGTCGATCTTGTGCTGCAGGTCCTCGCCGTTGAGCCAGTCCTTCGGCTTGATCGACGGATACTCGGCGTAGAGACCGCCCTTGACGTGCTCACCAATGATGAATGCGCCGCCTCCGGAACCGTGGTCGGTGCCCGAGCCGTTGTCCTTCATCCGCCGCCCGAACTCGGTGAAGACGAGCACCGAGACCTCTTCCGCCGCGTCATGCTCGCGCAGGTCGGTGAGGAAGTCATCGAGCGCGCCGGTCACGTCGCGCAGCAGTCCCGGATGAACCGGCGGCTGGTGCGAGTGCGTGTCGTAGCCGATGTGGTTGGTGTAGAAGACACGAGCGCCGAGTCCCGCGGTGTGGATCCGCGCGACATCGCGCAGCGCCTTGGCGATCGGGCTGGCGCCGTACTCAACGGTTGACTCGTAGCCGCCGGGGACGGTGGCCAGCATGTCGGCGCCGGCCAGCGAGTCGATGCCGGTCTGGCGCAGGTAGTCCATGACCATGCCTGCGCCGATGGCCGGGGTGTACATCCGCTTGAAGATCTCGAGGTCGCGGTTGCGATCCTCTTCGGCCTGGATGTCTGGCATCAGGCCATAGTTGTCGAGGTCGCCCACCGAGGTCGCGGTGACGCCCGGAGCAGCCATCGCACGTGGCAGGCCGCGGCCGATGTTGACGCCGGTCAGCGGGTTCTCAGACTGCGGGTCGAGCCGCTGGATCAGCTTGGCTACCCAACCTTCGGTCGAGATCCGGTCTGGCTCGCAAGTGTGCAAGATGTCCATGCCGCGGAAATGCGAGCGCGACGAGTTGGGATAGCCGATGCCCTGGATCACGGCGACGTCGTCGTTGTCGTACATCTTCTTCAGCCGCTCGGCAGCGGGATTGAAGCCGAGTTCGTCGCTGATCGGCATGACTTCGTCCTGCGGCACGTTGACCAGCGGTCGCGCGTCGTAGTACTCACCCTGGTTGTAGGGAACCAGGGTGTTCATGAAGTCATTGCCGCCAGTGAGCTGAACAATGACGAGGACGGGATCCTTCTTTTCGGAGTGTCCGTTGCTGCTCATTGAGGTGTTCCGTTTCCTTTAGCTGTTTGGTTCCCCTCTCCCTCTGGGAGAGGGCTAGGGTGAGGGTCCCTTGCCCCACCCTGGTTTCGTGGCTCCCTGCTCTCACACAGGGACTTGCCCGTCTATGCGAACTGGTACTCGGGTGAAGCGATGACGAGGCGCAGCGCCTGTGCGGCGCGCTGTCCGGCGGCCTCGATCGCGTCGTCGCTGTCAAACGCGAGCTCGCCGCCGTCTGAGGCAGCCTCAAGCAGCGCAGCACGCGTGTTGTCCGAGACCTCCAGCGGGCCGGCGAAGTCGAGGGTCGCATCGACCAGGTCCTCGGGGCTGCTGGCGCCCTGCTCCTGGAGTCGGCTGATCAGATCCTGGACGCCCGGCGTGGACGGGTCGGAGACGAGCTTGGAGGCGAAGTTGATCCGCTCCATCAGCGTGCCGCCGTCGATCCATTCCTTGCCCGTGTGCCAGCCTTCGACCGAGGGCGGGTCCATCAGGCTCTGGCCCATGGCGCCCATCGTCATGTGCAGGTTCCACATCTCAGGCTGGGGCAATTCCAGCTTGCCTGAGAGCTTGTACGCGCCGGCGACCCATTCTGCCGGGCACTTGACGCGTTCGTAGCGAGCCTCTTTGAACCACTCGGCATTGAACAGCACGCGCATGACGGCGCGCAGGTCGCCGTTCGATTCGGCAAAGGCCGAGGCGAGTTCGGCGACGGCCTCGGGGTTGCCTGGCTCGGTCACCGACCAGGCCGAGACGCCCGGCTCGTCCTTGACGAAGAAGTTGTACAGGTGACGTCCGATGAAGCGGCCGGTGGCCGGCTGCTCAACGATGATGTTGATGATGTCGTCGCCGTTGAACGGTCCCGTGTGGCCCAGGAACTCCTTCTCGGAGTCGTCGTGCTGGTCCTCGCGGTAGACGAAGTGTGACGGGTAGCCGCCGTGTGGGTAGAGCGGAATCGGCTGCTCGAACGTCCAGCCGGTGAAGCTGTACGCCGCAGCCTTGATGTCGTCTTCCGTATAGTTGCCAACGCCCATCGAGAACAGCTCAAGCAGTTCGCGTCCGTAGTTCTCATTCGGCGCGCCCTTGACCGACTCGACGTTGTCGAGCCAGAAGATCATCGCCGGGTCGCGCGACAGCTTGGCCAGCAGCACGCGCATATCGTCCAGGCCGTGCTCGCGGAACATCTGGATGTGCACCGGCATCGACGGGCCGTGCTCCATCTTGGTGTAGGCGGTGGCGAAGATGTGGTGCCAGAACAGCGCCATCTTCTCGCGCAACGGCGACTTGGAGTTCACCATCCAGTAGATCCAGCGGCCACTCCATGGCCAGGGCGTGTCGGAGTTGGCCAGCGCCGGGAAGTAGCGGAACACAAGATCGTCGTCGTCTTCCACCAGGGTCGGATTGAGCAGGTCTTCCACCAGTTCGGCATACGGCCGCTGGGCAAGCTCGTCGAGCTCGGCCGGGGTCACGCCCGCGCCGGCACGACGCATCAGGTGGGCGACCAGCGCTCGTTGGTCGTCAGACATGTGAGGTACCTCTCAAGAAACTTCCGTATGCGCGAGTACGCAGAATCGGTCAAGCTCGCGCGATTGCTCTACAGGGGCAATATAGGACATATTCGCGGTCGCGTTAGCCCGTTGTGTCGGAGCGCGGCAATGACGGAACCGAGGCATATGCAAGGTCTGCACTTCCCAATGAGCCAGACGCCCCTTCTCCCTTTGAAGACCTACGAGCAATCCGGTTTCCGGTCGCCCCTACGGCTTGGTCGAAATCGCACCAACTGTCCGATCTCGACCATCCAACCCATCGCTATACTGCGCAGCAACATCAGCAATTCTGCTTTCAGTGCCTGGAGCGCTCCATGGGCTTGCACAAGACATCCGGCGACGGCGACAGCGGTTCTTCCCCCGCCTATATGGAGCGGGACACCGCTGCGGCATACGACCGGTACCGCGAGACGATCGTCGAGCGCGACAACACCTCGTCGCTGCACCAGGCCTTTGACTTCATCAAGGGCGGCCGACCGACCACGGAAATCCTGTCGGAGACCATCCGCGCCCATGCTCCGTACACCCATGTGCCGTATCACCAGCGGATCGACGAGGGCATCGTCCGCTTCGTCAACAACGATCACTGCCTGCTCTCGTCCCGCGCGACGTTGGGCTTGCAAAACTTCGTCTCGGAAGAGATGCGGCACCTGCCGCTCACGCAGACAGCCTGGTACGTGCCGACCGGACTCGACATCTGGAACCAACTCAAGGGCAGGATGCCGGGTCACTACTCGCGTCGCACTTACGACGCCGCCAAGTACCCCGACGGCCCCGCGCCGCCCGCTGCCCACTGGGAAGACCAGCAACCGACCAACTACGACGGTTCGTTGGAAGAAGGACTGAACGACTGGCTGACGATGGTTCAGTACGGCCATGTCGATGACGAGTACTCGCTCTTCCTCGGCCTGTGGGAGAAATTCCCGGAGCGGCGTGAGGAGATCCTTGGTCAGCTCATGTTCGCCGGACTGATCGATGTCCAGGATCGGATGTTCTGGAACCGCTCCTACACGACCGGTCACAAGTCGTTCCGTGCCCGCGCAACCATTCAGCTTGGCCGCGCGATCGGCTGGGACAACTCGCACCATGTGCTCTACGCCGGTGTGCCCGACATCGCGGTCGGCCCGCGTTGGTACTCGCTCTACGAGTCCGCCTGCCAGATCATGATGTACCACCTCGAAGAGGAGCCGCCCGCTTCCTCATTGAACGCGACCCAGAAGTCGACGAGGGACCAGGAGCTGTTCAACAACCAGATTCCGCTCTCTCCGCCGGAGGCCGAGGGTCTCATCCGCTCGATCATCCGCGAACCCGAGGAGTCTTACATCGAGGACATCGTCGCGCTGCTCAAGGCGGGTCGATCGCCCAAGTCGATTTTGGACGCCATCCAGATCGCCGCTGCGCGTGTCGTGCTCGAGTGTGGCCTGCCGGCCAACTTCTCGATGCCGCAGCACGGCTACGAGTACACCAACATGCTTGGCTGGTTCTTCGAGAACTTCGATCACCCGCATCGGACCAAGCTGCTCTTCATCGCCGCTAACTTCATCAACCAGTGCGCTCACTGGGTGACCAACTCCAAGGGCAACAAGACGCGTGGCGCGGCGACTTACTTCGCCGGCTACGGTCTCGAACAGGATGCCGAACCGATGTCGCAGGGCAAGCTGCTGGGCGAACTCAACGATTCCTTGCTCGCGCTCGACACTGAACAGTCCGTCTACTGGACCGACAACTACCTCAAGCAGGGCTACGACGATGGTCCGCTGGTCGAGACCCTGGCAGACGGCATCGCCAAGCAGGGCAACGATCCTCACAACCAGGAAATCGGTCTGTGCATGCTGGAGGACTATCGCCGCACGTCATCCGAGATGCGCAACACCTTGTTGCTCTCGGCTGCCCATCACACCGCGGGTCACATGAAGTATGGCGACCAGTACCAGTCCTACCGTTACTTCGCCGACGCCTTCGGGATGCAGGTCGAGGATGGCTGTCTGGGCGAAACACCGGTCGTCGAGAACCTCGCCGACGACGTCGAGGCTGAACTGCTGGTGTCCGAACCTGCGAGAGCTGACTAGCTCGTAGCGCACAGAACAGTCAGTCGTCGCCCTGTATCGGTGGTACGATCAGCAAACATGGCAATAGCCGACCTTCCGACGCATCTAACCGAAGAAGAACCAGAACCGCCACATAGCGTGGCGCGGCTGTCTGACGGTCGAGCGCTGAGCTGGGCCGAGTACGGCGACCCCAACGGCGAACCACTCTTCTTCCATCACGGCATTCCCTCATCGCGCATGGCGGCCGCAGTGATGCACGACGGTGCCGCGCGCGCCGGTGTGCGGTTGATCGCGCCCGAACGTCCCGGCTTCGGCTATTCCGATCCGCTGCCCGGCCGGACGATTCCCGATTGGCCCAAAGACCTGATACAACTCGCCGACTACCTGGAGTTCGAGAAGTTCTCGGTCGCCGGAATCTCGGCTGGTTTGCCCTACACGTTGGCCTGCGCGCTGCACATGCCCAATCGGTTACATCGAGTTGCGCTGGTCTCCGGACTGGGCGCCATCGACTCAGGCAAGGTGCTCGAAGGCATGTCCTACGAGTGGCGCCTGATCTACACGCTGTTCCTCAAGTCGCAGCGACTGGCTTCGCTGTGGATGCGAGGCTACGGACGCTCGGTGCAAAAGCGACCGGAGCGAGTCGTCGCCGAACAGATCAAACGGATGCCGCCGGTTGACGGCGCAATCCTGGGCTCTGAGCCAACGCTCTCAAACAGAATCTCCGACCTGCGGGAGGCTTTCCGCCAGGGTCCTGCGGCGGCCGGCGACGAAGCGCGCCATCACCTCGAGCCCTGGGGCTTCGAGCTCAAGGACGTAGATTTCCCGGTGATGCTCTGGCACGCCAAGTTGGACGAATCCCACCCGATCCAGATGGGTCGGAGGATTGCTTCAGAACTGCCTGACTGTCGTCCAATCTACGTTGACGGTGTCGGCTCCCTAGGATTCATCGGCCACGCCGAGTCAATCTTCACAGCCCTCTTCAACGAACAACCAACCGTGCCTCAGCCAATCGGCACTGTCGAAGCGACGCCGGTCGAAGAAGAGACAGAAATCTTCGGCGGGCTGCTGGATGTTGTCCCGAAGCCGATCGTCGGCGACTAGTCGCCCTCCGCCTACTATCTCTGTTCACTGTTAGGTCAGCGCCGTGCCGTTCGGACTTTTCTCCCCCCGCGGGGGAGATGCCGGAGGCAGAGGGGGCTCCGCCGTAGCGGGGGGCCCCCCCCCCCGCCCGCGCCCGTCCCGCCGCCCCCCGCCGGGCGCGCGCGGCGCGGGCGCCAGCGCCCCCCCCGCCGTAGCGGGACCCCCTCAGTCACTTCGTAACAGCTCCCCCTGCGAGGGGGAGCAAATTGGGAGCGTTCGGATGTGCGTCCTTGTGACACACGAAGGGGCGGCCCTTATGGCCGCCCCAACATTACGGTCGCTGACGGGACCGGTTATCCCCGAGCCCAGTTAATCGTGTTTTTCAACAACTGACCGTACTCCTCGGTCTCCCAGGTGAATCGCAGCGTTCGCGGCATTTCGCCGTGTTCGTCGCGGGCGTTCTCTTCCACGAAGGGCTGTGAGTTGGTCAGCGGCGAGTGACAGTGACCGAGGGCGATGTAGCAGACGCCGCCTTCGCCGATGCCTCGGGTGTAGCCGAAGACTCGAGTGATGCCGTCGGCCTCGATCGCGGTGTCTTCCTCGTAGTCGAAACCGAAGTCCGGATAGGTGTCGGGACCGATTGGCGCGGTGAGCAGGATGTCGGTGTTGGGCCGGTCGGTGATCTCGATCATGTACGGCTCGTCGATCACGTCAAACTGCTCAGGCAAGCCTTCGAGGATTGGCGAGTTGACATTCTTCACGTCGACAGTGAAGCGCTTGATCGGCGGGTGGTTGATGAAGAACCCACCCAGCGTCTCGTGGTGTTCCATCTTGACCATCGCGCGCTTGCCCTCACCCATGCGGGCAGCCTTGCCGCCCGAGGTGCCATGCAGGCCGACCCAGTGGCCGCCATTGCCGATCCAGTCGCGCAAGATTTCGTTTTGCGGGTCATCGGCGTAGGGGCCGGCGGTGTAGGTGATCAGCACGTCCGTGACGGGCAGCCACTTCCACATGTCGGTGAAATCGTTGCCGGTGGTCGCGCGGACATTGCCGTCCGAGTAGAGCATGTCGAGTAGTCGCAGGCGGGCAAAGTCCATGTCGTGTCCGCCGTGCTGTCCGGGCGGGAATCCGCCGGTCACGACATGTACGCGAGTCGGTGCGGTGGCCATATGGACCTCATTTCAGTCTGAATCAGAGATGTTGAGGCAATGATAGGCGAACGCCGGATGGGAACCATCGGTCTCTGGTCGTCGTTCAATTCAAGGGCAACGCGACCACCCCATTGAGGAACGAGAGGCCAATAGATGAAACGCCGACTTTTGTTCTCGTGCGCGATCCTCGCGGGCCTGGGATTGATAGCCCTCGGCGGCGCAGGATTCGGAGCCTGGTTGCTGGCAGTCCTGGACGGCGCGACGGTCGTTGCAGCCCTGCTGACTGCGATGGCGGGATTCGGCTTCTGGTCGCTGGTGGCTGCGTGGTTCGGGTTGGCCGTCTGGCGCGCCTGGCATCAGCGAAGTTGAAACTTCCTGATCGACTTCGGGAACTATTGCCTGGTTTACATCGTCTAGGTCTGCAACGGGATGGGAGCCGGTCGTAAATCTCCCATTCCGAAGTAGTCGGTCAGGAGGCCCACGTGAACCAGAGTCGAAGCCGAGCAAGGATCCCCAGATGGATACGCATTCTCGCGCCACCCATGATCATCCTGGCGGTGATCGCAGCAGCAATGATGTCCGTTGCCTGCGGAGATGACAGCGACCAGGCTGAGAGCGAACAGCCGGTCCGCCAAACCGTTACGCAGGAGCAACAGCAGCAGGCGATGCAGGAACAAGAGCAGCAAGAAGTCGCCTACCAACAAGAGGCACAGCAGCAAGAGGCACAGCAACAAGCTGCGCAACAAGCAATGCAGCAGGAGCAGGCTCAACAAGCAGCCTCGGACAGCTCCCGCACTCGATCACGCACACAACAGCGTCAGCAAGAGCAAGAGAGCTCCAGCGAAGAGCGCCAGCCGCGACGCTCGCTGCCCGGCTCGACCAACTTCGAGGACTACGCGACCACCGGCTGGCGCGAGACCGTCGACGATGACACGTCCACGTTCTCACTCGATGTCGACCGCACGTCGTACTTCCTCGCCCTCAACTGGGTCGAGGCCGGCTACGCGATTGAACCGGCGTCGGTTCGCACCGAAGAGTGGATCAACGCGTTCGACTACAACTATGAACTGCCCGGCTCTGGCGACAGCTTCGCAGTCACCACCGATATCGCTGAACATCCACTGCACGACGACCTGCACCTGGTGCGAATCGCGACTCAGGCGCCGGAGTTTGTCGATAACACGCCGCTCAACGTGACATTGGTCCTGGATGCGTCCGGCTCCATGAATGAGGGAAACCGCGTCGGAATCGCCAAGGCGGCTGCGGAATCCATTCGCCGCGGTCTGAGCCGTGATGATCGACTCGCCGTTGTACTGTTCTCGGACTCAATCGTCGACTATGCCGAACATCACCGACCGGATGACCGCGACGTGATTCAAGTGATCGACAATCTGTATCCACGTGGCTCAACCAACGTTCAGGCCGGTCTCAACATGGCCGTTGAGTTTGCCGACGATGTCCGCCGCGACCGTCCGAATGCATACAACTACGTGATCCTGATGTCCGACGGCGTCGCCAATGTCGACGCGACCGATCCGTTTGCCATCCTGAGTACCGCTGAGGATCGTGATGACAGCAATCCCCTGCGGCTGATCACGGTCGGCGTTGGCATTCAGAACTACAACGACGTGCTGCTCGAACAGCTCGCCCAGCACGGCAACGGCTGGTACCGCTACCTGCAGGATGTCGGACATGCGCGCTCAACGTTCAGTCGCGAGAACTGGTTGGCGCTCTCCATTCCCTTCGCCGACCAGACCCGAGCACAGGTCCGCTGGGCTGACGACTCCGTTCTCGCCTGGCGACTCGTGGGATACGAGAACCGTGTCACCGCCGATCGCAACTTTGAGCAGGACCGCAAGGAGTTTGCCGAGATCCCGATGGGCTCGGCGACCACAGTGTTCTTCGAGGTTGAGCTGACCAGTGATGCGATGCGTGAAGGCATCATCGATCTTGGTGAGGTCGAGCTTCGCTGGCTGGTTCCACTGTCGGACGACTCGAGAAGTCAGCAGGTGCAGATAGTCTCGGACGTTTCCGAGTTCGGCGACGACGCGATGCTCGACCTGGGTTCAATCGTCGCCCTCGCCGCCGACCGCTACAGCTGGTTCGGTCAGGACGGTCTGGGTGAAGACACGATGGCGCTCGCCGCCAACCACCTGGACGAGATCGCGTACTGGTTCGAGGAACTGCCGGCGAGCATCCTGGGCGCCCAGTCCGGCCAGGACTTCGCCAGGCTCCTCGCCGCGATGGGTGCTGTCGCTGAAGAGCACGAATCAGAGGATCCCGGCTATTCCCGATAGGGACGCGACTAGCCGCCAACGATCTTCGGCGCGATGATGTGAGGGGTCGGCAACTGCCGGCCCCTCACTCTTGATTGCGAGCAATGTCGTGACCGACTCCACCATCGTCGACCTGCGCTACTACCTGATCCATCCCACACCTCCCGACACCGGTCAGCCGGATCGTTACATCGCGGGCAAGAATCTCTGCTTTGTCCGGCTGGAGACGGCCGACGGCCTGCACGGTTGGGGTGAGTGCTACACGCAGTCCGATCGCGACATCCAGATCACTGCGCACCTAGAGGCGATGCGGCGCTACATCGTGGGCTGGGACGCCGCCCGGATCAAGCCGTGGACCGACGCAATCTACAACGACTTCGGCAATCGCCGCGGCGCGATGGACCTGTATTCAGCCGTCTCCGGGGTCGAGCAGGCGATGTGGGACTTGGCCGGCAAGCGCGCCGGGATGCCGGTACACCAGTTGCTCGGCGGAGCCGTTCGTGATCGACTGCGCGTCTATGCCAACGGCTGGGCCAAGATGGACGACATTGAGGAACTGCAGGCCCGCGCCCGCGCGATGGTCGAGCAGGGGTTCACGGCGCTCAAGTTCGACCCGGTGCCGGGTCGTTGGCGCAGCTATGTCGGGATGAAGGAGTTGCGGCTCGCCGCCGAGCGCGTCCGCGCTGTGCGCGAAGCTGTTGGGCCCGATGTCGATGTGTTGCTAGAGATTCACCGGCGGCTGAGTCCGTCTAACGCGGTGCGGCTGTCGCAGATGGTCGAGGAGTACGAACCATTCTGGTTCGAGGAGCCGGTCTGGGCCGAGAACATGACTGCCCTGGCAGCGGCGACCGCGCAGATCAATATTCCCACGGTCACCGGCGAAGAGCTGTACACCAAGTTCGAGTTTCGCGAGGTGTTCGAGCAGCGCGCCGCCGACATCATCAATCCCGATGTGGCCAACGTAGGTGGGATCAAGGAGCTGACCGAGATTGCGGCGATGGCTGAGGTCTACTTCGTCGCCGTGGCGCCGCACAACTACAATTCCACGACGATGGCGCTCGCCTCAACCTTGAACGCCGCGGCAACGATGCCCAACTTCATCATCACCGAATACTTCGTCAACTTCGAACCGTGGGGCAACGAGGCTGCCACTCCGCCCTTCAAGGTCGAGGACAGCCACATCGCCCTGCCAACCGACCCCGGCCTCGGCATCGACCTGGACGAACAAGTGCTCAAAGATCATCCGGCCAAGGACTTCCCAACCCGGACGATCGGAGACTGAGACATGGAAACCAGGGAACAAGCGATCCAACGACTCCGTGAACTAGGGCCTGTTCACATTGCTAGCAGCATGTCGTAGATGAGGACCAGGTGGACGGCGGCGAGGTAGATTTGGTCCAGTTTGTCGCTGCGGAAGGCA
>MKWU01000085.1_pt1 | contig 158989 bp, 137 predicted proteins | sample 809101 | NCBI WGS metagenome assembly MKWU01 (sample SAMN05860141, study PRJNA318959) | sponge metagenome | host: Aplysina aerophoba | place: Slovenia: Piran, Adriatic Sea, Gulf of Piran | collected 2013-05-07 | reverse complement strand
ATCGGCGCGCTCGATCACGGCGTCGTCCAACTCGTGGCGGGCGAGGTAGCTGTCGCCGCCCACGATGCTGTTGACGAAGGCGCCCTTGTCCAGCCACTCGCCGTTGATGACCGGGTCCACGGTGTTGGTGGCGGCGGTGACGATGTCGCTGCCGCGCACCGCTTCTTCGGCCGAGTGCACCGGCACGATCTCGACCCCCGCCTTCTCCGTCATCTCCTCGGCAAACCGTTCCCGGTTGGCCCGGGTGGGGCTGAACACCTTGACCTTGTCGAGCTGGCGCACGGCGCACGTGGCTAGGAGCTGGGTCTTGGCCTGTTCGCCCGAGCCCACGAGACCCATGACCCGGGCGTCCTTGCGCGCCAGGTGTTTGGCCGCCACGCCGCTGGTGGCGCCCACGCGGAAGATGGAGATGTAGTGGTCGTCCATGATGGACAACAGCGAGCAGTCTTCCATGTCGAACAGGAAGACGAGGCCCACGTAGTCCCCGGGGTAGATCCGCCGCTTGGTGCCGGCCACCTCCTCCTCGTCGGAGAAGGTCGAATCGATGCGGAGCCCCATGGACTTCATTCCCGGCACGAGCCCCATGATGTTGTTGAAGTAGTACTGGAAGCCGGGCTTCTTACCGGGAGCCTGGACCCGAATCCGCGCGCGGGGTGAGTTGACCGCGGCGCCCTCGCCCATCTCCCGATATGCCTGCTCGATGGCGTCGATCTCGTCCGCCATCGGCACCAAGTCTTCGAGTTGTTCATTTTTGAGGACTAGAACCATTCTTCTCCTCCGGAAGTCTCGGCTGAACCGTTTCTGTCTCCACCCCTCCTGGATTCCCGCTTCCCAGGCTGTGTCAAGACTGATGAGGCAGAGCCCCATCGAGTCGTCATTCCCGCGGAAGCGGGAATCCAGGGGCGGTGGTGGGGCATTACAGGGGCGTTCCTCCGTCTCGCCACCCCTGGATTCCCGCTTCCGCGGGAATGACGACTCGGGGGTTGGTGCCCATTCTTGTCCGGGCGACGTTTTGCCACGGCCGCTTCCGCGGGAATGACGTTTTCTTGAAACGTCGGCGCAAACTCAGCCGTCGGCCGGCCGTACCCTGCAGAGGGACGACCGGTGCGGCAGCGAGCCGCTGATGGGGTCGCGGTGCTCCGCGTCCACGAGCCCGTTGGGGTTGGCACCGAGCTCGCTGAAGGGATCGTGGCCCGGAAGCTCCAATTCCCGGCAGGGCTGCCACCAGCCGTGCTGCAGGCACACCACCCCCGGAATGATCCGCGCGGTCAGGTTCGCCCGCACCTTGACCGCGCCCTTCGGGCTCTCCACCACCATCCATTGCTTGTGCTCGACGCCGTGCTTTTCTGCCGTATCCGGGTGGAGCTCGGCGCTTGGCTCCGGCGCCGCTTTGCGCAGGCTCGGCAGCGTCCGGTGCTGGCTGTGGACGAACGTCGTGAACTTGGCGTTGGTGAGGACCAGTGGATACTCGGCGGCGACGTCCGGCCTGCTCGTGGGGCTCACCGCCGGCTCCTGGTATTCCGGCAGCGGCGGGAACCCGTGCCGCGCCATGCGGTGCGAGTAGATCTCCACCCTGCCGGACGGATTGTTGAAGCCCTTCGGGCGGCCCTCTCCGTCGGCATCCGCGTATTTCCGGTACCGCCGGGGGCTCTCCAGGGTCACGCCGCCCGGGTGCGCCTTGAGTTCCCCCAGGGTCATGCCGGTGGGCTCGAGCTGGTAGGCAAAGGCCGCCTCCACGTCGCCGCCCCAGAAATCGTCGGCGAAGCCCATGCGCTTGGCCAGCTCGAACACCACCCGGGTGTCCGAGCGCCGCTCCGCCAGGGGCTCCACGGCCTTCGGCCGGTACTGGACGTGGGTGCGGGCATCCACGCGGTGGCGGAACCCGCCGCAGAGGTGATCCATCTCCAGGAAGCTCGTGGCCGGCAGCACGTAGTCGCAGAGCTGGGCCGTGGGCGTCATGAACAACTCGGTGGCCACCCCCAGATCCAGGGCGCTCAAGGCGTCCCGACCGCGTGCCGGGTCTCCGTTGGAAAGCACGGTGTTGGAGCCCAGGTTGATCAAGGCCCGGACCGGATACGGTCTGTCCTCGAGGATGGCGGTGTAGACGTCGTGGGCGGCGCACGCGCCCACGGTTGCCGGCGGACCCAGCGGTTTCTCGTCGCGGCCGATACGCTTGGCCGCGGCCTCGGCGGGGAGGAACTCCTTGCCGTCCAGCCCGCGAAGCGGCGCCATGGGCAGCATCAGGTTACCCCCGGGCGCGTCGATGTCACCCAGCAACGCGTAGAGGATGGAAACGGCCCGGCTGGTCTGGCTCGCGTTGGTATGCTGTCCGATGCCGTTCCACATGAACATGCTCACCGGCCGGCTATCGCCGAGGACGCGGGCCGCCTCGCGGACCTTCTCCGCGGGGACCCGGGTGACGCCCTCGGACCGTTCCGGCGCGTGGGTCGACGCGAGCCGCGCCAGGGCGGCGAACGCCGGCTCGCACGAATGCGTGGCGCCGTCCCGACCGGTCACGCTGAAGGTTCCCGACAGCGCCGGACGCACGTTGTCTTCCGTAGCCACCGGAGACCTCGGATCGCAGGCCGCCGCCCGCTCCGACGTCTCGTCCCAGATCATGTAGCGGTCCGGGCTGCCTCCGGCCGCCACGTCCGCCTCGGTCAAAGCCTCTCCGGTGTCCGTGCGCAGCAGGAACGGGCCGTTCGTCCAGTCGCGCACGAAGGCCTCGTCGTACCGTCCCTCCTCGATCATGACGTGGACGAGGGCCAGGGCCAGCGCCCCGTCGGCGCCCGGGCGCACCTGCAGCAGGACATCCGCCTGGCTGCCGAGGCCGACCCGGCGCGGATCCACCACGACGATCTTCATGCCGCGCTTGCGCGCGGTGACGACGTCCTGGGCCAGCATCAATTGCGTGGAACTCGGGTTGTGGCCCCACAGGAGAAAGGCGCCGCTGTGAAGCACGTCCGGCGACGGCTGCGGCACGCCGAACGTGTAACTGAACACGGTATCCTTGTGCCAGTTGCAGACGTGGGTGGTGGAGAGAGCGTTGGGACTGCCGATGCGGTTGAGCAGGCGCGTGGACCATTGGCTCACGTCGTCCACCGAGGTGCCGCTGGCGGTGCCCCGGGCCATGACGATGGCCTCGGCGCCGTAGCGCTCGCGAATGTTCAGCAGGCGCGCCGCGATGTCGTCCAGGGCCTCGTCCCAGCTCACGCGCTGCCAGCCCGGATCCGCCGCTCCCTTGGGGTTGGTGCGCCGCAAGGGATAGTCCAGGCGCTCCCCGTTGTAGACCAACTCCGGGGCGGCCTTGCCCTTGACGCAGATGGCGCCGCCGTTGGGATGGTCGTAGTCGGGGTCGAGACGCGTCACGCGTCCGTCCTCCACCGTGGCGACGGTGGCGCAGTGGGCGGTGCACAGCACACAATAGCCCCGGACCTTCTCGATTTGTGGTTCCGTCACGCCAACTCCTAGTGTCGTGTCCACTAGTCCCGGTTGGGAATGCCGACGAACCCGTCGCCCCAGCCCGCCTCCTGCGCCGCCCAGCCACCGGCCACCCGGCCGCTGAAGATGGACGGCCCGAGCATGGTCCCCTCCAGGCCCGCGCGGCCGTTGATGTGGCCGCCCGCCATGCCCGCCACCTCGCCGGCGGCGTAAAGGCCCGGAATCGGCTCGAAGTGCTTGTTCAGCGCGCGGCAGCGGATGTCGGTCTTGACCCCGCCGAAGTTCTTGCGCGCCAGCGGGAAGATCTGGATCGCGTAGTACGGCGCCGTGTCGAACTTCTTGGAGAGCTTGAGCGGCTTGCCGAACTCCGGCTCCTTGTCGAGCCCCTGCTCGCACGCCTGGTTGTAGCGCTCCACGTTGTCGAGGAAGGTGGGAACGTCCACCTCCATGCGCCGGGCCAATTCCTCCAGGGAGTCCGCCTTCTTGATGAACGGCGAGTTGTCCAGCAACCCCTGCACCTTGTCCCGGTCCACCTTGTCGCCGGCGCGGTAATAGGGGTCGGCGATCTCCAGCTTGGCGGTCATGGGCGTGTCCACCACCGCCCAGGCGTGCCGCGGCTCCTGGGCCATGAGCGCGGGCGTCGCCGAGTTGCCGCCCGACAACGCCTCGTTGTGGAAGCGCCGGCCCTGCTGGTTGATCCAAATGTAGCCGGGCGCCTGTCGGAAGACCAGGCCGCGCCGCTCACCGGGATCGCGATAGTCCGGCGTGGCGTAGACATAGAACCAGATGTGGTCCATGTGGGTGAGGTAGCCGCCCGCCTGCCGCACCAGCCGGTGGCCGGTTCCTGTGGAGCCCCGGCCCGAGCCCTCCATGACCCGCTCGCCCTTGAGCCTGGGGTTGGCCTCCAGCACCATGTCGATGTTGGAGTTGAACCCGCCGGTGGCCACCACCACCACCTTGCTGTCCACGCGCACCTCGTCGCCCGTCGACGCGTCCTTGCCCACGAAGCCGGTGACCCGGCCGTTGTCGCGCTTGAGCTCGACGATCTCGGTGTTGGACACGATCTCGCCGCCGCGTTCGCGAAAGGCCTGGATGAGATGCGTCATCAGGCCCAGGCCGCTGCTCTCGGCCCGGGTCCAGCGCAACACCGTGTTGCCTTCCTGCTGCTTCATGTCCACCCACTTGACGCCCATGCGCTCGGCCCAAAAGTAGAGGTCATGAAGCGAATGCTCGATGTAGTAGCGCGCCCACACCTCGTCGGCCGAGGGCCCGCCCCACTTGATCCAGTCGTTGAAGGCCAGGTCCGGCGTGTCGATGATGCCGTTGGCCTTCTGGATCGGCGTACCCACGATGAGGCAGCCGCCGCCGGAGATGATGGCGGCGCCGCCCAGGTCCGCCGCCTTCTCGAAGGCGATGGCGCTGGCGCCGGCGTCCCGGGCCTCGATGCCCGCGGCCATCCCGGCCCCACCGGACCCGATGATGGCGACATCCGTGGAGAAATGCTTGGTCTGTGACATGCTGCTCGGCCTCCCTGAACGCGATTGGGGATGAACGCGTCTATGCCCTCAAAGGATGCAGGGTGCGTGGGCGCGGACCCCGGTCTCTCAATGAAATAGACCGGTTAACGTACTCCGTCGCGCGGTGGGCGGTCAAGCCACGTCACAGAAGTCCCTCCCGGTTGAAGCTGAAGAAGCGGTCGTGCCCCACCACCACGTGATCGTGCACACGCACGCCAAGCACCTCGCCCACCTGGCGGAGACGGTGCGTGATCTCCACGTCTTCCCGGCTCGGAGAGGGATCGCCGCTGGGATGGTTGTGGACGAAGATGACCCCGGCGGCGGATTCCCGGATCACCGGGTTGTACACCTCCCGCGGGTGCACGACGGAGGCGGTCAGCGAACCCTCGGAGATCTTCACCTCGCGGATCTTGCGGTTCCGGTTGTTGAGCATGACGACGTAGAACGATTCGCGCTTGGCGTTGATGCACCGGGGCCGGAAGTGGCGGAACACCTCCTCCGGCGAGCTGAGCAACTGCCCCGTCTCGCAGCGCAGGTCCTCGCGCCGGCGTCCCAGTTCCAGGCATGCCTTGAGACGCGCCGCCTTGGCGTGCCCCATGCCCTTGACACCGGTGAGCTCGGCGACGGAGGCATCGTCGATGCCTTGAAGTCCGCCGAAATGCATCAACAGGAGCCGGGCATGATCCAGGGCGCTCTGCTGCTCCCCGGCGCTACCGGTGCCCAGCAGGATCGCGAGCAGTTCCGCCTCCGTCAGATGCTCCGCGCCCCGTTCGAGCAGCTTCTCCCGCGGACGGTCTTCCAGCGGCCATTGGTTGATTCGCGTCATCATGAACCCCGGGTTGACGAACCATGACGGACACCCGTCCGGGGCCGGCAATCCCGGCGGACGGGCGCACGGGTACCCGCGCTCATGAGATAGTTCGGCGCTTTTGGTGGGAACTTTAGGAGGAGACACCGCCCGATACCTCGAGTCGTCATTCCCGCGGAAGCGGGAATCCAGGTGGGGTGCGGGGGAAATTCGCCGGTCCGACCCCTCTCCACCCCTGGATTCCCGCTTCCGCGGGAATGACGGTTCGGGGCGTGGTATCATGTTCGTCGCCGAGCGGAGTTCTGACACGGCTGTTTCGCGGGGATGACGTTCCGTGACGTGGTTGCGTCGGGAGTTCTGACGCCGGCTGTTCCGCGGGAATGACGAGGGGTTGGCGGGACGGCGGGAGGCGCTCTATGGCCTCTCGAAGGTGCCGCTTTTGCCGCCGCTCTTGTGCATGAGGCGGATCTCGCCGACGGTCATTTCCCGGTCCACCGCCTTGCACATGTCGTAGATGGTGAGCCCCGCCACCGAGACCGCGGTGAGCGCCTCCATCTCCACCCCGGTCTTGCCGGAGATGCGGACGCTGGCCTCGATCTCCACGGACGGCGGCTCCTGGCGAGGGTTCAGCTTGACCTCCACTCCGCTGATGTTGAGGGGATGGCACATGGGAATCAGTTCGGACGTCTTCTTGGCGGCCATGATCCCGGCGATGCGCGCCACGGTGAGCACGTCGCCCTTGGGGATCTGCCCCTCGGCGATGGCCGCCAGTGTCTCCGCTCGCATGCTCACCACGCCGTGGGCCACCGCCACGCGCTGGGTCACGTCCTTGCCGGTGACGTCCACCATCCGTACCCGGCCCTGCTCATCGATATGGGACAGCGTTGCCATTCCGAGTCCTCCCGCTTCGCACCAGTCTAGCTCCCAAAGCCGCCAAAGCAAAAGCGCAGGCCACGCCCGACCTACAAGGGAACCTGCCCGTATGTTATGAACGGACCCCATGGCAGACCAGACTCACTACCGCGTCATCATCCTCGGTTCCGGGGCAGCCGGGCTCACCGCCGCCCTGTACACGGCCCGGGCCAACCTCGAGCCGCTGGTGGTCGAAGGTTCCCAGCCCGGCGGCCAGCTCACCATCACCACGGACGTCGAGAACTACCCCGGTTTCCCGGACGGCATCATGGGCCCGGACATGATGGACCAGTTCCGCAAGCAGGCGGAACGCTTCGGCACCAAGATCATCTTCGGCGACGTCACGGCCGTGGAACTGGGCGCGCGGCCCATCGCGCTGCAGGCCGGCAAGGAGCGCTACACCTGCGACGCGCTGATCATCGCCACCGGCGCCACCGCCAAGCTGCTGGGCCTCGAAGCCGAGAACCGCTTCATGGGCCACGGCGTCTCCGCCTGCGCCACCTGCGACGGCTTCTTCTTCAAGAACAAGGAGCTCATCGTGGTCGGCGGCGGCGACACCGCCATCGAAGAGGCCACCTTCCTCACCAAGTTCGCCAGCAAGGTCAGCATCGTGCACCGCCGCGACGAGCTTCGCGCCTCCAAAATCATGCAGGACCGCGCCCGCAACAACCCCAAGATCGAGTTCATCTGGGACACCACCGTGGAGGACATCCACGGCGACGCCCAGGACGGAGGAGTCACCGGTGTGACCCTGCGGAACGTGAAGACCGGCCAGGACGCGACCTTCGCCTGCGACGGCGTCTTCATCGCCATCGGCCACCAACCCAACTCCCAGCTCTTCGAGGGCGTCCTGGAAATGGACGAACTGGGCTACATCAAGACCCACGACGGCACCAAGACGGCCATGGAGGGGGTTTTCGCCTGCGGCGACGTGCAGGACCGGATTTACCGCCAAGCCGTCACCGCGGCCGGCAGCGGCTGCATGGCGGCGATCGATGCAGAGCGGTTTCTCACCGAGCTCGAAAGCGGCGGCTGACCCCAAGGTTGCAATGGACGTCTGTGAAGGCGATCCGAAGCACACGCCGCCGAATCGTCACCCCAATGTTGCAAAAAAGGTTCGTAAAGAGCGATCCGAAACCGGCCCTACGAAACGTCATTCCCGCGAAAGCGGGAATCCAGGCGGCGGGTGGGCGGGGACACCGGCCAGTTGGCCCCTCTCCACCCCTGGATTCCCGCTTTCGCGGGAATGACGTTTCGTAAGATGCGCCGGACGTGCCGCCGGCGTTGTCGAGCCGAGCGTCAGCCCTGCACCGGCCGCACCGGGACTCCCCGCTCCTCCAGATACTGCTTGCACTCGCCGATACTGTACTCGCCGTAGTGGAAGATGGACGCGGCCAGGGCAGCGCTGGCGTGGCCTTGAGCGAAGCCGTCGTGGATGTGTTCGGGATTGCCGACGCCGCCGGAGGCGATGACGGGTATCGTGACGCGGTCGGCGATGGCGCGGGTGAGGGGGAGGTCGTAGCCGTCCTTGGTGCCGTCGCGGTCCATGCTGGTGAGGAGGATCTCGCCGGCGCCGTACTCGGCCATGCGCTCGGCCCAGTCGCAGGCGTCGATGCCGGTGGGCTTGCGGCCGCCGTGGGTGAAGACCTCCCAGTGATCGCCGACCTGCTTGGCGTCGATGGCCACGACGATGCACTGGCTGCCGAAGGTCTCGGCGGCTTCGCGCACGAACTCCGGTCGGGACACGGCGGCGGTGTTGATGGAGACCTTGTCGGCGCCGGCCTGGAGCAGGCGGCGGATGTCGGCGTTTTCGCGAATGCCGCCGCCCACGGTGAGGGGCATGAAGATCTCGTCGGCGGTGCGCGCCACCACGTCCAGAATGATGCCGCGCTGCTCGTGGGACGCGGTGATGTCCAGGAAGCAGAGCTCGTCGGCGCCGGCGGCGTCGTAGGCGCGCGCGACTTCCACCGGGTCGCCGGCGTCGCGGATGTCCACGAACCGGATCCCCTTCACCACCCGGCCGGCATCGACGTCGAGGCAGGGTATGATGCGCTTAGTCAGCATCGCCGCCTCCGGCCGCCGCCATGGCTTCGGCAATGGTGAAGGCGCCGTTGTACAGCGCCCGGCCCACGATGACCCCCTCGATGCCGTCGCCGGCGAAACCCGCCAGCGCGCGGATGTCGTCCAGGGAGCCGACCCCGCCGGACGCGATTACCGGGATGCCCACGGCCCGGGCCACCTGCGCGGTCTGTTCCGCGTTGACGCCCGCGCCCGTGCCGTCGCGGCTGATGTCGGTGTAGATGATGCGCGCGGCGCCGTCCTGCTCGCAGCGGCGCGCCAGTTCCAGTGCGTCCATGGCGGTGTCGTCGCGCCAGCCCCGCACCGCCACCTTGCCGGCGCGTGCGTCGATGCCCACCACCACTTGGCCGGGGAAACGCTCGCACGCTCCCCGCAGGAACTCCGGGTCCTCGTACGCCTTGGTCCCGATGACCACCCGCGCCACGCCCGCGGCCATGGCCTGTTCCACCGCTTCGAGAGTGCGCAGCCCGCCGCCCACCTCCACCGCCACGCCGGACTCGGCGCAGATGCCGGCCAACTCGGACAGGTGCACCGGACGTCCCTCCACCGCGCCGTTCAGGTCCACCACGTGAATCATGCGGGCGCCCTCTTCCACCAGGTGCCGGGCGGCGTCCAGGGGTTCCTGGTAGTAGACGGTCTCCTGGTCCATGTCCCCTTGGTACAGGCGCACGCAGCGGCCGTCCTTGATGTCGATGGCGGGTATGATCAGCATGTCGGCGGTATCAACGGTGTCTCAACGATGTCGATCGAGCGGCGTATCCTGCGCAACCGGCCAACGGTCAGGCGGAGCCGTTCTCGGCGAAGCGCCCGAAGTTCTCGAGGATGCGCAGGCCGATGGCCTGGCTTTTCTCGGGGTGGAACTGGCACGCGAAGAGATGGTCGGTGGCGATGCTCGAAACGAAGGGCGTCCCGTGGGAGGTGATGGTGGCCACCACGGACTCATCCGCGGGCGCGGCGTAGAACGAGTGCACGAAGTACACCCGGGAGGCGTCGTCGATGCCTTCCAGAAAGCGCGTGCGCTTGCGGATCTCGATGGCGTTCCAGCCCATGTGCGGCACCTTGAGGTCCTCGCCGGCGGCGAACCCGAGGACCTTGCCCGGCACCAGACCCAGGCCATCGGGCGAGCCGAACTCCTCGCTTTCATCGAACAGGAGCTGCAGCCCCAGGCAGATGCCGAGGAACGGCCGCTTGCGGCGCACCACGTCCTGGATCACGTCCACCAACCCGAAATGCTGGAGGTTCTCCATGCAAGTGTGAAACGCGCCCACGCCGGGCAGCACGACGCCCCGGGCGTCCGCGATGCGTCCGGGGTCGCGCGTGACGCCGGCTTCGAAGCCCACCCGCTCCAGCCCCTTCTGCACGCTCCTCAGATTACCCATGCCGTAGTCGACAACCGCGATCACCAGGAGTCCTCCAGTCCGTCAAACAACTTGTAATCGTCTTTCCCGCCGAACAGGCTGTGACAAAATTCATGACGCCATTCCGTAACGGAACGTCATTCCCGCGGAAGCGGGAATCCAGGAGGGGTGCGGCGGGGACACGCCGCCGTAGCACCCCTCCACATCCCCTGGATTCCCGCTTCCGCGGGAATGACGATTCGGGACGTTTCTACAAGCTCCCCTTCGTGGACAGCACTCCTTCGATCCGCTCGTCCAGTCCCGTGGCCCGGTCCATGGCCCGGGCGAACCCCTTGAAGCATGCCTCGATGACGTGGTGCGGGTTCTCGCCGTGCTGGACGTCCATGTGCAGGTTCATGCCGAGCTGGTTGACGAAGGCCTGGTAGAACTCGTGCGGCAGATCGGTGTCGAAGGTGCCGACCCGGCCGCCGCGGATCTTGACGCGGTAGGCCATGTAGGGCCGGCCGCTCAGGTCCACCACCACCCGCGCCAGGGCCTCGTCCAGCGGCACTGTGGCTTCGCCGAACCGGCGGATGCCGTGCTTGTCGCCCAGGGCGTCCTTGAACGCCTGTCCCAGGGTCAGGCCCACGTCCTCCACCGTGTGATGGTAGTCCACCTCGAGGTCACCCACCGCCCTCACCGTCACGTCGAACAGCCCGTGGCGCGTGAAGATCTCCAGCATGTGGTCGAAGAACGGGATGCCGGTGTCCACCCGCGCCTGCCCCTTGCCGTCGATGTCCAGGGTGGCGGTGATCTCCGTCTCCTTGGTCTTGCGATGGACCGTTGCCGTTCTACCCATCTGATGTCTCCTGACCTGCGTAAGCGTTATGTCGCGAATGGCGTCCTGAGCGTAGCGAGCCGAAGTCGAAGGACGCCAAATCCATCACCTCAGCGGTCCGCCAGCCGCGCCTCCACCGCTCGCGCGTGCTCATCCAGTCCCTCGCGGCGCGCGAGATGGATCACGGCCGGGGCCAGCGCCTTCAGGCCCCGGGCTTCCGCGCGCACGATGCTGGTGCGCTTGAGGAAGTCGTAGGCGCCCAGGGGCGAGAAGAAGCGCGCGCTCCCGCCGGTGGGCAGCACGTGGTTGGGGCCGGCCACGTAGTCGCTCAAGGCCGGGGTGGCGTGGGCGCCGATGAAGATCGCGCCGGCGTTGCGCACCGCGTCCACGTACTTGTCCGGCTCCCGCACCATGATCTGCACGTGCTCGGGGGCGATGGCGTTGGTGATCTCCACCGCTTCCTTCAGCGAACGCGTCACCATGATGGTGCCGAACCGGCGCAGCGCCCCGAGGGTGATGGCCTGGCGCCGGGTGCTCTTGAGCTGCTCCTCGATGGCCGCCTGAACCTTGCGCGCCGTGGCCATGGACGGCGTGACGCACACCGCCGCCGCGAGCTCGTCGTGCTCCGCCTGGGAAAGCATGTCCGCGGCCACGTAACGCGGGTCCGCGGAGCCGTCCACCAGCAGCAGCACCTCGCTGGGACCGGCGATGGAGTCGATGTCCACCTGGCCGAAGACCAGACGCTTGGCGGCCGCAACGTAGACGTTGCCGGGGCCGACGATCTTGTCCACCCGCGGGATGGTCTCGGTGCCGTACGCCAGGGCCGCCACGGCCTGGGCTCCGCCCACGCGGAAGACCCGGTGAGCGCCGGCCACGCGCGCGGCCGCCAGCACCAGCGCGGCTTCTTCCCGCACCGGGGTGGTGACGGCCACCTCCGGCACGCCCGCAGTCACCGCCGGGATCACGGTCATCAGCACGGTGGACGGGTACGCGGCCTTGCCGCCCGGCACGTACGCGCCGGCGCGCTCCACCGGGCGGATGCGCTGACCCAGCTCCAGGCCCAGGGAATCGCGGTAGCTCCAGCTCTTCTCGATCTGGCGGCGGTGGAAACGCCGGATGCGCGCGGCCGCAAGCCGCAACGCCCGCAGGTCCTCCTTGGAGACCTCCTCGCAGGCCCGTTCCATCTCGTCCGCCGACACCTCCAGCCCGGACGCTTTCAGGGCGACGCCGTCAAACGCCTTGGCGTAGCGCACCAGCGCCTTGTCTCCGTGCCGGCGCACGTTGTCGATGATCTCGGCCACGCGCGCCTCGACGTCCTTCTCGATCTCGCCGCGCCGCCGCAGGATCCGGTCGAGCTTCTTCCGGAAGCCCGCATCCGTGGTCTTCACGATGTCAATCGTCACGCGCCACCCTTCGGATGTCCGCGCCCAGACCGGCGAGCTTGCCCTCGATGTTCTCGTAGCCCCGGTCCAGGTGGTACACCCGCGCCACCTCGGTCACGCCCCGCGCCACCAGACCGGCCAGCACCAGCGACACGCTGGCGCGCAGGTCGGTGGCCATCACCGGCGCGCCGGAAAGCTCGGGCACCCCCCGGACCTCGGCCTGATGGCCGTCGAGGGCGATGCGCGCGCCCATGCGGTTCAACTCCTGGACGTGCATGAACCGGTTCTCGAAGATGTTCTCGGTGATGACGCTGGCGCCGTCCGCCACCGCCATCAACACCATCATCTGCGCCTGCAGGTCCGTGGGGAAGCCCGGATAGGGTTGCGTGGCCACGTCCGTGCCGTGAACCCGCCCGTTGCCCGTGACGCGGACGCCGCCGGGCTCGGCCGTGACCCGTGCACCGGTCTCCCGGAGCTTGGCCAGAAAGGCTTCGAGGTCGTGCGCTCTGGCGTCCTCGATCCGCACGTCGCCTCCGGTCAGGGCGGCACCGACCATGAACGTGCCCGCCTCGATGCGGTCCGGCCCCATCTCGTGCTCCGTCCCGTGAAGCTCCGAAACGCCTTCCACGCAGATGACCCCCGTACCGGCTCCGCCGACCCGCGCGCCCATCTCGGTCAGCACCACGGCCAGCTCCACGATCTCCGGCTCGCACGCCGCGTTGCGGATCTCGGTCTCCCCGCGAGCGAGTGTGGCGGCCATCATGAGGTTCTCCGTGGCGCCTACCGAGGGGAAGTCGAGATCGATGACGGCGCCCTTGAGCTCCTTCGCCCGCGCCTCGATGTAGCCGTGGTCCTGGCGGATGCACGCGCCCATGCGTTCCAGCCCCCGGAGGTGCAGGTCCACCGGCCGCGAACCGATGGCGCAGCCGCCGGGTGTGGATACCCGCGCCTCGCCGAACCGCGCCAGCAGCGGCCCCAGCACCAGGAAGGACGCGCGCATGGTCTTGACCAGGTCATAGGGCGCTTCAAGGTCGTGGATGTGGGCCGCGGTGAGCTCCAGATGGCCGTCCGCCAACAGGTCCTTCTCGATGGTGACGCCGAGCCGCGACAGCAGGCGCAGGGTCGTGCTCACGTCGCGCAGGGCGGGCACTCGGCGGTAGGAACATTTGTCGGCGGAGAGCAGCGCCGAGATGATCACCGGCAGGGCCGCGTTCTTCGACCCGCCGAGGGCCACCGTGCCCTCCAGAACCGCCCCTCCGTTGATGATGATGCTGTCCAAGTCCGCTGACCTCGTCTGGTGGTCCGCCCAGACTAGTTTCCCGCCCTACCGGTTACCCGTATTCTCTCCGCGGCTACCACTCTTGGCAGACCCGCGTAGTCCCGCTGCATCCGTACCCCGCGGATGTCCCGGTGCGCGCGAAACAGCTCACACACGGCGTCGCCCAGGTCGGCGCCGACCTCCACGGCGAGCAATCCGCCTTCCCGGAGCAGCGGGATTGCTTCCTCGACGATGCGCCGGTAGAACCCCATCCCGTCCACGCCGCCGTCCAAAGCCAGGGTCGGCTCCCATTCGCGCACGTCCCGGGGCAGCCGCGCCATTTCGCGGGTGGAGATGTAGGGCGGGTTCGACACCACCGCGTCGAAGTATCCCGGCAGATCCCGCACCGGCGCACACAGGTCGCCCTGGAATAGGTGGATACGCCGCCCGACCCCGTGCCGGCGCGCGTTCTTCCGCGCCACCGCCAGCGCCGGCGCGGAAACGTCCGTGGCCCACACCTCCGCCTCCGGGCATTCCCTGGCCACGCTCAGGGCGATGGCGCCGCTGCCGGTCCCCAGGTCCAGGACTCGCTGCCAACCGTGGCGCTCGGATAGAGAATCAACCACGGCCTCCACCAAATGCTCCGTCTCGGGACGCGGAATGAGCACGTCCCGAGTCACGGCGAACTCCAACGACCAGAACTCCTGCGTCCCTCTCAGGTACGCTACCGGTTCACCGCCCGCCCGCCGGCCCACGAGCGCCACGAAGCGTTCCGTCTCGCGTGCATCCAGTACCGTCTCGGGACTCCGGTAGAGATCCTCGCGTGACCATCCGAGCGCTTCCATCAAGAGCAACTCGGCATCGAGCCTGGATGTCGAGCAGCCCGCCTCCGCGAGCCGAGCGGTGGCGCGACGAAGGACGTCCATGACAATGGCTGGGTCTTTCGCGCCATCCGGGACTGCCGTTCCAGGTTCGTCATTCCCGCGGAAGCGGGAATCCAGGGGCGGTGGTCCTGGCGCGGGCTGTTCCCCGGTCGTGACGTTCGCGCGCGTCGCTGCTTTCGCCGCATCCAACGGTTCACCCCGTGGCCTGCAGCGCTTCGGCCTGGTGGTACGTGATCAGGCCGTCGATCAGGTCCTTCACGCCGCCGTCCATGATCTGGTCCAGCTTGTAGAGGGTCAGGTTGATGCGGTGGTCGGTGACGCGGCCCTGGGGGAAGTTGTAGGTGCGTACGCGCTCGCTGCGGTCGCCGCTGCCGACCATGAGCTTGCGCGAGGCGGCGATTTCCGAGCGCTGCGCCTCCTGGGTCTTCTCGAGCAGACGCGCGCGCAGGATCTTGAGCCCCTTGGACTTGTTCTTGTGCTGCGACTTCTCGTCCTGGCACGACACCACGATGCCCGTGGGTACGTGGGTGATGCGCACCGCGGAGTCGGTGGTGTTCACGCTCTGGCCGCCCGGCCCCGACGAGCGGAACACGTCGATGCGCAGGTCCTTCGGGTCGATGTCCACGTCCACGTCGTCCGCCTCGGGAAGAACGGCTACCGTCACCGCCGAGGTGTGGATACGCCCCGACGTCTCGGTCACCGGAACCCGCTGGACACGGTGCACGCCGCCCTCGAACTTGAGCTGGCTGTAGGCGCCCTTCCCCTCGATGAGGGCGATGATCTCCTTGAAGCCTCCCAGGCCCGTGGGGTTGGAGCTCAGGATCTCCACCTTCCAGCCCTTTTCTTCCGCATACCTGCCGTACATGCGAAAGAGGTCGGCGCTGAACAGCGACGCCTCCTCGCCGCCCGTGCCCGCCCGGATCTCCAGGAGAACGTTTTTGTCGTCGTTGGGATCCTTGGGCAGCAGCAGGATCTTGAGCTGCTGCTCCAGCGCCTCCTGGCGCTCCTTCAGGTCCTCCAGCTCCTGGGCCGCGAGCTCCCGGATCTCCGGATCGCCGTCTTCCAGCAGCTCGCGGTTATCCTGGATCTCCTGATCGAGCTTGCGCCACTCGCGGTAACAGGTCACCACCTCGGCCAGATCGGAGCGTTCCTTGGCGACCCTGGAGAACTCCTTGCGGTCCTCCGGCAGCCTGGGATCCGCAAGGAGCGTCTCCAGCTCCTCGTAACGGCTCTCCACTTCAGCGATCTTGTCGAGCATGCTCACGGTCTTGCCTGATGCCAAAAAGCAAAGGGGCAAAGGGAATTCGCGCCACCCTTTGCCCCTTCGCCGTCAGAGCCGGTCGGGAACTTCCTCAATCCTTGATACCGTATCGCCTCTTGAACTTCTCGACCCGGCCGGCGGTGTCGAGCAGCTTCTGCTTGCCGGTATAGAAGGGATGACAGTTGGCGCAGATCTCGGTATGGATGGCCTTGGCGGTGGAGCGGATCTCGAAGGAGTGGCCGCAGGCGCATACCACGTTCACGGGTTTGTACTCGGGGTGAATGTCGGGTTTCATGGTCGACCTCGCTGGAATTGCATGTTTATAGCACGAGGCGCGTGCGCCGCCAAATCTAGTGTGGTGTCCGGTTGACTAGAGCCGCGCGCCCCCGCAAGCACGCGTCAGTCGAACTGCCGCAACACGTGCCGCGCGATGACCATGCGCATGACCTCGGACGCGCCCTCGGTGATGAGCCGGCTGCGCTGATCGCGGAACCAGTACTCGATGGGCAGGTCGGTAGTGAGTCCGACGCCGCCGTGGATCTGCAGCACCCGGTCCACCACCCGGAAGGACATCTCGTCGGCGAAGACCTTGACCATGTAACCTTCGTTGCGCATGTCCTCGCCCCGGTCGTACTTCCAGGCCGCGTGGTAGACCATCAGGGTGGCGGCGTGCAGTTCGGTGTAGGAGTCCGCCAGCTTGAACTGGATGGCCTGCCGCTCGGCCAACGGCTTGCCGAAGGTCACCCGCTGCTTGGCGTAGCGCGCGCCCATCTCGATGGCGCGACTCGCCACACCGATGGCGCGGCCGCCGTGCTTCAGGCGGCCGATGCCGAGCCACTTCTGCCCGAGCTTGAAGCCCTCGCCCTCGGCGCCGATCATGTTCGCCGCCGGCACGCGACAGTTGTCGAACACGATCTCGCACGGCTCGTAGCCCATCATGGTCTTGTACTTGGCGGTGATCTGCACCCCCGGGTTGTCCATGTCCACGAGGATGCAGGAGATGCCACCATGGGAGCCCTTGCTGAGATCGGTGGCCACCATGACCTGGGCGAAGTCGGCCTCGTCCGCGTCGCTGATGAAGCGCTTGACGCCGTTGATCACGTACTCGTCACCGTCGCGCACGGCGCGGGTGCGCATGGAGCCGGGATCGGAGCCGGCATCGGGCTCGGTCTGGGCGAAGCAGGCGCGTTTCTCCTCGCGCAGCAGCGGGTAGAGGTATTGTTCCTTCTGCTCTTCGTTCATGGCGTAGAGCACCGGCCGCACCTCGGGTCCGAAGATGCTGTGGCCGCGGGACGGGAGCGCCACCGAGCGCGCCACCTCGGCCCACACGATGACCTGGCCCAGCAGGCTCAGCCCGGCGCCGCCGAATTCCTCGGGCACGTCGAGCATCCACAACCCCATCTCGCGGGTCTTGGCCTCGAAGCGCTCGCGGTACTCGGGCTTGAGCTTCACGCCGTCCCGGCACTCCATCTCCACCGGGATGAGTTCCTGGTCGACGAACTTCCGCACGGTTTCCTGAAGCAGTTGCAGTTCCTCGGGCAGTTCAAAATCCATGATTTCCTCCTCGTTGCGGGGTTGGGTGTGGTGACCCCTCGCCACCCATGGATTCCCGCCCCCGGATCGAAGTCCGGGGCAAGCTTCGCGGGAATGACGGAAAATAGCGGCGCTCACGCCGTTCCCGGGGGCGGGCGTCACCCGTGGTTATTCAGGAACGGGATCAGCACGGCGGCCAGTTCGTCGGGCTTTTCGTGCTGCACGTGATGGCCGGCGCCGGGGATCTCCACCAGGGTCTTGTTGGGGAAGTGTGCGATCCGGTCGTAGCGCGGCGACGCCCGGTAGCCCGAATCCGCGCCGAACACCAGCAGCGTGGGACAGTCGATACGCTCGATGAAGGCCTGGACCTGGGCTTCGGAGAGGGACGAGTACGACGGGTTGCGCGCCCGCGGATCGTACTTCCACACCAAGCCGTTCGGGGTCCGGCGGGTGCCGTGGCGCGCCATGTGCATCGCCACCCGGTTCGGGATCAGCGGGAAGCGGCGGCAAACCGCATCGGCGGCCTGCGCCACGGTGGCATAGTAGGTCAGGATCGTGTCCGAGCCGTCGTCGCGCGTCCAGCGGCCGAACAGCTCGGGGGTCTCGCGCTCGGTGCGGCCGTAGGGACCCGCCGACTCGATGATCACGAGCCGCTTGATCTTCTCCGGCAGCGCGCCGGCGAAGACCACGGCCATGCTGCCGCCGAGGGAGTGGGCCACCAGCGTGATCCGGTCCTTCTTGATGTGGCGCAGCAGGCCCACCACGTCCAGCACGAAATCCTCGTGCCGGTAGCCGCGCTCCTGGCCGACCCAGCCGCTGTCGCCGTGGCCGCGCAGGTCCAGGGCCACCATGTGAGGCAGGCTGAAGCCCGCCTTGTCGAAGGACTCCAGCAGGAAGTCCCAGGTGTGGCTGTGGTCGCGGTTGCCGTGGACGAAGACGTACGTCTCCTGCTCCGGATCGCCGGCCTCCAGATAGTGGACCCGGGTCCCGTCGATCTCGAAGGTCCCGTCGCGAAATTCCGATCGCAACTCCATCACCTCTTGGTCTTTTTCAAACTCCAGCGCGAGGTTCGCCCCTACCTGCCCACGTCCGCGATGCCCATCTGGCCCAACTGGCGCCAGCCGGTGCTGCTGTCCAGCAACAGGCGGTCGGCCTCGTCGGGGCCGTCGGTGAACGGATAATAGTTGGGGAACCGGGGCGCCGGCAGATCCTGCCAGCCCGACAGGATCGAGTCGGTGAAGCGCCACGCGTAATCCACCTCGTCGGAGCGGGTGAACAGCGACGCGTCGCCGCGCATGGCGTCCAGCAAGAGCCGCTCGTACGCCTCGGGCGAACGCTGTTCGAAGGCCTCGTACATGAAATCCATGTTGACCTTCGCCAGGTTGATCTGCATTCCCGGACGCTTGCACGCGAAGGACAGGCTGATGCCTTCCTGGGGCTGGATGCGCAGGATCAGCACGTTGGCGCTGGCCGCGGCCATGGCGTGTCCGTTGGGCGCGGCCTGATGGCGGAACAGACGCAGCGGCGGATGCCTGAACTGCACCGCGATCTCCGACACGCGGTTGCGCAGGCGCTTGCCCGTGCGCAGCACGAAGGGAACGCCTGCCCAGCGCCAGTTGTCGATCTTGGCGCGCAGCGCGACGTAGGTCTCGGTGGTGGACAGTGGGTCCACGCCTTCCTCCTGGCGGTAACCCTTGACCACCTCGCCGCGCAACTCGCCGAAGCCGTACTGCCCCCGCACCGTGCATTCCCGGACCTCCTCGGGCGTGCCGCAGGGGATCAGCGCGCGCAAGAGCTTCACCTTCTCGTCGCGGATGGACACGGGCTCCACCGCCGCGGGCGGCTCCATGGCGATGAGGCACAGCAGTTGCAGCATGTGGTTCTGCACGATGTCGCGCAGCGCTCCGGCGTTGTCGTAGAACGCGCCGCGCCGCCCTTCCATGCCCAGGGTTTCGGCCACCGTGATCTGGACGTTCTCCACGTACTTCTGGTTGAACAGCGGCTCGAAGATGGCGTTGCCGAAGCGGAAGCTCAGGATGTTCTGGACCGTTTCCTTCCCGAGGTAGTGGTCGATGCGGTAGATCTGGCTCTCGTCGAGGATGCCGGTGACCTCCTCGTTCATCTCCCGCGCGCTCCGGAGGTCGTGTCCGAACGGCTTCTCGATGATGACATGGGACCATTGGGGCTCTTCGGGATTCCGGATGAGGCCCGCGGCGTTCAGGTTCCGGATGATGGGCGTGAAGAACTCCGGCGCCACCGAGAGGTAGAACAGCCGGTTGCCGGGGAGGTCGCGTTCGGCGTCGAGGGAGTCGAGCCGGGCCTTGAGCCGGTGAAAGGACTCGATGTCGGTGTTGTTGCCCGGCTGGTAGTGGAGCGCCGCGAACAGGGGGCTGCCGGCGTCCACGTCCGCGAAGTCCTCGCGCATTTCGCCGATCATGCGCTCCCGGTACGCCTCGTCGGTCATTTCCGTGCGCGAGAAGCCCACCACCGCGTAACGCTCGGGCAGATAGCCCGCCTGCTCGAGGTGGTACAGCGCGGGAATCAGCTTGCGCTTGCTCAGGTCCCCGGACGCCCCGAAGATCACTACCGTCAGGGGATCCTTGGCGCGAAACGAGTCGTCTGCCTTGTGGTTGCCCTTGCCGCCGCTGATGCGTACCGAGGCCTGCATGCCGTCGCGAGATTCCATCCGTTATTCTCCCGAACTAGAGACGGTCGAAACGTACAAGTAGCGCGAACCCCCGGCGTTGTCAAAAACGACCGGGATGCGTTGTTGACACGGTTTCGGCCCGCCGTTATCCTCTGCCACGATCCACTTTCGGCGTGCCCGCCGCTTCTCGACATCCGTGAAAGAGAGCCATGATCGAATTCGAAGGCAGAACCATTCCCATGACCCTGGCCGAGGTCGCGGCTCCGCGAAGGGCCGTCCTGCTGGTCTGGGACATGCAGAACGACCAGGCCGGCAGCTCGTTCAACAAGGACGAGCTCCTGCGCGCCACCCCGCCGCTCGTCGCCGCGGCCAAGGGCGGCGGCGTGCCCGTGGTCTACGCCTTCGCCACGCCCTACGCGTGGCGCGACGAGGCGCCCGCCATGATCCGCCGCGCCATGAAGGACCAGGGCGTCGACCATCCGGGCGAGCTTGCGCCGCGGCGCACCCGCGACAGCTTCGGCTGGCGACTCATCGAGCCCTTCCAGCCCGACGAGGATGACATCCGCATCGAGAAGCGCCGCCCCACCATCTTCCTCGGCACCGAGTTCGAGCAGTTGCTGGGCAACTGGAACCGGGACGCGGTCGTCGTCGTCGGCTGCCGCACCGATTCGGGCGTGGAAGGCAGCGTCCGCGACGGGTTCTACCGCGGCCTGTCCATGATCGTGGCGCGCGACTGCGTGGGTACGAACCGCGAGAACGCGCATCACGAAGCACTGAAACGCATGGAGCGCTTCGCCGACGTGGTGGATGCCGCGGAACTGATCGCAATATGGAGCGCGGGCGCCGGCGCCGCAAGTTGAGTCGATGTCCGTCTACACTTCGCCGATCCGACCCGTGCATTGAACCGCTTACGGCTACTGCTCCGTGCGATCGTCACTGCTCTGCGCAAGTGTGGTGTCTGGTTAATTCGCATTAACCAGACACCACACTAGAGAGGCGGACGAAGTTACATGCCAGCGTTCCCCCGGACTCAAGGTGCCGCGTTGCTGATCGCCGCCTGTCTCGCCCTGCCCGCCGGGGCGGGTGCCTGGGAGAAGGTCGCCTGGAGCAGTCCGCGCCAGGGCAAGAAGCCTCCCCCGAACGTCACCGCCGTGGCCATCCTGGACCGTGGCCGTGCGTTCCTCGGCACGAGCGACGGCCGCCTGCTGCGCTGGGACGGCAACCGTTTGAACGCCGTGGACCATCCGGCCAAGGTGAGCCCGAGGAAGTTCGTCGTGAACGCGCCCGACGACGTGTGGGTGTTCGGGGACGACGCCTTGTCCCTGCACTACGACGGCACGGCGTGGACCCGGGTGAAGAATCCCCTGAACCGGCGCAAGCCTTCGGAAGGCATGCTCTGGGGCGCCGGGTGCGCGGCGCCGGACCGCTGCTTCGCGGGCACCCGCGACGGACGCCTCATCGAGTGGCACGGCAAGGAGTGGGGCCACGCCCTGAGCCCGGCGGGCAAGGCGCGCATCCACGGCATGGCCTTTGCTTCGCACCGCTCCGGCTGGATGGTGGGCGACGGGTTCTTCGCGCGCTGGGACGGCAGCCACTGGCGGAAGGCGAACATGCGGGACGTCCCGCGCATGTACGACGTGGTCCTTACCGGCGACGGCCGAGGCTGGGCCGTGGGCGACCACGGCGCGATCTTCGAGTACGACGGCGCCGTCTGGAAGAAGACGGACGTGCCCGGCTCCTTCTTCCGGCTGCGCACCGTCGCCTGCGCTTCGCCAAGCGACTGCTGGGCCGCGGGGGCGGCGGGCGCACTATTCGGCTGGGACGGCGCCCGGTGGCAACGCACCCGCCTCGGCACCCCCGAGCGGCTCACCGCGGTAGCCGTGGGCGACGGACAGGCGCTCCTGGCCGGCGACCGCGGCACGTTGTTCCGGCGGGAACCGTCCCCGGCGGCGGAATCCCCGGCACGGCCCAAGACCCCATGATTCGACTGAGCTCCCTCGCTTACCTCCTGCGCCTCGGGCCGCGCCGGCTGTTGGGGTTGGTGCAGCACTTGCCCAGCTTCCTGCGCCTCTTCTGGCGGCTCTTCAAGGATCGGCGGGTCGGATTCAAGGCCAAGCTGCTGGCCTTGGGCGTGGTCGGCTACCTGATCATGCCGGCCGATCTCGTCCCCGACCTCTTGCCCGCCCTGGGGCACTTCGACGACATCCTGCTGCTGTTCCTGGGATCCAAGGGGTTCATCGCCCTGTGCCCGCGCGAGGTGGTGCAGGAACACGTGCAACGTATCGGCCAGGGGCGCTGAGCGGCCCCTTTTCCGTCATTCCCGCGGAAGCGGGATCCAGGGGCGGCGGCGGGGCACTACGGCGGCGTTTCCCGCCTCGCCACCCCTGGATTCCCGCTTCCGCGGGAATGACGATTCGGGGCGGTGGTGCCTGTTTCGCGGCAATGACGAGTCGAACGTCATGAACGGTCGCCGAAGTCGCTGTCCCACATCTCGCGCAAACCGGCCATGGCGGCGTCGGGCAGGGGGCCGGCGCCCGAACAGGCGACGGCCTCGTCGATCTGCGCGTTGTTGGAGAACCCTACCAGCACCGTGCTCACCTCGGGCTTCATGAGCGCGAAGCGCATGGCGGCTTGCGGCAGGGATTCCAGTCGGTGGTCCTGGAGAAAGCCGAGCTTGTGGGCGCGGGCGACGTCGCGCTCGTAGTCGGAGCCGGCGGAAAGGGGCTCGCGGCTGGTGCCGCCTCCCGACTCGGGCGTCGGGCTCAGCACGCCGGCGGCCAGCACCCGGATGACGACGACGCCCATGCCCCGGGCGGCGGCCCGGTCGATGACGCGTCCGTAGTCCAGGGCGCTGAAGCCTTCGGGCACGGGCTGGCCGGCGCTGGGATTGAGCAGGTTGTAGTAGGCCTGGAAGGAATGGAACTCGCCGCTGTCCACCAGTGCGTGGATGGCCTCGACCTCGCCCAGGCCGGTGAATCCGAAGAAGCCCACGCGGCCCTGGTCGCGCAGCCGCTTGAACGCCTCGATGACGCCACCCGGCCCCAACACCTCGCCGGGGGTCATGGCGAAACGCCCGTCTTCGCGCTTCATGGCCAAGCGGGTGTGGAGCTGGATCAGGTCCACCGAGGGGCGCCCCAGACGCGCGAGCCCTTGCTCGACCTCGAACGCGGCGGCGGCGGCGATGTCGTCCAGGGCATCCGCTTCGAGGCGGATCTTGGTCGAAAGCACCACGTCTTCGCCGACCTCTTCCAGCACACGCCCGAGGTGGGTCTCCGACTTCCCCTCTCCGTAGGCCCTGGCGGTGTCGAAATAGTTGATGCCCAGGTCCAGCGCATGGCGAACCGCGTCGAGTTGTTCGTCGTGGCTTTCCCGCACCATCAACCCGCCGACGTTGCCGCAGCCGAATCCGATCTCGGAAACGCGAAGTCCCGTGCTACCCAACATCCGATATTGCATGATGCCCGCTCTCGTTGTGTACGCGCCGCCGGGTCATCCGATCGATGCCCGTGACCCTGATTCCGAGGCCGTCGACCGGCGGCCGTGGCGCACCGATTGTGAATCATCGGCCCGGCGGAATCAACCGCCGGCCGCTTGCACCCATCCGGAGTTGCACTTGAGGGACACATTGATGAAGATGCGCAGGATGAAGGGAACCGCATGCCACTGGAACTGAGCATGATCTGCGCCCCCTACGACCGCGCCCGCGCACTCATCGAGGGGAGCGTCAAGCCGGAGGGCATCGACCTGCGGGTCCACGTGGACGCCGATGACGTGAACCGGCACTTCGACGGCCACGGCGGCCACTACGACGTGGCCGAGTTCTTCACCGGGCGCTACATCGTCGACCTGCCGTTCAGGACCCTGGGCTTCACCGCCATCCCGATCTTCGTGAAGCGCATGTTCCGGCACTCCTACATCTACGTGAACACCGCCGCCGGCATCGCCGAGCCCACCGACCTCAACGGCAAGCGCGTGGGCATCCAGAGCTGGTTCACCACCACCGCCCTTTGGGCGCGCGGCATCCTGGAGGAGGAGCACGGGGTCGACCTCCGCTCCATCCGTTGGGTGGCGGGGCGGCCTCCCGAGAACCTCCAGGAGTGGACGCAGCCCGACTGGCTCAAGCTGGAGGTGGTGGACGGGTACGGCAAGCTGCGGGAGATGCTGCTGGCGGGAGAGCTCGACGCGGTCATCACCACCGCCACCCTGGCCCCCGAGCACCGCCCGCGCGTGGACTTCCTGTTCCCCGACTACGCCCGGCGCGAGCGCGAGTACTACCGCCGGACCGGTTTCTTCCCCATCCAGCACACCCTGCTCGTCCGCACCTCGATCCTGGACCGACACCCGTGGGTGGCGCGCAGCCTGTTCGACGCGTGGCAGGAGTCCAAGAGGCGCTGCTACGAGTGGCTGGAGTGGCAGCGCGTGCACCAGACCGGCCTCTGGTACCGCGCCCTGTGGGAAGAGGAGCACGCCGCCGCCGGCGACGACCCCTATCGCTGGGGTTTCCGGGAAACGCGGGCCGAGGTCGACAAGATGCTGGAGTACGCCCAGCGGCAGGGCCTCACCCGGGCGCGCTTCGCCCCCGAGGACATGTTCCACCCCACCATGCTGGAGACGTAGGCGCCTCGAACGCCCTGCGTCCCTACATCCCGTAGAACGCCCGGGCGTTGTCGCCCAGGATCTTCTCCACCACCCGCGCGGGGAGGTCACCGCGGGCGCGCAGTTTGGCGGCGACGTTGTCCTCGAAGGACTGGTCGAGGTGGCCGTAATCGGAGCCGATCATGATGTGGTCCTCGTGGATGTAGTTGAGCAGCATCGGCAGGTCCTCGTCCACCTCGCACACCACCCACATGCGGCACTCCTCGAACAGCGCCGGGCCGATGGGGATGTTCTGTCCCCGGGTCGTCCGCCGGAGCTGGTGCAGCAGGTAGGGCACCCAGGAGGCTCCGGCCTCGACGAAGCCGAAGCGCAGGCCGGGGAACTTCTCCGGGATGCGGTTGGCCACCAGGTCGCGGAAGGCGATGAGCGGGAGCATGCGCAGGTGCGGCAACGTGTGGCTCACGCGCACGTCGAACACGCTGGTGATGGCCGGCGAGCCCGCGCCGATGTGGATGCAGATGGGGAAGTCCAGGCGGCTCGCTTCCTCGTAGAGCGGGTAGAAGTAGGGCTCGGCCAGGGAACGGTCCCCTTCGATGCCGCGCATGTTCACGCCCACGGCGCCGTGCTCCTTGGCGTAGTGTAACTGCTTGATGGACTCCTCGATGGAGGTCAGCGGGAAGACCGCGGTCCAGCGCAGGCGGTTGTCGCCCTGAGCCCACACCTGCCCCATCCAGGTGTTGTAGGCGCGGCACAGCGCCACGTCCAAGTCCACGTCATCGGTGAGATACACGCCCCAGAGGGTGGAGTAGATGACTTCGGCCTCGGCGCCGCGCTTGTCCAGCGACCGTACCCGCGCCGCCGGGTCGGTCAACTGGCGCACGCCCAGGTCGATGTCCTGGCGCGTCCACTGGCGTTCCTGCTCGGCCGGCGTGCTGAGCCGGGCGCTGCCCTTGCCCACGGACTTGGGGAAGATCTGTCCGTCGATGAGCCAGAAGGCATTGGAAGTCTGGTACTCGGTGTCGCCTGGCGCTTTGAGAAGGATCGGCCGGCGGTCGTAGACGTCCTTGTCCATGAGCTCCCAGATCGCTTCCGATTCGATGACGTGGGTATCCGCATCGATGAAACCGTTCATGATCGTCTCCTTTCCGGCCATCGGCGCCGGACTCGTGAAACTCAAGCCATCCGACCCTGCTTCTCGGCGTTGGGCAAAACACTAGTGTTGTGTCTCACAAATAGGTTTACAAATCTGCTGGTCTCTTTCGCCGTCGGCCGCGTTGCTCTTCCTCGCGTGGTACCCGCCACTGCTCGTCATCGCGCCTTGCCGACAACGAAAAATCCTGCGCATCTTTGCAAACCTATTTGTGAGACACAACACTAGGGCAGCGGCGGCTCCTTGCCGGTAGCGGGCGATGCCTGCTCATAGGCGTGCGCTACCTGCATGACCGTGTCCTCGCGAAACGAACCGCTCGCGATCTGCACGCCGATGGGAAGGCCGTCCTTCGAGAAGGCGCAGTTGATGCTCAGCGACGGCAGCCCGTTGACGTTAAACGGGATGGTGCACAGAGTCAAGAAATTGCCGTAGGCTCCCTGGAGCGGCATCTTCGCGCCGTCGACGGTCACGTAACCGGCCTGGGAATCTTCCATGGAAATGGCCGGCACCGGGCCGGTCGGCGCCACGATTACGTCGACCTCTTCCAACGCGTCGTCGAATCCGTCGCAGATGAGGCGGCGGATGCGTTGCGACTGGTTGTAGTCCAGCCCGGACACCGTCAGCGCCTGGATCTGGGTGGAAAGCATGCTCGGGCTGTAGTCCCGGGCATGGTGCCGCAGATAGTACTCGGCGTCCCCCGTGCTCTCCACCCGGCTGGCGCAGAGCTGGACCGCGGGGATCAGGTCCATGTGGGGAACGGTGACATCCTCTACCGTCATCCCCAGGGAACGCAGGGTGTCGAGCGCTCCGGCAAAGGCTTGCTTGACTTCGTCGGAGGCGAACTTCTCGAAGTATCCCTTGATGATACCGACGCGCATTCCTTCGACGGACATTCCGAGACCGGCGGAATAGTCGGGCACCGGGGCCGCGGCACTCAGCGGGTCCTGGGGATCGTATCCGGCGATGACCTGCATCATCAGCGCGCAGTCTGTCACGCTGCGGGTCAGCGGACCGAAATGGTTGGTGGAGTATCCACCCGTGCCGGGGACACCGCCGAACACGCTGACGCGCCCGTAGGTGGGCTTGAGCCCGACGATGCCGCACAGGGCCGCCGGATTGCGCACCGATCCGGCGGCGTCGGTGCCGACCGACGCCATGCACATGCCCGCGGCAACGGCCACGGCCGAGCCGCTGCTGGAGCCGCCGGGGATCCGCTCGAGGTTCCAGGGGTTGCGCGGGGTGCCGTAGAACGGGTTCACCCCATGGCTTCCCTTGGCCCATTCGTGCATTTGGGTCTTGCCAAGGTTCACCGCCCCGGCCTCCCGCAACCGGGTCACCACGGTGGCGTCGAAGTCCGGAATCCACCCGGACAGCGCCTTGGCGCCGGCCGTGGTGCGCACCCCGCGGGTGGCGAGATTGTCCTTGATGGCCACCGGTATGCCGTGAAGCGGGCCGCGGTAATCGCCGGCGGCGATCTCCTTCTCCGCGGCCGCGGCCTCCTCCATGGCGCTCTCGGGCGTCGGCGTGAGATAGGCGCTCAGCAGCGGATTGAGCCGCTCGATCCGCTCGATATGGAGCTTCGTGAGTACCACTGGCGAAACCTCGCCGCTACGAATCTTCGGCGCTACTTCGGCAATCGTCAGGGTTTCCAAATCCTTGTCGACCATTTCGGGCATGCTCCTTCTCGGGGTGACTTCCGGATCGTCTCCGGGCACGGTTCTCGGCCGGGCCTATACGCGGGAATCCGCGTGAGGGACAAGATCCGTAGCGAAACAAAGCTGTTTATTCAAAATTACTTCATCAACTTGCGTAAGGAAACTACTTTTGTTAAAATCCTGATCGTTTGTGCACTGCATTTGGCGCGTCTCCCAGGACGTATGGTGTGTTTGACGCTGGAGTGGCTACGTGAATACAACGAGAGCTTGCCCAAACCACGATTTTGGTAACGTTGACTGCGTAAAACACAATTCACGAACCTGGCAACCGGCGTATCGCGAGATGCTAACGCCGGCTGTCGTGCTCCTGTCGATTACGACGACGGCCGCCTTCGTTGTTCTTTACACCGTCATCGGCGCGGCGGGGACCTACGCGACCCTCGATTGGCCGCAACGTCTCGCCTTGTGGGGAATCGCCGGCGTCTTTTGTTTCCCCATCTGTTACGCCACGGCAGTCCTGGCTCTTTATCTCTGGGACTCGCGACCGTTGGGACAGCTCCTATTCGCTTTGACCGCGGTGACCGCGGGCTTGGCCATATCATCTACCGCGCTCATCTACACGCTCGACCGGGTTCTGTGGCCCGAGTACCCGGCCCATGACTTGGTCGCGCTCTACGTGTGGGTTTTTCCTCCGATGGTACTGGGCAGCATTTTCGTCTCGTATTTGATCTCCAGACGCCAACGCCAGGGCCATCCCGTCGATCGGTTTCCGGAGGCGGCCTCGGAGCCACGCGGTCGGATTCCCGCGGCGCACCCCCACGAAGGCTCGGTGGCGGTTGCCGTGCCGGCAGACCCATCTCAGCCCGACTCCCCGTTCTTCGCGCGACTTCCCGCGAAGCTGGGTCGTGACCTGATCTATCTCAAAATGAACGATCACTACGTCGAAGCGTTCACCTCCGCCGGGCGCGGCATCATCCTGATGCGCTTCGCCGACGCCGTCACCGAGCTCGGTGACGCGGGAATGCAGGTGCACCGATCCTCCTGGGTGTCCTTTCGCCACGTGGTGACGTTGGTGCGGGACCGACATCGCAGGTTCCTGGAACTGACCGGGGGACACAGGGTGCGGGTGAGTCGCACCCACCTTCCCGCGGTTCGCCTGGCCATAGAAAGTCTGGAGGCGGGTATCCGATCCGGGCCGAGCGCGAGGATGTCCAGCAAGGTGAGCCCAGATCCCATCCGTATCGCGGCCACGGACGACAACCCGCCACAATCCTTGAAACCACCCCCTAACGCGATGCCGCCCCAGCGTCAGCCCCCGGCGCAGAGTGTTCTGCCCTTGAGCCACTTCCTTCCAGTGGGAAGCGGAGACTCCGAGCCGGTTTCTCCAGCACCGCGGTCACGCTAACGCGCACCGGCAGACTCGTATGCTACCGGGCGGGACGCTCGGCCCGCGTGCTACCCCGGCGGCCGGCGCTCGAACCAGCGGGCGTGCTGCTGGTAGGCGTAGCCCACCCTCAGCAGCGTGGACTCGGCGAAGGCCTTGCCCCAGAACTGCATGCCCACCGGCAGGCCCTTGGAATTGAAACCGGACGGAATGGCCAGGGCCGGCACACCGGCGAGGTTGGCCGGCGAGGGGTAGTCCGGGCGCAGCATCTTGTTCACGGCGTCCAGTCCGTCCAGTTCCGCGGCCAGCGGCGCGGGGGTCGGATTGGTCGGAAGGGCCATGACGTGGACCTCACGGAACACCGCGTTGAACTCCCGCCTGAGGCGGCTGCGCATCCGCTGGGCCTGGACGTAGTCGCCGGAGGTGGACACCGCGCCGATGAACAGGCGCGCGCGGCGGGACTCCGACGCCTCACCCGACATGGCCGCGTCCATGTCGGCCCGGCAGATGTTGTAGAACTCGCACGAGTAGATGAGACCGTTGGCGATGGTGGCATACTCCATGCTCGGCACCGACACGTCCCGGACCTTGGCGCCCAGGGACTCAAGGTCCGCCAGCGCTCGGTCGAACAGGTCCAGGACCTCGGGGTCGGTGTCGATGAGCTTGAAGTAATCCCGCGGCACCCCGACGACCATGCCCGAAACGCCGGCCCGCAGGTCCGCGCTGTAGTCGGAGACCTCCACCTGACTCGAGGTGGGGTCCCTGGGATCGAAGCCGGCCAGGACCTGGAGCATATGCGCCAGATCCTCCACCACCCGGGTCATGGGGCCGGCGGTGTCCAGCGACCACCCCAGCGGCGCCAGTCCGAACCTGCTGACCCGCCCGTAGGTGGGCTTCAGGCCGGATATGCCGCAGAAGGACGCGGGATTGCGGATGGATCCCGCGGTGTCCTCGCCCAGCGAGCCCATGCACAGCCCGCCGGCGATGCCGGCACCGGAACCGGTGCTGGAGCCTCCCGGCACGTGGTCGAGGTTCCAGGGATTCCGCGCCCCCTTGATGCCTCCCGGAAGGCCGCTCATGTTGAGCTTGCCGAGCAGTACCGCTCCCGCCTCGCGCAGGCGGCGCACCGCGGCGCAGTCTTCTCCCGGTCCGGGCGGTTGCGGGATGCGCACCATGGAGAGTGCCCCTTCGACGTCGTACTGGTCCTTGACGGCGAAGGGTATCCCGTGCAGCGGTCCCCGATAGCGGCCGTTCTGAATCTCCCGCTCCGCCGTGCGCGCCTCTGCCAGCGCGCCCTCCTCCATGAGGTTCACGTAGGCGTGCAGGTCGCCGTCCACGGCATGAATCCGGTCGAGATAGGCCTGCGTCAACTCCACGGGCGACACCTCGCGCTTCTGCAAGCGCGGGGCGATGCTGTCAATGCTGGAAAAACACAAATCCGACATGTCCGTTCCTCGTCGTTGCGCAGACCGCCCTACCGGTCTTCGTCCGTGTCGGGGCGGAAGACCCCGCCCACCTGTTCGCCGGCCAGGTTGATGGAGTGAAGCTTGTCCAGGCTCTCCATGTAGTCTTCCAGCATGGGGATGAAGCGCGCGCGGTCGCTCTCGGCCATTTCCAGCCCGGCGCGGCGCAGCAGCCGGCTCAGGGTTTCCTCGGTATCCTTGTCCATGACGAACCTCCTGTTCTCGATGACGTCGTACCTCCTCCGCCTCACCCCAGGTCGCCCCACAACAACTGCACGGCACACACCGCCGCCAGGGCCGCGGTCTCCGTGCGCAGGATGCGCCGGCCGAGCCCCACGGTGCGAAACCCGCGGGCCTCGGCTCGCGCCGCCTCCTCCCCGCTGAAACCGCCTTCCGGGCCCACCATCACCAGCACGGACCGCGGGCTGTTCAATTCTCTCTCAAGGGAAGCCAGTCCCCTGCCTTGCGAGTCTTCCCAGAAGAACAGCCGGACATCGCACCGCCAGTCCCGGTCGAGTATGGCGTCGAACCGGTCCGGCTCGTCGATCTCCGGGATGCGGGTGCGCCCGGACTGCCGCGCCGCCGCGGCGGCGATCTTCCGCCAGCGCTCGCGGCGGCGCTCGCCCTTGTCGCCGCCGAACCGCGGCACCGTATGCGACGAGAAGAACGGCGTCACTCGGGTCACCCCCAACTCGGTGGCCTTCTCCACGATCCAGTCCATCTTGTCGCCCTTGCCCACGGCCTGGGCCAGCGTGACCGCCAGGGGGGACTCCCGCTCCGGGCGATAGGACCGTACCACGGTCATGGCGGCAACTCCACCTTCATAAGCGCGGATCAGGGCCTCGTGCTCGGTGCCCTCGCCGTCCCACAGCAGCACCCTGGAACCGGGGCGGAGGCGCAAGACCTTGCGCATGTGCGCGAGCTCGGGACCCGCCACCGTGGCGCTGCCGTCGCGCACCGAATCGGGCGAAACGAGAAAGCGCGGCAGGCTCATGGTTCCCTGCGGAGCAGCACGGTGCTCCACTCCTTGCGGTCCTTGCGTTGGGCGATTCGGAAGTCCCGGAAACGCGGCATCACCACGGGAACGTGTTCGCGCAGCAGCCCCGACAGGACCAGCGAACCCCCGGCGGCCACGCGCCGGTTCAGCGGAGCCGCAAGCTCCACGAGGGTCTCCAGAATGATATTGGCCACCACCAGCGGGAAGCGGCGCCGGACGCGGGCGACGGGCATGCCGCTCAGGGTCACCGGCCCGTCCATCCCGTTGAGCCCGAGGTTGACCCGGGCCGCCTCCAGCGCCACCGGATCGTTGTCCAGCGCCAGCACCTCGTCCACCCCGAGCCGGGCCATGGCGATGGCGAGGACGCCGGACCCGGTGCCCACGTCCAGTGCCTTGGCCGGCGCGGCACCGGCGCACAACTCGTCGATCAGCTCGAGGCAGCAGCGGGTGGTCTCGTGGGTGCCGGTGCCGAAGGCCATGGCGGGCTCGATGAAAACCACGTGGCGGCGGTTCTCCGGCGGTGGGAGCCACGGCGGCGTCACCACGAGCCGGCGCCCGATCCGTTGGGGCTTGAAGCGGCCGCGCCAGGAATCGTGCCAGTTCTTCCCGGCCATCACCCGCCAGCGGGTGCGCCCCACGAGGCAATCCGGGAAGACCTGTCGGAGCCCGCGCAGATAGCGCCGGACCGCGAGCTTGAGGGCGGCGGCGTCGGCGGTGTCGGGAAAGAACGCGCGCAGGGAACGGTCGCCGCAGACAACACCCGTGGAGCCTTGTTCCACGAGGAAGCTGGAGATCGTGTCCTGCACCGGGCCTTCGGCCTGGACGGAAAGCTCGAACCAGCGGGCCACCATGCCTTCCTATATGTCACAGGGCCGGCCGCCGGGGGAAGGCAACGCGGGTGTTGCCTGGGGACGGGCCGCTGGTAGAATGGGCTCATTATGGCACAGGACATGGAACAGACGCCTGCCTGCTACCGCGCCGACAACGCGGCGGACTTCTCGTACGCGCCGGACCGCATGACGGTCTTCGAGGAGGCCAACCGCTTCCGGCGGGAGTTCGGGATCACGCCGGCGGCGGCCGATGCCAGGAGGATCGATCTACTCCTCATCGACGTCCAGCGGGACTTCTGCCACCCCGAGGGCACGCTCTACGTGGGCGGCCGCGACGGCCGCGGCGCGGTGGACGACAACCGGCGCATCGCGGAGTTCATCTACCGCAACCTCGCGCGGCTCACCCACATCCGCTGCACCCTGGACAGCCACTACAACTTGCAGATCTTCTTTCCCTGGTTCTGGGTGGACCCCCACGGCGAGCCGCTGGCGCCTCATACACTGATCACAGTGGACGGCCGCGACGCCAAGGTGCTGGTCAACATCGATCCCGCGGGTAATGTCCTGAAGGAGGACGTCCTCCCCAACCCGGCCATGACCCCGTGGGTCACCGACAAGGGCTACGACTGGCTGGTGGAGCAGTGCCGATTCTACAACCACGAGCTGGCGGCCGGCGGCCGCTACACCCTCTACCTGTGGCCGCCCCACTGCCTGGTGGGAAGCCCCGGCCACACCGTCACGGGCGTCGTCGACGAGGCCAGAACGCTGCACTCGCTGGCGCGCTCGACCCAGTCCTGGGCCGAGATCAAGGGCTCCCACAACCTGACGGAGAACTACTCCGTGCTGCGCCCCGAGGTCCTGACCACCTGGGACGGCGGCGTCCTTGCGGAGCGCAACGCACGCTTCTACAAGACCCTGGTGGAGGCCGACGCGCTCATCGTCGGCGGCCAGGCCGCCAGCCACTGCGTCAAGAGCACCGTACAGGACCTGCTGGAAGAGATCCGGCGGGAGGATCCGTCGCTGGCGGGCAAGGTCTACCTTATGACCGACTGCATGTCATCGGTGGTGGTCCGGGGTGAAGACGGCGCCATCGCCGCCGACTTCACCGAAGCCGCCGAACAGACCCTGGACGAGGCCGCTTCCGCCGGCATGCGCTTGGTGAAGTCCACGGAGCCGATGGAGAGCTGGCCGGGGATGTGACCGACAACGCTGCGCGGCGGGGAAGGCGTAGCGGAATACGATCGCGGACGGCTGCGTTCCCGTGACAAGGCGCGTTCAAACGGCCCCGGCCACTTCGAGGAATCGATCATATCGCCTGGAGAGGAACTCGACGGAGGGCCTGTCCGCGGGTCTGCGGGGTAGCGCAATGGGCTGGTCGTGAAGCCCCTGAATCGCGTGCTGAAGTGTCGGACCATCAAATTCCTTGAGAATATCCGTACGCACTTCAATGGTCCTGTCGGGCCGCACCCCTACGAAGAAACGGTCGAACGTGGCGTGGTGCAGTCGACACAACGACAAGCCGTTGCGCACAACCGGCTGACCGTCCGGCTCCGTATCTGGAATAATGTGCGCTGCGTCAAGCAACTCACCATGACGCAGTCGGCAGAAGGCGCACTGATGACGGTACGCCCGCAGGACCCTCTCACGGAACGCGCGTTGGTGCAGCCGGCGCACAGCCGTTGTCGTGAGGTACTCTCGCCGAATATCGGCTACGGTTCCGGTATCGTAGGGCACCTGTGAGAACAACTCGAGCCGATCGGGATCGTCCACTGCTACCGAAAATGCGAGATCCTCAGGTGCGTCGCGGACGATGTACGCAGGCCAGATCGCCAAGTACCTCGCCGGAACGATCCCGTGAAAATAGGCGAGCGGGAGTTTGTGTTGCATCGTGAACCGCAGTCCGACGTTGTCGCGGTGCTGCGGATCCGTTCCACGATACCGGTATCTCAAGAGATTGTCGTAGCCGAACTCATCGTCGTATGGCCCATCGGGAGCGATGGTGATAGACAACGGCACAGACATGACGGCGGGCTTGAATATCCCTTGCGGACTTAGCAACGGAACCCGTCGTTGGTCCAGCTCGAATCCCCGTGCAAGCCTTTCACGCGACAATACGTCGCCATGGAGTGAAACCTGGTGCGCAAGCCACTCAAAAGCAGCGTTTCTAACTCGCGCATCGTAGTTTCGGTCGAATTCCATTAAGGGTGCATCCCCGCAACCGAGAGTCAGGCAGATGATACTGCTGTCTCCAAACCGTCCTCCAGACGCAGCTTGACCCGTTGCAGGAACCGGGCGCCGATGGCGCCGTCCACGACGCGATGGTCGGCGGACAGGGTCATGGTCATCATGGAGCGGATGGCGATATGACCGTCATGCGGCACCACGCGGGGCGCCACACGGCCCACGGCCAGGATGCCGCATTGCGGTGGATTGATGATGGCGGTGAAGCTGTCGACGCCGAACATGCCGAGGTTGGATACCGTGAACGTGCCGCCCTGGTAATCCGTAGGCATCAGCTTGCGGTTCTGAGCCTGGGTTGCCAGCTCACGGCTGCGCAGCGCCAGCTCCTCCAGGGGCAGCTTGTCGGCATTGCGGATCACCGGGACCACGAGGCCGTCGTCGACGGCTACGGCCATGCCGAGGTTGACTTCGCCATACTGTTCGATTCCCTTGTCCGTCCACGACGCGTTCATGGCCGGCGATTCCGCCAGCGCCCTGCCCACGGCCTTCAGGATGAAGTCGTTGACGGACGGAACCGAACCCGTCCCCTGCTGCTTCAACGCCTCGCGCCGGGACTCGACGCCGGTCATGTCCACCTCCATGTCGAGGTAGAAGTGCGGCGCCGTTTGCTTGCTGGAGGCCATGCGCTCGCCGATGAGGCGGCGCATGCGGCTGAGAGGGACGGAACGCCCGGCACCGGCTTCCGCCGGCGCGTCCGTGGCCGTGGAAAGCACGTCGCGGGCCACCACCGCGCCCTCCGGTCCCGTGCCCGTCAGACCGGCGAGATCCAGGCCCTGCTCTTTCGCCAGCCGCTTGGCCGCAGGAGATGCGAGAGTTCGTCCTGTTCGTGGGTCGGCCGCGTGCGATGGCGCTACCACCGCCGGGGCCTTCGTTGGCTGCCGCGTTGGCGCGCGACCCTTGCGCTTGCCCGGACGCGCCGGGCTTGCGGATTTCCCCGGCGCGGATGTCGCCTCACCCGGCTCCATGACCAGTGCGATGGTCTGCCCCACGGGGATGTCGTCATCCGGAACCGCGGTGACGCGGGCCAGGATTCCCGAAGCCGGCGCCTCCACCTCCACCACCGATTTGTCCGTCTCCACCTCCATCAACATCTCGCCCTTGGTGACGGAGTCCCCTTCCTGCTTGAGCCAGCGCACCAGCCGGCCCGTTTCTTGGGTCGCGCCCATGGCCGGCATTATGACATTCACCGCCATCGGGTTCAGCTTTGCTGTAGCCTTGGATAGGAGACGGGGCAGGAGCCGCACGGCCCCTGCCCCGGGGTTGTTCGGATCACTCGTAGAAGACGCCGGGGATGGGCTTCTCCAGCACTTCCTCAAGGGTGGTGGCGCGGGACCATTGCTCGGCCGGCCGGCTCTCGCCCTCCCAGCCGATCTGGTCCATGGAGGCATAGAGCTCGATCTGGAAGCCGTCGGGATCGGTGAACTCCACTCCCGGGTTGCAGCCGGGCCCTCTGCGCCCTTCGTACAGGATGGGCACGCCCTTGGCCTTCAGGAAGTCGCGGATCTTGAACAGCTCGGTGACGGTTCCCACCTCCAGGGCGAAATGGTTGAACGCCACCTGGTCCGGCTCGGGCTGCCCCTTGTTGGACTTGGACGGGAACAGCGCGACGGTATGGTGATCCGACGCGTTGCGGAGAAAGATCATGCCGCGCTCGTTCACGTCCGACACGTGGAACCCCATGATCTCCGTCCAGAACTTGGTGCTGCGCTCGAGGTCGCTCACGTTGAACACCACGTGCCCGATCTTCTTGACCTTGACCGGGGTTATTTCCTCACTGCTCATGTCCGTCTCCTTTCCTTGCAGGAACGGGGAAGTCTTGGAGCCCCCGTGACCCGTGTTCTCTTTGGCGTTTCTCAGTCGATGTGAACGAAGGCCCTGGCCCAGTTGTCCGGCACCAGCGTGTGGCCCTGCCCGGTAACATCCTCGGCGAGGAAAACGTCGCCCGCCACGAAGGTCCGCGAGGTGCCGTCGCCCACCCGGATCTCGGCGGAACCCGCGAGGGTGATGCAGTATTGGCGCCGCGGAGCGGTATGAAAGTCTCCCAGATGGGTGGCCGGATCGTTCTTCAAGACCAGGCCGGTGACCGGCAGGGTTTCGAAGAAACGGCCGCCTTCCGCGCTGGCATCCATATCCTCGAAGTGGGACTGGCCGTCGTCCCCGGTGAACAATCGAACGAATTGCACGGTAAACCTCCTGTCTGCCCGTATGCGCGGCGGCGGCGCCGCTTCTCCTTTTTACGCCTACAGGGAAGGATAGATCAATCGGCGGACCGCGCCGCGGACGATCGCTCCGTCCGGTGTGCTATACTCGCCGCCATCCGAAACGGGAGGCATCCATGCGACTCAAGGACAAGGTCACCATCATCACCGGCGGCGGACACGGACTCGGCAAGGCTTACGCGAAGCGGTTCGCGGAGGAGGGAGGCCAGGTCGTCATCGCCGACATCGACGGCGCCGCGGGCGAATCCGTGGCCGAAGAGCTGAATCGGGCGGGTCAGATGGGGTGGGCGCGTTCCACCGACGTGAGCCGATACGACAGCATCGAGGGCCTCGTGGCCGAAACCCTCGACCGCTTCGGCCGCATCGACGTGCTGCTCAACAACGCCGCCATCTACGTGACCCAGCAGATGTGGATGGGACGGGTGGAGGACTGCCCGCTGGACGAATGGGACCGGGTCATGGAGGTGAACCTCAAGGGCGTGTTCATGTGCTGCCGCGCCGTCATCCCGGTCATGAAGGAGCAGAAGTCCGGGAAGATCATCAACATCGCGTCGGGGACCTTCCTGAACGGCACCAGCAACATGCCGCACTACACCAGCTCCAAGGGTGGCGTGGTGGCGCTGACCCGGGTCATGTCCCGCCAACTCGGCGACTGGAACATCAACGTGAACTGCATGACTCCCGGCTCCACCATGAGCGAGGACGTCATCACCGACGAGATCCGCAAACGCCGGTCGGACAGCGCCGGCCGCCGGGCCTTCAAGCGCATCCAGGTGCCCGAGGACGTCACCGGCACCGCGCTGTTCCTGGCCAGCGCCGACAGCGACTTCATGACCGGGCAACTGCTGGTGGTGGAGGGCGGCGGGATCATCCACTGACCAGGTGAATTCCCCGCGATTCGGCCGGTCAATGGGCGAATCCTGATGCGGCACAGGCAGGGGGCGTCAGCCGCCCTCAAGCTCCGTGTCCCACAACAGCTTGAGAGTCTCGCACGACTCACCGATCTCGCCGCGGGCCCGCTCCGGCGGATAGCCCAGGCAGTTCGAGACGTAGCGCACGCCGTCGATGAGCCGGTCACGGTTGCGGTGCTGGTGGCCGTGGACGTGGAGAACGGAGCCCAGCGCGCGGAGCTGGGCCTCGATCCGCGTGCAGCCGGCTACCCGGCTGAAATTGAACCGGACGGCGCGCGCAGGAAGCGCGGGGGGCGTGGTCGGCGAGCGGAACATCACCTCCTGTCTGGGGAGAAAGTGGCTGAAGGACAGGACCGGCGCGTCGTATTCACGGCCGAGATGCGGCTCGTTCATGTCGAGAAAATGATCGGCGACGGACAGACCCTCCGGCCATCGGGTCAGAACTTCATCGGCCCACATGGAGAGGCCCGCGTCGTCGCCGTCCCTGGGGACGTAAAGGCTGGCGGGGCCTTGCTCCGGCTTCACGTACCACGAGAACAGCGGCACCACCCAGGCTCCGGGGTCGGCCGGGCCACGGGACACCTTGGCAGGTTTCGTCTCCACCCCGAGCTCCGCGCACAACCTCAGGATCTTCTCGAACTTGGCCACCGAGTTGCCGGACTCGCCGCGCCGCACCCATAGCTCGTGGTTTCCCGGCACGAAGAACACGTGAGCGAACTTTTCGCGCACGCCCCCGAGCACCCGTGCCAGCCGGGAAAGATCGTCGGTCACGTCTCCGGGCAGCAGCAACGTGTCACGCTCATGGCCGTGGGCGCACAGCGCCTGGATCAGGGCCATGTTCTGCGGGTAGTCCGCGTGCACGTCGGATATGGCGAAAATGCGCATGGTGTGTCACGACCGCCCCCTCGTCCGACGGCCGTCCCTCGAAGCTCCCCGTAAAATATCGCACACCGGCGCTAAAGTCTCCCGCCTCCCGGACGATTCCTTCTTACAGGAGCCGGGAACGTGGTGGACCCGGCATGGTCGGACGGTTTGCGCGAAGGAGGTGCAATCATGCGCAAAGGTTTGGAAATCAGTTGGCGCCGCGTATTCGCCGCGATGGTATTCGGTCTGGTGCTGGGCACGGGATATCCCGCATGGGGACAGAGCGTGTTCATCAACGAGGTCCACTATGACAACGCCGGCACCGACGCGGAGGAAAGCCTGGAGATCGCTGGCCCGGCGGGCACGGACATGAACGGGTGGAAGCTGGTGCTCTACAACGGCAAGAACGGCCGGCCGTACCGCACCGTTTCCCTGGAGGGAGCCATCCCGGAACAACAGGGCGGCTACGGCGCCCTTTCGTTCCCGGTAAGTCGCATCGAGAACGGCTCCCCGGACGGAGTCGCCCTGGTCAACCCGGGCGGCGAAGTCATCCACTTCATGAGCTACGAGGGGGGCTTTACCGCTACCGCCGGACCAGCCGAGGGCCTCGCGGCCGCGGACATCGGTGTGCGCGAGTCCAATACCACGCGGATGGGCTATTCGCTTCAGCTCAAGGGCTCGGGCCATTCCCTGGCGGACTTCACCTGGCAGGGACCCGGACAGGCCACTCCCGGCGTCGTCAACGCCGAACAGACATTCGTCGCTCCGCCCGGGGAAACCACCGACGGCGGCCGCAACGGCGCCGCGCCGGTGGAGGTAGTGAAGGAGAGCCGCTGAGTCCCCGGCTTCTCCTCGCATAGCCGGAGGTCGGGCTTTCCCCACGACGGCGGACACGCCCGACCTCCGTGGCTTCCAACCCCCCGAAGCGGCATCGGGCGGGAGCCCCCGGTGTTCGGAAGCGCGTCGGTCGGACCGGAAAACGGTTTGACTCCACGAAGGACCGCGGTTAAGTGTTTCTTGACGGGTCGTGGAGACAGAGCCACGAAATCGAACGCAGGAGGTGATCAAGGGACATGGCCAAATTTCGCATACAGCCGCACGGCAGGCTCCAGGAATGGGTCGCGGAGGAGTTGGACTACTTCACGGACGAGGGACTCGACTACGAGTTTGTCTTCGGTATCGTTTCCCAGCAGTCCGACAAGCCCAAGGAAGTTCGTCACGGCGCCCTCGAGGACATGAAGGACGGACGATCCTGCGAAGTCAGCTCGGCTTGTCACTGGATGGTCAACGTGGCGGCCACGGGACAACACGGACGCATGTGGGGACACGCCTACTCGGTGACGCCCTCGGGCATCTTCGTGCCGCCGGAGTCCGAGATCCGCAAGCCCCGGGACCTCGCCAACGTCGACATCGCCGTGGGCTATCACTCGGGCAGCCATTTCTCGGCGCTGCAGGCGCTCGAACCGATCCTCGACGACTCCGAGGTCAAGCTGCAGTTCGCCGGCCGTCCGCTGGACCGCATGGCACGGTTGCTGGAACGCGACGTTCCCGCGGGCAACGTCTTCGGCGCACCGATGTACGTGCTGGAGCAGCAAGGGTTCCGCAGGATCGTCGATACCACGTTCATGATCGGTTTCCTGCTGGAGCCGGACGCGGACGAGGAGAACGCGAAGAAGTACTTCAACGCGCTGCAGCGCGCACAACGCGCCATCGACCTGGAGCCGGAGCGCTACCGGCACTACCTCTTGAAGGAGATTCCCGAACGCTACCACGAACTGGTGGACGTCCGTGCGATGGGCGTGGGCGAGCGCATGGTGTTCGAGCCCTACACGCAGGAAGTGTACGAGAAGACGCACCGCTGGATGGCCACGCGGAACCTCTTCGGCGCGGACACGCCTCTCGACGAGCCCTACGAGTCGGCGGTGGCGCTGTAGCGCACCGATTCCCGCCAACGGACGGCAGGCCGCGCCCGCGGGGCCTGCCGTCCACCGATCTCCTAGCAGTTGAAACCGTAAAACGTCTGCGGGTTCTGGGCCAGAATCTGCTTCTTGTCCGCGTCGCTCACATCTTCCCTCTCGGTGAAGGTGGCGACGCTGTTGGGCCAGCTCGTGTCCCAATGCGGATAGTCCGACGCGTACAGCAGCTTGTCGGTGCCCACGCGCTCCATCACGTAGGGAAGCGTGGTTTCTTCCAGCTCGAAGGCATAGTAGAACGCTCCGCTCTTCATGTATTCGCTGGGTTTCCCCTGGAGCAGCGGCGCTTCGCGCGAACCGCGGATCTCGAACTCCTCGTCCATCCGGTCCATGAGGAACGGCACCCATCCGCAGGAGGCCTCCATGGCCGCGACGCGCAGCTTGGGAAACATCGTCGGCACGCCCGCGAAGATGAGCCCGGTAAGGGCTGCCATGCACTCGAACGGGAAGGCCAGCGTGTGCACCGCGATGAACTGTCCGAAACGCCCGTGCATGCGCTGTGACGCGCGGATGCCGCCGTGGATGGCGAGGCCCACGCCCAGCCGCTCCACCTCCTCGTAGAACGGCCAGTAGCGCCGGTGGCCGATGTCCTCGTCCAGCACGTTGGTGGGCAGCATCACGCCCACGTGCCCCAACTCCTCCACCGCCCGGCGCGCCTCCTTGACCGCTTCGTCCACGTCCTGGAGCGCGACCAACGCGACGGGCTTCAGGCGCGCCGCGTCGGAGGAGCAGAAATCGCTGAGCCAGTCATTGTAGGCGCGGGCGATGTCCACGGCCAGGTCCACCTCGCGCATGGCGCTCAGCGAGATGCCGCGGGTGCTGAAAACCGCCTGCACGTCGATGCCGTCGGCGTCCATGTCGGCCAACTGGACCTTGGGGTCGTTGTTGTCCTTGCCCAGGGTGCCGCCGAAGCTCCGGTCCCACGCGTCCCGGCTCCACAAGAGGCGCCCGCGGTTCTCCGGCCTCAGGTACGGCTGCAGCATGTCCTGGGTCTCGGTCACGTGACCGTCGGAATCGATGACGAAATAGCCTTCTGCCATGTGTTCGCTCCTTTGATGCGATGTGCCAGAGCGGATGTTATTGCACCGTTCCACCCGATGCAACACGGCGGCTTCTCCTCTTGCACCGCATGATCGGGACGCAGTAGAGTCGCGTTCTCGGACCGTGCCTGCATCCGAGGGACACGACGGGCTTTTGGGAGGATCTCATGGCCATCAACGCCGACGCGATCGCCGTGCCGGACACGGACTACAGCCTTATCGACTCCGACGCACACGTGGTGGAGACGGAACGGACCTGGGAGTTCATGGACCCGGAGGATGAGAAGTACCGCCCGGTGCTGGCGCCCCATCCCACCGACCCGCACGTCCAGTGGTGGATCATCGACGGACAGGCCCGCGGCTTGCGGTTCGTCACCCTCACCGAGGAGGAGATGGCCGAGCGCTCCCGCGAGCAGGGTCGGGACCTCGTCACCCCCATGGGCTCGCGCGAGGACGACGTGGAGCGGCGCCTGCGGCACATGGACCGCCTGGGCATCGACGTCCAGGTGGTGTTCCACACCCTGTGGACGGTGCCCACCACCGACCGGCCCGAGGTGGAGCTGGCGCTGTGCAAGAGCTGGAACCGTTGGGTCGCGGACATGTGGGAACGGGGCAACGGACGGCTCCGGTGGTGCGCGGTGCTGCCCTTGATGAGCATGGACGCCTCGCTGGAGCTGCTCCACTGGGCCCACGAACACGGCGCCGTGGGCGTAGCCATCCCGCCCATCCTCGGCCGCCGGCTGCCCATCGATCCCTACTTCCACCCGCTCTACGAGGAGGCCCAGGGCCTCGGCATGGTCATTGCCACGCACATCGGCAACGGCAACCAGGACATCGTCGACATCACGCGGCCGGCCTACGACCCCAACGCCTTCGGCCTCATGCGCTTCCGCCTCCTGACGGCCGGCTCTTGCGAGGGCCTGCTGGAGAGCCAACTGCCGCTCAAGTTCCCCGACCTGCGCTGGGCCTTCATCGAGGCCGGTTCCATGTGGTTGCCCTGGATGCTCCACGAGGCCAAGCGCCGCAGCCTCCAGCGCGGGACGCCCCTGCCCGACGACGTGCTGAAGGAGTTCAACATCTTCGTCACCTGCCAGAACGACGATCAACTCGCCTACACGTACGACTGCGGGCCGGACAACATCGTCATCGGCAGCGACTACGGCCACTACGACGGCTCGAGCCAGATGGACGCCCTCCGCGTCATGCGCGCGCGCACGGACGTCGACGAGGAGGTGAAGCGCAAGATCCTGAACGAGAACCCCAGGAGGCTTTGGCGGTTGTAGGGAAGACCGAGTGCACGGCGATCAGAGGCGCGTCGTCTCGATCTCCAGTCCCAGGACGTGCTTGCCGGCCAGCTCGTAGTTGGTCAGGCGCACCTGCTGGTGCTGGCTGATGACGTGGAGGTCCTGGAAGATGCGCTGGATGGCGTTGCCCTCGAATACGGCGGTGGTACCGGAGAGATTGTAGAGGGTTTCCACCGCCTGGATCGCCTGCCGGATGCAATGGGTGGCGGCCAGGCGCAGGCCGAGGCGCCGGTCCAGGGTGAGGGGGTTCGGCGACACGGCCTCCGACCAGAGGGCGCCGGCGGCTTCCCTGATGTAGGCCCGCCCCGCCGCGAGCGACGCCTGGATCTGCCCCACCGCCACCTGTACCGGCGACTGGTCCCGCAGCATCGCCTGCATGGCGTGGGGCGTCTTGGCCCCGGCCAGTTCCAGGAACGCGTCCAGGCACGCCTGAGCCGCGCCCAGGGAGAGCGCGGCGTCACCCGAGGCGAACAGCAGCACCAAAGCGATCTTGTACAGCGGACCCGACTCGCGCACGGGACTTCCGAGCTGCCGGATCACCCGCTCCTCCGGGACGAAGGCGCCGTCCACGATGAAGTCGTTGGTGCCGGTGCCGCGCATGCCGCGCACGTTCCAGATGTCCACCACCTCCACTTCCGCGGCCGGCACGAACAGGAACTTCTGCACCCGCTCGCCGTTCGGCTCCGGAAGCCACGCGCGCGCGGCGAACCACGACGCGTGCAGGGAGCCGGAGCTGAAGCGATGGCGGCCGGTGACCCGGTACCCACCCGGCACCGGCACCGCCTCGGCCGTGGGCATGGACGTGTTGGCGACCACGCAGCGCGGCGTGTCGGTCCAGATTTGCCGGGCCACCTCGTGCTCCATGCGCGCCGCATAGGTGGCGAAGATCGAGCACTGGTTCACCAGCCACGCGGTGCTGGCGTCGGCCCTGCCCACCTCCTCCATCACGTCCACGTAGGCCGGCAGGTCGATCTCGACCCCCTCCAGGGACCGCGGCAGGCCGAGCTTGAACAGGCCGGCGTCCGACAGCGCGTCGAACAGCTCCCGCGGCAGTTCGCGCTCGGTCTCGATCCGGTCCGCACAGGCGCGGATTTGCGGCGCCAGCGACCTGGCCGCCTCCAGCATGGAATGGTTCCTGGATGACATCAGCGGTTGCCCTGCCCTGCAACTTGTTCCACCCGCGCACGGGTGTCAACTGAGCATGAGCCGGGGCAGGGTCAGCACCAGCGCGGGAAAGGCGATCATGACCGCCAGGTTCAGCATGTCGAGCAGCACGAAGGGAAAGCAGCTCTTGTAGATCTCCACCATGGAAGCGTCCGGCACCACCCCCTTGAGGACGAAGAGCTGCAGCCCGAAGGGCGGCGTCGTGTTGGCCACCTCCATGTTGAGCAGCATCAGTATGCCGAACCAGATGGGATCGAAGCCGAGCTGCGCGGCCAGCGGGAAATAGATGGGCACCGTGATCATCATGATGGAGATCTGGTCCACGAACATGCCCAGGACGAGCACGATGAACATCATGAACACCAGGATGACGACGGGCGACGCCTGAAACCCCGCCACCATCTCCACCAGTCCCCGGCTGGCCCCGGTGAACGCCAGCACCTGACTGAAGGCATTGGAGGCGAGGATGATCATGAGCACGATCACGGACACCCGCACGGTACTCATCACCGACTCCGCCAAGACCTTGAAGGTCAGGCTCCGGTACATGGCCGCCACCATGGCCGTCCCCAGCGTGCCCAGTGCCGCCGCCTCGGTGGGCGTGGCCACGCCGATGAAGATGACCCCCAGGACCATGAACACGATGATGCTCAGGGGCAGGAGGTGCAGCACACTGATGAGCTTCTCACGGGTGGACACGCGCGCGACGTCATAGACCGGCGCCGATTCGGGGCGCAGCTTGGCACGGACGACGATGTAGACCGCGTAGAGTCCCGCCATGAAGAGGCCGGGGGCGATACCGGCGATCAGGAGCTTGCCGATGGAGATCTCCGCGAGGCTGCCCAGCAGCACGCCCATGGCCGTGGGCGGAACGATGGCGGCGAGACCGCCGGCCGCGGATATCGGCCCCACCGACATCAGGTAGCTGTAGCCCCGGCGCCGCATCTCCGGCACCAGCGTCGTTCCCAGCATGGCGGTGGTGGCCATGCTCGAGCCGCTGAGGGTGGAGAACAGGGTGCCGCCGCTCACCGCCAGAAGACTCAGCCGTCCGGGGATGCCGCCGATCCACTTGTCCAGGGCATCGAGGGTGCGCACCGCGACCCCTGACCGGAACATGATCTCGCCCATGAGGATGAACAGCAGCACCGGCGCCAGCACGAAAGTGGCGAGGGTGGCGAAGGCGCTGGTCACGATGAGGCGCAACGCCGGAAAGCCGCCCATGAACAGGTACAGCCCGCCGATGTTGATCAGGAGGAAGGCGAACGCCACGGGCGTGCCGGCCACGAACAGGACCATCAGCACGCCGAGCATCAAGGCGAGGACTTCGTACCACTCCATGGCGCGCTCAAAGGGAATCCTGGCCCAGGGGACCCGATTCGTCCGGAACCGGCTCGCCGCGTCGCAGCACCCCGACGTTGTGCCACGCCTGACGCAGGAACTCGATCACGAGCATGAGGCTCCCGACGCAGATGGGAAGAATGAGCGGCCAGCGATAGACACGCCAGGCCCTCAACTCGGCGTGGCCGCCCAGATAGGAGTCCCAGGTCTCCAGCGCGCCTTCCCACGCCATCACGGCGGCCGTGGCGGCCGCCACCAGCGACACTAGAATGCCCAGTATCACGCGCACCCTGGGCCGGAGCCTTTCCACCACGATCTCCACGCGCGTGTGAGCGCGGTCGCGCAGCACCCAGGGCGCCCCCAGGAAGGTGATGTAAACCAAGGAATATTCGGTGAGATCCACCGCCCAAATGGTAGGGCTGTTAAAGAAGTAGCGCGCCACCACCTCGTACAGCACCGAGAAGGTCACCGTCGCCACCAAGAGCCCCGCCAGGTAGGCCGTGCCGTCCAGCAGCGAGTCCCAGGCCCGCTCCAGTGTCACTCCCGCACCTTCCTGCCGGCGCGCGCGTTACCGGTCTTCCAGGCCGCGGGCCAGTTCCCGGATCTGCTTGCCGTACTCCGGCGAGTTGGGCAGGTACTTCTTCCAGGAGGACTCGTACGCCATCGTGCGGAAGCGCTTGGCCTCGTCGCCCTTGAGCTCCGTGACCTTCATGCCGTGCTTGTTTACCAGCGCGTCGAGCTCGTTGTCGATGAGCTTCTGGAAGTATCCCGGCGTCCATTTCTCCACCGCGACGATGGAGTCCGTAATGACCTTCTGCTGGTCCGGCGCAAGCTTGTTCCAGGAGTCCAGGCTCATGTACAGCCACGTGCGCACCGTCCAGAAGTACGGCTTGAGCATGCAGCAGACTTGCTCGTAGAGCTTGTTTCCGAGGGTGCCGATGACCGGCGAGAAATACCCGTCCACGACCCCGCGTTCAAGCGCGTTGTAGACCTCCGGCCAAGGCACCTGGATCATGGTGGCGCCCAGGGCCTGTCCCAACGGCAGATAGGTCGGGGTGCTGCGCATCTTCTTGCCCTTGAAATCGTTGATGCTGCTCACGGGCTTCTTGGTGAAGATGGCGAAACCAACGGGTCCGGAGGTCAGCCCCAGGAACTTGACCCCCGCCCTTTTCTGGACGATGCCGTCGAAGAACTTGGTGACGCCCGCAGCGCGCAGCTCGGCCGTCTTGCCGACAAAGTATTCGAGAAAGACCCCTTCCGGAATCTTGGCCGAATCGTATGCGCCGGCACCGTTCAGGATGTCCAGCACCCCGCGCTGCACCAGACCCAGCATCTCGAAGGGTGAGGAGATCTCGGGACCGCCCTTCCAGTCCACGCGCATCTTGCCACCGGACCTCTTCACGACCTCCTTCTGAAACTGCCAGAAGCCATTGTTGAAGTCGTTGTGCTTCTTCCAGGCGGTGGCGCCCTTCAGCACGAGATCCGCCGCCGGAGCAGCCGTCGCAACGAAAAGACCGAGGGTGAGCAATACAACGGTACCGCCAAGTGCCCTTCTCATGGATATTACCTTCCTTTCGTCGAGTCCCAGGATACGTGCCTGGTGCGCGGCCAGACTAGTATCCCTGTCGAAAGGCTGTCAAGGCAAAATTGTGGTTGGTTGTACGGCGTCCCCGCCGGGACTCGGCGGCGGCGTGAGCCTTCCGGAGAGATCCGAGACGCCGCGGCACGGGACAAATCGATGAAAACGGGAAGGCCCGTGAAGGAAGGGAATGGTGGCCAGGGACAGAATCGAACTGCCGACACGAGGATTTTCAGTCCTCTGCTCTACCGACTGAGCTACCTGGCCAACGTAAGAAAATATGGCCGAAATCGCGGGAGGCGTCAACCGAGGCGGCGCCGGACGGGGGTTTGCGAGGCCGGGCGGGCATCAGCGGCAATTCATGGTCGGCGCCGAGTCTTTTGTCCAGGCGCATCATGGGCTAACCTGCCACTCTGGACATCCCGCGCCTTGCCGCGCCCAACAACGAACCGCACCTCAGGAGGTTTCACGTATGACACTGCTGCTCAGCAACGAGGAAATCGACCAGATACTGACCATGGAAATGGCTCTCGACTGCGTTGAGCGCTCACAGCGGTCCCTGGAGGCACGGGAAGCGGTCAACAGCCCGCGGGTGGACACCCTCGCCCCCACCGTCGTGGGCGAGACCAAGGGAGTCTACAGCCTGAAGGCCATGAGCGGGCTATGGCCCGACGAAGGCATGGCGGCGCTGCGCATCAACAGTGACGTGCTGGTATGGCCGGAGGTGGCGGGCAACGTCCGGCGCGACCGGCTGCCGTCGGCGGACGGGCGCTGGAACGGGCTGATGCTGCTGTTCAGCATGGAGACCGGAGCGCCGGTGATGATCTGTCCGGACGGCTACATCTCGCGCATGCGCGTGGGCGCTGCCAACGGCCTGGGCGCTCGCTATCTGGCGCGGGAGGACGCCTCGGTCATGGCGCTGCTGGGGACCGGGTGGCAGGCGGGCGGACAGTTGATGGCGCACTGCGCGGTCCGCTCCATCACCGACGTGAAGGTGTACAGCACCAACCCGGCGAACCGCGAGCGCTTCTGCCGGGAGCTGGCATCCCGGGTCGAAGCGCGCCTCACTCCCGTGGACTCCGCGGACGAGGCGGTGGAGGGGGCCGACCTGGTGGTGGCCGGGACCAACTCCATGGAGCCGGTGCACCAGCGAAAATGGCTGCGGCCCGGCGTGCACTACAGCGCGGTCAAGGTGCAGGAGATGGACTACGATTTCCTGGATGCCATGGACCGGGTCTTCCTGTTCTCCAAGAACCCCGCCAACATCCGCCCGCAGGTGTACCGGACCCCGGCCGTGGACACGCCGGAGGGTAGCGGAGGCTGGTGGGCGGAGCGGGACACACCGCTGTGGGAGCGGATCGAGGAGCTGCCCCAGGCCCTCATCGGCTCCGTCCCCGGGCGGCGGACGCCGGAAGAGACCACGGCATTCGTCAACAACGTCGGCCAGGGCCTCCAGTTCGCCGCCGTGGCCCAGCGGGTCTACCGCGAGGCGGTGGCCAAGGGCGTCGGGCGGGATATGCCCACGGAATGGTTCACCCAGGACGTGCACCCGTAGTCGCACGGACGCCGCCAATACAACATTCCCGCGGCAACGGGAACGACGTGGTCCCTGTCAGCGTTCGTCCTCGTACCAGTCGTCGATGGAGAATTCGGCGCCCATCCCGCGTTCCCTGGCCAGGGCCACGGCCTTGCCGCCGAGGGCCGCGAACTGGGCGCCGAAGCCCACGTTGTTGCAGAAGAAGGTGCTCTCCTCCTCGCTCTCCCGCGAGCGCGCCTTTCCGGTGATCACCTCCCCCAGCTCGGCATAGTCATCCCACGGCACGTCCTTCTCGAACGGCGCGAAACGCGGCGCCAGGGTCTCGCGCAGCACCGGCGGGGCGAAGTTCAGGCCCTCGTTGCAGCGCCCTTCCCGCATGCTCAGCACGGTGTAGTCGGCGCGCGCGAAGCTCGCCTCGTCCACGTCGCGGCCCGAGATGGCGTCGAGGTGCACCCCCTTGCCGAGCCACTCGCCGAAGAAGACCGGATCGATGGTGTTGGTGCACACGACGATGATGTCCACGTCGCGGGTGACCGCCTCCGGCGCATCCACCGCGACGGCGTCGAGCCCGAGGTTCTCCCGCGCGTTCCGGGCGAACCGCTCCCGGTTGGCCGCGGTCGGGCTGAACACCCGGATGGACTCGATGGGCCGGACGACGCCGAGCCCCATGAGCACCCCTTCGGCGAGCCATCCGGAGCCGATGATGCCGACACGGGACGCTCGCGCCGGCGCCAGGTATTGGGCGGCGACGCCATGGGCGCCGGCGATGCGCAGCTTCTGCAGGCAGGCGTCCTGGACCACCGCCTGGAGGTCGGCGGTCTCGAGGTCGAAGATCAGGTCGAAGGCGAGGAACTTGCCGTTCTTCTTGGGCACCTTGTCGTAGCGCTGGTTGTCGCCGATGCGCGGCCAGCGGTGCAGGTCGGGAAGAATGCGCATGCCCACGGAATCGAAGGCCGGGACGATGCCGTCCATGGTGCGCAGCTCGACGAAGGTCCCGGGTTCCGCGGTCTCCGCGAAGGTCTGGCTCCGGGTCCGGGTCACCGCCGTCCCCTCGGCGAGGCTGCGATAGGTCTCCCGCATGACCTCTACCGCCGTAGCCGGCGAGATGAGGTCCCTGACGTCATTGTTGGTCAAGAGAATGGGCATGAGCACCTCCAGGTCCGTTGTTGCGCCCCGTTTCGGAATTGCGGTATGGGTGCGAACGTCTCCCCGCAATGTCCATCCGCGCGGGGGCACTCGTCAATCAAGGAGGACCTCCGAATGATCGTAATCGATGCCGACGCCCACGTGGAAGAGTCTCCGGCCACTTTCGCCGACGCCTACCTGGATCCTGCCTTCCGCAAACGCAGGCCGCAGGTGGTCAACTCCGAGGGGCGGCTCTACTGGCGCGTGGAGGACCAGATCTACCCGCGCCTGTTCGGCCGCGGCTGCCACAACATGGGGACGCCGGCCCACTACGAGGGGCAACGTTCCTTCTATACGGCATCCAAGCCGGAAAGCATCGAGAGCATCGAGATCAGCCGACCGGAGGCGCGCCTCAAGGACATGGCCGACGAGGACCTGGGCGTGCAGGTCATCTACCCGAGCTTTTTCCTGGTCCATCCGCTGGTGGACGATCCCGATCTCGGTGCGGCCCTGTGCGGCTCCTACAACCGCTGGCTGGCGGACACCACGGGCTCCACGGACCAACTCCACTGGGCCGCGGTGGTGGATCTCGACAACGTTCCGGCCTCGGTGGCGCAGGTGCGCGAGGCCAAGCGGCTCGGGGCGGTGGCGGTGATGATCCTGGGCACCGTGGGCGAGCGCACCCTGGACCACGCGAGCCTCTTCCCCTTCTACGAGGCCCTGGCGGAGGAGGACCTGACGCTGGCCGTCCACGTGGGCTGGTCGTGTCCGCCCCTGAGCAACATGTACGACCACCTCTACCCGGGCACCATCATCCCGTTCCTGGTGCCGCTTCTCATGGGCTTCACCGCCATGATCACCGGCGGCGTGCTCGACCGGTTCCCGACGCTCCGGGTGGCATTCCTGGAAGCCGGTTGCCTCTGGGTCCACTTCCTCATGGACCGGCTGGAGCACCGCTTCGGCTTTACCACGCGATTCGGCAAGTCGATTCCCGAGGCCGCGCCCCGGGCCGCCGTATCCGCCGCGGAATACATGAGCCGGGGCAACCTCTTCCTCAGCACCGAGGTGGAGGACCCGTTGCTGCCGCAGGTGCTCGACCTCGTGGGCGACGACCGCATCGTGTTCGGCTCGGACATGCCCCACGGCGACCGCGACCGCTTCGCGGTGCGGGCCTTCCGGGACCGGCCGGACATCAGCGAAGCGGCCAAGGAAAAGATCCTCAACGCGAATCCCAAGCGACTGTACGGGATCTGATCGCGGCGCCCGTGTGAAGACGCCAACGCTCCCCCGAATCGTCATTCCCGCGGGACAGGCTGTATCAAAACGCCATCTGAGAGAGGCAACAACCCCCTGAATCGTCATTCCCGCGAAAGCGGGAATCCAGGGGTGGCGAGGCGGGGAGACACCGCTGTAGTGCCCCACCACCGCCCCTGGATTCCCGCTTTCGCGGGAATGACGATTCGGGGTGGCGCTGCCGGTTCGTGGCCAGGTGGAGTTTTGACACAGCCGCTTTCGCCGGAATGACGTGTCGGGGTGGCGCTGCCGGTTCGTGGCCAAGTGGAGCTTTGACACAGCCGCTTTCGCGGGAATGACGATTCGGGGTAGCGCTGCCGGTTCGTGGCCAGGTGGAGCTTTGACACAGCCGCTTTCGCAGGAATGACGATTCGGAGTGGCGCTGCCGGTTCGTGGCCAGGTGGAGCTTTGACACAGCCGCTTTCGCGGGAATGACGTGTCGGGACCGTTCGCCGTGTCGGGGCCTCACCAGTCTTGGAGCCGTGTCCGGTTACGGCTGGAATACCACGCCACGGTACAGCGGGAGATAGAGGTACGCCACGGCGACGTGGAGGAACGCCGCGCACACGAGCGCGGCGGCTACGGCCACCAACCAACCCACGCGCGCTTCCACGCGGTAGTAGGCCAGAACGGCGAGCGGCAGGCCCGCGCGGAAACCCATCAGCAGCACCAGCGCGAAGAACACCGCGATCCACGCGAACGCCGCTCGCGCTCTCGTCTTGTCCTCCGCGGTCCCGGCAACCCGCGCCGATGCCGACCGACTGCGCAGCGCGTCGCCCGCCACCGCCCAGAGCGCCAGTCCGAGCCCGACCACGCCGATAAGCAGGGGGAACGTGGCGGTTTCGGGCTCCCACCGCGTGGCGGCGAGCACGACGTAGGCGAACAGCGCCGCGAAGGCGCTCCCCAGGGCGATCTCGCGCGCCGCCCTCATGTCCGACCCACCCCCCGGCGCACCGCCACGAAGACCACCAGCCCCATGACCGCCATGCACGCCAGCGGAATGGGCCGGACGAGAAACGCCACGCCGTAGCTGGCCAGGGAGATGGCGAGGTTGTTCTCCGCCAGGGGTCCGAGGATGAAACCCACCAGCAGCGGCGCGCGTGCCCAGTCGAGGCGCATCATGAAGTAGCCGAGTACGCCGAACGCCAGGGTCAGCACCAGCGTCAAAGGGTGGGGATAGGCGACGTACGAACCGAACAGGACGAACAGCAACAGCGCCGGTATCAACAGGTTGCTCTTGAGGAAGGCGATGCGCGCGGCCGGGCGGGTAATGGCGATGCACACGCCCGTGGCCAGCAGGTTCGACAGCACGAGCACGATGACCATGGAGAAGCTCAAGGACAGCTTCTCGCCCAGCATCTCGGGGCCGGGGTTGATTCCCAGGATCAGGAACGCCGCCAGCAGGATGGCCGAGGTCGCGCCGCCGGGCACGCCGAAGGCCAGCAACGGCACCAGTTCCCCGCCCGCGGACGCGTTGTTGGCGCTCTCGGGCGCGATGACCCCCTTGATCTCACCCTTGCCGAAGCGCTCGCGCTCCGCGGTGTCGGCCCCCTGTACCGCCATGCCGTAGGCGTAGAACGCCGCGGCGGTGCCGCCGATGCCCGGGATCGCGCCGCCCACCACTCCCACGACGGCGCTCCGGACCACTAGCCAGCGGTTGGCGATGCATGCGCGAATGCCGGGCCAGAACCCCTCGCCCATGTCCACGTGGGTGCGCTCCGCGATGCTCCCGCGCATGGCCAGGGACACCACCTCGGGCAAGGCGAACAGACCCATGATGATGGGGACGGTGTGAAGCCCGTCCAGCAGGTAGTCCGAGTCGAAGGTGAACCGGGGCACTCCCAGTTGCGGGTCCTGGCCGACGGTGCCGAGCCACAGTCCCATAGCGCCCGCCAGCAGTCCCTTCACCGGCTTGGTACCGCTCAGAAAACTGATCATGAGGATGCCCAGCACCACCAGCATGAAGCGCTCCGGGGCCGCGAAGGCCAGCACCACGGGTTGCAGCGCGGGCAGGGCCACCAACAGCACCAGCGCGCCGATGATGCCGCCCACGGCCGACACCGCGAAGGCCGCCGTCAGGCCGCGGGCGGCATCGCCGTTGCGCGCCATGGGATAGCCGTCCAGGATGGTGGCGGCCGCGCTGGGGCTGCCGGGCACGTTGAAGAAGAAGGCCGGAAACGTGTTGGAGGTGTGCACCGCCGACACCAGCGACAGCATGATGGCGAAGGCCACGAACGGTGACAGCGTCCACACGAACGGGAGCAGCAGCACGATGCCGAGCACCGCGTTCAGACCCGGCACCGCGCCGAAGACGAGGCCCAGCACCAACCCCAGCAGAACCCCTCCGAACACAGGGAGCGTGAAGGTGATGCCGAGGGCCTCGTAGAACGCCTCAAGCGCCATGACGCGCTAGGACACGAGTTCGGACCGGACTATTTCAACAGCGTCTTCAACCGGTCCTGGATGTCCGCGGGCAGGTTGAAAACCGACAGGATGAGCTTCTCCGCGTCCGCGGCGTTCAGCGTATTGAGCACGAAGCCCTGGTCCGTGGCGGTCTTGCGGAACTCGGGATCGGCCATCATGTCCGCCATGCCCTTCTTGAGGATGGCGGCGCGCTCCGCCGGCAGACCCGGCGTGGCCGCGAACGGGCGGCTCGCGCTCAGAAGCCCGGAGAACGCCACCCAGGCGTCCCTGTCCTTGGGATCGTCGATCCCGTCGACGAACTTCGGCAGGGCCGCGACCTCCGCCTTCAGAGGCTCCGGAGGCGGCGCGCCGCCCATGGACAGCACCAGCTTGATGGTCCCGTCCTTGTGCATCTCGCGTGTGGCCGAGTTGACCATCACCGCCGAACCCGCCGTGGACACCGCGTCCACCTCATCCTGCTTCATGGCCAGCGCCATGGGGTTGTACCCCTTGTACCCCGGCACCAGCCGGATATTGAACTTGCCGGCGCGCTGGAGGAATTTGGGGGCCTGGGTCAGGAGCGAACTTGGTCCCGACGCGCCGACGCGGATGGGCGTCTTGGCGTTCTTGAAGTCCGCGATGGTGCGCTCGGGCCGGTTCGACCGCAGCGCGAAGATGTAGTGCGCCCCGCCCACGCTGCCCAGCCATGTGAGCGTCTTGAAGTCGATGTCCTTGATGCCTCCGGTGAGGCTGCGCACGACCATGGGGCTGGTGAAGTGGATCAGCGACAGGCCGTCGGGTTCAGCCTTGTAAACGGACCGCAGTCCGATGACGCCGCCGGCGCCCGGCCGGTTGTTCACGATGGCCGCCGGGTTGCCGGGTATGTGTTTGGGGAGGAACCGGGCCACGAGCCGCGACATGCGGTCGTAGGTGCCGCCGGTGGAATAGGGACAGACGATGGTGATGGTCTTGCCGGCGTAGAAGTCCGCCGCTCCGACCGTCAGGCCCGTGGATAGCAAGGCAACAAGGGCAACGAGCACCATGGTCCCACGAATACGCAGATGTGTCTTCATCATGACCTCCTGTCTGATTGGGAGCCGGCTCGGGACGGCCAACGTTGGCACACCAGTATCGCACCCCGCGGCCGACTTCAAGCGCCCGGACTACCTTGTTCGATGAACGGAAAATCGAGGAATGGCGTCAGCGCCGTGGCGCCTCAAAGAAACGGGCGGGTGGACGGACGCGGTCCATCTGGACATAGCGGGGCCAGCCTCCGGACACGACGGTCTTCAGCGAGTGCGTCGCTTGGCCGAACCGGATGCGGTAGATCCACATGTTGGTGAGCACGCGCTCGATGAAGATGCGGGTCTCACGGCTGGGTATGCTCTCGATGAACAGCAAGGGATCGTCCCGGTAGTCGACCCGGCGTTTCCAACGCCGCAACTTGGCCGGACCGCTGTTGTAGGCGGCCAACGCGAAAAAGAGGTTGCCACGAACATCCTCTTGGGAAAGCAGGTAACCGAGGTACTTCTGGCCCAGGGTGAGGTTGAGCACCGGATCCAGCAACTCGTGACGGCGCGCGCCGCGATATGTCTCTCCGGCCATGACACTGGCGGTACGCGGCATGAGTTGCATCAGGCCGCGCGCCCCGCGCGGGCTGCGGACACGCGCCCGGAAATTCGACTCCTGGCGCATCACGGCGAGCACCACGGCACGATCGACACTGTAGCCGCCATCGGGCTTCCATACCGGCAATGGATACAGCGCCGCGTCCACGGGCACTCCGGTGCGCAGCAGCAGACTCTCGGCCGTGCGGTACGACAAGTCCGCCAGACCCGATTCGGAGGCGAGAGCCAACATCACCTGCGCCATCCGCGGGGACAGCCGGTGCGCGAAGCGCCGCAGCTCGGTGCCCGCGCGCACGTGCTGGCCCACCTGGATCAAGGCCATGGCGCGGCGCACCGGCTGCATGCTCAGCATGGCCTCCAGGTCCGCGGCATTGAGCCGGCGCATGCCGAAATCCAAGGAGGGTTGCCGGCGTAGCGCGGTGAGGGCCAGGAGCCCGTAGAAGGTGCGCGGGTGGCGCGCCGCCGCGCGCAGCATGGGAACCACGCGACCCGACTTGCCGGCCGCCCGATAGGAGCGGCTGGCCCAGTAACCGCCGGCCGACGCCAGCCACGGCGTGACAGACCGCGACTCGGCCAGATCCCGGAAGTAGTCGGCGGCAACCGAGGGTCTCCCCAAGCGCCAGGAAGCCAGCCCGGCCCACCAGTACGCCAGGGGAACGCGGTCGCCGGACCGCATCAGCGCTCGGTGCGCCACGGCCAGAGCCTCGCGGTCCTTCCCGAAGAAGAAGTAACCGCGGGCGATCCAGACCAGATTCTCATCGAAGCTCAGCGCGTCCAAGGAGCCGTCGCGGCTCCGGTCCTCCAGGAAACGACGGGCCTTGGAAACCTCGCCCTTGGAAACCCACCGCCCGACCTGTCGCCGGATTTCCCGCGCCTCGGGCGTAAGCGCCCGCGAACGTCCGCCGGTTTCCCGGGTGACCTCGCGGCGGTCCGCGCCACGCGCCCACCCTCCCGCCGGTTCCGGATCGGACTTGAGCTCGGGAACCAGCATCGCCCGTGCCGGAGACCGGGGCGACTTCCAGCCCTTGGGCTGCCGGCGCTTGGCCAGCCTGTAGACGCGCCGGGCGCCCGGATGGTCCGCGTACGCCTCCATCCAGGTCCACAGCTCCCCATAGGACGAGCGGTAGAGCGTCGGATGCATCAACCGCTGAAAGCGCACGTGACCCATGAGCATGCGATCCTGAATGCGCCTGATCAGGACATCCGCCTCCCGCCAGCGCCCATCTTCCTGCAGCGCGAACACCCTTCGATAGAGCGTGGCGTCGCGTCCGGACAGGAGCTTCGGTAGCTCCGCGACCCGGCGCTCATCCACGGCGGGCGCCCGCAACGAGGCGGTCTTGAGCGGCGGCGACGCCTGCGCGGACGCGTCCGCGGCGACGAGCCCATAGCTCATCCCCAGCGCCAGCGCGATGATCGCTGCCCCTTTTCTCATGGATCCCACGATGTCCTTTTCGATGGGTTCAATTCGGCGGAAACGGTGACCGGACACCCTACCTATTTCATTTGACGACGGGTTGCAAGTCTTTTTTCCGGTTTTCTTTGTCGTCCGGTCACAATCTCCTCACCCCCGGGCGTTACTCCAGGACCTGCAACCGACCCTCCACCCGCGGCGCGATGACGCCCCGCGCGGTGATGTAGTCGGTCACCTGCGTGGTCATGAGCGTACCCGCGCGGGCCTCGATGAGCGGCGTCTTTCCGGCGAAGACCGCGTAGCCGTCGCCGCCGCGGGCCATGAAGTCGTTGGTGGCCAGGGTGTACGTGCGGTCGGGGTCCAGGGCGGCACGCTTGTGGCGCACCGCGACCACGCGGGAACCGGCCGGCCGCCGGGGATCAAAGTCCACCTCGATACCCGAGACCTGCGGGAACCGGCCCGACCGCTTCTCGATGCCGCTGAAGCCGTTCTCCAGGGCCGCGCGCAGTTCCCGGCCGGTCAACTCCAGCAACACGGTCTTGTTGCCGAACGGTAGCTCGCTCAGAATGTCCCGGCGCGTCAGCCGGGTCCCCGCCGGATACACCCTGTCCGCGCGGATGCCGCCGCCGTTGGTCAACGCGACGTCGGCACCCACGGCCACGCGCATGGCGTCGGCCACGAGGTTGCCGATGGCCGTCTCACGGGTCCGCACCATGGCCCTGCGGCTGTCCAGCTCCGTCTCGGTCACGCCGACCTCGACGTCGAGTTCCCGGGACAACCGGTCCCGGTACGCCTGAACCGCCTTCGCCAGAACGGGATCGGGGTCCACGCGGCCGGTGTGGACGGCCCGGAAGGCCGGGCTCCACACGAACTTCTTCCTCCCGCGGGACTCCACCTCGTCCAGGGTGAGGTCGATGACCGTCACCCAGTCCGCCTGCTGGCCCGATTCGGCGAACAGCACGTCGCCGTCGTAGTCCAGCCGCAGCCGGTGGTCGTCGCCGCTCAGGAGCACGTCCACCGCCCCTTGGCGCAGCAACGCATCGTCCTCGGCGACGTCGGTATGAGCCAGCGCCACCACCAGGTGCGCCCCGGCCGAGCGCAGAGCCTCGGCCTGTGCCCGGGCCACTTCGACGACCGGCGCGAAGGTGACGCTGCCCGGGCTCGACTTCACCGCCGTGCCCTCAGTGGTGAGGCCGAAAATCCCCACCTTGTAGCCGTCCACCTCCACCATCAGCGACGCTTGCGCTCCCTTCACGACCTTGCCGTCCGCGTCGATGTTGTTGGCGCCCAGGATCGGGAAGGTCGCCTCGGAGAAACGCTGTTTGGCGACCTCCGGGCCGAAGTCGTACTCGTGGTTGCCGATGGCCATGGCCGTCAGACCGATCCGGTTCAGCAGGTCGATCATGTGCGCGCCCTTGTCGATGCCGGACATCAGCGAGGGCGAGATGGCGTCGCCGGCGAAGGTCACGAGCACGTGCGGCCGGCGCGCGCGTTCCGTCCGCACCACCGCCGCCAGGCGCGCGATGCCGCCCTGGCCGTCCTTCTCCTCCATGCGGTCGAGGTCGTTGAAATGGACGATGGTGAGGGCCACGGGCTTGGCGAAGCCAGGACTTCCGAGCAGCACCAAGACGGCCAACGCCAACCCGGCGCAAATCAGGCCACGCCACTTCGGAGCGGTTTTCATGGAACGGTCCCCTCCAACCGGCCCTACGGACCCGGCAGTTCGTCGAATGCGTGCGACTCGTGCCAGCGCCGGCTGACGATCAGCTTGCCTTCACGGGATTGCCGCTTGCGAAAGCCCAGCAGGTGGAACAGTTCCACCACGAACCAGCGGGCGACTCGAGGGTCCACCACGAGTGTCCCAGGTGTATCCCGGTATCTTCGAACTCCCGGCAAGGCCGGCAGAAGGCGCTCGATGCGCAGCCGGCGCAGCCACTTGGCGACCCGCAGCCAGAACGGCCGCACGCGCCGGACCAGGAAGAACCCGTCGGTGCCCTGCCCCTGGTAGAGCGGCATGAGGATCTGGCCGGACTCGCTTGCGCGGATGGGACCGCGGCGGTCGCGCGCCAGGAGCCGGCCGCGCTCCACCGGCTGGAAGTTCGTGAACCCGGGCTCCATGACGAATTCGTCGCCGTCCCGGATCACGTGGTGATGGCGGACCTCCACCACCGGCGGAAATCCGTCCGTTTCCTCCTCGTACGGAACGAGGCCGTCATCGGGGAGCGGAAAGTCCTGCGCGCGGATACACCCCGCGGTGGCGAGCACCGTCCGGATGGCCGCCAGATGGATGGCCACCGCCGTCGGCGACTCGTGCTGCCCGCCCTCGAAACCCACGGCGACGTACCCCTCTTCTCCCAGGTAGTTGAGGATGGTGCTCTCCAGACGCTCCTCCAGCCCGAGCACCACCGGAGCGCGCAGCCGGAAACCGAAACGGCGGTTGAGCAGGGTGTCGCCGATGACCACGAAGGGGGTGCCCGCGGCCGAGGTCGTGTGAAGGTCCAGGCACACCACCGGCCCGCGGCGCTGCGCGAGTTGGTCGTCGAGGCCTGCCAGCAGCTCGCGTTGCTCGCGTTGTTCGGCGGTCATGTCCGTCGACGACACGCCCGCCCGGACCCGGCGCACGCGCTCCTGCGACCAGGCGCGGTTGAAGTCCTCGTCGACGTAGCGGGCGCCCCGGGCCAGTGCGGCGCGGTTGCCGGCGAAGCCCACCAGCGCGCCCCGGAAGGGAACGTCGTGTGCGCGCAGGATTTCCAGCGCCCGTTGCAACGCCACCGCGCCGGCGGGCTCGTTGCCGTGCATGCCGCCGATGCCGATGATCAGCGGTCCGGCGCTGTCGCCGCCGTAGCTGCCCAGGAGCCGCGGGAAGATGCGCCCGGGGGCCGGAGAATCAACCATCCGCCGCGTCTCCACCGCCGAGTTGCTCCAGGAGACGCGCCGTGAGCTGGAGGATGTCGCTTTCGGTGACGATCCCCACCAATCGCTCCTCCTTCACCACCAGCAGGTAGTCGCTCCGGGCCTCGCGCATGCGCGCCACGGCTTCGGAAACCGTGGCCTCCGGCGCGATGGTCACCGGATCCGGCTGCATGACCTCGCGCACCGGCACCGGCTCGCCGCCCTCCCTGGGCGCCGCCGGAGCCCATTGCCGCAGAGCCTCGAAACAGGAAAGCAGGCCCGCCACCTTGCCGTCCTCGTGCTCCACGGGCACGTGGCGGATGCGCCGCCAGTCCATGAGGCGGATCACCAGGTCCATGGGTTCGTCCGGGTGGACCGTGATCAGGTCCGTGGTCATGAACTCCTCGATGCGCAGGGCCTGGGGCTTGCCGCCGCGGCCCTCCTCGACCTTCGCCAATGGCCATTCGTGCACGGGCGTTCCCTCCCATTGCCGCGCGACGGTCGCCGCCGTAAGGGCGCTCAGGAGCGCGTCCTGCGTATCCGCGCCGTGCATGTCCGCGAGCGAGCGCAGCAGCCACGAGGCGCCGTTCCGGCGCGACGCCACCCGCTGTTCGATGACCCCCAGATAGCGGTCCACGTCCGCGGAGTCGAGGCCGGCGGCGCGCAGCCCCTGCCACGCCAGCGGCAGCAACTCCCGGCGGATGAGCTCGTCCGCGGGCGCCGTGGCGCCGTCCACCCAGGTGAACTGGGCACTCAACCCGCGCTGCGCCGCCGCCAGGAAATTGGCTTCGGCGTCGTGGAACGGCATGGTTCCGGACACGTCGCCGTACGCCTCCTGGCCGCCCCGCAGCATCCCCAAGAAGAACGCGGCGTTGGCCACCTCGTCCAGGACCGTGGGACCCGAAGGCAACACACGGTTCTCGATGCGTATGTGCGCCTTGCCCTCGCCCGTACCGAAGCAGGCGCGGTTCCAGCGGTAGACCGTACCTGTATGGGTGCGCAGGGCCGGGAGCGTCGGCAGTCCTCCCTGTGCCAGCACATCGAGAGAGTCCTCGTCCAGGGGCGCCCCCAACAACACCCGGAAGCGCGCCAGGTCTTCCTGGATCAGCTCCAGGATGGACTCCCGCACCCACTTCTGGCCGAAGCTCACGCGGGCGGCGCGCTCGCGCATGTGATGGCCCGCCCGGCGCGTGTCGATGGACTGCTGGAACAGCGGAATGCGCGTCTCGCGCCACAGCCGGCGGCCGAAGAGCAACGGCGAGTTGGCCGCCGCCGCCAGCAGCGGAGCGGTCACGAGCTGCGCCAGGTTGTAGCACTGGGCGAACTCCGCCGGCTCCACCTGGTAGTGCACCTGGAAGCTGGTGCAGCCGGATTCCAGCATCACGGAGTCGTGCCGGATGCTCAACTCGTCGGCGCCCTTGAGGCGGAACTCGTAGTCGCCGCCGCGAAGCTGCGTCAGCATCGCGTTGAGAGCCCGGTAGCGCGGCCGGGGGGTCATGTGCGCCATGGCCAGGTCGGACTTGCGCAGGGTCGGCAGGATGCCCACCAGAACCACCTCGGCGCCGTGCTCGTGGGCCGCCTCCCTGAGCCGCCTCAGCGCGGAATCGAGCTGCCCCTCGAGCCGGCTCAGACAGTCGCCGCGGAACAACAGCGGATCGAGGTTGATCTCCAGGTTGAAGAGCCCCAGCTCCGTGGTGTAGTGAGGGTCGCCCACCCGCTCCAGCAGCTCCATGGCCAGCATGGCCGGGCGCCGCGCCGCATCCACCAGGAAGAGCTCCTGCTCCGCGCCGATGCGGTGCACCCCGGTCTCGATCATGCCCCCGTCGAGCATCCGCTCCAGCGCCTGCACGTCGCGCAGGAGGTGCGCGATGAAGGAACGCAGCTCGGCCGCGTCCTCGTCGGGTTGTACGTCCTGGCTACCCATGGGTGGTTCCTGTTTGCGGGTTGGTGGACGGGTCCGCGCGATGAAACGTTCCCGCGCCCGCCACTACAACCTTCGCAGCATAGCACCCGCGCGTAATGATTTGCAGGTTTCGCGGATCCATGGACTCAAACGGGGCCTCCGCTGTCCGAGTCTGGCTTGTGTATCCTGGAGGACACCCTGCTCGCCCGCCGGCTTCCCGCCTACCGCAGGCGCCGCAAGCGTCGCGTCATCAGGGCTCCCAAGTTCTACTTCTACGACGTCGGCGTCGTGAACCGGCTTGCCCGGCGGGGTGAGTTGACGCCCGGCTCCGAGTTGTACGGCAAGGCGTTCGAGAACTGGATCTTCCACGAGCTGTCGGCGTTCGTCTCCTATCGCGAACTCGACGAAGATCTCTCGTATTGGCGACTCCCCAGCGGTATCGAAGTGGACTTTATCCTCGGCGACGTGCGCCTCGCGGTGGAGGCCAAGGCCAGCCGCAGGATCACCCGCGACCACCTGAAGGGGCTGCGTACCCTCAAGGAGGAACATCCGGACGTCCAGCACCGCATCGTGGTGTCGCTGGAACCGCGCGCCCGCCGAACGGATGACGGCATCGACATCCTCCCGGCGGCCACGTTCGCCCAGCGCCTTTGGCGCGGCGAGTTCGCGCAATAGAGAGGTCGCGGAACGGATTCCGTACGGCCGCAAGAGGCCGCTTCCGCTGCATCGGCACACGCCGTCCGACGTCACCCCTTCCCCGCACCCCCCGGAAAGAGCAGCCGGCGCGTGTGCCGCGCGATCATCAGGTCCTCGTCGGTGGGGATGACGCGTACGGCGCAGCGGCTCCGGGGAGTGCTGATGGTGCCGGAGTGGCCCTGGTTGCGTTCGGGGTCGATCTCGATGCCGAGGTGGGCGAGTCCTTCGCAGATTTGTTGGCGGACCGGGGCGGCGCGCTCGCCGATGCCGCCGGTGAAGACCAGGGTGTCGAGGCCGCCGAGGGCGGCGGCCAGGGCGCCGATGTGCTTGCGCGCCTGGTAGCAGAAGAGATCCACGGCCAGGGCCGCTTGCGGGTTCTGCGCGCGCGCCTCCAGCAGGGTCTTCATGTCGGGGCTCAGGCCGGAGACGCCCAGCAGGCCGGCGTCGCGGCTCACCAATCGCTCGACCTCGGCCGCGCTCCAGCCGCGCTCGCGCATCAGGTGGATGAGGACCCCGGGGTCGAGGTCGCCGCTACGCGTTCCCATCATGAGGCCGCCGGCCGGGGTAAAGCCCATGGTGGTATCCACCGGTATGCCGTCGCGCACCGCCGCCATGCTGGCGCCGTTCCCCAGATGCGCGATGACGACCCGGCCGCGCGCCGCGTCCCCCAGTGCCTCCAGGACGTACTCGTAGGACAGGCCGTGGAAACCGTAGCGGCGCACGCCTGCCTGCCACAGGGCGGCGGGCAGCGCGAAACGCTGGGCCAGTTCCGGCAGGCGCCGGTGGAAGGCCGTATCGAAGCACGCCGCCTGCGGGAGATCCGGGAAACGCGCGGCCACGGCCTCGATGCCCGCGACGGCGCCGGGCAGATGCAGTGGCGCCAAGGGGACGAGGGCGCGAAGATCCGCCAGCAGGCGCGCGTCCACGCGCTCGGGAGCCGTGTGGTCCGCTCCACCGTGCACCACCCGGTGCCCGACGGCGCCGGGCTCCGGCAGGCGCAATCGGGCGGCCACGCCGAAGACCGCGTCCACCGCGGCCTCATGGTCGGGGAAATCTTCCTTCCGCTCCAGGAGAAGGGACCGGCCTCGATCCGCGCCGCGCACCCACAGGAGCCCCTCCGCCAAGCCGATGCGCTCAACCGCGCCGGACACCAGCAACGTCTCGCCCGCGGGTTCCAACTTGTAGAGCGCGAACTTGAGGGAAGAGGAGCCGCTGTTGAGTGACAGAATGGAGATCGCCGGATCCACTCCCATCAGCGGGACCACGTCCAGTGGCGAATCTCCGGCAGGTCCTCGCCGTAGCGGACGATGTGCTGCCGGTGGTCGACGAGCTTGTCGCGCACCGCCTGCTTGGCGTAGGCGGCGATGTTTCCCAGCCTTGGGACCCGGTCGATGACCGCCTCCATTAGGTGGAAGCGGTCCAGCTCGTTGAGCACGGTCATGTCGAACGGCGTCGTGGTGGCGCCTTCCTCCTTGTAGCCATGCACGTGGAGGTTGGCGTGGTTGGTGCGCCGGTACGTGAGGCGATGGATCAGGTAGGGATAGCCGTGATAGGCGAAGATCACGGGCCGGTCCTTGGTGAAGAGCACGTCGAATTCATGGTGGTCGAGCCCGTGGGGGTGGTCCTCCGAGTGCTGCAGCTTCATCAGGTCCACCACGTTCACCACGCGGATCTTCAGGTCGGGAACGTGGTCGCGCAAGAGGTCCACCGCCGCCAGGGTCTCGATGGTGGGGACGTCGCCGCAGCAGGCCATGACCACGTCGGGCTCGGCACCCTCGTCGGTGCTCGCCCATTTCCAGATGCCGATGCCCGCGTTGCAGTGCTTGACCGCCGCGTCCATGTCCAGCCACTGAGGCTCGGGCTGCTTGCCCGCGACGATGACGTTGACGTAGTCGCGGCTGCGCAGGCAGTGGTCGGTGACCGAGAGCAGCGTGTTGGCGTCGGGCGGAAAGTACACCCGGATGACGTCGGCCTTCTTGTTGGCCACGTGATCGACGAAGCCCGGGTCCTGGTGGCTGAAGCCGTTGTGGTCCTGGCGCCACACGTGGGACGTCAGCAGGTAGTTCAGGGAGGCGATGGGGCGCCGCCAGGGGATGTGGCTCCGGGTGGTCTTGAGCCACTTGGCGTGCTGGTTGAACATGGAATCCACCACGTGCACGAAGGCCTCGTAGGTGGAGAAAAAGCCGTGCCGCCCGGTGAGCAGGTACCCTTCGAGCCACCCTTGGCAGGTGTGTTCGCTCAGGATCTCCATCACCCGGCCGTCGGGGGCCAGGTGGTCGTCCTCGGGGAGGGTCTCCGCCATCCACACGCGGTCGGTGACCTCGAACACGGCGCCGAGGCGGTTGGACGCGGTCTCGTCGGGGCCGAACACGCGGAAGTTGCGGCTCTCCAGGTTGCGCTTCATGACGTCCCGCAGGAAGCGCCCCATGACACGGGTGCTCTCGCCCACGGTGCCGCCGGGCCGCGGCACCGCCACGGCGTAGTCCCGGAAGTCCGGCATCCTCAAGTCCTTGAGCAGCAGGCCGCCGTTGGCGTGGGGGTTGGCGCCCATGCGCCGCGTCCCCTCGGGCGCCAGCGCCGCCAGCTCCGGCGCGAACCGCCCGGTCTCGTCGAAGAGCTCCTCCGGGCGGTAGCTCTTCATCCACTCCTCCAGGAGGCGCACGTGGTCCGGCTTGGCCGCCAACTCGGCAAGCGGTACCTGGTGGGAGCGCCAATAGCCCTCGGCCTTGAGCCCGTCCACCTCCTTGGGGCCGGTCCACCCCTTGGGGGTGCGCAGGACGATCATGGGCCAGCGCGGGCGTGTGGTCACGCCGCCGGCGCGCGCCTCCTCCTGGATGGCGCGGATCCGGTCCGCGACCGTGTCCAGGGTCCCGGCCATGAGCCGGTGCATCTCGGAGGGATCCGAGCCTTCCACGAAATACGGCTCGTAGCCGTAGCCCACGAACAGGCTCTCCAGCTCGTCGCGGCCGATGCGTGCGAGGATCGTGGGATTGGCGATCTTGTACCCATTCAGATGGAGGACGGGCAGCACGGCGCCGTCCCGCGCGGGGTTGAGGAACTTGTTGGAGTGCCACGCCGCCGCCAGCGGCCCGGTCTCGGCCTCGCCGTCGCCCACCACGCAGGCGACGATCAGGTCCGGGTTGTCCAGCGCCGCGCCGTAGGCGTGGGAAACCGCGTAGCCCAGCTCACCCCCCTCGTGGATGGAACCGGGGGTCTCCGGGGCCACGTGGCTGGGGATGCCGCCGGGAAACGAGAACTGCTTGAAGAGCAGGCGCATCCCCGCCTCGTCCCGGGACACGTCCGGGTAGACCTCGCTGTAGGTCCCCTCCAGGTAGGTGTTGGCCACGAGCCCGGGGCCGCCGTGGCCCGGGCCGGCCACGTAGATGACGTCCAGATCACGCGCCCGGATCACGCGGTTCAGATGCGCGTAGATGAAGTTCAGCCCGGGGGTGGTACCCCAATGGCCCAGGAGCCGCGGCTTGATGTGGGCGGCGGCCAGCGGCTCCTTCAGCAACGGGTTGTCGAGCAGATAGATCTGCCCGACGGAAAGGTAGTTGGCGGCGCGCCAGTAGGCGTGGAGCGCCTGCAACTCGGCTTCGGAGACCGCGCCGAACATGGGCTACAGCACGCTCTTGCCGCCGAAGCGGCTCTTCCACTGCTCGATGACTTCCTTGTTGTAGACGTTGTCCGGGACCTCGCCGCGAAGCGCGGTGAGCACCGACTCCGTGGCCCAGACCACGCCGGGGTAGAGTCCGCTGCCCTTGTTGGACGACACCATGTGGGGCGACAGGATCACCTTGTCGCCGAGCTTCCGGAGCGGACTGTCCATGGACAGGGGCTCGTCCTCGAATACATCCAGGACCGCGCCCGAAATGACGTCGTCGCCCAGCGCCTCGGCCAGGTCCGGCTCGTTGACGCAGTAGCCGCGGGACGTGTTGATGAAGATGGCGTCCTTCTTCATCTGCGCGAACTGCTCCGTGCCCATCATGTGGCGGGTCTCCTTGGTGAGCACCACGTGGAGCGACACGACGTCCGACTCCCGCAGGAGCGTGGCCATGTCCACCTTCTCGACGCCGGCCTCGGCGAACTTCTCGTCGGCCACGTAGGGATCGCAGGCGATCATGCGCATGCCCCAGGGCTTCATGAGCTTGGCCACGCGGGTGCCGATGCGCCCGAGCCCGATGATGCCCAGGACGATGCCGGGGTAGCCGTCCATCTCGCGGGAGCCCACGTAGGTTCCCTGGTGCGCCGGGTCGCGCCATTCGCCGCCGGACTTCAGATGGCGGTCGCGCTCGCGCGAGCGCTTGAGCATGGTGAGCATGCCGGTGATGGTGCCCTCGGCGACGCCGCCCCAGTTGGACTCGGTGGGCGCGTGGCAAACCATGATGCCCATCTCCGTGGCCGCGTCCACGTCCACGTCGTCCACGCCGATAGTGTACTTGGCCACCACCCGGAGGTCCTTGGACGCCTGCATGACGGCCTGGGTGATGGGAGAGCTGCGGATGGACGTCCCCACGAGCGCGTGCGCTCCCTCCGCCATGCCGACCATCTCCGCCTCGTTGTCCCCCAGCGGGTTGTGCCAGCCGGCCCTTCCCAGCACCAGCTCGCAGCCGTTGTCCTGGAGCTTCTTGTGGGATTCGCCCTTCTCGTCGTTGGGCGCGAAAATGAACACTTTTGCCTTGGCCATGGAATTCCTCCTTCGGGGTCGCGGTGCGGCGATCCCCCTGGACTTGGCGGAAAGTATAATGGGGCCGCCTCGCAGGTCAATGCCCCTCTACAGGTACCGCCCCAGTGTCACGAAGATGGCGCCGGCCACCACCAGGAGCGTACCCACGACCACGGTGGGGGTGGTGCGTTCGACCTGCCGCAGGAGGATGCTCGCGAGGATCACGGTCCACACCGGCGAGGTGGCGGCGATGGGCGACACCACCACCACCGGACCCGCCGCCAGGGCGAAGAACAGCAGCAGGATCGCGCTGGTCTCGCACACTCCGGACAGCGTCAGAGGCACGATCGCCTTGGGGTGCCAGACCACCTTCTCCCGCGGCAGCGGCAGGGCCAGGTAGGTGCTGAAACAGCCCAGCGACACCACGCCCACCACGGCCGCGAAGAAAAGCGGCTCGTCGGCCAAGGTCATGACGTAGCGCCGCATCGGGTGCACGGTGGACGTGATGAGCGAGGTGGCCGCCGGCAGCACGAGGTACCAGCGGCGAAAGCCCGGTACCAGTTCGTCCATGCGCCAGGACGTGAGGCCCGTGCCGATGACGATGGAGGCCACGCCGAGGAGGTTGAGCGCGTTGGTCTCCTCCCCGAGGATCATGACGCCGATGAACACGGTGAGCATCGGGTACGTATTGCGGAGGGTCACCGCCCGGGAGACACCGACCTTGGAGATCGCCAGGTAATGGCAGAAGCGCAACAGCGTCTGCAGCACGCCGGTGATGATGACCAGATAGAGCGCCTCCGGCGGAACCGCCGGAATGCCACTGGTGAAGAGGACCACAACCGACAACCCCACCGCGTGCACGATGAGGGACAACAATACAGCGGTGTTGGGAGTGGAGTAGCGCAGCCCCAAACGGGCCGAAACATTGGCGGTGGCGTAGGAGAACGCGGTGAGCAGGGCGAGGAGTTCGGCGATCATCACATTTCGCGCGGCAGAGGCTGGGCACGTCGTGCGGGCGGGCCGGGGCGGACCGGTGGAGTGGAGCCCCGCGTCGTTCCTTGACGTAGCCCGGAACCCGCGGAAATGCGAACGCGGAAGTTGACAGCGCCCGACGGTCATGGCAAGTCAGCACTTCGCCTTCCAAGGCCATCGGACGATAGTTCAAGGGATTCAAGGGGTTTCTATGTGGGAAGCTGCCATAAGCGCGGCGGAAAGGCTTTTTTCCCTGGGCCCGATCCTGGCGATGCTGGTGATGCTGCCCATCGCGCTGGTGTCGGGGCTCATGCCCGGGGGGAACCTGCCCATCGCGGTGGTGCTGTTGGGCTTCGCGGGCTACGTGGACCCGTGGATCACGGTGACCGCGGTCGTGTTCTTCCTGGCGGCCAGCGACATCACCGAGCCCGTGCCTTCCATCCTCATGGGAATTCCCGGCGCGCGCTCGGCCCAGGCGACCATCCTCGACGGCTATCCCATGGCGCGCCAGGGACTGGCGGGCGTCGCCCTCGGGGCCAGCTACATGTGCACGCTCGTGGGCGGCATCATCGGCGCGGTCGCGCTGTTGCTGGCGCTGCCCGTCTCCCGTGAGCTGCTGCGGCTCTTCGGCGCCGCCGAGTTCTTCCTGTTGTCACTGCTCGGCCTCATGTGCGTGGCCATCGTCAGCTCGGGAGCCTTCGTCAAGGGCATGCTCACGGCCTGCTTCGGCCTCGCCATCTCCATGATCGGCTTCTCCGTCATCGGCGGCAACACCCGCACCACCTTCGGCTTCGACTACCTGTGGGACGGCATCCCCCTGGCTCCCGTGGTCATCGGACTGTTCGCCCTGCCCGAGGTCATCGACCTGGTGGTGTCCAACACCCCCATCGCGCGGGAACGTCTCGAGACCATGCTCAAGGAGGCGGACAAGGACGTCTACAAGGGCATGCGCGAGGCCCTCAACAACAAGTGGCTGCTGGTGCGCTCGTCGCTCATCGGCACCTTCGTGGGCATGATGCCGGGCATCGGCTCTTCCGGGGCGCACTGGATCGCCTACGCCCAGGCGCGCCACACCGAGAAGGGCGCCATGGAGACCTTCGGCAAGGGCGACGTGCGCGGCGTCATCGCGGCGGACTCGGCCAACAACTCGGTGGACGGGGGCGTGCTCATCCCGACGGTGGTGTTCGGCATACCGGGCAGCGGCGGCATGGCCATCATGCTGGCGATCCTGGTGTTGTCCGGGGTCCAGCCCGGTCCGGCCATGCTCACCGAGCACCTGGATCTCACCATCAGCCTCGTCTACACCATCGTGCTGGGCAACGTCATCGTCGTGCCCATCATGCTCTACTTCGCCCCTTACATGACGCGCATCGCCGCCGTCTCCCCCAACATCCTCGCGCCCATCATCATCGCGCTGGTGACCCTGGCCGCCTTCCAGTCCACCTATTCCATGGAAGACCTGGGCCTGGTGCTGGCCTTCGCCGTGCTGGGCCTGTTCATGAAGCGCTACGGCTGGCCGCGCCCGCCGATCCTCATCGCCGTGGTGCTGGCGGACATCGTGGAGAAGTACCTCTGGCTGTCGGCCAACAGCTACGGCTGGGCGATGTTCCAGCGCCCGCAGTTCCTGACCATCATCGCGGTGATGGTGTTCGTCATGGTGGTGAGCCTGCGCATGCAGCAGGGGGCCAAGAGGGCGGCGGAGGAATCCGCGAGGGAAACGGGCGATACCGCACCGGAGTAGGCATGATGGAAGAAGGCACCGAGATGAACGCCGGCAAGGGGACCGCGGGGACGCCGCGCGGCTTCTCCATGGAGGTGGTGGGAGAGATCATCCTGCTGGCCGTGGTCGGCTTTTTCTTCATCTACATGTTCGTCGAGTCCTTCTCCTGGCCCGAGGGCTCGGCCCTGATGCCGCGCATCGCCATCGGGATAGGAACGCCTTTCTGGTTCGCGCGGCTGTTCGTCCTGATACGCAGCGCCCGTGAGACATCATCCGAGCAGATCATGGACCTGGGCTTCCGCACCGGCGCCGACCCCCGGGGCGAACGACGGCGATTCGCGCGCATCTGCCTCTACATCCTGGCCCTCTACGGCGCCATCTGGCTCGTGGGATTCCACATCGCCATCCCGCTGGGCGTCTTTTTCTACGTGCTCGTCTACGGCCGCGCCGGGTGGATCTGGTCCACGGTCCTGGGGCTTCTCTTCCTGGCGCTGATCGTGGGGGTCTACGACCACTTCCTCCACGCCACGTGGCACGACCCGCCGCTCCTCAGGCTGTTCTGGGGGTGACCCGGACGCGAAAACGGCCATCCGCCAAGTGACGGATGGCCGTTTTCTTTGCCCCGAGGGGCGGTTGAAGCCGGCGGAGGGTCCGCCGCTTCCGAAGAGCCCGGACTACTTGATGCCCATGAGGTTCTTGAGCAGCTTCTCGCCGTTCGGCGTCAGCGTTTCGTAACGCTTGAGACCCGCCTGGAAGTCCTCGGCCGTGCCCAACGCGACATCCAGACCCGCCACCGCCGCGGCCTTCAGGAACCCGGCATCCTTGGTGGTGGCCTCGAAGGCCTTCTTCCACACGTTGTAGACGTCATCCGGTGCCCCGGGCTGCAGCACGAAGATCCGGCTGAACGTGTTGAACTGCTGCGCCACGAGGAAGGCGTTCTTCTGCTCTTCGGTGGGTTTCACGACGTCGAAGATGTGCGGCACCTTGGTGGCTCCGAGCTTCCCGATCCAGTCCTTGGAGGGCTCCTTCTCCCACCAGAAGATGGGCGCTACCTTCTTGTCGGTGATCCACTTCGGGAACAGCCGCGGCACGTTCTCCTTCACGCAACGGTCGACGCCTTCCATCTCGTCGCGGTCGAAGGCGGCCATGATCTCGGACGTACCGCCGTAGCCGTAGACCATCTTGATGGGACCGCCCAGCTCCTGCACGAACTGGGGTCCGATACCGAATGCCGCGCCCGGGGCGTTGCCGCCGCTGGTCACGGGTTGGCCGCGCTTGACCAGATCCGCGTAGCTGGCGCCGATGTTGCGGCGTACGCACCAGATGCGCGGCACCGCGCCGGCGCTCGGGCTTCCCAGCACGCGCACCGTCTTGAGATCGAAGTCGGGCACGTCCGTGCCGGCCAGCTCACGCTGAACGAAGCGGGGATGCAGCAACCCCAGTGTCAAGCCGTCCGGCTTGGCCTTCATGGCCCGGCGCAGCCCGCGAAGCTGGCCCGCTCCCGGAACGTTGCGGACGATGAAGGACGGGTCCCCCGGCAGATACGCTGTCACGAACCGTGCCACCATCCGGGAAAACGTGTCGTAGCCGCCGCCCGGGGCCGAGCCCACGATGATGGTCACCGGCTTCGACTCGAACAGCGTCTTCAGTTCCGCGTCCGAGCGCTGCGCCCACGCGCCCGCCGGGACCAGCAGCGAGGCCGCCAGCACCGCGGCGAAAACGCCGGCGACGATCCTTGGCGATCCGCTCTTTCCGTTGAACAACTTGGAAAACATGCATACCTCCTCTGAAAGTTTTGACCATGCGAGGCGCCATGCCACCAGGTCGGGGCAACAAGTTAACACAGGGCCGCTCCTATCGACAAACATCATTTCGCCAACGCCGCCCTCCGGCCCAAGGTCAGCAGCAGCCCGCACACCAGCACGCCGATGAGGCTCATGTACATGCCGCGGTAGCCCACGAGCGCGATGACGCCGCCGGCCACCGCGGCGCCGAGGCCCGAACCCAGCGGAAAGGCGATGGAGAAGGTGGCCATGGCGACGCCGCGGCGGCGCGGGTCGGCGCGCTCCATGGCGAGGGCGAGGGTGGTGGAGACGCCCATGGCGTAGCCGAGGAAGAAGAGCACCCCGGCGGTCATCATCATGGTCACGTCTCGCGCCAGCAAGACCAGCCCGACCCCGGCCATCTCCAGGAGGTAGGCGCCGACCACCGCGGGCACGCGGCCGATGCGGTCGGAGACCCGGCCCAAAAGCGGGCGGCCCACGAGGCTCGCGCAGCCGATGGCCACGAAGTACCAGCCCAGGCTGTCGATGCCCACCTCCCGGGCGTAGAGGACGATGAAGGAGGTCAGGCCGGACCAGGGCAGGTTCAGGCAAAAGAGCAGCAGCGCCACGAACACGATGGAGCGGTCGAACCAGGTACGGTCACGGAACGGCACCCTGGCGGCGCGCGCGGGCGGGCCTCCCGCCTGTCGCTGAACGCCCCGCCCGCACACGTGGGCGAGCAAGGCCCCAAGGAGCGCCACGGCGCTCGACAGCACGAAGACGCTCGCGTAGCCGCCCGCCGGCAGCTCGATCATCCACAGGGCCACGGTGGGGAAGAACACCGAGGAGCTGGCCTGGATGCCCGAGTAGTAGCCGCTGGCCTCGCCGCGCCGGTCGCCGGGCACGGCGGCCGCCAGGAACGCGTAGCCGCTGGTGTTGATGCCGGCCCAGGAAAAGCCCCGGAGGATGTTGGCCGTGAACGCCCCCTCGACGTAGGGGACGATGAAGATGAGCACCGTCAGGCACAGCCCGACGCAGCTCAGGCTGAGGACGAAGGTCTCGCCGCGGGTATCCACCCAGGTGCCCAGCAGAGGACGGATGAGGATGCTGCTGGCGCTGAAGACCGCCAGCAGCAGGCCCACCGTAAGGGGCGAGCCGCCAAGATGGTCCACGTAGAGCGGCAGCGTGGGCGTCAGCAGCGCGTGATGGCCGTAGGCCAGGAACTGCGACACGCACAGCAGGAGGAACGTGCGCGTCCAGAAGGAAGGCCTCGCCGCCTCACCGGGCATGGGCGGTGCGGCACCGGGTTTTCCGGACGGCGCGGCTTGCTCAGCTATGGCGCTTCACCCAGGAGAGGATGACGTCGTTGGTGCCCTCCGGGTCCTCCCAGAAGAATCCGTGGGTCTGCCCTTCCAGGACCTTCAGCTCCGCGCCCGGAATCCGGTCCTTGAGCACCTGGGCCTGCGCCACGTGGTTGCTTCCCAGGGTGTCGCCGTCGCCGATCAGCACCATGGTCGGGCAGCGCACGTCGCCCAGCCGGTGCGTGCCCTCGAAGCTGTGCCGCGCCATGACCAGTTGGATGAACTCCGGCAGCTTGGCGTGGGTCTCCCAGGCGAGCTTGAAGAAGGCTTCCACGTCGGCGCGGTGCGACTTCCGGTAGGCGTCGGTGAAGAAGGTATCGGTCTCCACGATCTCGTCGTAGACGAACTTCTCGAAACCCATCCGCACCATGTCGTGGACCCACTCGAAGGGCAGCCCCGGCACGCAGTCGGGGCCGGCGCGGCCCGCGGTGCCCGAGCCGGCCGCGGCCATTATCAGGCTCTTGATCCGCCCGGGAAAGTTCTGCGCCAGGGACAGGGCGATGCGCCCGCCCATGGAATGGCCGATGAAGTGGGCCGACGGGCAGCCGATATGGTCCATCAGCGCCACGATGTCCATGGCCATGAGCTCGATGGTGTAGACGCTCTGCTGCGCCACCGAGCGCCCGCAACCGCGCGGGTCATGAAAGATCAGGTTCAGGGAGTCCTCCAGCGGCATCTGCGAGGGCTTCCACACCGCGCCGGAATAGGCCGTGGAGGGCACGAAGATGAGCGGTTCTCCCTGGCCGTGGGTCTCGTAGTAGAGGTCGACGCCGGTGGGCAGCTTGACGTTGGGCATGGGTGCGGTCCTCCTATGGACAGGCGAAGAACGGGCGGCCGCGGAACGCCGCGGCCACGGCCGGGAGGCCGTCACGCTCCACGGAATCCACTGCCCCCCCTTATGACACGGATCGACCCCCTACCGCTAACGGCTTGCTCCCGCGCGCTTGACAGGTATACCTGTATTAGACATATGCACTGTTCACGGTGGACGCGCGGAGGGGCGCACACCGTGGATTCCCTGCCGTCGTCCGGACAACAGTGCGGAAAGCAACATGGGTAAAGCGCTCATCATCGCGGAGAAGCCGTCCGTGGCCGCCGACGTGGCCAGGGCCCTGGGCGGCTTCAAGAGACACCAGGACTACTACGAGAGCGACGACTACGTGTTGTCGTCCGCCGTGGGTCACCTGCTGGAGCAGACCCCGCCGGAAGGGGTCGAGGCGAAGAAGGGCAAATGGAGCTTCGCCAACCTGCCGGTGATTCCGCCCTACTTCGATCTCAAGCCCATTCAAAAGAACGCGTCCCGGCTGAAGACGCTCGTCAAACTGATCAAGCGCAGGGACGTGGATGCCTTGGTCAACGCCTGCGACGCCGGGCGCGAGGGCGAGCTGATCTTCCGCAACATCGTGCGCCACGCCAAGGCCAAGAAGCCCGTCAAGCGGCTGTGGCTCCAATCCATGACCCCGGCCGCCATCCGCAACGGCTTCGTCGAGTTGCGCGAGGACGAGGACATGCAGCCCCTGGCGGATGCCGCCCTGAGCCGCTCCGAGGCCGACTGGCTCGTGGGCATCAACGGCACCCGCGCCATGACCGCGTTCAACTCCAAGCCCGGCGGGTTCTACAAGACCACCGTCGGGCGGGTGCAGACCCCCACCCTGGCCATCGTCGCGGAGCGCGAGGCCGCCATCCGCGACTTCAGACCCGAGCCCTACTGGGAGGTGACGGCCAGTTTCCAGGCGGAAGGCGGCGAGTACCAGGGACGCTGGTTCGACGAGAAGTTCAGGAAGAAGGACAGCGAGCCCCACGCCCGTCCCGAGCGTATCTGGGAAGAGGCCGCGGCCGAGGCCATTCGCGACAGGTGCCTGGGCCAGGCCGGAAGCGCCACCGAGGAAAGCAAGCCCACGCGGCAGGCGCCGCCGCCGCTGTTCGACCTCACGAGCCTCCAGCGGGAGGCCAACGCGCGCTTCGGCCTGAGCGCGAACCGCACGGTGCAGATCGCCCAGGCGCTGTACGAGCGCCACAAGGTGCTGACCTACCCGCGTACCGACTCGCGCGCGCTGCCCGAGGACTACGTGGGCACCGTCAAGGACTCGCTGCGGATGCTCAAGGACACGAGCTACGCGCCCTTCGCGGACAACATCCTGGAACAGGACTGGGTCAAGCCCAACAAACGCATCTTCAACAACGCCAAGGTATCGGACCACTTCGCCATCATTCCCACCACCGAGGCGCCCAAGCGCCTCAACGACATCGAACAGAGGATCTACGACCTCGTCACCCGGCGCTTCCTGGCGATCTTCTACCCCGCCGCCGAATACCTGGAGACCACCCGGATCACGCGCGTGGAGGGCGAACCCTTCCGCACCAACGGCAAGGTCCTGGTCAAGGCCGGCTGGCTCGAGGTGCACGGCCGGGACAACGCGCAGAAGGGCGAGGAGCCCACGCTGGCGCCCCTGCGGGCCGTGTCCGCGGACGCGGGCGCGGCGGATGGCGTCTCCAGGGACGTTCCCGGCAACGGCGGTGCCGCCGGCGCGGACCCCACGGGCGCGACCGCCGGGGCCGTGCCCGTGGGCACCACCGGCGTCGAGGGGAAGCAGAAACAGACGCGGGCGCCCCCGCGCCTCCCCCGAGCCCCGCCGCGCGCGGGCACCGCGGGGGGGCCCGCCGGGGCCGTGCCGGTGGACACCACCGGCGTCGAGGTCAAGCAGAACCAGACGCGGCCGCCCGCGCGCTTCACCGAGGCCACGCTGCTCGGGGCCATGGAGGGCGCCGGCCGGCTTGTGACCGACGAAGACCTGCGCGCGGCCATGGCGGGCAAGGGGCTGGGCACCTCGGCCACCCGCGCGTCCATCATCGAAGGGCTCATCGACGAGGACTACATCGTGCGCGACGGCAAGGAGCTGCAGGCCACGCCCAAGGCCTTCATGCTCATGGAGTTGCTCAACGGCCTGGGCGTGCGGGAGCTCACCAAGCCCGAGTTGACCGGCAACTGGGAGTACCAGCTCTTCCAGATGCAGGGCGGCAAGAAAAGCCGCGACGAGTTCATGGGCGAGATCGCCGAGATGACCCGGCAGATCGTCGACCGCGCGCGCCAGTACGAGCACGACACCATCCCGGGGGACTTCGGCTCCCTCGCGGCCCCGTGCCCCAAGTGCGAGGGCGAGGTGCACGAGCGCTACCGCAACTACCAGTGCGCCAACTGCGAATTCAGCCTGCCCAAGATCCTCGCCGGACGGCTGCTGAGCACCGAGGAGATCGAGACGCTCATCGGAAAGGGCCAGATCGGGCCGCTTCAGGGGTTCCGCAGCCGGCAGGGACGGCCCTTCGCCGCGGTGCTGAACCTGTCGCCCGAGCACAAGATCGCCTTCGACTTCGGCAACGACACGCGCAACGGCGCGGGCGAGGGGGAGCCGCAAGCGGACTTCAGCGACCAGGAGCCCCTGGGCAAGTGCTCGCGCTGCGTCGGCCGCGTGTTCGAGCTGCCCATGCGCTACGTGTGCGAGAACGCGGTGGGCGACACGCGCACCTGCGAATTCAGCTCCGGCAAGATCATCCTGCGCCAGGAGGTGCCGCGGGAGCAGATGATGAAGCTCCTGGCCGAGGGCAGGACCGACCTCCTGACGGGCTTCGTCTCCGCGCGCACCGGCCGCTCCTTCAAGGCGTTCCTGGTGATCAAGGACGACAAGGTCGGTTTCGAGTTCGAGCCGCGGCCGCCGAGGAAGACCGCCGGAACCGCCGCCGACAAACCCGCCGCCAAGGCCGACTTCTCGGGTCAGGAGCCCGTGGGCAAGTGCCCCCGTTGCGGCGGCCGGGTCTTCGAGTGGCAGTCGCAGTACCTGTGCGAGAAGTCCCAGGCGGACCAGAAACCCTGCCGCTTCAAGTCCGGCACGGTCATTCTGGAGCAGCCCGTAGATCGCGTCCAGATGGCCAAGCTCCTGACCGACGGCAAGACCGACCTTCTGCCGGAGTTCGTCTCCTCCAAGTCCGGCCGGCAGTTCGCCGCCTGGCTCGTCCTCGACGACAAGGGCAAGGTCGGTTTCGAGTTTCCGCCGAGGGAGTGAGCGCCCGCCGCGGCCGCCCCGTTTATCCTTGCAGAAATTCCCGGATGGCTTTGAACGATGCCTCCGGGTTGGCGAAGAAGTAGCTGTGGCGCTCCCCGGGAAGAATCGCCAGGCGAGCGCCGGGGATGCCGTCGGCCAGGATGTCCGCCGAGGTCCGGTGGTCCATGTCGCTGGTGACGCTGCGGTCGTCCTCCCCCACCAGGATCAGGGTGGGAACGGTGATGTCCTTCAGCCGGTAGCTGGTGTCGTGCTCCTGGCGCGCGATGACGTGGCGCAGGTAAAACTCAGGCGGGCACGGGTTGGACATGCGCACGTCCAGATAGGCCTGGATGCGGTCCGGGTTCTGCCGGGCGAATGCCTCGGTGAAACCCACCGCCACGGAGCTGTCGCTCACGTAGCGCTCGTAGCCCATCTCCACCATCTGCGTGGCCAGCTTGAGGGGTATCCCCTTGGTGTCGGGGAACGACGCTCCGCTGGACGCCAGGATCAGTTTGCTCACCTTCCCCGGATGGTCCAGGGCCAGGAGTTGCGCCACCCGGCCGCCCATGGAGTGGCCGCATACGACCGCATCGCCGGCACCCACGTGGTCCATGATGGCGGCGACGTCATCGGCGAACATGTCCGTGCTGTACTTGATGGACGGCTTGCCGGAGCGGCCGGTGCCGCGGTAGTCGAAGGTGATGCACCGGTGGTCCCTGGAGAACTCCGGCACCGGGTACATCTTCCACACGTCGCCGTCGCACGCCGTCTCGCTGATGAAGACGAAAGGACGGCCCTCGCCCGTCACTTCGTAGTAGAGTTCCACGTCATCGCGTTGCAGAATCGGCACGGCTGGAACCTCCTGTGTATCTCGTTGCAGAGCCCGGATGTTGTTCGGCCAGGTAACGCCTACGAAAGACCATACAGAGCGGCCGGGTTGTCCCCCAGGATCTTGTCGGCCTGGCGGGGGGTGATGACGCCCTCCTCCCCCATCTCCCGCAACACGCTCAGGGTGCGAATCTCGGCGGACTGGTCCGCGTGGCTGTAGTCGGTTCCCGCCACGAGGTTGTCCTCGCCGCAGTGCTGGATGAGGTACGGCAGGTCCTCCACCGTCTGGCACGCCACGTAGAACCGCGACTCCTTGAGCAGGTTCGTGCTCAGGTCGAACGAAAACAACCAGCGGGAACGCTCGTGACGCGCGCGCAGCTCCGCCAGCGCAAACGGCACCCACGAGGCCATGGCCTCGATGAAACCCACCCGCAGCTTGGGAAACTTCGCCGGCACCTCGGCCATGACCAGCGAGTTGAAAGCGTCGATGACCGGCGTGGTGATGTTGTGAAGGCTCAGGATCGTGGCGTCGGCGTCGGTGAGCGTCGGGTCGCCCGTACCGGTGTGGACGCACACGGCCATGTCGAGGGCCTCCGACTCCCGGTACAGCGGAAAGAAGTAGGAGTCCCCCGCGCGCCGGTTGCCGCATTCGAGCCCCTTCTTCATCCACCCGCAGGCGCCGTTCTCCCGGGCGAAGCGCATTTCCTTGACGGCCTCGTCCATGTCGCCCATGGGCAGGAGAGCCACCCAGCGGAGGCGGTTGTCGCTGAGCTTCCAGCGGTCAGCCATCCAGCGATTGTAGGCCCTGCGCAGCGCGTGCTCGATGTCGTCCCGCGGACTCCAGCGCAGCAGGAACGTGGTCGGATAGCACACCTGGACGTCGATGCCGAGTTCGTCCATGTGGCGCAGGCGCGCCGCCACGTCCAGCAGCTCGCGCGTCTCCACGGTGGTCTCCGTGCGCTTGTCGTCCCGGACGCGCCGCACCAGGAAGCGCCCGTCCACGCACCAGTAGCGATTGTAGCCCTGGGGCTGCGTGCCGCCGGAGCTGGCGGGATCCTGCATCACCGTGACCGGGGTGTGCCGCTTGTAGGCCTCGTCGATATAGGCCCAGGTTTCCTCGGTCTCGTCCACGTGCGCGTCTGCGTCGATGACTGGCATGGCGCCCAAGATAGGACCGGGGAAGGACAGGTGTCAAGCATCTCCGGCGGGTTCCAGTTAATGGCGCCACAGACGCCTTTTTCGGGCGAGAACCCCCTCAAGCCGCCGCTGTCCCCGCTTCTGATCCCCATCCCCGTCGGCGCCGCGTCGCTGTGCATCCAGTTCATGCGCCGGACCTGCGGCTACTACCGGCGCTGGCAGGACGCCCGAACCGCTTCCACTCGGGCATGGGCAACACCATGCTCCAGGTGCTGGGCGACTGGCTCGGCAGCATACCGGGACGGCTGTCGATCCTGGGCATCGCCTTCGCCACCCTGTTCGCCACCATGAGCGGCTCCTCCCTCGCCAGCTCCACGGTCATGGCCACCGTGCTCACCCCTGAGATGGAGAAGCAGGGCTACAAGAAGCCCATGAGCCTCGGACGCATCCTCGGCGGCGGCGGACTCGCCATGATGATCCCGCCCAGCGGGCTCGCCATCATCCTCGCCGCCATCGCCAAGATCTCGGTGGCCAAGATTCTCATCGGCGGAGCGATTCCGGGGCTCACGCTGGCGGCCCATTGCGTCGGGAATGGAGCAAGGACCCGGAGTACCGGGAAGCCTATGATCGTCTTGAGCCGGAATTCGCGTTGTCGCGCATGCTGATCGAGGCCCGCACGCGTGCCGCACTGACGCAGGCGGAGTTGGCCGAACGCATGGAGACGACACAATCGGTCGTAGCCCGCCTGGAGAGCGGCCGCATCCATCCGTCCACACGGACGCTGGAGAGGATCGCTCGCGCCACGGGGACCAGGCTTCGGATCAGTTTCGATCCCGCGTGATGCGCCTGGCTGCCCCCGACGCCAAGAGCATCCTGGCGGGAACGCTGCTCACGTCGGCTTCCGAGCCCGTGCTCAAGGATCGGTTGATCCGGATCGCGGAGGGCTCATCGAGAGCGTCGAGCCCATGCCGGCCGCGCCACCGGAAGCCGCCAACGAGGCGCGGGTAATCGACGCCCGCGACAAGGTCGTGATGCCCGGCCTGGTCAACGCCCATTGCCACCATACCGAGGCCTTGCAGCGGAGCCTCCGGGACCGGGTGCCCTTCGAGCTGTGGCTCCCGGAAAGGCGCGCCATCGAGGACATCCTCGACCCCGGTTACGACGACCTGCTCGCGACCAACCACATCGCCCTGCTGGAGAACCTGAAGCACGGCACCACGACCGTGCTGCACCACCTCTCGCGGCGCGGAGCGCGGAGGTCTCGATCAAGGTACGTCTGCAAGTAGGAACTGTAGAACAACTCCCGGTCGTGGATCGGGCCGGCAACAAGTCCGGGAAATCCACCCGTCCAGATATTGCGGTACACCTCGTCGAGGCCGCTCGGGCGAAGCGCCGGCTGGCGCTCGGCCAGAATGGGCAACGTCGGCAGAAAAGGAGACACGGCGGCATCGCGTTGATGTCGCTCGCGGGAGGAGAAGCCCAGCAGGTTGATGATCCCGACCCGCCCCGCCAAGGACTCGGAAACGCCCCTCATCGCCCGGAACTGTTGCGACCCCGTCAGCCAAACAGCTCCGGCTGGCGGCTGTCGTCCACCATCACCTTGATCAGCGGCAACAGTCCGGGAGCATACTGAATTTCGTCGATGAGCACCGGCGGCTCGTACCGCTGCAAGAAGAGCGCGGGATCGTCATTCGCCAGATCGCGCAGCACCGGATTGTCGAGGGAGACATAACGACGAGCATCTTCCGCAAGGTGCCGCAGAAGGGTGGTCTTCCCGACCTGGCGTGGGCCGGTCAGCAGCAGCACGGGGAATTGCCGCGAGACATCCAGCCAGTACGATTCAAGAGTGCGCGGGTAGTACACGGGCCCGCCGTTCGCCGCCGTCCAACTGCGAGAGGCCGCTGGAAAACAGCTCTGGCGCGCGGGGCAGCCGCGGGCGTCACGCGACCCTCCGCCTCACTCGCCCGCGCGGGAGAGAATCGGGGTGGGGGGGAACGCTCAGAACCCCCAATCCACCTGCAGGTGGACGCTCCGGGTAGCGGGCTCGGCGCCCCCCGGCTCCTGCCGCTGCCCTTCCAGGCTCAGCCTCACGCCCGTGGCGCCGTGCCCCGACATCTGCAGCCGCGCGCCCACCCGGTAGGTCCGCGTCTCGCTCGCGGCCAGCACCGTGCCCGCATACGGAGTCAGCAGGCCCGACCCGAACGGCGCCGGCAGGCCATACCCCACGTCCGCGGCCAGCCGACCGGTCGGGGTTGATCGGGTGGCTGGGGCCAAGCCGGCCGTGGTCTGCCGCGACCACAGGCCCTCCACGCCACCCGTGGCCGCGCCCCAGGTCGGCGCCAGGGTTACGGACAGGCCCCGGCCCGCCGGGCCCGGGGCCAAGCGCACGGTCCCGCTCGCGCCCCATTCCTGATACGCGCTGTCTTCATGCGCCAGCAGAACGCGGAGCGCGCCTTCGATGGTCAGGCCCAGGGCCGGGTCCGCGTACCGCACCCGGCCTCCCAGTTCCAACCCGAAACCCGTCTCCGCGTTCCCCCAGTCATGCCGCAGCCCCACTTCCACGGTGGGCGTGAGACTTCGGCCGTCTTCCCACGTAACCCCCCGCGAGCCTTCCAGGATCACCCGCCACCGGTGTACGTCCGCGTTCGTCGCGGCCAGCCCCGTCGCCGCGTCCGAACTCGTCCGCGTCAGCAGAGCGTCCGTGCGGGTGGCCAGTTGGACGCCCCCGTTGTCGGCCGCTGCCAGCAGAATCCCCCGGCCGCCGAACGCCCCCATCCGGAACTGGGTATCCGTCTCGAAGGTCTCGCCGGTGGCCAAATCCAACTCCGCCTCGCCCCAGCCGTAGCCCAGCAGGCCCCAGACGTCCAGCCGGTCCGTCACCGCATAGCGCAGGTACGGATGCACACTGGTCAGCGTGCTCTCCAACTCGCCGGTGCCGCGCTCCGCCAGACCAGGCATGGCGGAACCGCCCTCGCCCTGGCTGTGAGCCGCGGCCACCCCCACCAGCCACTGGTCCCAGCCCCCGTCCACCCCCACGGTCCCCGTGAGCACGTCCCCCTCCACGGTCAGCGTCCCGTCCCGCCCGTCGAACGTGGTGCCGGCGACTCCGCCCCAGGCCGTGAGCCGCGGGGTCGCGGCCCCCGCCGCGTTCAAGTTCAGCCGGAACGAACTCTCCAGCAGCAACTGCCGGACATCCGGCATCCGGAGAGCCCGCGACTGCCCCAGCCGCAGGTCTGAGTTCGGGCCATCCAGCCAAGGATACCACTTCGGCCCGCGGGGGAGTCCGGTGTGGGCGCCATCAGCCACCGCCCCGGTGGTCGCCGGCAAACCGGGCGCCCCCGGCGGGTCCGCCGCGCCCCGCCCCAGCGGGAGCCGGGCACCCCCCACCGTCAGGTGAGCGCCTTGGCCCGGTGAGCCGCGCAGCCGCGCACCCACCGCGTCCACTACGTGCGTCCCCACCGTCCGCCCGAAGCGGGACAGCCACGCCCGTTGCAACGGGTCGTCGTTCCGGATCGTGCCCGTGGCGGTGCCGTCGCCGATCCGGGCTCCGGACGGGCTCGAGAGCGTGAGCGTCAGCGTCTCCTCGCCCTCGTCGTGCGCGTCGTCGAGCACCATCACCGAAACGGTTTTCTCCGTCTCGCCCCTCGCGAAGGTGAGTGTCCCCGACGCTGCCGTGTAGTCCGCGCCCGCCACCGTCGTGCCGTCGGACGTCGCGTACGCGACGGTGGTCGTCACGTCCCGGACAGGGCGCAACGAGACCACGAAGTCAAGCCTCGCCCCTTCGGCCTCCGCGACTCGCGCATCCGCCACCGACACCACCGGGCCCGGGATCGTCACGGAAAGCCCGCCCGCGAACTTCCGTCCATGCGCGTCGCACACGGCATGGTCCGCCGCGCAGTCGGTCGTCACGCGCGCCGCCAGGGTGACATCCCCCGGTCCGTCCGGAATGATGGAGAGCTCCCATCCCGAATTCCGTCCACGCTCCAGCCGCCGCGCCTTCGCGATGTGTCCGCCCTCGACGTCGAACAGCCCGTCCCGCACCGTGCGGTAGCTGAACTCCGCCGGCTCGTGACTGAACGTCAAGTGCAGGTTGAACCCCGCCGTGCCGTTGTGCGCCTCCGGAGCGTGGGTGACCTGCGCCGACACCACCGGGCCCGGGATCGTCACGGAAAGCCCGCCCGCGAACTTCCGTCCGTGCGCGTCGCACACGGCATGGTCCGTCGCACAGTCGGTCGTCACGCGCGCCGCCAGGGTGACATCCCCCGGTCCGTCCGGGATGATGGAGAGCGTCCATCTCGAGTTCCGCCCATGCACCAGCCGCCGCGCCTTCACGATGCGCCCGCCCTCGACGTCGAACAGCCCGTCCCGCATCGTGCGGTAGCTGAACTCCGCCGGCTCGTGACTGAACGTCAAGTGCAGGTCGAACCCCGCCGTGCCGTCGTGCCACTTCACGGCGCGGGCGACCTGTGCCGTGATTGGCGCCGTGAACCGCGCCGTGCGCGCGGTGTCGGCGCCGACCGTCACCGTCACCGTGTCGCTCGCCGTGAAGGGCCCAAAGCCCCGGCCGGTCACCGTCAGCCTGAAATGCAGCGTGCCCGCCGCGGGCGCGGTGAATGACGGCATCGGCCCGTCCGCGCCCTCAAGCGTCACCGTCGCGGGACGGAGCCGTTCGCCGGCCGCATCCACCTGCACCCACTCCCAACTGGCGAGCAGGTCCTTCCACGGCCCCGTGTCACGGGTCTCGCTCCCGTCGAGCGTCACCACGGCGCCCGGCGACACCGTGCGGTCCTCCCCGGCGTTCGCCGGCGGCGTGAAATCGGCGCTGCCGGGGTTGCCATGCACACGGAGTAGGCACAGACGAGTGAGGTTTTCGAAGACACCGTCCGGCAACGAGGTCAGAGCGTTGTTACTCAGATCAAGCGCCCACAACTGGGCCAGCCCCGCGAAGATGCCTCCCGGCAGCGAGGTCAGAGCATTGTCGTTCAGAGACAGCGAGCCCAGACAGCGCTGGTCCGCGAAGATCCCCGCCGGCAACGAGGTCAGGGCGTTGCGACTCAGACCGAGCGAGCACAGCTTGGTCAGCCCCGCGAAGACCCCCGCCGGCAGCGAAGTCAGACGGTTGTCTCCCAGAGCCAGACCGTGCAGATTGGTCAGCCCCGCGAAGACCCCCGCCGGCAGCGAAGTCAGACGGTTGGAGGCCAGATCGATCGAATCCACCCTGGTCAACCCCGCGAAGATCCCCTCCGGCAGCGAGGTCAGAGCGTTGTGTCTCAGCGCCAGCCAGCCCAACCGGTTCAGCCCCGCGAAGTCCCCCACGGCGAGGCTGGTGATATTGCTGTTTGACAGGATCAGGCCTTTCCTTATCTCCGCCAGATGGGCGACGGTGACCTCGGAGCAGTGCGACGCGTCCGCAACCTTCGCCACGATCGCGTCCCGCACCTGCATGGTCCGCCCGCACACGTCATGCGCCGCGACGACGATGTCCGTCCCGGAAGGGTAGGCATCGCTGACCCGGTTCTCCAACCTGCCCGCGCTGTCGACAAACGACACTCTCACGCCGACCTTCTTCGCATAGTCCGCTCCCGTGAGCGTGTAGGTGGCCGAAGCCGCCCCGGCGATGTCGGTCTCGGTGGCGCCGTCCACCCGGATCCACTGGACGCTGTAGTCCATCGGGAAGGCGGTGGCCGGCAGCCCGTCGGCATCGGTGATCGTGCCGAGGCCCGCGGTCAGCACCTGGCCCACCCGAGCCGTGCCGGTGATCGCCGGCTTGCCCGTCGCCGAGGTGTTGGTGCCGGCCCGCTGGCTGACCAGGGTGGTCTGTGCGAGCGCGGGGACGGGGACGGCGAAGAGCGTGGTTAGCGACAGGACGGCGGCAAGTGCGGACAGACCCGCCGCCAGGAGGGGGCGGCGGCGACGCGCGACCACCGCCGCCCCGCGGTCGGCCGGTCGGGATCCGCCATCGGAGGCTTCCTCTTTCTCTCTCTCCAAAACTCGCACCATGTGTCGCCTCCACGGAATCCCTCCTGTCAGTGAGTCAGGAGGGGCTCCAGACCGGCCTCCAGACCTGGGCCGGCATCCCGTTGTAGTCGGTATCGGTTCTAACGTTCGGTTAAATTAAGACCCTTTTGCCAGACTGTCAACAATTCGAGTGAACAAGAGTGATATTCGCAGAGAAGAAACGAACCCGAAGGGGCTGATCGAGGAAGCGCTCCGGGAAAGGAGATCAGATGAAGAAGCCAACGATGGCAGGATGACGGGTGAGCCTCGCCGAACCCCTCTCTCGGCGCGTCCCCTCCGAAGATGGTACCGCCGGACCGCTTGTCTATCCCGTCCGCGCCTCCGCCGTCACCATTTCCGACTTGAGCAGCACGCTGCAGGCCGGGCAGTACCAGCGCTGGAACACGTACTTGCCGGTGAGCAGGTCCATGAGCGGGCCGGCCTCGCTGGGCGCGGCGTCGCCCACGGCGCAGGCGTCGCGCCAGTCCCGGTCGCTCTCGCACAGGACGTGGCCGCAGTGGGTGCAGCGGACCCACGAGCGGCCGTCCACGGCGCACACATCCAAGGACTCCTGGAGGGGGTGTTGAACGGAGTCGGCTCCCGCACCGGAGCCTCGGACACGGCCGGAGCGTGGGTGACGGCGGCCTGCCGCTCGCTCCTGAGCATGTCGCGCTTCTCCCGTGTGGCGTCGGCGTCCACACCCTGCCCGTCGGCCAGGACCACGCCGTAGACGGACTCCGCGGCTCCCCGTGACACGAGGCCGTCGGCGACGTCCAGCAGGACGTCCTCTGGATCGCGTTCGAGCGGATCGCCGTAGCCGCCGCCGTTGGCGCACCGGAGGTACAGCAGGTCGTCGGCGTTCAGGCGGAGGTCGCGGTAGCCCAGCAGGTTGTGGGTGCCGCCGGCCTCTGCCAACTCGTCGGGGAGGGTCTTGGCGGCCACGGCCTTGCGCACGTCGCTGTCCTCCACTTGCACCAGGATGCTGGGGGCGCCCGGATGGCCGCCGTAGATGCCGAACCCCGAATTCCTGAGCCCGGCGACCCCCAGGGCGACGATCTGGATCTTGGCCTCCGGGGCGTCGTGGGTCATGAGCAGGGATTCCTCGCCGGCGCCGCCGCGGAACTTGCCCGCGCCGGCGCCGTCCTGGAGATGGCACTTGAAGTCCAGCTTCACCTTGACGGGCTGCCGGGTCATGTTGGTGATGGTGTCGAACACGTCCCGGCGGATCTTGCCGCGCTCGATGAGCTTGATGCCGGGGATGCGGATGCCCTCGTGACAGATCTCGGTGGCGCCCGGCGAGTTCCCTCCCGGCGACATGGCGCCGACGTCGGCCACGTGCACGAAGGTGGCGCTCCAGCCGATGAGGCGCTCGTCCACGTGGATCGGCGACACCACGTACATGTCCGGCTGGTGGATGGCCGCCAGGTAGGGGTCGTTGATCAGGAACATGTCGTCGGGGAAGATCCCGCCCTCGTCGGTGAAGCGCTCGATGATGCGGCGTACCGCCACGGCGGCGCAGCCCACGTGCCAGGCCATGGCGTCGCCCGCGCACAGGACGTCGCCGTTGGGCTGGTAGAGTCCCGCGAGGTAGTCGCGCATCTGCGCGGCGCGGTCACGAACCTTCCCCTTCCCGCGACGGCCGAGATCGCCGTCGAAGGGCACATACCCACGGGACGTCTCGAGCTCGAAGGCCCCTTCGGAGAGTGGACCGGCTACTACGCCGGGGGCCGCGAGAAACAGCCGGTCATCGAGGTGGCGTCGCTGATGTACCGGAACGACCCGATCATCCTCGGCACCGTGCCGCGCAGGCCGCCCAGCGACGACACCTACATTTCCAGCTTCCTCAGCAGCTCGGCCATCTGGGAGCAGATGGAGGCGGCGGGCGTGCCGGGCATCAAGGGGGTGTGGAACCACGAGGGCTGCGGCAGCCAGATGTTCATCACCATCGCCATCACCCAGTTGTACCAGGGCCACTCCAAACAGGCCGCCATGGCCGCCGCCGGCTCCTACGCGGGCTCCTACCTCAACAAGATGATCGTCATCGTCGACGACGACATCGACCCCACCGATGCCGACGCCGTCCTGTGGGCCATGTGCACACGCGTGGACCCGGACACCGACCTCGACATCATGCGCAATTGCTGGAGCAGCCCGCTGGATCCCATGGCCTACCCCGCCGACCGCCGGAACCTCAACAAGCGGATGCTCATCGACGCCTGCCGCCCCTGGAACCAAAGGGACACGTTCCCCAAGGTGGCGGAGGCCAGCCCCGCGCTGAAGGAGCGCATCCGCAAGCGCTGGCCCGAGCTCTGCGACATCTGACTACCGGCAGGCCTATCGCTTCCACAATGCATTCAGCGGCACCGCGAGCATTCGTTTGTCGCCCAGGGGAAGAATGTCCTGGCCGGCATAGAGGAGTATGCCGCCCTGGAAATCGTCGCCGCAGCGATCCGCCAGCCGCTTGAGACCTCGACCGTCCCCGTCCGTCAACGAAGCGGCGGCCTTGACCTCGACTCCCCAGGTCTTCGAGCCCCGTGTCAAGACGATGTCCACCTCGATCTGGTCGGCGTCCCGGTAATGCCAGAAGCGCAGACCAGGGTCCGTCCAGGCCGCCTGGGCAACGAGTTGCTGGACCACGAACGACTCCAGGAGTGGCCCCATGCGGTCTCGGTGGTGAAGCCAGTCCGCGGCGGTAAGGTCGCAGAGCGCCGAGGCGAGACCGCTGTCGAGCAAATAGACCTTCGGCGTCTTGACGAGGCGCTTGGCGGTGTTGCCGTGCCAAGCCGGCAAGCGTCGCACCAGGAAGAGCCGTTCGAGCACGGCCAGATAATGATCTACCGTCGGCCTGCGCAGACCAAGATCGCTGGCCAAAGCGCTTGCATTGAGCAACTGCGCGCTCCGGAGGGCGAGTAGTTCAAGGACTCGAGCCAGTACCTGCGCATCTTGCACCCTGGCGATGTCCTGAACGTCACGCTCCACGATGATGCGCAGGTACTGGCGGTACCACTGCCGGGCACGCTGCGGAGGCCGGCCGAGAGGTTCCGGATAGCCTCCCGCAACCAGCCGTTCAGCCAATCCGGTTTCCGCCGTGACCGTTCCACCCTTGATCTCGGGGCGTAGAGTTCCTCCCAGCAGAGCGCTCAGGAACCTGCCTGGCTTACGCTCTTTCTCCACTTCCGTGAGCGGGTACAACTGCGCGATCTCCATGCGCCCGGCCAGGGATTCGGTGACTCTCGGCACGAACAACAAATTGGCGGAGCCGGTCAGCAGAAACCGCCCGGGTCGACGATCCCTGTCGACGGCCCGTTTGATGGCGGGCAGCACCGCCGGAGCCCGTTGCACTTCGTCGAGGGTGACTACATCCGGAAGGCTTGAGATGAAGCCATCCGGATCATCGACAGCCGTCCGAAAATAGTTGTTCTCGTCCAGACTGATGTAAGCTCGCTCAGGGGCCAGGCGCTGAACCAGCGTGGTCTTGCCCGCCTGCCGGGGACCCAGAACGCATACCACCGGCGTATCGGCCAATGCTTCCCGGATCACCGGCTCCAGTAGACGGGGATAGATGGTTTCGTTGTCGGTCATTTGGCCATCAGTATACCGTGTATTTGTCTTCTGTAAAGGCGTGTGATTATACGATAAAACTGCGTGTGATTGTACACTACAGGTGCATGCGATTGTCCGGATCGGGCTGAAGATGCCACCCCGTGCTTGACCCCCTCCCCGCCCGCGCTGTACGGTGCCCACGGAGCGCACGACATGGCTGACGACTATCGCGTAATCGGTACTCCGGTGGTGCGTCCGGACGGCGCCGAGATGATCTCGGGACAGGCCATCTACGGGCCGGACGTGACCCAGCCGGGGATGCTGTGGGGCAAGATCCTGCGGAGTCCGCTGCCGCACGCGAGGATCCGCTCCATCGAGGTGGACAAGGCCCGGGCGCTTCCCGGCGTCACCGTCATCAGCGCGGGGGACGTGCCGGACCGGCGTTACGGCTACGCCATCCAGGACGACGAGATCTTCGCGGCGGAGAAAGTGCGCCACGTCGGCCAGCCGGTGGCCGCGGCCGCGGCGCCGGACGAGGAGCGGGCGCTGGAGGCGCTGTCCCTCATCGAGGTGGACTACGAGGAGTTGCCGGCGGTGTTCGATGCCGCGGAGGCGGTGCAGGACGGCGCGCCGCTGGTGCACGATGAACTGGGGCCGGCCCGGTCGGTGTACCTGGCCTCGTGGAAGCCCGTGCACGGCACCAACATCATCCACCAGGCGTCGCACCAGCGCGGCGACGTGGAAGCGGCGCTGGCGCGGGCGGACTACATGTTCGAGGACACCTTCCACGCGAGCCAGATCCATCACAGCTACATGGAGCCCCACGCCACCGTGGCCGCGGTCCGGGGCAACACGGTCACGGTGTGGACCTGCAGCCAGGAGGTGTTCGAGCTGCGCACCCTGCTGGCGGAGCTGTTCGGCGTCCCCGAGAGCCGCATGCGCGTCGTATGCACCAAGGTGGGCGGCGGCTTCGGCGGCAAGATCGAGCCGCGGCTGGAGCCCGTGACCGTGGCCCTGGCGCTCCACAGCCGCAAGCCCGTGAAGATCGTCATGACCCGGGCGGAGGAGTTCACGGCCGCGGCCGGCTCCACCCCGGCCACCGTGACGGTGAAGACCGGGGTCATGAAGGACGGCACCGTGGTGGGGCGGGACGTCGACTTTCTGTGGGACACCGGCGCCCACGCGGAAGGCCTCGCCCCCAGCAACCGCGCCATGAAGGACGGCATCGGCCCCTACCGCATCCACGACATCCGGGTGTCGTCCACGCTGGTCTACACCAACAAGATGCGCGGCACGCAGTTGCGCGGGCTCGGGGTGCCCGAGGGCGCCTTCGCCATCGAGTCGCAACTGGACATGATCGCCGAGCGCCTGGGGATCGATCCGTTAGAGTTGCGCCTCAAGAACATCCTGGAAGAAGGCGACATCAACTCCATCGACGACGTGGTGCGGAGCATCGGGCTGCGGGAGTGCCTGGAACGGGTGGCCGAGTCCATCGGCTGGGGCACCCCCAAGCCCCCGAACGTGGGCCGCGGCCTCGCGGTCATCGCCAAGTCCCCCACCACCCACTCCAGCATCTCCAGCGCCTACGTGCAGTTCAACGAGGACGGCAGCGCCCAGGTGCTGGTGGGCGCCTCCGAGCTCGGCCAGGGCATGTCCGTGGTGCTGTGCCAGATCGCCGCCGAGGTGCTGGGGGTCCCGGTGGAATCCGTGGGCATCGCCAGCGCGGACACCGGCACGACGCCCTACGACCGCGGGACGTTCTCCAGCCGCGTCACCTTCTACACCGGCATGGCCGTAAAGATCGCCGCCGAAGACGCGCGCAACCAGCTCCTGGAGCTGGCCTCGCGCATGGTGGAGGTTCCGCGGGACGACCTTGCCGTGGCCGAGGAACGCGTGGTGTCGCCCGCGCATCCGGAGCTCTCGCTCACGTTTCGCGCGGTGCTGGCACGGGCGCATGCGAGCGAGCGGCCGATCCTGGGACGGGGCTCCTACGGCGGCAAGGGAGACTATCCGACGTTGCCTCACAAGGCCCAGGGCAAGGAGTCCGTGCCCGGCTGGAAGTACGCGGCCCAGGCGGTGGAGGCGGAGATCGACGAGGAGACCGGCATCGTCCGGGTGCGGCGCATCGCCTCCGCCCATGACGTGGGCAAGAGCCTCAACCCCCTGAGCGTCGACGGCCAGATCGTCGGCGGTGTGGTCATGGGACTGGGCTACGCCCTGCACGAACGGCTCCAGTTCGACAACGGCCGCATCGTCAATCCCTCGTTCATGGACTACAAGATCCCGTCGAGCCAGGAGATCCCGGAGATCACCCCCATCGCCGTGGAAGTGCCGCTGCCGGAGGGTCCGTTCGGCGCCAAGGGCATCGGCGAGCTGGCCATCGTGGGCATCGCCCCCGCCATCGGCAACGCCATCCACGACGCGTTGGGCGTGCGTCTCAAGGAGCTGCCGCTCTTTCCCGAGCGGGTGCTGGAGGCGGTGGAGAGCCAGCGGAAGAGCAACGGCGGGTGAGGGACGACCCATGGAATGCAAGCTGATCCGGCCCGCCGACCTGGACGAGGCGCTGGCGGCGCGCGAGGAATACACGGACGACGCTCTGCCCATCGCCGGCGGCCAGTCGTTGCTGGTGATGATGCGCAACCGGCTGGTATCGCCGGGCGCGCTGATCGACCTGGAACCGGTGGAGGCATTGCGCGGCATCGAGGTGCAGTCCCGCGGCATCTCCATCGGCGCCATGAACACGTGCCGGCAGTTGATCGCGTCGCCGGTCCTGCGCGAGGAGGTGGGCGTGCTCCCGGCCGCGGCGCGGCAGGTGAGTTCCACGGCGGTGCGCAACCTCGGCACCATCGGCGGCAACGTGTGCCACAACGAGCCTGGAGCCGACCTGCCGCCGGTGCTGCTGTCCCTCAACGGCCGCGCGGTGTTGCGGCGGCGCACGCACGGCCGGGAAGTCCCGCTGGAGGCATTCTTCACCGGCTACTTCGAGACCGCGTTGGAGCCGGACGAGATCCTGTGCCGCATCGACATCGAGCATCCGCCGGCGGGCGCCGCCGGAGTCTACCTGAAGCACGCCATCAGCCCCGAGGACCTGGCCATCGTGGGGGTCGCGGCGATCGTGGTGCCGGACACGCAACGCCCGGGCGCCGTGGCCGAGGCGCGCATCGGCATCGGCGGCGCGGCGCCCGTGCCGTTGCGCGCGAGCCGCGCCGAGGCAGCCTTGAACGGCGCGGTGCTCGACGAGGAGACCGCGCGGGCCGCGGGCGAGATGGCGAGCACCGAAGTGGACCCAGGCTCGGACCCCCACGCCAGCGCCGATTACCGTCGCAAGATGGTGGCGGTCTTCGTCCGCCGCGCGCTCATGCAGGCGGCAAGGCAGATCCAGGAGAACGGCCATGGCGCTGCTTGATCTCAAAGTGAACGGCGAGGAGGTCCGGGTGGAGGCGCCCGACACGGCGCTCTTGCTGGACGTGCTGCGCGAACGGCTGTTCCTCACCGGCGCCAAGCGCGGCTGCGAGACCAGCCACTGCGGCTGCTGCACCGTGCGCGTGGACGGCATGGCGGTGCACAGTTGCGTCGTGCTGGCGGCACGCTGCCAGGGCAGGGAGATCACCACGGTGGAGGGGTGCGGCGACGGCATGGAGCTCGACCGGCTCCAGCGCCTGTTCTTGGAGCACGGTGCCGTACAGTGCGGCTACTGCGGCCCGGGAATGCTCATGGCCGCCAAGGCCCTGCTGGAACGCAACCCCGCGCCGACGCTCGACGAGGTGAAGAAGGGGTTGGACGGAAATCTCTGCCGTTGCACAGGGTACACGCCCATCTTCGACGCCATTCTGGCCTACGCGCGGGGAGAATGACCGCGCTCGTGCGTGCTTCGACACGGCGCCGTACCGCAAGCTCCGGATCACTGATACGAACTCTACAGCCACGTCCACTACGCGTCATTCCCGCGGAAGCAGGAATCCAGGAGCGGTGGCGCGGGGAAGTGCCCGTCTGGCCCTCCCCGCCCCTGGATTCCCGCTTCCGCGGGAATGACGATTCGAAGGGTCCCAGCCTCATGAGTCTTGACACAGCCTATTCCGCGGGAATGACGCGTGGTGTCGGGCTTACCTCGTATCGGTGATGGAGCCAGAAACGGGAACATGACACAAACGGCAGCCTACGCCCCCAACAGAGCCCCCGTCGCCGTCGCCGGCGTCATGCTGGCGGTCTTCCTCTTCGCCATCGACGCCACCATCGTGAGCAGCGCCATGCCCACGGTGGTCTCCCAACTTGGCGGCATCGACCTCTACAGTTGGGTGTTCTCGGTCTACATGCTCACCTCGGCGCTGGCGACGCCCATCTTCGGCAAGTTGTCGGACCTTTACAGCCGGCGCACCCTGATCCTCCTGGCCATCGCCACCTTCGTGCTGGGCTCGGTGGCCTGTGGCGCGGCCCAGACCATGACGCAGCTCATCGTCTTCCGCGCCGTGCAGGGTATGGGCGGCGGGGCGGTTTACGCCCTGGCCTTCATCATCGTGGGGGTGGTGTTCCCGGTCGAGCAACGCGCGCGGATGCAAGGACTCATCGCCAGCGTGTGGGGCGTCGCCTCCGTGCTCGGCCCGGCGGGCGGCGGGGTCATCGCCGAGTACTGGGACTGGCGCTGGATCTTCTGGATCAATCTTCCCCTGGGGATCGGGGCGGCGGGGCTCATCCTCGCGGGTTTCCGCGAGCAGCGCACCCAGGGCGCGCGCAGGCCGCTGGACCTGCCGGGTGCGGCGATTCTCCTGTCGACGCTGATGCTGCTCTTCTATGGCCTTCTGGTAGCCGCCAACCAGATCGACCTGATCACGGCGGAGTCCGTCGCGGTGGTGGTGGGAGTCGTCGTGCTGCTGGCGCTGTTCATCTCCATCGAAGGCCGGGCGCGGGACCCACTGCTGCCCGTGGCGTTGTTCCGCATACCGGGCTACAGCCGGCCCGCCTACCTCAGCCTGCTGGCGGCCATGGGAATCTTCGGCTTCATCGGGTTCCTGCCTCTGTACGTTCAGGGCGCCCTGGGCGGAAGCGCCACGCTGGCCGGTGCGACACTCCTGCCGTTGAGCGTGGGATGGACCGCCGGGAGCCTGACCGCCGGCCGCGTCGCTCCCGTCTGGGGGTATCGCAGGGTCTGCACCACCGGGATGGCCCTGATCGTGACGGGCTACATCCCGTTCATGTTGCTGGAAGAAGCCGGCGGCATGACCGTGATGCTCATCGCCACGAGCGCGGCCGGCACGGGCATGGGGATGACCAACGTCACGGCGCTGGTGGCCGCCCAGGGCGCGGTGCCCTTCCAGAACCTCGGGGTCGCCACCTCCACCGTCATGCTGTTCCGCACCATCGGCGGCGCCCTCATCCTGAGCATCATGGGCAGCATCCTGCTGCAACGCATGAACTCCGCCTTCACCGTCATCGCGGCGGACCTGAAGGCGTCGCTGCCCGAGTCCGTGTTGCAAAAGCTCCTGAACCCGCAGAACCTGCTCGACCCCGCCACCCGCGCGCTGATACCCGCCGACCTCATGCCCGCCCTCATCGGCGCCCTGGTCAACGCGCTGTGGTGGGCGTTCCTGGTGGGCCTCGCAGCGGCGGTGTCGGGGCTGGTGCTGAGTTGTTTTCTGGAGGGTAAGAGGGCCGGATGAAAGCGACGCGCCGCTAACCCTGCCCCGCCAACAACTCCTCCAACGCATAGAGCGTCTTCCGCGGAAGTCGTTCCAACGGATAGTACCCCGTTACGATGTCGAGTGCCGCTTGGTAGTCCGTCAGGTTGAGGTAGCGAAGAAGAAACCGCACGTCTTCTTCGTCGTGAAATACCTCACCCAGTCGCATCGCGAGGCACTTCATGGCCAACAAGTACTCCGGCGCCGCCGTCAACACGCGCAGGTTGGAAGATTCCAGATACGGGTGGAAATCACCCTTGTCGCTCAGGTAGCCCTTGACCGCGTCATTGAGCCAGTTGGAGGGCAACCCGGAGGAGGCGGCAACCGCTTGCGCGGCTTCCCGTACCTGCCTCGCCGGCCTGAAGAAGGCGTCGATGTCCTTCGTGGACGGGCGCGCGTCGAAGACCAGGCACATGACCGCGCCTCCCACCAAGTACAACTCCCCTGCAACTCCCATGCGGGAGAGTTCGTCATTCAGCTCCTGAAACAGCCGTTCCATGTCGGATTTGGAGTATTCCACGATTTCACCACACTAGATCCGTTGCCCGACGCTGCTGTCGACGAAGAGGTTCCGCCGCCGAAAGGGGGGCGGGGAGTTGGTCAGGAGATACAACCGCAAGCTCATCAATGACGAGGCAAACCAGGGCTCCTCCAACGGCGGGACCGCTTTTGTCCAGCCGGGAGGAACGGTTCCCTTGTACATCGCGGTTTCCTCGATGATCGCGGCAAGGTAGTTTGCTTCGAAAGTCGGCAAGTTGAATTCCGGTGCATGATGGACGGCCCGTTCGAAATCTCTCCGGTTCAGCCTCTCAAGCGAGTCCTGCACTTCCGCAAGCACGTACGAGCGGGCATGGGGACGCGTCGAGAGTTCGCGGCAAAGAGTCTGAAACTCCCGTTCGACAGGTGGGAGCACGAGGTTCAACACCCAGTTCGACACATCCATGCCGGCGCGCGCCGCCCGTTCCTGGATACGCGCTTTGTCCTCCGCGCTGATACGGATCTGAAGCTGTTGGTTCTTGCTCACGCCACTACCATAGCGAAGGGAGACACAGGCTGTCAATACATCGTATTGACATTCTGGCCAAGCAAACCATCCGACCGCACATTGACGAAACCTCCCGCTCCTGTCTATGATTTCCGCAGCCTAACGGCACCCACAAAGCCGACCGGAGGAACCCGTGACTACAACGCCTGACTTCATCGAAGAGACTCTCGACATTGCCGGCATATCCGTGCAGGTGCGGCGCGGCGGCTCGGGAGAGCCGTTGCTGATACTCCACAGCGAACTGGGCGTACCGGACTGGCTGCGAGCGCACAAACTGCTGGGCGAGCATTACTCCGTGTGCGTCCCTTCCCTGCCCGGGTTCGGCACGTCCTCGTTTCCCGACTGGATGATGTCGGTGCGGGACCTGTCCGCCTGGGTCAACTGGTTCGTGCGGGAAAACGGCCTCGCGACCCCGCTCAACGTCATCGGCTTCTCCATGGGGGGCTGGATCGCCGCCGAGCTGGCCGCGGCCAACAGCGCCATCTTCTCGAAGATGGTCCTGGTGGGCGCGGCGGGGGTGAAGCCGCGCGAGGGCGAGATCTGGGACTACTTCCTGAACTCCGGCAAGGATGCGTTCCAGCAGGCGTTCCATGACCACGAGTCGGAAGAGTACCTGAAGTATTACGGCAAGACCTGGGACCCGGACGAGGCCGAGCAGGTGGAGACCAACCGCGAGGCGGCCATCCGCTACCTGTGGCGTCCCTACATGCACAGCGTCACGTTGCCGGATCTCCTGCCGGGCGTGGCCACCCCGACGCTTCTGGTGTGGGGAAGGCAGGACGGCATCGTTCCCATCAGCAGTTGCGAGCGTTACCAGGAATGCATACCCGGCGCCCGGGCCGCGGTCATCGAGGACTGCGGACACATGCCGGAGATGGAAAAGCCGGAGGAGTTCGCCAAAGTCGTTCTCGATTTTCTCGGGGGGTGACGTCGTCGGCCCACGAGCGAACGGATTTCAGGCAGCCAGCCGCCTGGCATTGCGATCCCCCCTCCCGCGTGGGTGAGGGGAACAGGGAGAAGGCACGATGTTCATAGGCCACTTTACCGAAGAACCCTGGCAGAAAGAGGACTGGCCCGTGGAATGGGGCTCCGGCGTCATGGGGGTCAGCAACAGCGAATACGATCCCGTGCGCGCCGCCAACCTCTACCATCGCTACATCGACGAGAAGCAATACGCCGAGGAGATGGGCTTCGACGGGATCATGGTGAACGAGCACCACAGCGCGCCGTTCTGCATGAACTCGGTGGCCAACGTGAAGGCGTCCATCCTCGCCCGAGTCACCAGCAAGGCCAAGATCCTGCTTCTCGGCAATATCCTGCCCATCCACGACGATCCCCTTTGGCTGGCGGAGTCGCTGGCGATGATCGACGTGATCTCCCGCGGGCGCCTGATACCCGGCGTGGTCCGGGGCGGGGGCAGCGAGAGCCTGACGCACAACATCCCGCCCCACTACAATCGCGAGCGCTTCGAGGAAGCCCACGACTTCCTCATCAAGACCTGGACCACCCCCGGCCCGTTCCGCTGGGAGGGCAAGCACTTCCATTACCGGTACGTGAACCCCTGGGCGGTGCCCTATCAAAAACCGCACCCGCCAATCTGGGTGCCAGGCACCTCCAGCAGGGAGACGGTGGAATGGTGCGCCCGGCACCGCTACCCCTACATCATGCTGGCCAGCCAGATCGATCTGACTCAGCAGATGTACAAGGTCTACTATGACACCGCCCGCGAAGAGGGCTACGAAGCCGGGCCGCAGCATCTCGGTTTCATGTTCTTCTTCCACGTGGAGGAAACCGAGGAGCGGGCCATCGAGGTAGGCCGCACTCTGACCCAGGGCGTGCGCAGCCCCTACGACCCCGGCGCCCAGCGGCCCAAGCCGTGGATCGCGGGCCCTCCGGGAATCGCCACCAAGAGCGCTCGGACGTTGCGCCGAAAGATGGTGGCCGCGGACTCCTCCGGCCGCACCCGCGCGGGGGCCAGGGCGACCTTCGAAGACCAGGTGGCGACCCACGGCATGATCGTCGGCACACCCGACTCGGTCATCCCCAAGGTGCGCTACATCATGGAGGAGTTGAGGCCGGGAACGATCATCTTCCGCACGGGCGACGGCGCCATGGACCACGAGTCCCAGATGCGGACGTTGAAGCTGATGGGCGAGGAAGTCATGCCCAGGCTCCGGGAGATCGCCGACGAGCTGGGGCTCCCCGGCCCCTACGACGTCGATCCCAGGACCAACGAGCCGGTGACGGCCATGGCTTCCTGAGAGCCTGCGCCGCCGAAGATTGGTTGAATTGTCCTGCCCTGTCGAATTCGGGGCTTAGCCGGCTGGCCGCACGCCGGGAGGTGACCCATGTTCATCGGCCATTTCACCGAAGAGCCCTGGCAGGTGCCCGACTGGCCCGACGAGTGGGGCACGGGCATCCACAAGGTCAGCAACGCCGAGTACGACCCCCAGCGCGCCGCCAACCTGTACAACCGCTACCTCGACGAGAAGCTCTACGCGGAGGAGGTAGGATTCGACGGGCTGATGGTCAACGAGCACCACAGCGCGCCCTTCTGCATGAACGGCGTCGCCAACGTGCAGGCCTCGATCCTGGCCCGCATCACCACCAAGGTGAAGATCCTGCTGCTGGGGAACATCCTGCCGATCCATGACGACCCGTTGTGGCTGGCGGAGCAACTCGCCATGATCGACGTCATCTCCCGCGGCCGGCTGATCCCCGGGATCGTGCGCGGTTCGGGCGGCGAGAGCATCAGCCACAACATCCCGCCGCACTACAACCGCGAACGCTTCGAGGAAGCCCACGACTTCCTCATCAAGACCTGGACCACGCCCGGCCCGTTCCGCTGGGAGGGCAAGCACTTCCACTACCGCTACGTGAATCCCTGGGCGGTGCCCTACCGGAAACCGCACCCGCCCATCTGGGTGCCAGGGACCTCCAGCCGGGAGACCGTGGAGTGGTGCGCCCGGCACCGCTACCCCTACGTCATGCTGTCGACGCAGCTCGAGCTGACGCGCGAGATGTTCAAGGTCTACTACGAGACGGCGGAGGAGGAAGGCTACGACGCCGGCCCGCAGCACATGGGCTACATGTTCTTCGTTCACGTGGAGGAGACCAAGGCGAAGGCCATGGAGGTGGGGCGCACCCTGACCCAGGGCGTCCGCAGCCCCTTCGACCCGGGCGTCCAGCGGCCCATTCCCTGGATCATGAGCCCGCCGGGCCTGAACAGCCGGAACGCCGTGGCCCTGCGCCGCCAGATGACGGCTCCCGACGCAACAGGGAAGACCCGCGCCGGCGCCCTGGCCTCCTTCGAGGATCAGGTGGCCACCAAGGGCATGATCGTCGGCACCCCCGAGCAGTGCGTGGAGGACATCCGCTACATCATGGATTACCTGCGCCCCGGCATCATCATCTTCCGCACCGGCGACGGCGCCATGGACCACGAGTCGCAGATGCGCACCCTCAAGCTCATGGGCGCGGAGGTCCTGCCCGCCATGCGCGACATCGCCAAGGAGCTGGGCCTGCCCGGACCCTACGAAGTGGACCCGGCCACCAACGAGCCGGTGGAGGAGTTGGCGTCGGGAGGCGCCGCGGGCATGCGGCCGCCTCTCTCCTAGTGTCGTGTCCCGCAAAATACCCGGCATAATTTGCTGGTCTTTTTCGCCGTCGGCTGCGTTGCTCTTCCTCGCGTGGTGCCCGCCACTGCTTGTCATCGCGCCTTGCCGAGAGAATTATAAGGAATACTTGACAAGCGCTGGTGCACGGACTGCCGCAAGTACTTCAGCGTGAAGGTCGGCACCCCGATGCAGTCCAGCAAGCTCCCGCTCCGCAAATGGGTTGTCGCCATGTACATGATGACTACCAGCTTGAAGGGCGTCTCTTCGATGAAGGTCTACCGGGAACTGGGTGTCTCGCAGCCTACCGCGTGGTTCATGATCCACCGCATCCGGGAAGCGTGGGACACGGACGGCGCTGGCGGTTCGTTCCGTGGTTCAGTCGAAGTAGATGAGACCTAATGGGCGGCAAGGACCAACGGGATCGAAAGCTTCTGGAGCCTCCTGAAGCGCGGCTACAAGGGCACCTACCACAAGATGAGCGCCAAGGACCTTCAGAGGTACGTCAACGAGTTCGCCGGACGGCACAACGTCCTATCCCGCGACACGTTGGACCAGATGGCAGCCATCGCCCGCGGCTTTACCGCGAAGCGGTTGCGGCTCCAGGACCTCACCGCCGCGCTGGATGTGCCGGTGCCCCAGGCTGGCAGGGACGTGTTCTAACAACAACGAAGGGCCTGAGATTGCTCCCCGGCCATCCTTCATCGTTGATAACCATGTGGGTTGCCATGTTGCTGCCCAGCGCTCCGCTTTCCCGCCGGTGCGAGACAATTACCGGCAACGTGAATCCCTGGGCTATCTGTAGTGCCTTCTGAAACATCTTAGGACTGCCCTCCTCGATCGAGCTCGGGAATGTCGCCGATCTTCTCGAAGGTCGTGCTGTCGTAACCCTTGATCCGCCATTTGATCATCCAAACCTCCAAGCCTGTCGTTTGCTTCCCATCGCCTTTCGGCACGTCCGGCACGTGACCTCGGACGCGATGTTCGTGATCCAGCAGTACTCTGCGGCCCGCACGCACGGCGTGTCGTATACGTCCACGCCGATCTCGTACCAGTGAACCGCCTTGCTCTTGCTCTCGTATCTCGGAGGAATAGGCATGCGGCACCGGTTGGAGTTCTAATCCGCCACCTGTCTGGCAGTAAAGTGGGGGTTGCCCGTGGTCATGTAGCCGCCAGCCGTCCACTCGACATGAAGCCGACCGCTGCCACCGGTATACTCCTCCAGGACCTCCTGTGGCGTCAGGCCGGTGGCTGCCAGCTCCCGAAGCAGCCGTTGCACCTCGTCGTCATCGGAAACCAACACGCCGCTGATGAGCTCCGTTGTGCTGTCGTAACCCTTGATTCGCCATTTGGTCATTTGTCTCCTCCGGGCTCCTCGACGGCAGCGCGCTGCCCCGTCAGCACTGCCAGAACCTTCCCTGTCGCACTCTGAGCGAAAAGCCGCTCAACTCAGCTAGGCGTTCAAAGAACGGCTTTGTAAGTTGATCCAGCGCCGCCATGCCCCGCTTGTAGCCATCCACGGCCCGGATGATGTCATCCAGCGTCACCGGCCAGGGTTGCGGCTTCGGCGTAGCAATGGGTGCGTTCGTTGGGTTCAACACGGTCTCGACGTGTTCCGAGATATAGATATGCTCCGTCGCCACAGCAGGGCTGTGGCTGTACTTCCCCTCAAGCACATCCGTGCGGTAGGTGAATTCGGCTTCGGTGAGCCACGCCATGATGCCTCCCTTTCAGGTTGGGCCGGGAGGACGAATCAGCGCCGTCAAGTATTCTTTATAATTCCCCTTGCCGACGACGAAAAATCCTGCGCAACTTATGCCGGGTCTTTACGGGACACGACACTAGCTCTCGACTTGCTGGAGCCCAAGCTCAAGACGCATGCCCAAGGCGGCCGCGGCTCGTTTCAACGTGTGCAGCGTCACTCCTTCATTCTCTGGATCCAGCAACCGGTCCAGTTGTGATCGGCTGGTTTCCATGCGTTCGGCCATGCGCGCCTTGGAGAGTTTCTGTGCCTTCATCGCTTCCGTCAGCTTGTAGGCAAGAACGGCCTTGACCGCATCATTCTTCACCTCTTCGTAGATGCCGTCTTCCCGCAGCAAACTCTCAAGCGTGGAACCAGCGCCCGTGTCATCGGCCATGTTGGTACTCCTTCATTCGACGCTCCGCGAGCCTCAACTCTCGGAGCGGGGTTGACTGAGTCTTCTTGATGAAGCCGTGCAGGAGCAGCATCGTGGACCCTGAAATCGTAAAGAACACCCTGGCAATTCGTCCGCCTGTCAGATTGCTGCGCACCTCGTACAAACCCGGGTAGCTTACGAGCGACCGGCAGAGTGGTGGTCCACACGGCCAGCCGAACTCGACTGCCATGAGGTCTCGGCCAATCGATCTGCGGTCCTCGCGAGAAAGCGCTCCGAGCCAGTCGCGCACTGGTTCATGGCCTCTGGCTTGACGGTAGAATCGTGCGACTACGCGCTTCGGAGGAACCATCACGCCATAGTGTACCGTACTTGGTACAGTCGACACAAGGTTGCAGTGATGGGGTCGCAACCGACTCAGGTAAACACCGCCATGGACGCCGGCGGCAGGAACTGCACTTGAAGCCACCCTACCGGCGGCCGTATAGTCGTCCAAGGGGAGTAACGTATGAGAACGCAACTGTCCGACCCCTACCCTGCCTGTCCGTTCACCGACGGCCATTCAGAATGCTTGCCGCACTTGATTTGACGAGATGGAGAAAACGGTTTGATGAAACGCGACACTTTCGACGCGCTGGTCATAGGCGGAGGAGTCAACGGGCTCTCGGCGCTGTATCACCTTGCGCGGCTCGGCGTGAACCGGCTCGGGCTGGTGGAGCGGTTTTCCCTTGGGCACGAGCGGGGCAGCTCGCACGGGGCGGCGCGCATCACGCGGAGCGCGTATACCGCGCCGGAGTACGTGCGCCTGATGCAATGGGTGCACGCGGAGGAGTGGCCCCGGTTGGAGAAGGACGCCGGCACCCGTCTCGTCCACCCGAACCCAGGGCTTTTCGCCGGGGCTCCCTGCGAAGGCTTCAACAGCTACATCCGCGCGGTGGAGCAGGAAGACGTGGACGTGGAGGTGGTCACGCCGGACGAGGCGCGCAGGCTGTACCCGCAGTTCAAGCTGGAGGACGTCGAGCACGTGCTGCTCGACCGAACCGCGGGCATCGTCGCCGCCAGCGAGACAATGACGTCACTCGCCCGGCTGGCGCGCGCGAACGGCGTGCACATATTCGAGAACACCGTCGTCCACGGACTCGATCCCGGCACCGAGCCCGTCACCGTCGAGACCAGCGCGGGCGTCCTCAAGGCCGAGTGCCTGATCGTGGCCGCCGGGGCCTGGACAGGACAGTTGCTGCCGTTCCTGAAGCCCAAGCTCGCGGTCGCCCGCCAGACGGTAGGCTACTTCGTGCCCCCGGACAACATCGACGACTACCGGCCCGGCCGCTTCCCTGTGTGCATGTACATGGGAGAGGAAGAGAACGACGTGTTCTACGGCATGCCGGAGTTCGGCCGCGCCGGCGTCAAGTTGGCCCGCCACGTCCGGTACGCCAGGGACGACGATCCCGACGATCCGCCGGATTCCGTCGCCCAGTACCGGATCGACGACCTGCTCCGCTTCATGACCATGTTGTTCAGCGCCAGGGGCTGGACCCTCGCCGGCGCCGAGCACTGCCTGTACACGGTTTCCCCCAACGAGGACTTCATCATCGACCACCATCCCGAAAACCCGCGCATCGCCATCGGCACCGGTTTCTCGGGCCACGGGTTCAAGTTCGCCCCCCTCAGCGGCAGGCTGCTGGCCGAGCTGGCGTGGGACGGGAAGTTCTCCATACCCGAGGCCGAAACGGCACGGCGGCTGTTCTCGCTGCCGGACCCGCTCACGACGTGAAGTCGACCTCGTACAGGTCGTAGTGCGACTTGTGCATGCCCAGGTTGTCATAGGTCTGTTGAGCGATATCGTTCGTGCGCTCCACGTAAAGGCGTATGCCGCAGACGTCGCCGCGGGCGCCCGCAAGGTTCAAGACGTGGTCGTACAGCGCGCGATAGACGCCCTTCCGCCGCCAGCCGTCATCCACGTAGACGCTCTGGATCCACCAGAAGGTGGCGTTGCGCCAGTCGCTCCACTCGTAGGTGATGAGCAGGCTTGCCACTACCGCCGCCGTGCCGGCTTCGGCGGTGTCCGCGACCGCCACGAGGTAGAACCCCTTCTCCGGCGCTTGGAGCACGCCGGCAACGCCCTGCCGCAGCGTTGTGGCATCCAGTGTCTTGTCCTCGGTCTCGAGTGCCATCGCCTGCTGGAATGCCGCGATAGCCTCCACGTCAGCCAAGGTTGCCGTTCGTACACCTAGGTTCATCATCGGTCTCTTCGTCATTGTTCTCCGTTTGCGAAATAGCGCATCACCCCTCAATCCGCCTCCAACAACGGCTCCAGCACCGGCCACACGTTGTCCAGCAGCAGCGGCTGGGCCTCGGCGTTGGGGTGGATGCCGTCGCGCTGCATGAGGTCCTCGTCGAGGGCAACGCCTTCGAGGATGAACGGGACCAGCGCGGCGCCGGTGCCGGCGGCGACGTCGGGGTACATCCGGCGGAACGCCTGGGTGTAACGCGGCCCCAGGTTGGGGGTCATCTGCATGCCGGCGAGGACGGGCCTGGCGCCGGCGGCGAGCACGGCCCGGGTCATGGCCAGGAGATTGGCGCGGATGGAGGGCACGGGGTAGCCGCGCAGGCCGTCGTTGCCGCCCAGCTCGATGACGACGATGTCGGGCTTGTGGGTGGCCAGAGTCTTGGGCAGGCGCGCCAGGCCGCCCACGGTGGTGTCGCCGCTGATGCTGGCGTTGACCACGCGATGGCGCGCTCCCAAGCGCTCCTGCAGCAGCTCCACCCAGCCGCGCTCGCCCTTGCCGGTTTGAAGTCCATAGGCCGCGCTGATACTGTTTCCCACGACCAGCACGGTCTTGCCCGCGTCCGAAGCCGACGCCTGTCCGGCCGCCGCGGCAAGCGCGGCCACGAGCAGGGAAACCCGCAACAGTCCAATCAGAAGAGCCGGCGACCGGCCCATCGAGAAACCTTTCATGTCAGGATGCATATTGCGCGCCAGCGCCGTGGTCAAGCGCGTGCCCACATCCGAGGGTGATTTGACCATACTGGACGGTATCGATCTCACGGTCGATGGCGGCGCGCAGGTGGCCGTGGTGGGTGAATCCGGCTCCGGCAAGACCACCCTGCTGAGCATTCTCGCGGGCCTGGACCTCCCCACCAGCGGCGCCGTCTGGCTGGACGGGGAGGAAATCACCGCCCTGGACGAGGAGCAGCGCGCCCGGGTGCGCGCCCGCAGCGTCGGGTTCGTGTTCCAGTCCTTTCAACTCATCGACAGCCTCACCGCGCTGGAGAACGTAATGCTGCCGCTGGAGCTGCACGGCCGGCGGCAGGCGCGTGAAGACGCCTTGGGCTTCATGGAACGCGTGGGTCTGAGCGCGCGCACCACCCACTATCCGCTCCAGCTCTCGGGCGGCGAACAGCAGCGCGTGGCCATCGCGCGGGCCTTCGCCTCGGGTCCGAAGGTGCTGTTCGCGGACGAGCCCACCGGCAACCTCGACACCGCCACCGGCGGCAAGGTCGCCGACCTGCTGTTCGACCTGAACCGCGAGGCCGGCACCACGCTGATGCTCGTGACCCACGACGCCGCGCTGGCGGGCCGCTGCGCCGAGGTGATCACCCTGGACGCCGGGCGCATGCAAGCGCCGGCGGAGGCCGCGCCGTGAGCCTGTCGCTGGCGCTACGTCTCGCGCTGCGCGACTGGCGCGCCGGGGAGTTGCGCCTGTTGCTCGCCGCGCTGCTGTTGGCGGTGGGAGCGGTGACAGCGGTGAGCCTGTTCGTCGACCGTCTGCAACGTGCGCTGGTGGCGGAATCGGCCACGCTCCTGGGTGCGGACCGGGTCATCGACGCCTCGCGCGCGGTGCCGCAACGCTTCCGCGACCTCGCGGCCGCGCGCGGGCTCGCCGTGGCGGACGTCATCCGTTTTCCGTCCATGGCGTCCGCGGACGCCACCGGGCGTAGCCAACTGGCCAGCGTCAAGGCCGTGACCCCGGGTTATCCCCTGCGCGGCACGCTGCGGGTGGCCGACGAGCCCTTCGCCCGCGGCCGGCGCACCGACGGCCTGCCCGCCCCGGGCGAGGTGTGGCTGGACTCGCGCCTGTTCCCCGCCCTGGGCGTCAAGCTGGGCGACACGGTCTCCGTGGGCTACGCCGACTTCACGGTGACGGCCGTGCTGGCGTCGGAGCCGGACCGGGGCGGCGGCTTCATGGGGTTCGCGCCGCGGCTCCTGATGCGCGCGGAGGACATTCCCGCCACGCGGGTGATCCAGCCCGGCAGCCGCATCCGCTACCGCCTGCTGCTGGCGGGCGACGGCGACGCGCTGCGCTCGCTCCACGACACCATCCGCGACGAGCTGGCGCCCGGCTACCGCTGGCGCGACGTGCGCGGCGCCAACGCGCGCATCGACAGCGCCCTGGATCGTGCCGAGAGCTTCCTGCTGCTGGGCGGCCTGCTGACGGTGCTGTTGGCCGGGGTCGCCGTGGCCTTGAGCGCCCACCGCTACGCGCGCCGTCACTACGACCACGTGGCCGTGCTGAAGACCCTGGGCGCCACGCCGGGGGAAGTCCAGTGGGGCTACACCCTCGTGCTCCTGATCATCGGCGTGGCGGGGGCCCTGGCCGGCCTGGTCCTGGGCGCCCTGGCCCACTTCGGCATCATCGCGGCGCTCCGCGGCTTCCTGCCGGTGTCGCTGCCGCTACCGGGAGCGCGGCCCGTGTGGGTGGGCCTTCTCACCGGCTTCATCTGCGTGCTGGCGTTCGGCCTGCCGCCGCTCCTGCGCCTGCGCGGAGTATCGCCCATGCGCGTCATCCGCCGGGACCTGGCGCCGGGAACCGCCTCGGCGTTGACGTATGGCAGCGCCGCCGCCGGCGGCCTGGGCCTCCTGGTGTGGTACAGCGGCGACGCCACGCTGACGGGATGGGCGCTGGCCGGGGTGGCCGTGACCGTGAGCGTGTTCGCCGGGCTCGCGCTGATCCTCTTGCGCGGCGGCCGCGCCCTGGGCATGCAGGCCGGCAGCGTCTGGCGCCTGGCCCTGGCCGGTCTGCACCGCCGCCACCGCGAGAACGTTGGGCAAATCGTGGTCTTCGGCGTGGCCGTCATGCTGCTGCTGATCATGGTGCTGGTGCGCACGGCGCTCGTCGACGAGTGGCAGTCACGCATACCGGAGCGCGCGCCCAACCAGTTCGTGATGAACGTAGCGCCCGCCGAGGTGGACGCGGTCGAAACCCTGTTGAAGGCCCGCGCCGGTTACGACGGCAGGATGTTCCCGATGATCCGCGGCCGCATCACCGCGGTCAACGGGACCGGGGCGGCCCAGTGGCAACGAGAACGGCCGCGGCGACGGGAACGGCCCGACGACGAACGGGATGGCCCCGGCGGCCGGGGCCGGCCCGGAATCCTGCGCGAGCGCAACCTCACGTTCCTGGCGGACCTGCCCGACCACAACGTCGTGGTGGACGGCCAATGGTGGGCCGGCGGCGCCGCCCCGTCCGCATCGTTGGAGGAAGAGTACGCCACGTCCCTGGGGCTGTCGCTGGGCGACTCCCTGACCTTCGACGTCGGCGGCCTGCCGTTCACCGCCACGGTGACCAATACCCGGCGCGTGGCCTGGGACAGCCTGCAGCCCAATTTCTTCATCATCCTGTCCCCCGGGGCGCTGGACGGACAACCCGCCACCTACATGACCAGCTTCCACCTGCCCGCGGAACGAAGAGCCCTCCTCAACGAGTTGCTCACCCACCATCCCACCGTCTCGGTTATCGACGTGGACCAGATCATCACGCACCTGCGGCGCATCATCGCCCACGTCGCCCAGGCCGTGGAGCTGGTGCTGGCGCTGGTGCTGTGCGCCGGGTTGCTGGTGCTGATCGCGTCCATCCAGTCGAGCCGCGACCAGCGCCTGAAGGAGCTGGCGCTGCTGCGCGCCCTGGGCGGAACGCGCCGCCTCATCACCGGCGCGCTGATGGCCGAGTTCGCCGCGCTGGGGGCGTTCGCCGGCGTCGTCGCCGTCGTCGGCGCGGAAATCACCGCGTTCACGCTGAACCGTTTCGTGTTCGACCTGTCCACCAGCCTCCATCCGCAGATCTGGCCCGCAGGGCCGCTGTTCGGCATTCTGATGGTCACCGCGGTGGGTTACCTGGGCACGCGCCGGCTCGTCCGTACGCCGCCCGCCACCGCGCTGCGCGAACTGTAAGGGCGGCGGGCCTGCCGCCCCGGCTCCGGCACGCGCGTGCACGCACCGGCCGTGTGCCGTCCCGTTCACTCGCATGATAAGATGCGGGAAACCTTGTTCGCCGGCAGGCCGGAGGCGCCACGCGAGCAAGCGCAAGAAGGGAGGACGACGACGATGACGAAGGAACGCCCGGACCGCGTTTTCCGCGGCCTCGCGATCTGCTTCTGGCTCTTGGCTCTCTCCAACTTCGCCAAGCCCCTGCAGCTAACCGAGCACAGCGGTTTCGTTCTGTTCGGGACCCGCTTGACGGGCGGCGACAGCGTGTTGTGGAGCCTCGTGTTCGGCGTCTACCTGGTGGTCTACGGCCTGGGCCTTTGGTACATGAAGCGCATCGTCATCGGGATGGCGCACGCCTACGCCCTTTACGTCGTCGTGAACCTGTTCCTGTACTGGAGCCGCAACCCGCCACCGTCGGGCGCCGACGTCGTACTGGCGGTTCTGTACTCGCTCATCGCCGTCGGCGTGTCACTGGGCTCGGCCGTGCTGCTGAGCAAGCACCGGAAGGAATTGGGATAGGAACCGGACAGGAGGGCATCCTTGCCGACCATCACCGCACCCGACGGCACCCGTCTCTACTACGAGGAATCCGGGCGGGGCGTTCCCATCGTGTTCGTGCACGAGTTCGCCGGCGACCACCGGAGCTTCGAGCCGCAGATGCGGTGCTTTTCGCGCTCCCACCGCTGCATCGCCTTCGACGCGCGCGGCTACTTGCCGTCCGAGGTGCCCGACAACCCCGAAGCCTACGGCCAGGACATCGCCCGCGACGACGTCCTGGCGGTACTCGACGGCCTCCGGCTGGAGCGGGCGCACATCGTGGGGCATTCCATGGGCGCCTACACCGCGCTGCACGTGGCCATCCACCATCCCGGGCGTTGTCTGTCGGTGGCGGCCATCGGCTGCGGCTGGGGTTCCAATCCGGACGAACGAGACGCGCGCGCGGCCATGTGCGCGGACATCGCGCGCATGTTCCGTGAAGAGCCCATGGCGCGGTCGGCGGCCCAGTACGCCCGCTACCCCATGCGCAAAACCTTCGAGGCCAAGGACCCGCGCGGCTTCGCCGAGTTCGAGAAGACCCTCGCCGACCATTCGCCCGCGGGCCTGGCCCTTACCATGTCCCAGGTTCAAGGCCTGCGCCCGACCCTGTGGGACATGGAGGCGCCGTTGTCGCGGCTCCATGTCCCGTTGCTCGTCATCGTCGGCGACGAGGACGACCCGTGCCTGGACGGCAGCGTCTTCCTCAAACGCACGTCGCCCATGGCGGCGCTGGTGGTGGTGCCGCGCGCGGGCCATACGCTGACGCTGGAAGAGCCGGCCGCGGTCAACGCGGCGCTGGCGGACCTGTTCGGCGCCGTCGCCAACGGGACGTGGACGGCGCACCGGCAGGATTCATGAGCGGCGGCATGCCACACGCGGGGGGCCAACAAGGGGTCCACGCGGGCGGCGGGTCGGCGGGGGGGGCGGCCCGCCGGGGGAATGAAGGGGCGGCGGCATGCCACAGGCGGGGTCCATACAGGTGTCCACGGCGGACGGCGTGGCGGAGTTGCGGCTCGCCAGCGGCGACAGCCGCAACGCCATCTCCATCGCCATGTGGACCGAACTCCGGCGCTTCGCCCGTACGGTGGCGCGCGACGGCACCGTACGGGTAATCCTGCTGGCGGGCGACGAGACGGTGTTCTCGTCCGGGGCGGACATCCGGGAATTCACCGCGCTCCGGGCTCCCGGCACCACACGCGCCTATGACGATCTGGTGGAGAGCGCCCTGCGGGCGCTGGAGGCGGTGCCGCAACCGACCGTGGCCTGCGTCGCGGGTCCGTGCGTGGGGGCGGGCGCGTCCCTGGCGTGCGCCTGCGACCTCCGCGTCGCGGCGGAGGACGCCTATTTCATGGTGCCGGCGGCGCGTCTGGGCTTGGGCTACGACCCGCGCGGGATCGCGCGCTTCGTGCGGGTATTCGGCGATTCGGTGGTACGCGGCCTTCTTCTGGGCGCCGGGCGTTGCGATGCGCGCACGGCCCAGGGCCACGGCGCGGTACATCGCGTGGTGCGGCCCGGCGACGTGCTGGAGGAGGGACGGCGCATGGCCCGCGACATCGCCGGGAATGCGCCCCTGACCCTGGCCGCGGCCAAGGCGACGCTGACCGCGCTGGCGCGCCGGGAAGGCGACAGCGAGACGTTGCGCCGGCTCGCCCTCGAGGCGGACGCCAGCGCCGACTATGCCGAGGGCCTCCTGGCTTTCAAGCAGAAGCGCAAGCCCGCGTTCCGAGGGCGTTAGACCACGGCCGGAACATGGCGCAGGACAATCTCATCCATACCCTGTATGGCGCCCGGGACGACGCGGCTCCCGCCTTCCTGCGGCCGGGCTCGGGCGCGCTGTCCACCGGCCAGGTGCTCGCCGCCATCGAACGGGCGGCCGGCGCGTTGGCGGCCTGCGGCGTCAAACCGGGCGAACGGGTCTCCGTTCGGGTGGAAAAGTGCGTCGAAGCCGTGTTCCTCGCTCATGCGTGCTTCAGGATCGGGGCCGTTCTCCATCCAATGAACACCGCCTACACGCCGCGGGAAGTGGGGTCGCTGCTGGAGGACGCGCGCCCTGCCCTGCTGGTGTGCGATCCGGCCGAGAGGGAAACCTTCGCCCCCGCGGCCGGACGGCTCGGGTGCCGGGTGGAGGATCTGCGCGGCGACCAGGGCTCCTTCGCCGAGGTGGCGCGCACATCCGGGCGCGCGCCCGCGATCGCCGACGTGCCCGGGGAGACGCCGGCCGCGCTGCTGTACACGTCCGGCACCACCGGCCGTCCCAAGGGCGCGTTGATCACCCACGGCAACCTGGCGGCGAGCGCTCGGGCGCTGGTGGAGGTATGGCGGCTGGGACGCGGCGACGTGCTGATGCACGCGCTGCCGGCCTATCACGCCCACGGCCTCCTGACCGCCATCAACGTCATGCTCACGGCCGGCGGCGCCGTCTGCTTCCTGCCCCGGTTCGACGCGGAGAGCGTGCTCCGGGAACTGCCGCGCTGCACCGTCATGATGGGGGTGCCGACGCACTACGCGCGCCTGCTCAAGGAACCCGGACTGGCGGACGCGGTGAGGAAACCGTTTCGCCTGGCCATCTCCGGCTCCGCGCCGTTGCCACCGGAAACCGCGCAGGAGTTCCGGAACGTCACGGGCATGGAGATCATCGAACGCTACGGCTCCACCGAGGCGGCCATCATCACCGCGGTCCCGCCCGGCACCGACGGACGCCGCGGTTGGGTGGGCTGGCCGCTTCCGGGTATCGCGGTGCGGGCCGCCAACGAGGACGGACGTTTCACCTCGTCCGCCACGGGGGTGCTGGAGACCCGCGGCCACAACGTCTTCGCCGGCTACTGGAATTGGCCCGAAGAGCAAGCGTTCACCGAGGACGGGTGGTTCGTCACCGGCGACGTGGCGGAGATCGACGGCGAGGGGTGCGTGCGCATCCTGGGACGGGAGACGGACGTGGTCATCTCCGGCGGCCTCAACGTGTACCCCAAGGAGGTGGAGGACGCCCTCGACCGCTGCGCGGAGGTGGCCTCCTCCGCGGTATTCGGCGTGCCTCATGCGGATTTCGGCGAAGCGGTGACCGCCGTGGTGGAGACCGCGACTCCGGCGGCGTTCGACGAAAGCGCCTGCATCGGGTATCTCAAGACGGAGCTTGCGTCCTTCAAGGTGCCGAAACGCATCCTTGTCGTGGACGCGATCCCGCGCAACGATCTCGGCAAGGTGGCCAAAGCGACGTTGCGGGAGCGGTACCGGGAGCTGTTCGCCCCAGTGGACAAAGCGTCGGACTCGTGATCGACAGGAGAGACCCATGGACCTGGAACTGCAAGGCAAGACCGCCGTCGTGACCGGCGGCAGCGAGGGAATCGGCAAGGCCATCGTGCAGGCCCTGGCTCGCGAGGGGGTGGACGTGGCCATATGCGCGCGCCGGGCGGGGCCGCTGGAAGCCGCGGCCGCGGAAGTGGCGGGCGCCAGCGGCCGCAGGATCGTTCCCATCACCGCGGACTTGACCAAGGACGAGGACGCGCGCGGCTTCGTCGAGGCCGCGGCCGACGCACTGGGACGCATCGACATCCTGGTGAACAACGCCGGCGCCGCTCCGGGCGGGGTCATCGAAAACCTGACCGAGGACGACTGGGACCTGGCGCTGCAGCTCAAGTTCATGGGCTACGTCCGCTGCATGCGCTACGCGCTGCCGATCATGCGCCAGCACGGTGGCGGGCGCGTCGTCAACCTCATCGGCAACGACGGCGTCAAGACGTCCTACTGGGAGGTCGCCCCGGGCGCGGCCAACGCCGCGGGGCAGAACCTGACCAAGTCGCTGGCGGGCCAGTACGGCAAGCACGGCATCAGCTTCGTGGCCGTGAACCCCGGCCCGGTGCGCACCGAACGCTGGACCGGGCTGGTGCAGGCCATGTCACGGGACATGCGCCTGAGCTACGAGGAGGCCGACCAGTTGGCGCCGCGCTCGATCCCGCTGGGACGCATCGCCGAGACCGAGGAGGTCGCCAATCTCGTGGTGATGCTGGCGTCGCCGCTCATGCACTTCGTCAACGGCACCATGATCGAAATCGACGGGGGCCAGGAAAAGGCCTTGATGGATCGTTCCCGTGACCGCGATTGACGTACACGCGCACTTCGTGCCGCCGAAGGCCCTGGAGGCGTTGTCCGCCAGGGGAGTGGAGCTGGGAGTCTCGCTGGTGGACAAGGGGGCCGGTGCCCAATGCTGCCGGTTCGACGACGGCCTGGAGGTGCGGCCCTTCCTTCCCGGCCTGCTGGACCTGGACGGACGCCTGGCGGAGATGGACGGGCAACGGGTGGCGCGGCAGATCCTCTCGGTGTGGACCGACATCTTCGGTTACGGTCTCGACGCCGCCCGCTGCGACACCTGGCACCGCATCCTGAACGACGGCATCGCCGAGCTGTGCGGCGCCCGCCCGGAACGGTTCGCCTGGATGGCGTCGGCGCCGCTCGTGGATGCGGCGGTGGCGGCGCGGGAACTGGAGCGTTGCGCCGCCAACGGCGCCGTCGGCGTCATCGTCACCGCCAACGTTGACGGCCGGAACCTGGGCGAGGCTCCTCTGGACGAATTCTGGAGCGCCTGCGAGGCCCTGGACATGCCGGTGTTCGTGCACCCTTCCCTGCCCCAGCCGCTGCCCCGGGCCGAGAGGTTCAGCCTGAACCAGACCTGCGCCTACACCATGGACACCACCCTGGCCGTGGGCTCCATGATCCTCAGCGGCACCCTCGACCGCTTCCCCGGACTGCGCCTGCTGCTGGCCCACGGCGGCGGCAACCTGCTGTACCTCATCGGCCGCTTCGACCGCATGCACGACGCCGCCAACCGGAGCGCGACCGGCGACAAGGCGGCACACCCGCCCAGCGCCTACGTGCAACGCTTCCTCTATGACAGCATCGTGCACAGCGGCGACGCGTTGCGGTTCCTCCGGGAGATGGTGGGGATCGAGCGCATCCTGCTCGGCGGCGACGCCCCGTTCCCGCCCGGCGACCCCGACCCCGTGGGAGGCCTGGAGAAGGCCGGCCTCGACGACGACGCCATCGAGCGCATCGCCGTGACCAACCCCATGAGGGAGTACCGCCTGGGCTAACGTGCCACCGCGCGGACCCGCCAACAGCCCCATGGACCAAGAAGCCTTCAATCGGGAGCTCATGGCTTTCCTGGCCGCGTCGCCCACGCCTTTCCACGCGGTGGACGGGATGGCGCGGCGGCTCATGGATGCCGGCTTCGAACGCCGCCCCGAGGCGGAACCGTGGGAGTTGAGACCCGGAGGGCGTTACTTCACCACGCGCAACGACTCTTCCATCATCGCCTGGACCCTGCCCCCCGTAACGCCGCTTCCCGAGAACGGCCTGCGCATGGTGGGCGCGCACACGGACTCACCCTGTCTCAAGGTCAAGCCGCATCCGGAGACCCGGCGGAAAGGCTATCTGCAACTGGGGGTCGAGGTGTACGGGGGCGCGTTGCTGAACCCCTGGTTCGACCGGGATCTGTCCATCGCCGGGCGCGTGAGCTACCTCGACCGCGACGGGGTCATCGCCTACGGTCTCATCGACCTCAAGGAACCGGTGGCGACGATTCCCAGCCTCGCCATCCATCTGGACCGGGACGCCAACGAGAACCGCGCCATCAACAAGCAGACGTACCTGCCGCCCGTGCTCGGACGGCCGGGCGAGGGCTTCGACCTGAAAACCCTGCTGCGGCAACGGCTGGAGGAGGGAGGCGCCGGGGTGGGCGAGATACTGGACCATGAACTGGTGCTCTACGACACCCAGCCGCCGGCCCTCGTGGGGCTGGAACGGGAGTTCATCGCGTCGGCGCGGCTCGACAACCTGTTGAGCTGCTTCGTCGGCCTGCGGGCGTTGCTGGAGGCAAGGGGCGACGCGGGCGCGCTCCTCGTGTGCAACGATCACGAGGAAGTGGGCAGCACCACGGCCTCCGGGGCCCGCGGCCCCATGTTGACCCAGATGCTGGAACGCCTCCTGCCCGACCCGGAGGAACGCAACCGAGCCCTGTCCCGTTCCATGCTCATCTCCGCGGACAATGCCCACGGCGTGCATCCCAACTTCCCCGACCGGCACGACGACAACCACGGGCCGCTGTTGAACCACGGCCCGGTCATCAAGGTGAACGCCAATCAGCGTTACGCCAGCAATAGCGAAACCGGCGCGACCTTCCGGCGCCTGGCAGCCGAGGAGGGGGTGGCGGTCCAGACCTTCGTGGTGCGCAGCGACATGGCCTGCGGCAGCACCATCGGACCGCTGGCCGCGGCCGAAACGGGCGTGCGCACGGTGGACGTGGGCGTACCCCAGTGGGGCATGCACTCCGTGCGGGAACTGGCGGGCGCGGCGGACGCGTTCAACCTGAGCCGCGTGCTGCGGCGCTTCTTCAACACGGCCGCACTGTGACGCGCCGTGCCGTGGGGCGCCTCAAGGGCACGTTGCCACGGGCGGTGCGGGGAACTCTCAGATTCGCCCGAGAAAGGGACCGTCGCGGCGGGCCGGCTGTTGCTGTGGCGACAACTGGCGCGCTCCGGGAAGCGCTTCACCCAAGGCCGCGAGCGTGGACAGGCAACGTGCCGCGTTCCGATTGCCGGAGCTGGCCTGGGTCGGGACGGCATACAAGCCGATGTGGGTCCGCAACCAGTTGTCCCTGAGCCGGACGAGCCGCCCGGACTCCAGATAGGCGTTCACGAAGCCATTCCAGCCGATGGCCATGCCCTCGCCGTTCGTGGCGGCATCCAGCAGCTTCTGGTAATCATCGAAGGATTCCGTTGGGGCCTTGGGCGAATCGCAGTCGTGTGCGCTGAACCAAGTTCTCCACATCGCCCACGTTTCACCGGACTCCACGGTTTCCAAACGTGGAATCTCCGCCCAGTGGCGCGGGTGCCTGCCGAAAGCCCGCTCGAAACGTCCGACGAGGGTCGGAGAGGCGACCGGCACGATCTCCTCGTTCAGCACCTTCACGGCCGCCGGATCGCTCGGCGCGGCCGCATACTCGAAGAGGATGTCGATCCCCGTCGGCGCAAGGAACTGCAGCATGTCGTAGTCACAGGTCAGAATGCGTATCTGCGCGTTGTCTTCCAACGCGCGCTTGAGCCTCGGAAAGGAGGGTTGCAGCAGGAAGTTGGCGATCTCCTTCGTGCACGCGATGGTCACCCTGGGAGTCTGCACGCCAAGCCCTTTGCTGGCGGCGTGCAGGTTGTCCAGCGCGGCCTTGACCGCGACATAGTAGTCCTGGCCGCTCGGTGTCAGGACGACTCCCCGGCCTTGACGCCGAAACAGCTTCTCGCCGATCCTCGTCTCCAGGTTGCGAATGTGGCGGCTGACCGCCGACTGGGAGGTAAGCAACTCCTCGGAAGCGCGTATCACGCCGCCGAGCCGTGCCGTGGCCTCGAACGCAACCAAAGCGCTGGTGGAGGGGACTCTGAAACTGGGTTCACTCATATCATTTATGATATCAGTTTTTTTCCGAAAGAAAAGAAATTTTTTGCCGTCGGTCACGGGGGGTCGCCCATCGACGATGGCGTCCGGTCCGGTTATAGTACATCCCCTCGACTAGCCGCACCAACAGGAGTGAAACCCGATGAAATCCGCAGACGAAAAGTTCGTGGACGTGGACGGCATCCGCACGCGCTACTTCGAGAAGGGAAGCGGCGAGAACCTCGTGTTGATCCACGGCGGTGTATTCGGCTCCAACGACGCCGCCGACTGCAGCCTGGACTGGGGGCTCAACTTCGACGCCCTGGCGCAGTGGTTCCACGTCTACGCCATGGACAAGCTCGGACAGGGGCTGACCGACAACCCGCCCGGCGACGACGCCTACACCATGGCCGCGACGGTGCGCCACGCCATCGGCTTCCTCGAGGCCCTGAAGCTGGGCGCCGTGCACGTGGTGGGCCATTCCCGCGGCGCCTACGTGGCCGCCCGCATGACCCTCGAGCGCCCGGATCTGGTGCGCTCGTGCATTCCGGTGGACACCAACACGCTGGCGCCGGGCATGGGACGGAACCATATCGTCTTCGCCGACACGCCGGAGCCGCGGCTCACGCGGGAAAGCCAGCGCTGGGTCATCGAACGCTACTCCTACAGCGGCGCGCACATCACCGAAGACTGGCTCGACTCCATGACCGAGATCGCGCAACTGCCCAAGTACCAGGAGACCGTGGACCGGATGGTGACCCGGGGCTTGCGCAAGAGTTTGTTCCTGACGAAGCACTCGCTTCAGAAGGAGGAGACGCTGGGCTGGATTCGCGACCGCGGCCTGCAGAGGCCCACACTGCTGGTGTGGGGCTACAACGACCCCACCGCCACCCTGGCCCAGGGACTGCGGCTCTTCGAGTTGCTGGCCATGCGCGAGCGGCGCTCGCAGATGCACATCATCAACCGGGCCGGGCACTTCTCCTATCGGGAGCACCCGCGGGAATTCAACGAGGTGCTGCGGGGATTCATTACCAGCCAGGGACGGTAGGCGCCAGCCCTACCCGCCGAGCCACTGCAACAACGCCTCCTGCGGGGCGTCCAACACGCCCTGGGGCCAGGGGATGTGGAGGGTGTAGTGGAAGATGCCCACGAGCACCGCCAGCGCCAGCGCGGTGTATCCGAGGGAGAGGCGCCACCCCGCCTGGGCGCGCAGCGCCAGGTAGAGCCACATGAAGAGCGGCACGCTCGGCAGGAAACCTATCAACCAGATGGATGCCAGCAAGCCCAGTATCCAGCCGAAGATGTCGGCGGCGCGGCGTGCGATGACGCGGCCCGGGACCCCGCGCTCCGCTTCCATGTCCATGATGCGAACGGCCCCTGGCACGGGGACGCGGAAGAGATCCAGAAGCAGTTGCGCGGCGCACATGCCCGCCGCGACCAGACCGATCACCAAGGGGAAGAGCCGCGCCTGGGGCGGCCAGCCGCGGGCGGTGACCACCCCCGTGAGCACCAGCAGCAGGATGGCAAGGGTGAACACGACGGGCACGCTCAGGTGGAAGCGGTACCGCGCCGACGCCGCCGGCTCGGGGACGGGCTCGTCCGCCGCCATGCCCGTCCGGGTCCACCTTTGGCCGTACACCAGGCTGACGACGATGAGCGCGCCGATGACGAGGACGATGGGGCGCCAAAGCCAAGTCACGCCGAAGTGGCTGGCGGCGATGAAGAAATAGTTCTCCAGCACGCTGCTCAGCACCAGCCCCAGGATGAGCGGCGGACGGGGCCAGCCGAAGCGCTTCATCAGCCATCCCAGGATACCGAAGGACAGCAGCAGGATCAGGTCGCCGAAGTGGCGCTTGGCCTGGAACGCGGCCAGGAACACGACGACGATGATCAGCGGCGCCAGCAGATTCACGCGGACGTTGGCGAGGCGGGCCAGGTGGTTGGTAAGGAGCAGGCACAAGCCGGTGCCGAAGATGTTGGCGATGGCGATGCTCCACACCATGGTGTAGGTGACGTCCAGGTGTCGGGTGAGCATGTCGGGCCCCGGACTGATGCCCTGGATGAGGAAGACCCCGAGCAGGATGGCCATGGAGGCGCTGCCGGGTACGCCGAAGGCCAGCGTCGGGATCAGCGAGCCGCCCTCCTTGGCGTTGTTGGCGCTCTCCGGCGCGATGACCCCGCGCACGTCGCCGGTGCCGAAGGTCTCGCGGGCGCCGCGCTCCGTCTGTACCGCGTGGCCGTAGGCGAACCAGTCCACCACCGCGCCGCCCAGGCCCGGGGTGGCGCCCACCCACACGCCCACGGCGCTGGAGCGCAGTACCAGGAACCAGTGGCGCAAGGCGTCGCGGATGCCCACGGTGACGCCGCGCAGCGCGTCCTTGGGCACGTCCGCGATGCGCGTGCCGCGGATCACGAGGTCCGCCATCTCCGGAATGGCGAAGATGCCGAGGGCCACCGGCACCAGCGGCACCCCCTCCCAGAGGTAGAGCTGGCCGAAGGTCCAGCGCATCTCGCCCACCTGGAAGTCCATCCCCACCATGCCCACCATGAGCCCGAGGGCCCCCACCACGAGGCCCTTGAGGGGCGCGCCGCCGCTCAGCACCGCCACCATGGAGATGCCCAGCATGCCCATCATGAAGAACTCGGGGGCGCTGAAGGCGAGCACGATGGGACGGAGCACCGGGATGGAGACGGCGAGGATCAGGGCCCCGAAAAGGCCCCCCATCATGGACGACATGTACGCGGCGCCGAAGGCCCGGCCCGCCTCGCCCTTCTTGGCCATGGGATGGCCGTCCAGGATGGTGGCCTGCGAAGCCGCGGTGCCCGGCACCCCGAACAGCACCGACGGGATGGTGTCCGACGTGCTCGTCACGGAGATGAGCCCGATCATGACCGCGAACGCGCTCAGGGTGTCCAGGTCCAGCGTGAACGGCAGCAGGATGGCGAGGCCCACGAGCCCGCCGAGGCCGGGGATGGCGCCCAGGGAGAGCCCCATGACGACGCCCAGACCCAGGAAGGCAAGACTCTTCGGCACCACCCCGGCGACACAGGGACAGCCGAAGATGTTCTCCACCGCGCTAAGGGCCGCTTCCCACATGGGCTCCCTTCCCTTGTAATTCCCGTGCGGTTTGGACTAGTCGTACGAACGTGTGTAGCCTACCGCAACGGATTCAGTGAGGACAAACCATGGGTATTGCAGCCATCGACCATTGGGTGCTCGTCGTCAAGGACCTGGAAGAGACCTTCGCGTTCTATCGCAGGCTCGGACTCGACGCGGGTTGGCAGGAGCGTCCGGGCGGGCGCGGCACGCGGCCGATCATCCGCATCAGCGAGACGCAGAAGATCAACCTGTACGTCGTGGACCGCTACGAGACCGAAAGCCCCACGCACGCGCCCAACTACGCCACCGGCGGCGCGGACTTCTGCCTGCGCTGGGAAGGGACCGTGCAGCAGGCCCAGGACTTCCTGCGGCAGGCCGGAGTCGCCGTCATCTCGGGTCCCGTGGCCCGCACCGGCTCCGAGGGCGTCGGCACCAGCCTGTACGTCCGCGACCCCGACGACAACCTGATCGAGCTGATGACCTACGGCGATCCCGCGTACGCGTAGTATCGCCGCCACACTCCCCACCCCTGGATTCCCGCTTCCGCGGGAATGACGATTCGGGGCGTTGGTGCCATTCCACCGCCGCCCTGACCGGCGGGCCGACTGAATACTGGAGTATGGGTTATGCCGCCTCGGGCCGCGGTCCCACGCTGATGGGGCCCGGCTCGTAGAGGGGCTGGTGGATGCCCGACTCGTCCACGTCGAGCTTGTAGAGCCCGATGGCGTTGTCCATCAGGATCTTCTTGCGTTCCTCCGCGGACGTGACGTCCTGCAGCGAGTGGGTGCGGCACCACACCGACCTGGGCCAGGTGGTGGTGCCGTGAGGATAGTCCACCGAGTACATGATCTTGTCCACGCCGATCTCGTCGCGGCTGCGGATGCCGTGGCGCTCGTGCCAGAAGGTGGCCCACATGTTGGACTGGAAGACATCGCTGGGTCTCCGCGTGAGCGTCGAGTTCTCCGCAACTTTGCGCTCCTCGAACTCGTGGTCCAGCTCCTCCAGCAAGTACGGGAGCCAGCCCACGCCGCTCTCCACGCTGATGGTCTTGAGCCGGGGGAACTTCTCGAACACGCCCGAGTAGAGGATGTTGGAGACGATCTCCATGTGGCTCACGAAGGTCATGGACACGCCCAGGGCGAGTTGGGCGCGCGCTTCCAGGGAGTCCCAGGGCGGCAGCGCGGGCAGCGCGGTGGAGTGCAGACAGATGGGGACGTCCAGGTCGCAGCACGTCTGGTAGACCGGGTCCCAGTAGGGATCGTTGAAGTGCTTGAGCCCGAGGATGTGGGGGGCGCCGTGCCACACAAGGGCCTTGTGGCCGCGCTTCACCGCGCGGCGGATCTCGGCCACGCACAGGTCCACGTCCCACATGGGGGTAACGCACTGGGCGATGAACCGGGGCGTGACGTCCTGCCACTCGTCGATGAGCCAGTCGTTGTAGGCCTGGATGCAGGCCAGGCGGAAGGCCTCGCTGCCCTCCTTCTGAAAGTTCTGATTGGTGATGCCGATGATGTTGGGGAAGAGCACCGAGGCGTCCAGCTCCTCCTGATCGAGGACCTTGAGGCGCTCCGAAACCATGTACGTGGAAGGAGGCACGTCCTCCCACCGCTTCACGTTGGGGTTGACGCCGGACACACGGGCCAGCCCGCCGAATCCCTTGGTGTCGCCCCCCAGGGACCAGGTTTGCGTGCCGTCGGGCATTTCGACGATGTGCGGGATGTCATCGCCGAACTTCGCCTTGGACATCCGGTTGGTCCAGACGTCGGGGGCCTCCTGGATGTGATCGTCCGCGGAGACGACGCCGTACTTCATTTTGAGCGTTGCCATGAGCCTTCAACCTCCCAGCGGCCGGATTCCGCCGGCCGGAGCGGGTTCCAATCGAGAACTATTTCGGTTCCAGCCAGGTCCGCCACAGCCCGCCCGTGGCGTGCCAGTATTCCTGCGTGGGACCGCGCTCCCAGTTCTTCACCTCGTCGCGCCAGACGTAGTTGCGGATGTTGGACCACCCGATGATGTAGTGGACCACGTCGTCGACGAAGTATGTCCGGGAAAACTTCTTCCAGAGAGACAGGCGCTTGGCCCGGTCCGACTCTTCCATGTATTCGGTCACGAGCTTTTCCAGGTCGGCCGTGCAGTACCGGGTGACGTTGCTGACGCCGTGCTTGCCCTCGGTGCAGCCCAGGTGCTGGACGTTGGCCACCAGCGGCTCTCCGGTGCCGCCGGAGCCGTAGACGGAGACGTGCAGCTCACCGTTGATGGTCTTCTTGATGAGCTCGGCTCCGCCCAGGTTCTGGAGCGAGAACTTGATGCCCGCCTCGGCTGCCTGCCGCATGATGGGCTCGGTCCAGGGGTCGCCCTGGCCGCGGGTGGCTCCCAGGGTGATGGGCTCGCCCTTGTAGCCCGCCTCCTTGAGCAGGCGCTTGGCCTCGGCGACGTTGCGCTTCCACTTGAAATCCAGGGCCTTCTCCCAGTCGGTGCCCGGCACGGCCCAGGTGAGTGTCGGTACGCCGAGCCCGAACGTGGCCTCGTCGAGGATGGCGACCTTGTCCAGCGACAGCGCGATGGCACGCCGCACCCTCGGGTCGGACACCGGCGCCGTCTTGGTGTTGAAGGTGAGGATCCTTTGCCCGGCGGCGCCGATGGGCATGTAGTGCAGCCCCTTGATGCGCTTGCTGTCGATGCGCTGCACGAAAGTCGGACCCAGGCGCTCGGTCAGGTGGACATCCCCCGCCTGGACGGCGGCTGCCCGCGCCGCCTTTTGCCGGATCACGATGAAGCGGACGCCGTCGAGGTAGGGGGCGCCGCCCCAGTAGTCGTCATGACGGACCACGTGCAGCTCCTGGCCCGGGGTCCAGGACTTGAACTTGAAGGGCCCGGTGCCCGCCGGCGGCCTGTCGCCCTTCATCTTCTGCTGGCCTGTCGCCAGGGAGCCGGCCGGAGCGATGTGAAGCGTGGAAGTATTGGCGAGTATCTCCGGCAAGAGACCGCGCGGGCCGGGCGCCTTGAACTTCACGGTGTGCTTGTCCACGGCCGTGGCCGAGGCCACGTTGTCGGCCAACTGGCCCTGGCCCGCCGCGCCGTTGGCGGGCTCCCTGATGTGGTTCACGGACCAGACCACGTCCTCGGCGGTCAGCTCCTTGCCGTTGTGGAACTTGACCCCCTTGCGGATCTTGAACGTCCACTCGCTGGAATCGTCGTTGGGCGACCAGCTTTCCGCGAGCCACGGGTGAATGTCGCCCTTCTGGTCGTACATGACCAGTGGCTCGTACATGTTGTTCTTGATGTACTCGGGAATTGAGGTGAAGGCCACGAATGGAATGGGCGTGCCGATGCCCTTGGCGTTGCCCAGCTTGAGCGTCCCGCCGACGCGGGGTTTGTCCGCGGCTTCGGCAGTGAAGCCGGGGCTCAGCGGACCGCCGTCGGGCGCGGGAGCTACGAGCAATGCCAACACCAACGCGGCGCCGGCAACTGATGCGCGCCCGGCAACTCTCCAGGTCTCGCTCTTCATGTGATGTCTCCTTCCATGCGTGAGCACGGTACGTTGGGGCTTTGAAACGCCCGCACGTGGTCCAAGGGTCCCGCGCATCATGTCACCGGGGCGCGACGGGTGTCAACTTGCGGCGCGCGCCCCTCACCCCTCCCGGATACGGCTACTGCCCGCGCCGGTTCAGGGTCATGCGCGTACGCGGGTCCATGCGGTCGCGCAGGCTGTCTCCCACCAGGGTAAACCCCAGGATCACGCCGGCCAGGGCCAGGCCGGGGAAGACCGCCAGCCACGGCGCCACCTCCAGGAAGTCCTGGGCCTCCCGCACCATCAGGCCCCAACTGATGTAGGGCGCCGACAGGCCGAGACCCAGGTAGGAGAGGGCCGCCTCCACGCCGATGGCGCGGGCGAAGTCCAGGGTGATCTGCACCGCGACGGGCGCCATGATGTTGGGCAGGATCTGCTTCGTCAGCACGCCCATGGGCCGTTGCCCCATGGCCCGGGCGGCCTCGACGTACTCCCGTTCCTTGTGCGTCAGCACGCCGCTGCGGACGATGCGCGCGTAGCGCGGGACGGAGCTGAAGGCGATGGCGAACCACAGCATGGCGACGCTCGGCCCGGCCAGGGCCACCAGGGCCAGGGCCAGCACCAGCGACGGGAAGGCCATGATTCCCTCCATCACCCGCTGGACGATCGCGTCGAAGGCGCCGCCCACGTAGCTCGACAGAGCGCCCAGCGGCGCGCCCAGGAGCAGCGCCACGATCACCGCCCCCGCGGCCACGTGCAGGCTCACGCGCGACCCGGCGACGACGCGGGTCGCCACGTCCCTGCCGATGCGGTCGGTGCCGAAGGGGTGCTCCCAGGTCGGCCCTTGCATGCGCACCTTGATGTTGGGCGTGCGGGTGTCATAGGGCGAGAAGCCGGGTCCCACCAAGGCGAGCAGAATGTAGAGAAGTAGCAGCAGGAGGCCCACCGCGGCTCGCGGATCGTTACGCGCCGCCCGGACGGCACGGCCGGACGCGCGCCTCAGACGCGACCCCGGCGCGGGTGGGCTCGGAGGATAGGCGGAAGGATATGTGACTTGGGATTCCACCCGACGCTCCTACCGATAGCGGACCCGCGGGTCCAGCACCGCGTAAAGGATATCCACCACCAGATTGACGGCGATGGCGAGAAAGACCATGAACAGCACCACCCCCTGCACTACCACGAAGTCCCGCGTGAGAATGGAGTTCAACAGCAGGAAACCGATCCCGGGATAGTTGAAGACGTTCTCGACCACGGTTACGAGTCCGCTCAGGTAGGCCATCTGGAGGCCCACCACCGTCACCGTCGTCATCAGCGAGTTGCGCAGCACGTGCTTCCACAACACCAGCCTCTCGCTCAGCCCCTTGGCCCGGGCGGTGCGCACGTAGTCCAGGTTCATCTGTTCCAGGAAATCCTGGCGCTGGAAACGCAACACCGTGGCGGCGACGTTGAGGGCCACCACCGTCGTGGGCAGGATCAGGTGCCGCAGGAACTGCACCAAGCCCTCCTGCGGGGGCGTGTATCCGATGGAGGGAAGCCAGCCCAGGTACACCGCGAACACGAGGATGGCGACGAGGGCCAGCCAGAAAGTCGGCACGGTGATGCCCAGGATCACGAAACCCGTGGCGAAGTGGTCCCACTTGGTGTTGTTGTGGATGGCGGCCAGCACGCCGCCGGGCACGGCGATGGCCACGGCCATGATCACGCCGCCGACCATGAGGTACGCCGTGGGCACCAGGCGGAGCAGGATGACGTCCAGGGCCGGCACCCGGTAGGTGATGGAGGCCCCGAGGTCGCCCCGCACCATGTCCCACAGCCAGTCGAGGTACTGGACGACGAGCGGCCGGTCCAGGCCCAGCCGCAGGCGCATGGCGTTGTAGACGTCCTCGGAGATCGGCGCCCCTTCCACCGCGCCCAGCATCACCAGCACCGGGTCCCCGGGAATGATCCTCATGACGAAGAAGACCACCATGGTGACGACCAGCACCATGGGCACCAACTGCACGAGGCGCATGGCGACGTACCGTATGAGCACCGCGGTGTTCTCCTTTGGCCTGCCTGACAGCCGGCAACCGCGAAACGACGCGGTTCGCACCGCAGACACTGCCACAATTCGCGTCGCCGCACAAAAAGCGCGGTCCCGGCCGGTGCCGGGGAGTCAACGCCGGTGGCGGCTGCCTTGACAAATCGAGGCCAAGTCACATAGTGGGGGCCATGACACGGGCGCCGCGGGATGGCGTCGGTGGGGACAGGACGTTCGTAACCTGTCCGGTCGGTTCGAACGGACAGACACGGGACGCATCAAAAGGAGGCGACGCATGACTATTTTCCGCACTATCCTTGGAGCCTTGATCGTGCTCGGTTTCCTCGTCCAGGCCGCGGTCGCGGACGAGTCCGTCTACAAGGGCAAGCAGGTGGTGATCGTGGTGTCCGCGGACGCCGCCACTTCCTATGACCGCTACCCGCGCACCGCCGCGCGGCACATCTCGAAGTACATTCCCGGAAACCCGAAGGTGGTGGTGAAGAACATGCCCGGCGCCTCGGGCCTGGTGGCGGCCAACTGGCTCTATAACATCGCCAAGAAAGACGGCCTCACCATGGGCGCGATTCACCGGACCCTGCCGCTGACCAGGGCATTGGGCGTCAAACAGGCGCGCTTCGATCCGGTGAAGTTCAACTGGATCGGCACGCCGGTGCAGGAGACCGCATCCTGCTTCGTCCGCTCCGACAGCGAGTACAAGACCGCCGAAGACTTGGTGAACGCCAAGGGCCCGGTGAAGATGGCAGCTACGCAGCCACGCTCCGACATCTACATCGTGCCCCTGATGCTCAACAGCGTCATGGGCACCAACATGAAGGTGACCTCCGGGTACCGCGGCATCATGGCCACCGCCCTGGCCGTGGACAAGGGAGAGGTAGACGGCATCTGCGGCTGGGGCTACGCCTCGCTGAGGGCACTCAAGAAGGACTGGTTCGAGAAGAAGGCCATCCGGATCCTGGTGCAGGTCGGCCGCGAGAAGCACCCCGGACTCAAGGACGTGCCCCTGGCCTCCGACCTCGCCAAGGGCGACAAGAAGGCCATCCTGGAGGTCTACAACAAGCAACTCTCCGTGGGACGGCCCTGGACCATGCCTCCTGGAGTGGCTCCGGAACGCGTGGAGACCATGCGTCGGGCGTTCGCCCAGGTGATGAAGGATCCGGCATTCCTCAAGGACGCGGCGAAGGCACGGATTCAGATCAACCCGCTGCACGGCAAGGAACTGCAAGCGCTGGTTGAGCAGATGGTCGACATCCCGGAGGCGAACAAGCCGCTGCTGAAGAAGACGTTCAACTACTGAGGCGGGTGACAAGTCACAGGAAGCCACGGACATGGCACCTACCCTTCCCTCCCTTGCGGCAGCAGCCGCGTTCGCCCTTATGCTTGCCCTCTCCGGCGCCACCGCGGGGGCCGCCGAGGGCAAGCATGCGGGCATGGTGCTCATCCCCGCGGGCGAGTTCACCATGGGGCGCGACGGCGGTCCGCCCGGGGAGGGGCCGGCCCACAGGCTCTTCCTGTCGGCGTTCTTCATCGACCGGAACCTCGTCACCATGAAGGAGTACGCGCGCTTCATCTCGGCCAAGGGGCCGGTGGGACCCAAGGGCGAGATGTACCTGGACGTGCTGGATGACGACAACCGCATCCACCCGGTGGGCGACACCTGGCAAGTGGAGAAGGGTTGGGAGGACTACCCGGCCTCGGAGATGGCGTGGCACGGGGCGGTGGCGTACTGCAAGTGGCTCGAGAAGAAGCTGCCGAGCGAGGCCGAATGGGAGAAGGCCGCGCGCGGCACCGACGCGCGGCTGTACCCGTGGGGCAACGGCCCGCCCACGGCGGAGCTGGCCTTCTTCGGCGGCTGGCGCGGCGAATCGGTGCCCGTGGGGCGGTATCCCAAGGGGGGGAGTCCCTACGGCGTCATGGACATGGCCGGACAGGTGTGGGAGTGGACTCGCTCCACCGCGACCTCCTACCCCTACGACCCCAAGGACGGGCGCGAGAACCTGTCGGTAGCGTACCCGCGGGTGACCCGTGGCGGCAACGCCTCCAGCGATGCTGACGGCCTCACCGCCACCTCACGGCACATCGTGGACCCCGGCAGGCAGGCCAGAGGCCACGGTTACTACGGCTTTCGTTGCGCGTCCAAGGTCGAGATGGTGTTCTGACCGAGCGCCGATCCATCGTTTCGTTCTCTCGTCCGTTCGTTTTTCCGCGTTCCGCACCGGGGCGAGCGCGCGGTTTTGGCCGCCACCTTGCGTTTCCGCCGCCACCGGGCTATCTGATTACCTAGACCCGGCAGAGGAGGCGGTTGAGGTGTCCGTTTCCCCGCTCACCGCGTACGCCTGTACGATCCTGCCCCGGCAAATTCGCGATCCACCGCCCGGAGGTATTCATGGCCCTGTTCTTTCATTCCCAGGACGTGGACGAGCTGGTTCCCTTCCCGGAAGCCGTCTCCATCACCGAGAACGCACTCAGGAGGATCGGCACGCCCGAGGGCGTCAACGCGCCGCGCAAGCGCTTGAACCTGCACCGCACCGTGGCCGAGGCGCCGTTCGACACCGTGCTCAACATCTACGCCGGCGGCTCGTCGAGCTACGGTGCCGTGGGTGCGCAGGTGGCGCTGCACCGGAAGGCCATCGTCGGCGACCAGCAGCGGCGGCCGCCCTACAATCCCGACCAGACCGAGCTGGCACTGGTCTACGACGCGGACACGGGGACCCTCCTGGGGATCATGGCGCACCGCCCCAAGCACGCGGCCGGGGTCGCGGACCTGCGCACGCCGGCCACGAGCCTGGCGGGCCTCGACCTGTTGGCCAAGGAGGACGCGCGCACGGTCGGCATCTACGGCTCCGGCAACCAGGCCTACTCCACCTTCGTGGGCCTGACCGAGCTGCGGCAGATCGACAGCGCGAAGGTCTACAGTCCCACGCCGGCGCACCGCGAGGCCTTCGCCCGGAAGATGACCGAGATCACCCGGGTGCCGGTGGAGCCGGTGGCGGAAGCGCCGCGCGCCGCGCAGGACGTGGACATCATCCTGTGCATGACCAACACCAACGTGCCGGTCATCGACGGCTCCTGGCTGGAGCCGGGCCAGTACATCATCTCGGTCATCGGCAGCAACATCGAGTTGGTGAAGAGCGGCAACCTCGACAAGCCGCGGCGGGAGATCGACGACGGCACCCTGCAACGCTGTGACTTCGTCGTCGCCCTCTCGCGCGAGCAGGCGGTGGACTCCCAGCAGGGCGACATCTACTGGCCGGTCCACGACGGCGTCATCACCTGGGACAAGGTGGTCGACATCGCCGACATCCTGACCGGGAAGGCGCCGGGACGCACCAGCGACGACCAGGTCATCCTGTACAAGAACCAGGGAGGCCAGGGTATCGTGGACATCGCCCTGGCCAAGAAGCTGTACGAACTGGCGCGGGAGCACGGCAAAGGGTTCGATCTGGATATCAAGGCGCGGGAGAACTGGTGGGTTCAGGGGGGGCGTGAAGACTATTGGTGCTAGTGTCGTGTCCGTAATTTGAATGTGACAAATCACTAGGCTATATAGGGGAACCCGGAGTCAAGATAGGGCTTACACCGGGTTCACAAGCGTTCTGGGAGTTCGGATGGCCAAAACGGAAGTACCCGAAACGGTAGTCTGCCCGAACTGCAGCCACAAGGTCGTCATCAAGCTCTACAAGGTCGACGTCAGCATCAATAGCTCCCAGGGTCGCTTCCACACAGTCTACCACCGCCGGGAGCCGGCCTATACGGTTTATTGCATCAACTGCGGGCACTTCATCACCAACGATCCCAAGGGCACACCCCCCAAGAGCGACGACTCGGCCAAGACCACGGCAGCGGCCAAGACACCACCGCGACGGGCTCCATCGAAACGAAAAGGCACCAAGTAGAGGGAACGCATGGATGTGAACGAGGCTGTTCGGAAGTTCGTGAAGGAAGCGGCGGCCATGTGCCGCCCCGACAACGTCGTCTGGTGCGACGGTTCGGAGGAAGAGCGGGAACGGCTGACCCAACTGGCGATCCGCGAGGGCGACCTGATCCCGCTGGACCAGAAGAGCCTGCCGGGCTGTTACCTCCACCGCAGCGCCTCCAACGACGTGGCGCGCACGGAGCACCTGACCTTCGTGTGTTCCCGCGAGCAGGACGACGCCGGCCCCTCCAACAATTGGATGGCGCCGGACGAAGCCTACCACAAGCTCAAGATGATCTTCGACGGCTCCATGGCCGGGCGCACCATGTACGTCGTTCCCTTCCTCATGGGACCGGCGGGCTCCCCCTTCAGCAAGGTCGGCATCGAGCTGACCGACAGTGTCTACGTGGCTCTCAGCATGGGTTCCATGACGCGCATGGGCCAGGTCGCCCTCGACCACCTCGGCGACTCCGACGACTTCACCCGCGGACTCCACTCCAAGGCGGACCTGAACATCGACCGGCGCTTCATCTGCCATTTTCCGCAGGACAACACCATCTGGAGCGTGGGTTCCGGCTACGGCGGCAACGCGCTGCTGGCCAAGAAGTGCATGGCGCTGCGGCTCGCCAGCGTCCTGGGCGAGCGGGAAGGCTGGCTCGCCGAGCACATGATGATCGTCGGCATCGAGAGTCCGGAGGGGGAGACCACGTACGTGTGCGGCGCGTTGCCGAGCGCCTGCGGCAAGACCAACCTCGCCATGCTGGTGCCACCCGAGTCCATGAAAGGCTGGCGCGTCTTCACCGTCGGGGACGACATCGCGTGGCTGCGGGTGGGCGACGACGGGCGCCTATGGGCGGTGAACCCCGAAGCCGGGTTCTTCGGAGTGGTTCCGGGGACCAACTCCAGGACCAACCCCAACGCCATGCGCACGATCCGGAAGAACACCATCTTCACCAACGTGGGGCTCAAGCCCGACGGCGGCGTATGGTGGGAGGGGCACGACGATCCGGCGCCCGAGCGCGTCACCGACTGGCGCGGGCGTCCGTGGCACCTCACCAAGGAGGGCCCGGTGGCCCATCCCAACAGCCGCTTCACCGTGCCAGCCAGCGAATGCCCGTCCATCTCGCTGGAGCGCGAGAACCCCCAGGGCGTCCCCATCAGCGCCATCCTCTTCGGCGCCCGGCGCCAGAAGCTGGTTCCGCTGGTCTACCAGTCCTTCGACTGGGCGCACGGCACCTTCCTCGGCGCCACCCTGGCGTCGGAGACCACCGCGGCCGCCACCGGAGCCGTCGGGGTGGTACGGCGCGATCCCATGGCCATGTTGCCGTTCTGCGGCTACAACATGGGCGACTACTGGAACCACTGGCTCTCCATGGGCAAGCGTCTGACCCATCCGCCCAAGATCTTCCGCGTGAACTGGTTCCAGAGAGACGAGCGCGGCGGATTCCTGTGGCCGGGGTTCGGTGAGAACCTGCGCGTGCTCCAGTGGATCATCGAGCGCTCCCGCGACGGCGGCAGCGCCGACGAGACTCCCATCGGCTACCTGCCCAAGCCTTCGAGCATCGACTGCGCCGGCGCCGACGTCACCGGCGGCGCCCTCAACCGTCTGCTCCACGTGGACCGGGAAGGCTGGCGCACGAACCTGCGCAGCCAGTCCGAATTCTTCGAGAAGTTCGAAGACCGCCTCCCGGCCGGGATCAAAGAACAGCACGCGAACCTCAGGCAGAGACTGCGGGCCGGTTAGCCTGATCCTCACCTGCCTGCTCGTTGTGCAGTTGCTCGTTTGTTGAGCAGGCACGGCGGTGAGTCCACCCGCGCTCGCGGCGGAAAACCCGTTTTCCGCTCGTCGATCTCGCCACGACCGTCCGTATCGGCATTGGCACGCAACTTGCGTCTTCTGATGACATCCACTCCGCGCTAGAACCGCGAGGTTGGAAATCACTTCAAACGGGGGACAAAGTAGTGGAAATCAACAGCGGTGACACCGCCTGGATACTCACCTGTTCGGCGCTGGTGCTGATGATGTCCATTCCGGGACTGTTCCTGTTCTACGGCGGCCTGGTCCGCACCAAGAACGTCCTCGGTACCATCATGCAGACCTTCGTCGTCGTCGCCCTCATCAGCATCTCGTGGGTGCTGTGGGGCTACACGCTGGCGTTCGGCCCGGACGTGGGCGGCATCGTCGGCAACTTCAAGTGGTTCGCCTTGAACGGCGTGGGCGCGGAGCCCAACCCCGACATCGTGGAGGGTGTCCCGCACCTGGCCTTCATGGTGTTTCAGATGATGTTCGCGATCATCACGGTGGCCCTGATCACCGGCGCGTTCGCGGAACGGGCGAAGTTCAGCACCTTCATCGTCTTCGCGCTCCTGTGGAGCACCTTCATCTACTCGCCGCTGGCGCATTGGGCGTGGGGCGGCGGCTGGATGGGTTCCATGGGCGCGCTGGACTTCGCCGGCGGCACCGTGGTGCACATCAGCTCCGGTGTCTCCGCGCTGGCCGCGGCCCTGCTCTACGGCAAGCGGCGCGGCTACGGGCGCGACGCCATGATGCCCCACAACCTGCCCTTCAGCGTCATCGGCGCCGCTCTCCTCTGGGTCGGCTGGTTCGGCTTCAACGCCGGCAGCGCGCTGGCGGCGGACGGCCTGGCGGCGGTGGCCTTCGTCACCACCAACACGGCGGCCGCGGCCGCGGCTCTGGCGTGGATGTTCACGGAGTGGGCCACCGGAGGCAAGCCCACCTTGCTCGGGGCCGCCACCGGCGCGGTCGCCGGCCTGGTCTCCATCACACCGGCCGCGGGCTTCGTAAGCCCCGGTTCCGCCATCATCATCGGCGCGGGCGGCGGCATCCTGTGCTACGCCGCGTGCAACCTCAAGGCGCGCATGGGCTACGACGACTCGCTGGACGTGGTGGGCGTGCACGGCGTCGGCGGCGTGTGGGGTGCCCTGGCCACCGGCCTGTTCGCCTCCACGGTCGTGAACTCCGGCGGCGCCGACGGACTGTTCTTCGGCAACCCCGCGCAACTATGGATCCAGTTCATCAGCGTGGTCGCCACCATGGCGTTCGCGTTCGTGGGCACGCTGGTGATCCTCGGCGTCCTCAACGCGACCATGGGTCTGCGCCTGTCCGACGACGACGAGCAGATGGGCATGGATTTGAGTCAACACGAGGAACGGGGTTATAGCTGGTAGGCGTTCCCGCTTCATCGCGCAGGAGGAACTTCATGAAAAAGATAGAAGCCATCATCAAGCCCTTTCGGCTGGATGAAGTGAAGGAGGCGCTGACCGCCGTCGGCGTCTCGGGCATGACGGTCAGCGAGGTCAAGGGATTCGGGCGGCAGAAGGGCCACACCGAGCTTTACCGCGGCGCGGAGTACACCGTGGACTTCCTGCCCAAGGTCAAGATCGAGGTGCTGGTTCCCGAGGATCTGCTGGCCGGCGCCGTCGACGCAATCCTCAACTCGGCCCAGACCGGCAAGATCGGCGACGGCAAGATATTCGTCACCACCGTGGACGAGGTGATCCGCATCCGCACCAACGAACGCGGCGACGAAGCCCTGCGATAACTCTCCCCAAGGGGCGGGCCTCGAGCCCGCCCCTTCCCCGCGCGGGCCGACGCTCCGGGAGCGCTGGCGGTTCCGGGTGTGCTCGTGTACGAACACGCCATAGGACTACACCCTGGAGGCCCGCATGCTCATTCAGTTCATCACCTTCGGAGAAAACCCCGCGGTCGTCATAGCGCGGGAACGCGGCCTCTTCGCCGCCCACGGCATCGAGGTGGAGACCATCGTCACCCGCAGCTCGACACAGCAGATGCGCGGCCTGAGCGACGGCACCTACGACGTCGCCTCCACCGCCTTCGACAACGTGCTCGCCTGGTCCGGGCGCGAGGGCGCCGACATCCACGCGGTGGCGCGGGCGTCCGAGCGCATGGGCCTGCCGGTGTACGTGCGCCCGGAGATCGGTGACTGGGAAGACCTGCGCGGCCGCCTGCTGGCGGTGGACGCGGTGGACACGGCCTACGCCCTGGTGCTCCGGAGGATCCTGCTGGCCCACGGACTGGACATGTTGCGCGGCGACTACGAGCTGGACCCGGTCGGGGCCACGGGGCCGCGCTTCGAATCCATGAAAAGCGGCAAGACCTTCGCCGGCATCCTGAACCCGCCATGGGACCACAGGGCGGAAGCCGAGGGCATGCGCCGCATCGCGGACTACCGCGAAGTGCTGCCCAACTACCCGGGCGGGGTCTTCGCGGTCACCACCGCGTGGGCGGCGGCACACCGGCGGGAGCTGGTGGATCTCCTCAAGTGCCTCGCCGAGTCCACCGCGTGGGGCAACGACCCCGCCAACCGGGCGGAGGCGCGGGGAGTGCTGCGCGACGCCTTGGAACTCGACGAGGCAGGGGCGGCCAAGGAGCTGTCCTCCCTGCCGGCGACCACGGAACTCGACGTCGACGGGTTGCAGGTGCCGCTGGATCTCCGGGTCTCGTTCGAGCTGCCGCCCGGCAAGGGCGCCGACCTCGCCGTCTACTACGACCCGCGGTATCACGCCGAAGCGGCCGGGTAGTGTGACGCAGGGCTCCAAAAAACAATTGATCAGAGCTTCTCGCTGTAGTAATTTCTGACGCCTACGTCACCATGGCCAGACGGAAACCAAATTCGACGCTGCCGCTGCGCAACAAGGAGATCAGTTGGCTGGCGTTCAACGGCCGCGTCCTTCAGGAAGCGTCGGACCCGTCGGTGCCGCTGCTGGAGCGGCTGACCTTTCTCGGCATCTTTTCGTCCAACCTGGACGAGTTCTTTCGCGTGCGCGTCGCGCACCTGCGGCGCCTGGAGCAGATCCGCGCCGGCGCGCGGCGCCTCATGGGCGACGACCCCGCGCAGGTCCTCCAGGAAATCCATGCCGTCGTGCTGAAGCAGCAAGCCGACTTCGAGAGCACTTACCGGAGCATTCTCGGGGAGTTGCGCCGCCACGGCATCTCCATGGTCACGGAAAAGGACCTGAACCGCGATCAGCAAGCGTTTATCGAGGAGTTTTATCAACAGAAGCTGCGCCCGAACCTGATTCCGTTGATGATCAACCACCTGACGGAATTCCCGCAGCTCAAGGACCAAGCCATCTATATGGCCATCTGGCTCTACAGCAGCGGCTCCCGGCGGTCGGAATACGCGCTGATCGAGATCCCCACCGACGTGTTGTCGCGCTTCGTCATCCTGCCGCGGGCGGGCGACCGGCACTACGTCATCCTGCTGGACGACGTCATCCGCTATTGCCTCAAGGACATCTTCTCGATCTTCCCCTTCGACCACTTCGAGGCGTACACGATCAAGCTGACGCGCGACGCCCAGCTCGACCTCGACGACGACCTCTACGAGAGCTACATCGAGAAGATCTCCAAGGGACTCAAGCAGCGCCGCTCCGGGGCGCCGGTGCGCTTCATCTACGACAACCAGATCCCCCGGCAGTTGCTGAAGCTGCTGAAGGACAAGATGGGGCTGGATGACCAGTCCGGACCGTTCATCCCCGGCGGGCGCTACCACAATTTCAAGGACTTCATGGGCTTCCCGCGCATCGGCCCGAAGGACCTGTCGGCGGTCCCGTTGCCGCCGCTGCCGCACAAGCATCTCGACGCGGAGACGACTTTCTTCAAGGCCATCCGGCGCCGGGACATCCTGGTGCACTACCCGTACCAGACCTTCGACTGCCTGATCGAGTTCCTGCGGCAGGCGGCCATCGACCCCAAGGTGCGCTCCATCAAGATGACCCTGTACCGGGTGGCGCGGAACTCGAAGATCGTCAACGCGCTGATCAACGCCAGCCGCAACGGCAAGAAGGTCACGGTGGTGATGGAGCTGCAGGCGCGCTTCGACGAGGCCGACAACGTCTACTGGTCCGAGCGGCTGCAGGAGGAAGGGGTACGGGTCATCCACGGCGTGCCGGGCCTCAAGGTCCACGCCAAGCTGATCCTCATCACCCGGGTGTCGAACCGCAAGACCGTGCTCTACGCCAATGTCAGCAGCGGGAACTTCAACGAGACCACCGCACGCATATACACCGACGACAGCCTCTTCACCGTCGACGAGCGCATCACCAGCGAGGTCAAGCGGGTCTTCAGCTTCCTCGAATCCAATTACCGGCGGACCAGCTTCAAGCACCTGCTGGTCTCCCCGTACGACACCCGGCGCAAGCTCACGCGGCTCATCGACACCGAGATCAAGAACGCCGGCAAGGGCTTGCCCGCCTGGATCATCCTCAAGGTCAACAACCTCGAGGACCGGGGCCTGATCAAGAAGCTCTACGAGGCGAGCGAGGCCGGCGTCGACGTGCGCCTCATGGTGAGGGGGATGTTCTCGCTGGTTCCGGGTGTCAAGGACGTCAGCGAGCGCATCAAGGCCACGGCCATTCTCGACCGCTTCCTGGAACACTCGCGGGTCATGGCGTTCGCGGACGGCGGCGACGAGAAGTTCTTCATATCCTCCGGCGACTGGATGGAACGCAACGTGGACCATCGGGTCGAGGTGGCCTGTCCCGTCTACGACCCCTCGCTCAAGAGACGGCTCAAGGACCTGCTCGACATCCTCTGGGACGACAACGTCAAGGCGCGGGTGCTGGACAAGGACCTGCGCAACCGCTACCAGCCCGCGACCGGAGACAGGCGGACGCACGCCCAGGAAGCCATCTACGCCTACCTGGCCGAACACCACGCACCCGAGCCGGAAGCCGGCGTGCACCTGCGCGTGGCGCGCTGATCCATCCCACCTCCCACGAATAGCCGTAAACTATGGTATAATCGCGAAGCGTTCCCGTCCCCCTGCGTCATTCTCATCCACCCTTTCCGTCATTCCCGCGAAAGCGGGAATCCAGGCGGGGTGGGCGGGGCGACGGCCATGGTCCCCTCGCCACCCCTGGTTCCCGCTTTCGCGGGAATGACGGAGGAGGGCGGGAATGACGGAGGAGGGCGGGGATGAGTAGGAGAGGTGGCTGACTCGGGCGGCTCAGGGCAAGGACGACGCGAATCAGCATTCGCCAGCCGACGACAAGGAGGGTACCACGCGACGATGAAAAGGCTGCCATTGGGAGGCGATGACCCGTTTGCACACTGGCGTTCGTGGGGCGAAGGCTTCGTGAACGTGAACGACGCGGGTCACCTGGAGGTCATCACGGATTCGGCCACGGCCGGCAAGGTCGACCTGCACGAACTCGTGACCCGCTTGCAGCGGCGCGGGGTGCGGCCGCCGGTGCTGGTGCGCTTCCCGCAGCTCATCGACCGCCAGATGGAGATCCTCCAGCGGGCGTTCAGGACGGCCACCGAGACCTTCGACTACCGCGGCTCGTACACCTCCGTCTACCCGCTCAAGGTCAACAGCCGCAAGGCCACTGTGGCGCGCGTCTGCGCGGCCGGGCGGCCCTACGGCGCCGGCCTCGAGGTCGGCACCAAGGCCGAGCTGTGCATCGCCTTGTCCATGCTGCGCGACAGCACGGGTCCGATCATCTGCAACGGCTACAAGGACTCGGCCTATCTCGAGCTGGCGGCCGCGGCCGCGGCGGCCGGCTACAACATCATCGTGGTGTTCGAGCGCCCGCGGGAATACGAGCTCATCGCCGAGCTGCGCGCCAAGGGGCTGCCGTGCCCGCGCCTGGGCGCACGGGTCAAGCTCAACGCCAGCGGCATGGGCCGCTGGGAGGAGTCGTCGGGCGACCTTTCCAAGTTCGGCCTGACCGCGTCCGACCTGCTCGACTGCACCCGGTTGCTCAAGGAATGCAAGATGCTGGACCGCCTGCGTCTGCTGCACTTCCACCTGGGCTCGCAGATCACCCACATCCGCAACTTCAAGCAGGCGCTCCAGGAAGCGCTGCGGTTCTACGTCGAACTGAAGGAACTGGGAGTGCCCCTGGACACCCTGGACGTGGGCGGCGGGCTCGGCGTGGACTACGACGGCAGCAACAGCTCGGCGGATTCCAGCGTCAACTACAACGTCCAGGAATACGCCAACGACATCATCTACACCACCAAGGAAGTGCTCGACCGCGCGCGCATCACGGAACCGCGCATCATCACCGAAGCCGGCCGCTTCCTGGTGACGCACCACGCGGCGCTGTTGGTGGATCCGCTCGAACAGCCCAAGACGAGCCCGAAACCCGGACGCGCCCGGGCGCGCGCGTCCAACGTGGACGCCGTCAACGAGCTCAACGACATGGTGGTGGAGATCAATAGCAAGAACTGGCGCGAGTATCTGCACGACGCCTACCAGAAGAAGGACGAAATGCTCTCGGCCTTCTCCCTGGGGTTTCTCTCGCTCAAGCAGCGCGCCCAGGCGGAGTCCGCCTTCTCGCGCATCGTCGAGCACGCGAGCCGCTACGCGCGCCACGGACGCTTCGACGGCGAGGACAAGGCGGCCCTCGAACGCATCGCCGCGCGCCTGCACGCGTTCAACTTCTCGATCTTCAAGTCGCTGCCGGATAGCTGGATCCTGGACATGCTGTTCCCCATCATGCCCACCAGCCGGCTCAAGGAGAAACCCACCCTCAAGGCGGTCCTGGCGGACCTGACCTGCGACTCCGACGGCGTGATCAACAAGTTCTCGCATCCTCAGGAACCGCGCTCGACCTTCGAGCTCCACGCGTTGCCCTGGGACGACTCCTACGCCCTGGCGGTGCTGTTCGTGGGCGCCTACCAGGAAGCCCTCAGCAGCGACCACAACCTCTTCGGGCGGCCTGCCGAGGTCACGGTGGAAACGGACGCCGCGGGCGCTCCGGCGATCCTCGACGTACGCGAATCCGACACCTGCGCCGACATGCTCGGCCGCTGGGGGTACGAGGAACTCGCCCAGGAGCAGGCGCCGAGGGAACTCCACGCCGTACCCGGCCCGGCCCAGGCCGACGCCCCCTCGACGCGTCTGGAGCGCCTCCTGGCGCAGGTCCTGGGCGGCGGCACCTACCTGGACCGGGATGTCGCGGCGGCGGATACTACCGCTACCCGAGAGGCCGACACCACGATGAAACGGGCCGGTCTACCGCGCTCCAGCGAGCCGAAACGAGTACGTTCGGCGACGGGCTTCTGAAAAGTTCCACCACTCAAACATCGAGGGTTTGAGTCACAAGACTTCCTGTGCTAGTTTCCGGCATCTGACGCAGGGCGTGCTTCAGGCACGCCCTCGACCGCACCGCGCATGGGCGCCGCGGCCGGAGCAGCCAGCAGATGCAGGACACGCAGATCACTCCCGCCGGCGCGGCCCCGGCCGCCGTGCACGTTCCCGACCGCCGCGCCCGCTCCCGATCACCCCGGCTCGACGGCTGGACCCTCGGCATCCTCGCCCTGGCGGCGCTCTTCGTCAGCCCGCTGCTGGCGGTGCTGGGCATCGCCCTGGACAACAGCGGCGACGCGTGGGCGCACCTCGTATCCACCGTCCTGGGAACCTACATCGGCCAGACCCTTCTGCTCATCGCCGGCGTGGGCGCGGGCGTGCTGGTCATCGGCGTGGGCACCGCCTGGCTGGTCACCCTGTTCGAGTTTCCCGGACGGCGCGTCCTCCAGTGGGCGCTGCTGCTGCCGCTGGCCATGCCCTCCTACATCGCGGCGTACGCCTACACCGACCTGCTCGAATACGCCGGGCCGGTGCAGACCGGCCTGCGCCAACTCTTCGGCTGGCACCGTCCCGGCGACTACTGGTTTCCCGAGATCCGCTCTCTTGGCGGCGCCGCGACGTTCATGTCGCTGGTCCTCTACCCCTACGTCTACCTGCTGGCACGGTCGGCCTTCGTCGAGCAGTCGCAGAACCTGTGGGACGCCGCCCGTGGCCTCGGCCACGGCACCTGGAGCTGCTTCCGGCGGGTGGGCCTGCCGCTGGCGCGACCGGCCATCGCGGTGGGCGTGCTGCTGGCGCTGATGGAGACCCTTAACGACTTCGGCACCGTGGACTACTTCGCGGTGCAGACCCTGACCGTCGGCGTGTACCGCGTGTGGTTCGGCATGAACAACACGCCGGCCGCGGCGCAGTTGGCCTCCATGGTGTTGGTTCTGGTGCTGGTGATGGCCGCCCTGGAGCACATCGCCCGGGGCCGGCGGCGTTTCCAGTTCAGCCAGTCCGCGCCCCGGCGTGATGTCATCGGGTGCCTGAAGGGCGCCCGCGGCGTGCTGGCGTGCCTCGCCTGCGCCGCGCCCGTGGCCCTGGGCTTCGTGGTTCCCGCCGCGCTGCTGGGTGCTTCCGCCATCGGCAGCGAAGACGCCGGCGTCGGCGTCAGCACCCTGGGCCTCGCTTTCAACAGCGTGGCGGTGGCGAGCGTCGCCGCGCTCGTGTGCCTGTGCGGCGGCCTCTTCCTGGCCTACGGCGCGCGCCTGTCCGGCACCGGCTTGGTGCGCACCGCCACCCGCCTGGCAAGCATCGGTTACGCGATCCCGGGCGTCGTACTGGCGGTGGGCGTGTTGATCCCCGCGGCCGCCCTCGACAACCTCGTCGACGGTTTCATGCGCCAGTACTTCGGAACCTCCACCGGACTGATCTTCAGCGGTACGCTGTACGCCCTGATCTTCGCCTGCACCGTGCGCTTCCTCGCCCTGTCGTTCGGTTCGGTGGAAGCCGGACTCACCAAGATCACGCCCAACATGGACGCGGCCGCCCGCTCCCTCGGGCAGCGTCCGGGCGGCGTGCTCGCCCGCATCCACTTCCCGCTGCTCCGGGGCAGCCTCATGACCGGCGCCATGCTCGTCTTCGTGGACGCCATGAAGGAGCTGCCCATGACGCTGATCCTGCGCCCCTTCAACTTCAACACCCTGGCAACCCACGTCTACGAGTACGCCTCCTACGAGGCCTTCGAGCAGGCCGCGCTTCCGGCCCTCGCCATCGTCGTCGCCGGCCTCGCTCCCGTGATCAGCCTCAGCCTCGGCTTCGCCGGCTCACGGAGGTCTTCGCAGGCGTAGGGTGGTGCCTGGGCCATGGCCGAGGTCTGGGAGAGGCGTCCGGTATCCAGCGCCTGCAGCACATGATAATTTGAAGTCTCCCCTGTTACATGGTTATTATCCATGTATGGACGCTTTCGATGAAACATCACCTTGAGTTGTTTTGAAGCTGGTGCTATTTTGATGGTTATGCACCATCAAAGAACACCACGTCTGAAACCGCTCCTGGATGCGGTGCCCGCCGGCTTCATGGTGGACACGCCGTGGCTCAGGGCCCAGGGCATCGACCCCAAGTCCATCCACGACTATGTCGCCCGCGGGTGGCTTGAGCGGGTTGTCCGCGGGGTCTACCGCCGTCCGTTGCCGGAAGGCGCACGGGATGCCTACGGAGAGTCCTGGGAAATCCCCCTTCTCTCCCTGCAATGGCTTATGAAGTACGCCGTGCATCTGGGCGGGGAGAGCGCCCTTGACGTGCTCGGCTACGCGCATTACCTGAGCCTCGGAGGAAAGCCGCGCGTGTGGTTCTACGGCGAGGCGCCGTCCTGGATCAAGCGGCTGCCGATCGGGACGCAGATCGTGGTGCGCCGGCGCACGCTCTTTGGCGATGCCCTGCTGGGCATCGAGGATGCCGGTTCCGGGGCCGGGGCGGGCGGACCAACGGTGGGCGTGTGGCGCTGGCCCCTCAAGGCGTCGTCTCCCGAACGGGCCATCCTTGAGGCCCTTGACGAACTGCCGCGGCACGCGAGCTTCGAGAACCTGGACAAGGTATTCGAGGGACTGGCGTCGCTCCGGCCCGGGCGGCTCATGGCGCTCTTGACGGCTTGCCGCAGCGTTAAGGTGCGCAGGCTGTTCTTCGTCTTCGCGGACAGGCACGGGCACAAATGGCGCAAACACCTGGACGCATCGAGGATCGACCTCGGATCGGGACCGCGGGCCTTGGTGGAGGGCGGCAAGCTTCACCCGACCTACCGCATCTATGTGCCCCAGGCACTGGCGCCCGAGCAACCCGCGGCGGTGGACAGCAATGCTTGACCGTTATGTGGCGCAGGTGCGCCTGCTGCTGAGTGTGCTGCCGGACATTGCGGGAGAGACCGCGTTCGCGCTCAAGGGCGGCACCGCCATCAACCTGTTCTACAGGGACATGCCGAGGCTGTCCGCCGATGTCGACCTGACCTACCTACCGGTCGCGGACCGCCCGTCGTCGCTTGAAGAAATCGACAGTGCGCTTGACCGCATCGGGGCGGCTGTCACCGCCCGCAATCCGCGGCTCAGGGCGCGCCGCATCGCGGGTGGCGGGGGCATCGGAACGCGCATCATGGTGAGCGACGGCCGCGCGCAGATAAAGATCGAGACTTCCCCGGTGACGCGAGGGGCGGTGCATCCGGCAAGGCCGATGGCCGTGTGCGAGAAAGTCACGGAGCAGTTCGGCTTCGCCGAGACGAACGTGCTGGCCTTCGAGGACCTGTACGGCGGCAAGCTCCATGCGGCGCTCGACCGCCAGCATCCGCGCGACTTCTTCGACGTGAAGCTCCTGTACGACAACGAAGGCCTGACGGACGGCCTCTTCCGCACGTTCATGGTCTATGTGGCAAGCTCGAACCGTCCGATGCATGAGCTCCTGGCGCCGGCGGCGTCCCCCGGAGAGGATATGTACTACGAAGAGTTTGTAGGGATGACGCGCGAGGCGGTATCCAGGGATGTGTTGGCAGGGGCGCGCGGCCGTCTGCACGCCGACATCGGATCGCGGCTGAAGGGCGACATCGCGGTGTTCCTGCTCGCCCTCCACGACGCCGAGCCCGACTTCGGCCTTATCGGCCTGCCGCAGGCGGCGAACCTGCCGGCCGTTCGCTGGAAGCTGGTGAACCTGGAGAAGCTCAAGCGGGAGAATCCGGACAAGCACGCGGTGGAGCGCAAAGCGCTCGAACGCCTCTTCCGGTAACGGCGATCGACGTTCGGGCGTTCAGGGCAGCCGGTTTGCACGGCACCCGCATGAGTCCGGTCCTTGCGTCAGGCCCTTCCCGCAATGTTTCGACTGGCAACAGGGTGTGTGGAAAACCCTGTGCATATCGCCAGGATTCGCACGATATTGTTCTGTTCATTCGGGGTCCAGCGGAATGCACGGTTTCTCGGCAGCGATCTTCCCATGAAGATCGGTCAGTTGCGAAGATGAGGCTCGGAAAGTCAGGGTATCCGGCCATCCGCTCGCCCGTCCGGGCTGGGCCGCCGCCAAGTTGCTGATTCCCTGGAGACTACGAACTCCCACCGCACAAACACTGGAACCTTACGGCGTAATGACCAGATCGCCTCGAGAAGCTCCCAAGGACCGTTCTCGTCAGGCTCGCCGACAGTCGCGGCTACGTCCGCGATGACCTGCTGGAAAGCGGCGGCCGATTAGAAGCGGGTGGCTACATGGGCGGCGAGATCCTCACAGCGAGCGCGTCGTCGAACTGCTGTTGCGGACAACTGCTACCGTGTGAAGGCTGGTGGATAGCGGTTAGGAGGACAGTCGACCACTGGTGAGCTGCGCCACGATTTGCCAGCCGATCAGGGTCCGGTGGAGGTCTTTCCATTCACACCAACGATGAAGATAAATATACTCCGACCACGGTACTGCCCTTACGGTACAAGCCGTCGTTCATGAGATCACCGCAAAGCGCGGCTGAGAGCGCGACGGGGTCACAGGGATCCAGCGATGGGCGACGACACAGTGGATAGGGAGACTTCATGGGTGGGTTGCTTCGACAAGACCGGACGGAGACGGCAATGAGCCAACAAGACCTTGCCAACGTGATGATGCGTTTCCGTATCGATGTCACTGAGGCAACCAACGCGCTGATCTACATCTTATACGGCATCAACCTCGTCCACCTTACAGCGCAAGGGGCCGTCCAACTCGTTTCCATTACCTGGCCACCCTCCCCTCAAGGTGCTGCCACAAGTAATCGGGAACACGTCGTTTTTTGACCGGACGGCACCGAACGGACCGATCGAGCAACTGGCCTTCAAGGCGTGGGTTACCGAGGTTTACGATTCCCTTGGGAATTAGTTACTTGCCACGGGCATGGGCTAGAAGCCGCTGAGTTGGAGCCAGGAAACAACGGCCAGATGGTCGGTCAGGCAGAACCTGGGAGTACGTTGCGCTCTCGGGGATGTGCCAGGCACTTCCCATTCAATGTACCACGGCTGTCCCGCTGGATGATGCCGTGGATTACCGCGCTTGCCGACATACACTGTCCGGGGCAGGTACTTCCTGTTCGGGTTTCGGATCGTGATTTGGCGATCACCACTACTGCCCGGTTTCGGCAGGTGGCGCGATTCAACATCCGCGACGATAACCGCAAAGTCTTGCTGAGCGTCACCATGATCGCGCTTCGGATCGTCCCAGGAAATCATTTCAATCTCGTCGCTTGTTCATTTTCCGGTTGTCGTATCCTCCGGGAACATCCGCAGCAACTGAATGACCGGGAGGCTGCTCGGGCGACTTGGCATGCTCAATCGATGGGCAACTGCTGAACGAAAACTGTGCACGGTGCGGCCCGCCGGCCACCTGTCGAACACGCGAACCCCTGCCCTGTTCGGCGAATACGCACCCAATCGACGGGAGGTGAGCTTGGCACGGGGTTTGCATTGAACCAAGGGAATTGTCGTCAAATCCGTTTGAAAGGAAGTACCCCATGACAGCGAAACAAGTGCTCGAGTTTGCAAAGAAGAACGGCGCGGAGATCGTCGATCTGCGCTTCTGCGACCTGCCCGGATTGTGGCAGCACTTCTCGATCTCCACCAACGAGTTCGACACCGATCTGTTCGAGAACGGCATCGGCTTCGACGGCTCCAGCATCCGCGGGTTCCAGACCATCGACGAATCCGACATGTTGCTGTTCCCGGATCCGGACACCGCCTTCATGGACCCGTTCACGGCGCTGCCCACCCTGAACCTGGTGTGCAACATCAAGGACCCGCTCACCGGCCAGCCCTACAGCCGCGACCCGCGCTACGTCGCGCAGAAGGCCGAGGCGTACCTCAAGTCCACCGGCATCGCCGACACGAGCTACTGGGGGCCGGAGATCGAGTTCTACATCCTCGACAACGTCCGCTTCGACCAGAGCTACAACTACGGCTTCTACTACATCGACTCCGAGGAAGGGTACTGGAACTCGGGCGACGGCGACAAGCCGAACCTGGGGTACAAGCCGCGCTACAAGCAAGGGTACTTCCCGGTGCCGCCCATGGACAGCCTGCAGGACATCCGCTCCGAGATGGTCAAGACGCTGGAGTCCTGCGGCATCGTGTGCGAGGTCCATCACCACGAGGTGGGAACCGCCGGACAGTCCGAGATCGACATGCGTTTCGGCCCGCTGACCGCCATGGCGGACCAGGTGCTGAAGTACAAGTACATCGTCAAGAACGTCGGCCTGCGCAACGGCAAGACCGTGACCATGATGCCGAAGCCCATCTTCCAGGACAACGGCTCGGGCATGCATACCCACCAGAGCCTGTGGAAGAACAAGAAGAACGTTTTCTACGACGCCAAGAACTACGCGCTGCTGAGCGACACCGCGCGCTACTACATCGGCGGGCTGCTGAAGCACGCCGCCGCCCTGTGCGCCTTCATCGCCCCCACCACCAACTCCTACCGGCGGCTGGTGCCGGGCTACGAGGCGCCCATCAATCTCATGTACTCGCAGCGCAACCGCAGCGCGGCCGTGCGCATCCCGACCTACTCCACCAGCGAGAAGGCCCGGCGCCTGGAGTTCCGCAGCCCGGACCCGAGCTGCAACCCCTACTACGCCTTCCCGGCCATGCTGATGGCCGGGCTCGACGGCGTCGCCAACAAGATCGAGCCGCCCAAGCCGCTGGACAAGAACCTGTACGACCTGGCACCGGAGGAGGCCGCCCAGGTCGAGTCCCTGCCCGGCAGCCTGGACGAGTCGCTGGACGCCCTGGAGAAGGACCATGCCTTCCTGTTGAAGGGCGACGTCTTCACCCGGGACGTGGTCGAGACGTGGATCGACTACAAGCGTACGAACGAGGTGGATCCCATGCGGCTCCGGCCGCACCCCTACGAGTTCGCCCTGTACTACGACATCTAGGAAACCGCACCATCGAACGTAGACGGACGAACTCGGGTTGGGGCGACCGAAAGGCCGCCCCAACCATCCTCCGTCGAGGCAACGCACGAAGGGGCGAGGACACAGAGTCCTCGCCCCTTCGTGCATTGCCGTCGCGGGTGCGCGGGCCTTACGGTTCCAGCGACTCGTCCTCCCGCGGCGCCGTCAGCAGTTGCACGGCGTGGTCGAGGTCCGCATGGCTCCCCAGCAGCACCAGGATGTCGCCGGGGCGCAGACGGTAGTCCATGGAAGGGCTCTCCACGGAGACGCCGTCCCGCACCAGCGCCAGGACGCTGGTGCGCCCCTGGAAGTGTTGCTTCAACTCCCCGATGGTCATGGACGCGCCCGGCGCCTCCTCCTGCACCAGGAACGTGTCGGCGGTGGCTCCGGTGAGGAACTGGTTGAACCGGGCCAGACTCTTGTCCTCCAGGCGCAGTCCCCGCAACATGCCGTACCCCTCCCGGCGCACCATCTCCACCTGGAGGGTGATGACGTTGCGCGGCACATGGTACTCCTGGAGGACCCGGGCGAATATCTCCACCGAGGTCTCGAACTCCTCCGGGATGACCTCGTTGGCGCCCAGGCGCGTAAGGTGCGGGATCTCGACCACGTAGCGTGTCCGTACGATGATGTAGAGGTTGGGATGCAACCGCCGCGCGTGGGCGACGATGCGCGACGTCGCCACCGGGTCGCTGATGGCCACCACCAGCACGCGCGCCCGCTCCACGCCCATGCCGCTCAGCACCGCCGGACGCGTGGCGTCGCCGAACTCGATGCTTTCGCCCGCGGCCCCTGCCCGGCGCGCCATCCGGGGATCGAGCTCCAGGATCCTGTGGGGGATGTCCACCTCGCGCAACACCCGCGCCAGATTCCGGCCGTTGAGTCCGTAGCCCACGATGATGACGTGCCCCGCCATGGCGCCTTCGGGCGGCTCCTCGGATCCCCCGGCGCCGCCGTGCAGCGCCATGCCCAAGCGGCTCCCCCCAAGGATCAGCAGCGGGGTCGCCAGCATGCTGAGGATCGCGACGGCCAGGAACATCTGCTCCTGGGCCGGCGAGAGGAGCTCGAACGCGCCGCCCATGCGCGCCAGGATGAGCGAGAACTCGCCCACCTGGGCCAGCGCCAGACCCAACATCAGGCCGAGCCGGAACGAGCGCTGCAGGACCGCGAAGATGGCGGTGATGAGGCCGCCCTTGATGAAGACCAGCAGCAGCAACGCGCCGGCGATCACGGCGAGTTCCTCGCTCACGAAGTGGACATCCACCTGCATGCCGATGGAGATGAAGAAAATGCCGGCGAAGGTGTCACGCAGCGGGTGGATGTCTGCGATCACCTGGTGACTGTATTCCGAATCGGAGATCAGGAGACCGGCGATGAACGCCCCCAAGGCCAGGGAAATGCCGGTCTGGAACGCCGCCCACGCGGTGCCGAGGCAGATGAGCAGCACGAACAGGACAAAGACCTCCTGGTTCCGCAAGCGCGCCACCTGGTGCATGAACCACGGCACCACGAAGCGCGACGCCGTGAAGATCAGGAACACGGCCAGGATCGCCTTTCCCAGGGTGAGGGCCACCACCTGGTAGGAAACCGTGTCGGTCTCGCCCAGCACCGGCACCGACAGCATCATGGGCACGGCGATGATGTCCTGGAGCAGGAGGGTGCCGATGGCGAGCCGGCCGTGAAGGGCCGACAACTCGTCGCGGTCGCTCAGGATCTTGAGCACGATGGCGGTGCTGCTCAGGGACGCCAGCATGCCGAAGAAGAGGCTGATGCGCACGGGATAGCCCAGATGCACGCCCACCGCGGTCACGGCCAGGGCCGTGAGGCCCACCTGCAGCAGGCCGCCCGTGATGATCGGCCCCTTGACGGCGAGAAACCGCTCGAAGGAGAATTCCAGGCCGATGGAGAAGAGCAGCAGCACGATGCCGATCTCGGCCAGAAGCTCGAGCGCCTCCCCGTGGCCGATGACGCCGAGGCCGTGGGGGCCCATGACCACGCCCACCGCAAGATAGCCGATGACCGCGGGAAGCCTCAGTTTGTGGAACACGGAGACCGTGGCCACCGTAACGGCCAGGACGGCCACCAGGCTGGTGAGAACGTGGAGCATGGGCGTCACAAAATCCGTGGACCAATATGTGCAGGATTTTCCGTCTCCGGCAAGGTGACGCCGGGTGTTGAATTGTGGCGGGGGTTCCATGATGATGAAGCCGTAGACTTCACGTGCGCGGCAACGAGGAGACGATGAGCGAAGCAGACAGGGTCATGGGCATCGACATCGGCGGCACCGGCGTCAAGGCGGCGCTGGTGGATACCGCGAGCGGAGAGCTGGCGACGGAGCGCGTGCGGCAGCCCACGCCGCAACCGGCGACGCCGGCGGCGGTCATGGAGACCATCAAGGAACTGCAGCGGCGACTGCAATGGCGCGGCGCGGTGGGCTGCGGGTTCCCCGGCCTGGTGAAGAGCGGCCGGGTCCAGCGCGCGCCCAACCTCGACCCATCCTGGATCGGCTATGACCTGGCCGGCCGGCTCGAGACCGAGCTGAACGCGCCCAGCGTGGCCATCGGCAACGACGCCGACGCCGCCGGGCTGGCGGAGTTCGAGTTCGGCGCGGGCAAGGGTGTGGCCGGCACCGTGCTCGTGGTCACCCTCGGCACCGGCATCGGCTCCGCCGTCTTCCGCGACGGTGTCCTGCTGCCCGACACGGAGTTGGGCCACCTGGAGATGCGCGGCAAGCCCGCCGAGAAACGAGCGGCGGCGAGCATCCGCACGAGCAAGGGCCTGAGCTGGAAGAAATGGAGCAAGCGGCTCAACGACTACCTGGTCCACGTCGAGTACCTGCTGGGCGTCGATCTGTTCATCCTGGGAGGAGGGGTCAGCAAGCGACCCGAAAGGTTCTTCCCTTACCTCAAGGATGTAGGCTGCCGGGTGGAGGCCGCCCGCCTCGGCAACGGGGCCGGCATCATCGGCGCGGCGATGTTCCCTTCGCGGCATCCAACGCAGCCATAGGCGGGGGCCACCGGCGGTCGCCGCCGGCCCGCGCACCGCGATCCGGAGGGACGGCTACAACGGCCGCAGCCAGGGCAGCAGCAAGGCGTACGGCGGCTCGGTCTCGCGCAGGCTGCGGCTGAACTTGACGAACAGTCTTCGCACCGTGGCGCACTCCTGGTCCCTTTCCGCGCGCATGCGCGACACCAGCACCTCGATTGCCGGCGGCGCCGCGTCGGCTCCCGCCTCGGACAGGGCGCGGGCAAAGTCCCGTGTCCGGGCCTCGTGAACGGTCAGGTCCTGTATCCTCCCGAGCGCGTCCTGAAGCTTCTTGAGGCGCGGCACCACGCCACGGACCTCGGGCGACAGCTCCGTGAGGATCTCCGTCAGGTAGCGGAGTTGCTTGCACTCGATGCGCAGGGAGTGCAACGCGTCCGGCGCGGCGTCATCCGGGATGGCATAGCCCTGCTCCAGGACGCTCCGGCACTGCCGCGCCACGCGCGCGCCGACCACCTGCGCGACGGGCTCCGCGCCGCGCCGGCCCGGGGGCAGTCCTGCCTCCTCCTCGACGCACGTCCGCCAGCGCTCCAGCGCATCGCGATAAGCGGCCGAGCGCATCACCGCCGTGACCTCCCGCTGGGCCGCGGCCCGCGACCGCGCGACATGATCGAACAGCGGCGCGAGATCGCCGGCCAGGGGATCGCTGAGCAGAGCCTGGTATTCCTTCCGATGTTCCAGGTACACGTCCAGGTCGCGCAAGGCATTGGTGGACCGGCCCAGCCGCGACAGGCTTTTCCTCAGCTCGGCCGCGGGCGCGGGATCGAAGACATCGCGAAGCTGGCCCAGGAAAGAGCGGGCGCGGCGGACGGCCACCCGGAAGTCGTGCAGGAACTCGGCGTCCGTATCGTTGCGCATGCCCTCCTCGTTAGCGCGCGCCACCCGATACTGAGCGTGCAGCATGGCCCGAACCGCGTCGCTCGCGGGCATGGCGGCGGTCAGTGGAGTCCGCGACAGGGACGCCGTGCGCACGGGGTCCAGGTCCAACGCCTCGAGTGCCCCACGGAAGCGGAAGCGGCCCTCGGGCCTGATGCCCTGTTGCGCCCACCATTCGCACACCTCGCGAAAAGCCTTCTTGTAGCCGCGTACCTGGCGGACCGCCACACGGCATCCCAGCCGCTCGGAGCGCGCGCCGGCCGCCACCGCCTCATCAAGAAGCGCCACGCGCAACACCGTCTTCTGTTCCCGATTCGTCAGACGCCAAGCAAGTACGTCCGCGCGGAGCGAGAAGAGCGGTAGCAACGCGCGATTCCCGGCGAGCGGCCGTAGCGCGTCTTGCAGCGCACCCGGAGGAAGCTCGTGGGCGAAATCCGGCGGGCCCGTGAAGGCGGCGCGGGCCACTTCCCCGGGCGGGTCGAGGCATTCGAGGCACAGTTCCCCTTGGGAAAACCGCAACGCGCGGGCGCGGGCAAAGAGCCTCCCGTCGAACGTGTCATGGTATTGCGTTTCCACGCTGGAGCGGCCGTCCTCACTCAGGGCAAAGGTCCGGCGCAAGTCACGCAGCACGCCCCGACCCGCCGCGCCGGACGGGATGAGGAAGAACTGTTCGACGGGTTCGGGGATGGCCGATGGCTTCATTGTGGAATTTCGCGTACCGGAACCGAGCGCGCCGAAGCGTCCGTTTCCGGGTCGCCTCCATCCATGCGTCCCGCGACCTGTTCCCACAATTCGCGGAAACACCGGGTCGCGGCGCCTCTTGGGGAACGGACCGGAAGCGGAGCGCGGGCGAGTCCCATGCTCTCGACGTCCACGTTGTAGGGGATCGCCGCCGGCAACCATTGCGGGAACTGTTCCCGCATGGCCTGCATCGTGGCGCGGTGCAGCTTCTTGCGGGCCTCCACCATGGAAAAGAAGGCCCACACCTTTGCTTCATCGTAGTCCTTGCGCCGCAGGAAGAGGCGCAGGTTCGCGTAAGCGCGGGCCGCGAGGGTGGACGGGACCACCGGAACCAGCAGCATGTCGGCGGCCACGAAAATACACTCGGCCAACACGGTCGCGGTCGCCGGACTATCCAGGATGATCAGGTCGTACTCGCCACGGAACGGATCCAGCACCCCTCTCAGCCGCCTTCTGGATTTCTTCACGCGACCCAGCAAGGACGGCAGGTGGCGGTGGGACCAATCCGCCGGCAAGAGATCCAGACCTTCGTAGTCGGTTCCCTTGATGTTGTCAGCCACTCTCGTGCCGCCCTTGAGGAGTACCTTCCGGGCGTTCTTGAGCGCCGGCTTGACGCGGAAGAAGTAGGTCGTCGAACTTTGCGGATCCAGATCGCAAATCAGGGTCTTGAGACCCGAAGCAGCACTCAGATACGCAAGATTGACCGCGGCGGTGGTCTTGCCGACCCCGCCCTTCAAGTGGTAGAGGGCCAGCACCCTGCCCTGTCTGGCCTCCCCCGCCATGATTCAACGTCCACCAAGTCCATCAGGACACCGCGCCGTGTGGAGGCCATCCTCCCATGACCTCCAACCTGGGGCGGATCAGCTCCGCGGTTTTTTCGGCGGTACGATGGCGTCCTTGCAGGTCTTGGCGACACGAAACTTGACTACCCGCTTGGCGGGAATCTTGATCGTCTCGCCGGTGGCGGGATTGCGTCCCAAGCGAGCCTTGCGGCTGTCCTTCACGAGACGGCCGATGCCCGGAACGATGAAAACCCCGTTCTTCTTGACCTCCTTGACCGCGAGCGCTGCCAGGTTGTCCAGAAAGTCCTTGGCCGCCGTCTTGCTGAGATCGCATTTGGCCGCAAGATCGGACACGATCTGTGCCTGGGTCATCCTCGTCGCTGTCTTCGCCGCCGTCTTTCGGGCGGTCTTCGCCGCTGTCTTTGTCGCTGCCATAACCCTCCCTTCCCCACCCCGGTGGCCGGGGTGTCGAGCGATTGTGAACCAAGGATACTAATAATATGCCGCTTCTACGAACTTGTAAAGAAGAAACTACGCGTCACACGTTCACGTCACGCGGAAGAACACGCACGCGTGTCCGCACCGTTGCCGACTTCACGATACGTGAACGGCGGAACGTCCGCGGTGCGGCCCAGGTAGTATCTCATGAGGATCAGGTAACGCTTCACCAGCTCCGGAAGGAGGAAGTTCCTCCGCACATGCTCCCGCCCCTCCCGTCCCAGAGCCGCCGCGGCGTCTTCGTCGTCCAACACCGCCGCCATGCGCGCGGCGATGGCGTCGGCATCGAGGGGCTCCACGAGATGGCCCGTGACCCCGTCGATGATTTGGCGCTGGATGCCGCCCACGCGAGAGCCGATGACCGGCGCACCCTGCCACAGGGCCTCCGCCACCACCAGCCCGAAGCCCTCGCGGGTCGAAACGTGCACGAACCCCCGGGCGATGCGCATCAGGGCGCCCACGACCCGGTCGTTGTCCTCCACGTTGACCCAGAACCGGACGTCCGCGCTGTCTCCGGCCTGCTGCCGCAACTCGTTCAGCACCGCTTCTCCTTCCGGGTCGTCGGTGGCGGTGTTGCCGATGAAGAGCAGGTAGGGTTTCGGGCCGCGCGGCCGTTCCTCGACCAGCCGCGAGAACGCCTTCAGTATGGTCCCCTGGTTCTTGTGGCGGTCGCAGCGGGAGATTGCCGCGAAGATGGGCCTTTCGGGGTCCACGTCGTCGGCCGTGAACAGCGGCTGGAGGATGTCCAGCGCCTCGGACCGGGTGTACTGCCGGTTCTTCGGCGCCAGTGGGTCGATGCAAGGCATGATCTCGTACACGGGGACCTTGAGCCCCGGCCCCACGAACTCGCGCGTGGTGAAAATGGCGCCGTCGTACTGATTGATATACGGCAGGAGAAAGCGCCACACCGCCTTGTTGGGGATCGAGGTGTCGATGTGGCAGCGCCATAGTGCCTTGCCCAGAATCGGCGCGTTCATGATCATGGCCGCCGGCTGCGGGTCGTGCAGGACGGTGAGGTCCGCGGCGATGAACGCATCGCGGGCGTTCTCCTCGATGGTATCGAGGTAGGCCCCGAAAATCTCATCCAGGGTAATCGGTCCGTCCGCCCCCTGGAGCAGGTTGTGGAACTTCTTGGTGACCTGGAAGAATGCGTCATTGCCGCGGATGGTGCACCAGCGAGCACTCAGCCCCAGCGCCTGAGCGAAGGGAACGGCGCTGCGCAGCATCTCGGCGACGCCGCCGCCCACGGAGGCGGAGTTGACGTTGACCCAGGTGCGTCCCGTCAACGGCTCCGCCAGCCGTTTGATCTCGTCCATGCGCTCCCCGCCGATCACCGCCTCGTAGTCGGACAGGTCGAAGGAGCCTTCCGGCCGCTGCTCTTCAAGCCCCGCGACGATGTCGTCGCGCGCGCTTCCGCCCAGCGGCCCGGACAGAGGATGCTCGAAAGTTTCGGTGGTGTCGTCCAAAAACGTCAAGTCTCGTACTCCTGTGCTGCGAAAACGGGCAGGGATTCCGCCGACTGTATAACGACTTAGGCGAAACTGTCAACACTGCGTGGGAGCCCGTCCGAAGGCCCTTGCCACGGCGGGGGGGTTCACGTATCCTTTTTCCCAATACACGCGCCTAAACAGTATTCATGCAAGCGAGGAAACCTCATTTTCTGCGAAACGCCATGATCACGGGGGTGCTGATCCTGATCCCCCTCTTCGTGACGTACCTGCTGATCGCGTTCCTGTTCAATCTGCTGAGCAACTCGGGCACGCCGATCCTCAGATGGGCCCTGTCGGTATTCGGCATGGATAGCCTTCACTGGCTGACACCGCTGATCCCGTTCATCAACCTGCTCATCGTCCTGGGGCTGATCTTCCTCGTCGGGGTGTTCGGCACCAACATCGTCGGCCGCCGCATCCTGGCCGCGGTCAACCAACTGGTCATGCGCCTGCCGCTGGTCAGCACCATCTACGGTGCCGTGAAACAGTTGGTGGAGACGCTCCACGGCCCCCGGCGGACCTTCCAGCGCGTGGTGCTGCTCGAGTACCCCAGAAAGGGGACCTGGATGATGGGGCTCGTGGCCACGCCCCGGCCCGACACGTTCAACCTCTCCTCCGCGGACACCCTGCTGGCCGTCTTCATCCCCACCACGCCGAACCCGACCTCCGGCTTCCTGGTGCTGGTGCCCGAGAACGAAGTCATCGACACCGACTACAATATCGAGGAGGCGTTCAAGTTCATCGTCTCCTCGGGCATCGTGGGCCGGGACTTCGGCTCCCCTGGACAGGGGGACCTGCCTAGGGAGGTTCCACTGGCAGCGGCCTCGGACAAGTCGTAGCGCGCCCGTCCGTCGATTATCCGGACGCCTCCGCGGGCGGGTCCGGCGGGGACACCGCCGGTACGGCTGCGGTCTGGCCGCCGGGGTTGGTGAACTGGTCGTTGAGGGTCTGCACGTAGCCGTTGGCTTCGGCGATCACTTGGGAGAGTTCCTGCCGGGTGGCGTCATTCCAGCCGGCCGGACGCGCGGAGAACACGTTGCGCCAGAGGCGCATGTTCCCGTTGAATGCCGCGGTGAGGGCGTCGAGCACCTCGGTATCGCGGTCGGCGCCCAGCAAGCGCCGGAGCGTTCGCAATACCCGCCGGGCGGCCAATCGCCGGACGGTATGGTGGACATAGCCGGCGACCAGGGCCGCCACCGCCAGGACCCCGTAGATCCACGCCGACGCCCCTGAGAGCACCGCCCAGTACGCACTCCATTCGCCTTTCCAGACCGCCCACCCCAGCACCACGGCCAAGAGCACGGCGAAGGCGATGCCGTCCCAGCGCCGGACCTGGCGGCGCCAGTCGGTGATCATCTCCTGGAGCCTCGGCACCAGGCGCAACTCGATGTCGCGCGCGGTGTGCTCGAGGACGCCCATGATGCGGTAGCAGCGGTCCACTCCCACCTGGCGCACGCGTCCGTGTATCTCCGCGAGATCCGCGTCCCGCTTCCCCTCGAAACGCCCGCGCAGACCGTCATCCTCGATGACGACGGCGGCGCTGGGACTGTAGATGCAGTAGAACCGCCCCGCGGTGAGCCCCTTCTGCGACAGCGCCCGCTGCCACGACCCGACGATGTCCTCGGGGTTGTTCTCGCGTGCCGTATGGTCCATCTGGTTGAGGATGTACAGGAACTTGCTCGAATCCGTCCGGTGAATGGTCTCACCCACCAGGTGCTGCAAGGTGTCCTGCATGGCGCCGGGCTCCGGATGGCGCGCGTCGAAGAACACCAGCACCAGGTCCGCCAGATCGATGATGCGGTCCGTGATGCGCAAGGTGGCGGTGCGCTGCTGGTCCGCGTCGAAGCCCGGCGAGTCGATGAGGATCCTGCCGCGCAACACCTCGCCGGGACAGGTCTTGAGCTGGAGGTAGGCGTCGATGCGGCTGCCCTCCCCCGGGCTGATCTCCTCGATGGCCCGGCTCATCTTGTAGAACGGGAAGCGCGGGTCGGCGTCCAGCGCCACTCCGGGAAGCACCCGTACGTCCGGTTCGGTGCCGAAACACAGCACCGAGAAACGATCGTCCACCGCCTGGTTGCCCGTCACCTGCACCCGTCGATCGAGAAAGTCGTTGATGAAGGTGGACTTTCCGGACGAAAAGGTGCCCAACACCGCCACCAGCGGCCACCACGGGATGCGCGTGGCGTAGGACTCCTTCTCGCCCAGCAATCCCAACCCGCGGGCGATGCCGTCGAGCCGGCGAAAGCTCTGCACCGCGCCCAGCAACACGGGGTTCTCCGCGCGCAGGTGATTCTCCAGGCTTCGCAGCCGTGCTTCCAGTTCAGCGGGTACCGCCATGGCTTCCCTTTCCGGCCCGGTCAAACGGGGGCCGCATCCGGGCCGGCGGTCGTCACGCCGGCCTCCGCGAGTTGCCGCAGCGCGCGCGTCACGTACACGCGGGTCATGCGCTTGCGATACCAGTAATCCATGTCCGCGTTGTCCAGTGGATGGGACACGCGCATGGCCAGCTCCGCCGCTTCCTCGATGGCCGCGTCGTCCACGGGCTTGCCGCAAAGCACCCGGGGCGCATCCTCCACGACCTTGGGCGCCGACGCCACCGCGGTCAGCACGATCCGGGCCGCCTCACAGCTCCCCGCCGCTCCCACCCGCATGGCCGCGGCAACCCCCAGCACGGGGAAGTCGAAGGAGCCCCGGCGCCGCAGCTTGAGGTAGACGTTGCGCCAGCCGAACGACGCCTCCGGGATCCACACCCCTTGCAGCAGCTCGTCGGGCCGCTTGGCGAGGTAGTCGATGCCGTCGTCGCGGTAAAGGGTTTCCAGCGGAACCTGGCGGCTGCCCTGGGCGCCCACCAGCACCGCCTCGGCGCCCAGGCTGCTCAGCACCGGCGCGGTGTCCGAGGAGCAGATGGCGAGGCACACGCGGCTCTTGGGCGCCACCAGGCAGATGTCCCCGTCCTTCTTGAGGCAGAAGCCCACGGCCTGGCGCCAGAAGAACGACTGGTCGTAGTAGTTGCAGCGGGTGTCCACGAACAGGTTGCCGCCGATGGTGCCGGCGTTGCGGAGTTGCAGCGTCGACACCAGACCCGCCGCCGCGGCCAGGGCGGGAAACTCCCGGCGCACCGTGCCGTGTCCGGCCACCGCGGTCAGGGTCTCGCCCGCGCCGACCCACAGCCCGCGCCCGTCTTCCCGGCGGATGCCCAGGTGCTCTTCGATCCCGCTCAGCGACACCAGGTAGCGCGGCGTGAACTGCCCGCGCTTCATCTTGGGGTAGACGTCGGTGCCGCCGGCCACGGCCATGGCCTCCGCCCCCAGCTCCTGGAGCACGCCGGCCGCTTCCGCCAGGGTGCGGGGCCGGATGTAGGTGAAATCGGGAAGTCGCAGCATCAGCCCACTCTCAACTCTCTCAGCTCTTCTGGGGCACCTCGACCCCCTGCCCCGGCGTCCAGCGGATGGGCGTGGGAAACGCGAAGTCCGGCACCGTGGGGTCCTTGAGGCGCTGGTCCAGCGCGCGCAGGATCTTGTCCGGGGTGATGGGGATCTCGTGAATGCGCACCCCCACCGCATCGAACACCGCGTTGGCAACGGCCGGGATCACCGGCAGCAGCGGCCCCTGGCCCGCCTCCTTGGCGCCGAAGGGACCCTCGGGGTCGTCGGTCTCCACCAGGATGGTCTCGATGGGCGGCGTCTCCAGCGTGGTGGGGCTCTTGTATTCGAGGATGGAGGGGATCTTGTGCACCCCCGACTTGCGGAAGATCTGCTCCTCCATCAGCACCTCGCCCAGGGCCATGTACACGCTGCCCTCCACCTGCCCCTCCACCCACAAGGGGTTGAAGGCGCGGCCGCAGTCGTGGGCGATCCACACCTTGTCGATGCGGATCTCGCCGCTGTCGGCGTCACAGTGGAGCTCCACCACCGCGGCGGAGTAGCTGTACGACGGCGTGGGGCCGACCCCGGCGCCCTTGTAGTCGCCCGGGTGGCGCGGCGGCCGGTAGCTGCCGGTGGCGCCCAGGGTGCCGAAGCGGGTCTCCGCCCGCTCCACACACTCGGCGAAGGCCAGGCCCCGGTCCGGCAGGCTGCGGCTGCGCACCTGCCCTTCCTCCATCTCCAGGTCGTCCGCGGGCACCTCCAGCACCTCCGAGGCCACCTCGAACAGGCGCTCCTTGAGGTGGCCGCAGGCCTGGATGGCGGCGTTGCCCGTCATCACCGTGACCCGGCTGGAATAGCTGCCCAGGTCCACCGGAGTGAGGTCCGTGTCGGCGGTCACCACGCGCACGTCCTCGGGCTGAAGCCCCAGCTCCTCGGCCACGGCGAAGGCCAGGATCGAGTCCGAGCCCTGGCCGATGTCGGTGGAGCCGCAGAAGACGGTGACGCCGCCGCCCCGGTCCGCCCGGAGTTGCACCCCGGAGTGGGGCATGTCGTTCCAGTAGATGGGCAGGCCCGCGCCGCTGATGTAGGAGCTGGCGGCGAAGCCGATGCCGTGGCCCTCGGGCAGCGCCCGGTGCTTGTCCTTCCAGCCCGAGCGCTCGGCCACCTTCTCGATGCATTCCCGCAGGCCGATGGTCGAAACCCGCAGCCCGTTCACCGTGACGCTGTCGGGCGCCACCACCTGCTTGAGGCGCATCTCCACGGGGTCCAGTCCCAGCTTCTCGGCGATCTCGTCGAGTTGCACCTCCATGGCGAAGCGCGGCTGCGGGGTGCCGTGGCCGCGCTTGGGGCCGCACGGCGGCTTGTTGGTGAACACGCGCACGCCCTCGAACTTGTAGGCCGGCAGCTCGTAGGTCACCGTTTGCAGCGCGCCCGTGTAGTAGACCGTGGCCAGGCCGTAGCTGCTGTAGCCGCCGCCGTCCAGGAACGAGCGGAACCACATGCCCGTGAGGGTGCCGTCGCGCTTGACCCCCGTGCGCATCCACATCTTCACCGGATGGCGTCCCCGGTGCACGTAGAACGACTCCTCCCGGTTGAGGGTGATCTTCACCGGCCGCCCGGTGATCATGGCCAGCTTGGCCACCGCGATCTCGTGGGAGAAAGGGTCGCTCTTGCCGCCGAAGCCGCCGCCCACCGGTGTGGCGACGACCCGGATGTGACCCATGGGCAGGCCCAGGACCCGGGACAGCGCCCGGTGCACGTAGTGCGGCGTCTGGGTGGAGGACCACAGGGTCAGCTTGCCGGCGGGAGTGTAGCTGGCCAGCGCGCAGTACTGCTCCATGGGCAGGTGGGTGTTGCCCTGGAAGAAATACGTTCCCTCGAAGATCTCGTCCGCCTCCGCGAAGCCGGCCTCCACGTCACCGAACTCGAAGGACACCGCCTTCTGGATGTTGGCGCGCCGGTTCCAGGTGTGGATGCGGTGGTCCTCGGCCGCCAGCGCGCCCTCGATGGACAGGATGGGGTCGAGCACTTCGTAGTCCACGTCGATGAGGCGGAGCGCCTCCTCCGCCGCGTCCTCGCTGGCAGCCGCCACCGCCGCCACCGGGTCGCCGACGTAGCGCACCTTGTCCACCGCCAGCGCCTCCTCGTCCTGGGTGGAAGGCATGATGCCGAACTTGGTGGGAACGTCGGCGCCGGTGATGACCGCGTGCACGCCGGGCAGCTCCAGCGCGCGCCGCGCCGAGACGCCATGCACCAGGGCGTGGGGGTGCGGGCTCCGCAGCAGCCGGGAGAACAGCATGCGTGGCAGCACCATGTCGTCGGCGTAACGCGTGTCGCCCGCACACTTGGCCGGACCGTCGATGCGCGGAAGCGGCTTGCCGATGACCGAGAAACCGTTCTTCTTCATGCGCGCGTACCCTCTTCGCCCCGCATTTCCTGGACCGCCTGCTCCACCGCTTCGATGATCTTGGTGTAGCCCGTACAGCGGCACAGGTTGCCCGAAAGCGCCTCCTCGATGTCGGCGCGCGCGGGTTCGGACTGCTTGTCCAGCAGCGCCTTGGCCGCCAGCAGGATGCCGGGAATGCAGTAGCCGCACTGGGCCGCGCCCAAGTCCGAGAACGCCCGCTGCAAGGGATGCGGCCGGCCCTGCCGGGCGAGGCCCTCCACCGTCGTGACTTCCCGGTCCTCGGCCTCCACCGCCAGCATCAGGCACGAGTAGATGGGCTCGCCGTCCACCAGCACCGTGCACGTGCCGCACTCCCCCAACTCGCACCCGTGCTTGGTGCCGGTTAGACCCATTTCCTCCCGGAGCACCTCCAGCAGGCTGTGGGTCACGTGGCCCGCCACCTCGTGCAACTCGCCGTTGACCCGCAGGCGCATCAGGCGCTTGCCGGTGATGGTCTCGCTGTCGGACATTGCGCTGCTCAACTTCGAAAGAACCTCCTGGCCTTCAACTCGAAACGGGGGAGAGTCCCCGGCGCCACCACCTCCACCGCCGGGCGGATGTGCAGGTTGTCCCGGACGGACTCGACGACGCCTTCCCCGAGCCCGGCCGGCGCTCCCGCCGCGCCCGGCTCCACGGTGATCTTCAACTCGGCCATTCCCTCGCTCTGCACCACGTCCACGCGGAACTCCTCCACCTCGGGGAACCGCCGGACGATACCTTCCACCGCGCTCGGGAACACGTTCACTCCCCGCACCACCACCATATCATCCACGCGCCCGAGAACACCCCCCTGCAACACCAGCGAATCGCGTCCGCACGCGCACGTCCCGCGCCGCGGCTCCACCAGGTCGCCCGTGCGGTAGCGGATGACCGGGCTACCGACCCGGCCCAGGTTGGTCAGCACCAGCTCGCCGCGGGCGCCGGCCGGCAACGGCGCGCCGCTCTCCGGATCCACCACCTCGGCGATGAACTCGTCCTCGTTGACGTGGACCCCCGCCGCCAGAGCCTCGCAGGCGAAACCGAAAGCGCCCACCTCGGTGGCGCCCGTGTGGTCGAAGCAGCGGGCGCCCCACGCTTCCTCGATGCGCTGCTTCGTCGACGCGATGCTCGCGCCGGGCTCACCCGCGTGCACCGTAACCCGCACGGCGGAATCCCGCGCCAGGTCCATGCCCGCCCGGCGCGCCTCCGCCGCCATGTGCAGCGCGTAGGTGGGGGTGCACACGAGCACGGTGGCGCCGTAGTCCATGAGGCTCTTGAGTCGCTGCTGCGTGCTCTGTCCGCCGCCGGAGATGGCCAGGGCGCCCACCTTGCGGGCGCCTTCCCAGCCGCTCCAGAACCCCACGAACGGCCCGAATGAGAACGGGAAGAAGATCCGGTCCTCCGACCCCACCCCGGCCGCCCCCAGCACCGCCTTCCAGCACTCGCCCCACCAGTCCCACGACGCCTCGGTATCCAGCCAGTACATGGACCGCCCCGTGGTGCCCGAGGTCTGGTGCACGCGCACGTAGCGCTCCAGCGGATAGGTCAGGTCGGTACCGAACGGCGGGTGCCCGAGCTGGTCGTCCACCAACTCCTGCTTGGTGGTAAACGGCAGCTCCGAGAACTGTTGCAATCCCTCGAGAGGCCGTTCAACGCCCCCTTCGAGCTTGCAACGGTAGAACCGGTTGGTCCGGAGCACCTCGTCGAGCATGCCGTTGAGCCTGTCCAACCGGGCGTGTTCCATGTTCCCGTGAACTCTGACACGGAACGCGGACGCGGCTCAACCTCTCATGGGGTGCGATGACCAGGAACCGGTTCGGAAGAAGGAGAGTCCGAAAGAGCCAGGTCAGCCCAGGCGCGATCCAGGACGAAGGCCGGCCTGTTCGGCGTACTCGGCGGCCGCGACCTTGGCACGGGAATCGTGCGCCCTCACCCGCTGCACCCACACGCTCGCCTCACCAGCCGCCACCGCCATGCCTGCGTCCGAAAGCTCGAGGATTTCTCCGGCCGCGCCGGAACCCTCCCTCATCCGGCTGCCGTACAGGTTCAGCTTTTTCCCGCCCACGGTGGTCCATGCGCCGGGCTGGGGATCGGTGCCGCAGATCAGGCGGTGCACCTCCTCCGCCGGCCGGGACCAGTCCACCTCCGCGTCCTCCTCGCCGCACCAACTCTCGTAAGTGGCCCGGCCGTGGTCCTGCTCGATGCGTGGAGCCGTACCCGAGCGCACCAGTTCCACCGCTTCCGCGACGGCGTCGACACCCATGGGAAAGAGCTTGCCGAAGTAGAGGCTGCCCACGGTGTCGTCCCGGCCGATCTCCACCTCCTTCTGGAGCAGGATCGGCCCTTCGTCCAAGCCCTCGTCGGGCCAGAAAATGCTGAGGCCCGTCTTGGCGTCCCCCATGATGCGCGCCCAGTTGATGGAGCTGGGTCCGCGGTGCAACGGCAACAGGGAGGGATGGTACTGGATCGTGCCCAGCCCGGGCGCCTCGAGCACGCGCCGCGGCAACAGCAGCGTCACGTAGGCCATGACGCACAGTTCGGGCTGGAAGGACTTGAACAGGTCCAGCGCGTCGTCCGTTTTCCAGGTCGGGGGTTGGCGCACCGGCAGCCCGCGCTCCAGCGCTGCTTCCTTGAGCGGGTCCACGGGCCGGCCCTCTTGGTCCGGCGGACAAAAAACCCCAACCAACTCGTCGGCCCCGGCCGCAAGCCGTTCCAGCACGGCCTTGCCGAACGCCTGTTGTCCGTGGATTACAATGCGCATTCTAGTAGGGTGTCTGGCTGATCCGCACAACAATCTGCGGGTCTTTTCTGCATTGAAATCGTTTTTTGGCTTGTTTATCAATATGTTAGGAGCAGGCTCATTTGAGCCGTCATCGATATGTAACCCCATTCAACCAATACTCAGTCCCCGCAAGCGCGCGTATGTCCGTAAGCGTTCGGGCATGCCGTGGAATCGTCCGGCCGTCCGCTGAGTTCGGAGCCTGCGGACATCCGATTTCGCGGAACAGCCGCGGTTTCACTACGACCACACTACCAGGCCATCACGGTCTAGCAGA